>WNFL01022680.1_pt1 | contig 11815 bp, 10 predicted proteins | sample 5400361 | NCBI WGS metagenome assembly WNFL01 (sample SAMN13153351, study PRJNA577476) | soil metagenome | isolation source: 40 cm soil on Douglas fir-dominated hillslope | place: USA:California | collected 2013-09-17
CACGAACAGAAACTTCCCGTCTGGCGAAAGCCCGATTCCATTCGGCTTGTTGATCCCGCCCGCCGCCACTCGCGGACGCGGCATTTTTTCCGTTTGCGTCGGGCACATGATCACCTGGCCCGCTGCCGTGTCGGTGAAATAAATCCAGCCGGCTTTTGAAACCACCAAATCATTGGGCGCAACATCCGTCGCTACCACCGTCACCTTCTTCGATTCAGGCTCGATCGCCACAATCGCTTTCTTTTCATCTCGCGGCCCGCCAACCGTTCCCTGCGATGCCGCGTATAAACGCCCGTCCGGACCGAACTTCATCCCGCTGATCTTTGGATTCCCCTCGAACCACACGCTCACCTTACCATCCGCGCCCACTTTGTACAGCTTCGCATCACGCAGGTCGCTGAAGTAAAAATTGCCCTCCGCATCCGAGCACGCCGCGTCCGTGAATCCGAGCCCGTCCATGACCAATTCCCACCCGCCCTGCGGCGGCAGAATCTTCACCAGCGCATCGTCCCCCTTCAGGTTGTCCTTCGTCAGCGGTGCCGGCAAAGGCTCTGGAGCGCGCCACAACCAGCGCAGGGCATCGGGCAAAATCGCGCCCCCGTGCCGCGAGTTGTGCGACCCATCTCCCAGCACAAATTTGTGATCATAGCCCATGAACCGCAGTGCCGAAGCCATTTCCTGGTTCGCCAGCGGCCAGTCCCCGTGCAGATTATTCAAATCGTTCGACCCATCCTGCAGGAACACACGAATCGGTTTGCGTTCCGTTTTCCGGATCATCGCCGGGTAATTGTGGCCCCCGCGAATATTGGTGAAACTCCCAATCGTCGAAAGCACCTTTCGAAACTGGTCCGGCCGCTCCCAGGCCACGGTAAATGAGCAAATGCCGCCCGAGCTCGAGCCGCAGAGCGCCCGCATCCCGGGATCTTCAGTGATCGCCAGCGAATATTTGTTCGTCACGAATGGAATCACTTCACTTATCAAAAACTTCGCATACGTGTCGCCCAACGAATCGTACTCGAAACTTCGATTACTTTGGTCGCCGCGCATTCCCGGATTCAAAAAGATGGCAATGGTCACCGGCATCTCCTTCGCCGCGATCAGATTGTCGAACACCAGCGGCACCCGCCAACCACCGTTAGTGTTGACATACCCAATGCCATCCTGGAAAACCATCAACGATGCCGGCTTGGCCGGATCATACTGCGCCGGAACATAAACTCCGCCGTCGCGGACTGTGCCCGGAAATAGGCTGGAATTCGTAAATTGAAATCGCTCGATGCGTCCATGAGGCACGTCTGGCTTGAATTGTGAATCCGGGCCGAGGACATAATCATCTGCGGCATGCGCTGCGAGAGCAGCAAACGCGCAGCAAATCAACAAAGCATGACATTTGATCATAATTAAAAGGAATAGCGGCTAAGTTTCGCCACCTTTTACCTCGGTCGGCGCGAAAGCGCAGTCGAAAAATGTCTGCTTGATGGATTGATTTCGTGGGAAGCGGCAGGAGAAATGGTAGCCCGAGCCCATTCACACGCCGGACGATCATTGGATATAAGTTGAGTTTTGCAGCATTTGAATTTTAAGCTTCCGGCCTGATTATACTCGCAGTATTTGAAAAATGACGTTCCCTTACGACGCCAAGGCAGTTTAATTTGCATTGATGCCACGCGGATACGGGACATGCCGGAGATTACGAAAACGAAGAAATCATTTCGAAAGAAACTCCGTGGGACAGGTGCCAGCCAATGATGATGCGTTAAAGTTTGCGAAATTGCTGCGTACCGCAACGCAGAAGCGAAATGTGAAAATGGCGAAACGGCTAGGAAATCCCGGATTTGAAAGTAATATGAAACCGGAATGAACGCGGAATCGGCAGGGTCCAACTCATGGCTGCGCACCATCGCCATCGGGCGAAATCCCAGGAATACCCTGCTTCGCATTTTCGTGCTGGTATTGGTTTGTTTCGTCACTTTTCGCTTCGTCCTGCTTCCCATTCACGTCGAGGGCGGCAGCATGCTCCCCACCTACCAGGATCATCGGGTCAATTTCGTCAACATGCTCGCATATCGATATTCCGAACCGAAGCGCGGCGATGTGGTGACCATTAAACTCGCCGGACCAAGCGTCATGTTCATGAAACGGATCGTTGGCTTGCCGGGTGAGACCATCGCCTTCCATCGCGGTCATGCAATTATCAACGGCGAACCGTTGAACGAGCCTTACGTGAAAAACCCTTGCGACTGGGAAATTCCGCCGAGGACGCTTGGGGCCGATGAATACTATTTCGTGGGCGATAATCGTTCCATGCCTGAATACGATCATACCAAGGGAGTCGCTCCGCGAGCGCGAATCGCCGGAAAAGTTCTGCTATGACGAAATCAAGCGTGGGGAAGCTTGCCGTTTTATTGGCAATCGCCGCGGGAATCGCGTATTGGTTTTGGCCGGCCAGCCCGGAACGAATCATCAAGAAACAATTGATGGAAGTGGCTAAATTGGCGTCGTTCGGACCAAGCGAAGCGCCGCTGGCAAAGCTCTCCAATTCGCAAAAGCTCACGCTGCATTTCGCAAATGAGCTCGAAATCTTGATCGACGTTCCCGGCCGAGCCCATCAGCAGGTTTTCCACTCGCATGACGAATTGCTGCAGGCCGCGATGGGCGCCCGCTCAACGCTCGGTTCTTTGCAGGTGGAGTTTCTCGATATCAATGTTACGGTCGGCCCGGACAAAACCACTGCGGTGGCGGACTTGACCGCGAGAATTTTCATCTCTGGCGACAAAGATTTCATCATTCAGGAAATCAAAATCAGCCTGCGCAAAATCGAAGGGGAGTGGCTAATATATCGATTGGAAACGGTGAAAACGCTCTCGTAATCAATAAACGAATTAATGAGCCAATAAATTCTTGAATCGTGATTCCGAAAAAGGCGGAATGCCAAGACCAGAATTCGACGGCTTGCCGGAGAGGACGCGAACGAGAAAGAGGATGAGGACGGCTTACGAACTATGACACCAGAGGCAGTTGAGCATCTTACGCGCAGTGATAAAATCATGGCCAGGCTCATTGGCAAAGTTGGGCCATGCACTCTTGAGATAAAATCGCGCAGCCCGTTCGAAGCATTGGTAACTGCAGTGACCCACCAGCAACTCAACGGCACGGCGGCGAACACAATTCTAAAACGCGTGGTGGCCCTGTTTGCCGTAAGCCGGTTTCCCACACCTGCCGCGTTACTGGCTATGCCAGATGAAAAATTGCGGGCGGCCGGATTGTCCCGGGCTAAAATCGTCGCCGTGAAAGATATCGCCGCCAAAACCATCGAAGGCGTCATTCCGCCGGCACGTGCAATTGTCAAAATGAGTGAAGCGGAGATTCTTGAGCGGCTTATGACGGTGCGCGGCGTCGGCCCGTGGACAATTGAGATGCTGCTTATTTTTACGCTTGGGCGGACCGACGTGTTTCCGGTGACAGATTACGGAGTGCGAAAAGGGTTCGCGATGACCTATGGTTGGAAGGAGTTGCCGTCACCTCGTGAACTGCTTGAGTTTGGCGAGAAATGGCGCCCGCACCGCTCAACGGCGGCGTGGTACTTTTGGCGAGCGCTGGACACGGCGGTCAAAGCCTGAAACCTTCAGCCGCTGCTGGCTCCTGCCATGGACTTGCGGCTGACCCTGTTGAGCGCGCCCAGCGGATTGAGCCAGCCGAAAATCCACCTGTTTCTTGAAGCGATCGACCTTCGCAATCTGCACATCCAGCTTTTGGCCGAGTTTAATGATGCGCCGCGTTCGCCGGCCAATCAACTCGCCGCGGGTGGCATCAAATTGATAGAAGTCATCGCTCAAACCAGATAGTGGCACCAGGCCGGACATGCCAAGCGCCGACACATCGACGAAAAAGCCAAAGTTGCGCACGTCAGTTACCAGGCCGGTGTAATGCTCAGGATTTTGTGATTCCAATTGCGCCTCGAGAAACGCAAACATTTTCACGTCCCGGCTGTCGCGTTCAGCGTCGTCCGAATTTCGCTCGGTCTGTGAAATGCGATCGGCAACTTCCGGCAGCGGACCATCTGCCACTGCCTGCCCGTGCGGCTCAAATAAAGAGCGATGCACGACCAGGTCCGCATAGCGCCGAATCGGCGAGGTAAAATGCGTGTATTTTTTCTTCGCGAGCCCGTAATGCCCAAGCGGTTCGACCGCATAACGTGCTCGCATCAGGGATCTGAGAAAGCCAATTTTGAGCGCAAGCCCGATCGGGATATGGTTAAGCGCCTGCAAAAGCTTTTGCACCTCGCGCCGATTTGAAAGATTGCCGCATGGAATGTGATGACTCAGGACGTCCTCACGATATTCTTCAAGGCGCCTGGGTTCGGGCGGCTCGTGAATGCGATAAATGGACGGGCAATTCATTTGCATCAAACGCCCGGCCACCGCTTCATTGGCCAGCAGCATGAATTCTTCGATGAGTTGATGCGAAACATCATTCTCAACCTTCTCGATGCGAGCCACCCTGCCCTGCTCGTCCAAACGAATTTTGCTTTCGGGAAAATCGAGATCGAGCGATCCCGCTTTGAACCTGGCTCGCCGGATTGCCTGCGCCAGTTCATTGGCGTCATGCAGCATGCGTTCAATCGGGCCCTCGGGCGCCTGCTTGAGGATCGCGAAAACTTCGCGATAACTAAAACGCCGTTGAGAATGAATGACCGCGGAATAGAACTGACTGCGCAAGACCTGGCCCGAGCCGGAAAGCAAAAACTCGACGCATTTAGTCAGACGCGGCACGCCCGGTTTAAGCGAGCAGAGCTCGTTGCTGAGGATTTCCGGGAGCATGGGAATCACTCGATCCACCAGATAGGTCGAGTTACCTCTTTTGGACGCTTCCCGATCAAGTAACGTACCCGGCTTCACATAATGCGACACGTCGGCAATGTGAACCCACAATTTCCAGGCGCCACGTTCAGCGGGCTGTAAACAGATCGCATCATCAAAATCCTTGGCGTCATCGGGATCGATCGTCACCACCATGTGTTGCCGGCAATCCACTCGACCGGAGATTTCCGGCGGCTTGACTTCCGAACCGTGGCTCCTAGCCTCATTCAAGACTTTGGCGGGAAAATGCAGCGGTAGATTGTACTGCCGAATGACCGATAGCATATCCACGCCTTCGGCATCCGGCGGGCCCAGCACTTCAATAATTTCGCCCTCAGGATTTACGTGGCGGGATTTCCACTCCCGCAATTCCACAACCACCTTGTCGCCGACGCGCGCCGGCCGGCCGACATCACGCGGTTGCGGCACGTAAACATCCTGCTGCATCCGCGGGTCATCAGGGATGACGTAAAGAAGGTTTCGGCCGGACTGCAACGTGCCGACAATCTGCGTGCGCGCGCTCTCGAGTACGCGGACAACGCGACCCGTTGCTTCGTCTCGTTTCGCTCCCCTGGGCTGCGGGCCAACGTTGCGTCGAACCAGGACACGATCGCCATGCATGGCCGTCGATGTGCCATCTGCTGGAATTCTTATGTCAGGCAGGCTCGGATCGACCGGTTCGAGAAAACCGACACCCTGCCGGTTCATCCGAATACGCCCCGGAATCAGATCGGCTTCGCCAGGCAACGCATAACGTTCGCCCTGCTTAATCCGGGCAATGCGGCCGTTTCGCTCCAGGCTTGCAAGTGTCTTTTGGAGTTCCCGGGATTTGTTGCCTGACAGCCCAAGTGCGCGGGCGATTTCGGATGGATTCAGAGCCGAGTCTGATCGCCTGAGTAATTCCAATATTTCCTGTTCCATTCCCTGATTCCCGACGCAAGCTGTGTTGAGGCGGCATTGACGCCGCCTAATTCAGCCTCCGCGAGGCAACTACCGGCTTGCCTTCCGGACTTCCAACGTTAATTGCTCGAGGCCAGGTTTCAACAACACCGAGACGGGACATTGGTCCTTTGCCTGCTGTGCGGCCTGGTTTCATCAATCCCGTCACTAGTCGCTTCAGTAACCAGATGGATCTTGGTAATTTTCCAACCGCCATCGCGCTGTGCCATGGTGAGGGTTGCGTTCGTTCGGATGTCCTGCGGAGTTTTCTTCAAGTCACCCAGGATTTTCGCAAGCATCATGCTGAAGCACGAAGCGTGGGCGGCCGCGAGCATTTCTTCGGGATTGGTCCCCTTCGCGGTTTGAAACCGTGACGGAACTGAATACGGCAAATCATGCATGACTCCGCTGCCGGAAGAGGTTGTGCCGGAACCTTTCATGAGATCGCCGCTCCAATGGGCTCTCGCTTCTCTTTGAATATCAGCCATAAAATTGCGACTTTCTTTAGGATTAAAGGCACGCCCAAGGTATTGGCAGGACGCGGAAAGTCAAACAGCGGCTTAAACTGTTTTCGCTTGCTGAAGTTATCGCAACTCAGGCGCAGCGCGAAACCACACGCAGGATCTTCCGCGGCGAAACCGTGGTCGATTCAAGCACGGGTGACATGAATGGCTTTTGCGGTACAAACAGCCGCCGAGGTCCATTGGAAGCAAACCGCCGCGCGCCGAAATAGAGATGCCCCGGGCCCGATTCATTCTCGGAGCCTGTGTGTCTCCCCTCTGTGGCCCGTACTTTGCGGTTTGGAACCTTGTCATTCATTACTCAATTCGACGCATTCACTCGCCCAATATTCAGAACTTTTGCCGAGAAGATTTTCCGGCGCATATTAGACAAATGCGAAAGCGGGAGGAACCACTCACGATTTGGACAGTCGGCCACTCGAACCGTTCGGCCGAGGAGTTTCTCCACCTTGTTGCCGCCAATGGCATCGAGACCGTCGCGGACGTGCGAAGATTTCCGGGCTCACGCCGCTATCCACAATTCGGTCGAGAAAAACTCTCCGAAAGCCTTGCGGACGCGCAAATCGAATACTCGCATTTCCCTGAACTGGGCGGACGGCGCAAGCCGCGACCGGATTCAACCAATGATGCCTGGCGGAACGCAGCGTTCCGCGCCTACGCCGACTACATGTCAGAACCCGATTTTATTATTGGCGTAGATCGCTTGGTCGCGCTCGCCCGTCGAAAATCGACGGCAATCATGTGCGCAGAAGCGCTTTGGTGGCAATGTCATCGCGGTTTGATAGCGGACTACCTGAAAGCGGGTGGAAATCGGGTGATTCATATTCTTTCCGCGAACCAATCGCAGGAACATCCATTTACATCCGCCGCCCGGCTGATGAACGGAAGGCTGAGTTACTCCGACTCCGAGCAGGATCCGCAGTTGGCCTTTTAAAGCGCTGTCGCCTGGTATGTTTCAATGACGCGCGAAGCGTGCTTGCGAGTGAGTCTTGTGTGGAAAGCCGCTGCTGGAGCAGCGCCAGCACGGCGGCCTCTTCGGGTGAGAGATGGCGCAATGACCTGGAAAGTTGCTGCTCTGCCCGTTGCTTCAGCGTCTTGACAAGTGTGCCGCCCAAATATGCCTCTATGATGTCCGGATGAACATAGCATTTTCGGCAGATGGCTGCGGTGTTGCCTAGTTTTTTGGCGACGCTTTCGATGGCACGCGCGATGTTCTTCTTCGCTTCCGCCTTGGAATCGAATCGTTCGAACTCTGCCAGCGCCATTGCGGCCAGGACTGTGCCGGCCCAAGTACGAAAATCTTTGGCGCTGAACTCGGCGCCGCTGATCTCGCGCAGGTAATCGTTCACATCGCCGGACTTAACGTCCTGCTGTTTACCTTCATCGTCGATATATTGAAACAGATCCTGCCCGGGAAGTTCCTGGCACGATTTGACGACTTTTGCCAGGCGCTTATCTTCGATATCCACCTGGTGATCAATGCCGGATTTTCCGCGAAATCGAAACCGCAGGTTGGGACCTTTAATCCGCACATGACGGCCTTTCATGGTTGTGAGTCCGAACGAGTGATTGTTTTTCGCATACTCCTCATTTCCGACTCTGACCAGGCTGACCTCCAAAAGTTTAACCACCGCAGCCAACACCTTGTTTTGGGGTAGGCCGCGCAGATTGAGATCGCGCTGAACGCGCGAGCGAATTCCGGGCAACGCTTTGGCGAACGCAATCATCCGTTCGTATTTGGTAGCATCGCGAATCTCGCGCCACTTGGGATGGTAACGATGCTGTTTTCGGCCACGTGCGTCCCGGCCGGTTGCCTGAAGATGGCCGTCGGGATTGCGGCAAATCCAAACATCCGTCCAAGCCGGAGGTATCGATAAAGATTTGACGTGCCCAAGCACTGCTTGGTCACTAACGCGCTCGCCTGAGTCCATTCGATACACGAAGCCTTTGCCTTTTCGCTCACGGCGAAGACCGGGTTGGGTATCTGAGACATAGGTTAAGCCGACGGCCCTTGCAGACTGGGCAGGTTCGCCGGTCGTCTCGATCGATTTGTTAGCATCGGTCACGCGCGCGCAACAGGCTCCGGTTCCACCTTTTTCTTCGTCGTGGCAGCCAACGTTGCGGCTGCGGATACGGCATCCTTCAAGGTGCTAACGACTTCATCGGCGGAAATTCTGAACGCTCGCTTTCGCGCTTCATCGATGTCCCCTTCGCTAAGAATGGCGGCGACCACCCGCTGGCCGCGTGAATCTAACTTCAAACGGCGGCAAAGATAGCGCACATGCATCAGCCCGAACGGCGGGATCGACAGAACACAGACCACGGCGGCCTTGGCGGCAGACGCGGCGGCCAGGCATTCACTGAGCAATGAACACGAACGCAACGCCCGGCTGGCGATGCCTCGTTGCCTCAAGAGCTCGACCATAAGCTGCGCCGCAACTTCATCTGCTTCGTTGCGAGCCGGCACGCAGAGAACCACCACCTTTTCAGTGGCGTGATCTTCCAGGTATCCATCGTTCTCGCCGCGCAGCTCCGATTCCGATTCGGATTCCGATGCGCCATTCTTTTTGAACAGTTCGTCCGCGCGCTCAGTGACGTCTTCAAGCAATAATTGGAGATTCTGGAGGATGGCATGATGACTGGGCGCATCCAGCCGTCCGTTGTGGCGCTCCTTTTCCGCCATGTTTAAAGTAGGCACGGCCGCTTCGTCGTAGAATGTGTCCAGCGGCCGCGATTTGAGAAATTCCTCCGCCACTTCGGTCGCCTCTTCGATGTCGCCGGCGAGCAAACGTTGGTATAGTCGTGTTTCAGTCGGCAGGACCGGTTCGTCGCTAAGCAAGACGCTTAGGAAACCGAGCCGCGGCACATGCCGGCCAATTACGACCACGCAGACTGTTAAGGGCGTCGAGAGCAACAATCCTACCGGCCCCCAAAGCCATGGCTACGAGTATGGCGATCGGTGAAATCCCTGTCGAATTTCCGTACAGCGGCGGCTCGACGAAATTGTAAACGATAACGTCCACGCCGATGTACAGCCCGAACACAAGCCAGACCTGCACCCAACCCGGTTCGACAGCCAGGGCGATGATTGCCGGCAAAGCGGCAGCAATCCAGATTCCCAGGTACGGCACGTAACGAAGCAGTGCTGCCAGGCTGCCCCAAAGAATGGGATTCGGAACGCCTATGAAGTAGAGTCCCACACCTACCAGAACTCCGTAGCAAAGATTTACTACAAGTTGTGCGAAAAGATACCGGCTCACTCGCTGCGCCGCGTCGTCCAGGACTTTGGTGGTCATGTTGACCCGCCGCGCGCCTGCCAGCCTGATGACCCGGTCGCGGAGATCCTCCCGTTGAATGAGCATGAAGATGACGAACACGACCACTATGGCCGCCATGAGAACAATGTTTAAAACTGACCCGAGCAGTTTTTGAACACTTTCGACTGGCGAAAATGCTGCCTTGCGTATTTCCACCGGCACGGGCCGCTCCTCACCGGGCTGCGATCTGGCCGGCGGCGGCGGGGCGGGCATCACTTCTTCGGTAAAATTCTGGACAAGGAGGGTTATTCGATTGACATAGCCGCCGCTGGATTTGCGCAATGATTGTAGTTTTTGCCGGACGTTTTGTTCATATCTGGGAAGGTTATGGGCCAGGTCGGTCAATTGAGAGGCCATTCCCCCGGCCAGTGAGGCGACCAACAGCAATGATGCAGAGACAACCAGTATCGTCGCGGGTACCCTGCCCAGATGCCAACGACGAAGTCGAATCACCAGCGGCCCCAATAGAAAGGCGACCAATAAGGCAAGGGCTAAGGGAACGAATACGACACGAGCCAGGTAAAGCGCCGCGACCGCGACCACGACCGAGAGCAGAGTCTCATTGCCGTTACGCCGAATCGAAACATCACCATCTGCCACAGCTTGCTTGTACCTTTCACATTCCAGCCTCGGCCTCCGGATTGGGACAATTCCGTGCCGAGGACATTTATGAAGATAGCTTATTGCAAGCTGCGCGCATTTTCAGGTAGTCGAACACCCCAACGGCGGTAAACCGGCTGTTTGATTACGTCGTTTCGACGCTCTCAATGCGGATGTCGGTCTTGACCGAGTTTGCTATATAGCATTGGTGATGGGCGTCGTGGTGTAACTTTTGTTCCTCCACCGCGGTAGGCTGCTTCTGGCCGCTATAAGTGATTTGAGGATTGAGCCGCACAAGAGAAACCCATGATTCGCCGCACTCGTTTTTCGCCATCTCACCGATCGCTTCGTCATGGTAGCGATCAATCTGAAACCCTTGTTTTGACGCCAAATAAACGAACGTCAACATGTGGCAACTCGAAATTGCAGCTACAAACGCCTCCTCGGGGTCCACATTGGCAGGATTAGACCATGGGACTGGGACAACGAGCGGCGATGCGGACGCTGGCACCTTGAAACCGCCGTCAAAAGTCCAGGTATGTTCTCGTGAATACTGTCCTTTCAAAAAATCCGCGTCCTTACGCTCCCAGCGAACAATTGCTTTGTGATGGTGTGCCATATCGCAGTTTTTGAACGATGGCGTGTCTGGCTCAACGCCACAATATCAAAAACGCGACACCAATGACGGCGATTAAGCCACCCAAAATTGATTGCGCGGTAGGCCTTTCATTTTCGAACTTCATGGTGAACGGGATAACAACCAGCGGAGTGGTGGCAACAATCGCGAGAACAATTCCAGTTGCGAGGTGTTCCAGGGCAATTTGCATACAACTAACGCCAAGTGTCTGGCCGGCGAATCCGTTCATCACCACCCAGGGCCAAACCGCTTTCCATTTCCTTGCTGATACTTCAGAGACCAGCCTGGCAGGAGCCCTCGATTGCACCCATAGTTCCCGCCGCTTCACGAACAGCAAACAAATGCCCCCGATAAGCAAGCCGCCGACAATCCGCTGAAACGCCGCATTCGCCCCGTCAATATGCTCGCCGGCGGCGCGAGTAATGGCATACGCTTTTCGGCTGAGGACCGCGCCAAGAGCGCCTCCCAACGCCGCAAGAATGCCGAATAAACTTCCCTTAATCAGAACCGTCCGCTCTATCGTCGTTTTCTCTCCCGGTAAAAGTCCGATGCCGACCCCGGCAATCACCATTAGCCCGAACAGCACTTGCCGTTTTGTTAATTCGGTGCCAAGCCAAAGCCACTCAATCAGTGCGCCAAATGGAGCCGTCAGGCATTGGATCAACAACAGCGAAAGCCTCGAACCCAATCGAGGAAGCGTCTGGAACAACGCGACGTCCCCGACTCCAATACCAGCAATGCCCCTTACCAGGAAAACCGGGAAAGCCGTACCGCCCAGGCCGATGCCGAACCCAAAGGACCAAATTGACAGAAAAATAGTTGCGGTAGTCAACCGCCAGAAATTTGCTTCGGTGCCGCCGATGAGCCGAGCCGACTGTCTGCCACAGACAACCGATAGAGAAAACAAAATCGTGGTCAACAACGCCGCCAACACGGCGCGAA
>WNFL01153131.1_pt1 | contig 11815 bp, 10 predicted proteins | sample 5400361 | NCBI WGS metagenome assembly WNFL01 (sample SAMN13153351, study PRJNA577476) | soil metagenome | isolation source: 40 cm soil on Douglas fir-dominated hillslope | place: USA:California | collected 2013-09-17
GGAATCTGACCGATGTCATCCACACTTGTCATTTGATTTTCGGGTACCTGCACTTGCACTGCATATCCCAGCCCGATGTTCTCGTCAAGCCATACATTCTTGTCGGTGTAGCGCGAAGATGATGTTGATGGGATCAGTGAACGTGAAATAGCATTCACATCTGCACCCAGTTGTGCAGCACGTATTCGGTCAATGGTAATATTCAACGTAGGATAATTTATAGACTGCGCGATCTGTACATCACGGAGGTATGATATCCGCTTCAGTTGATCTACAACCTTCTTCGCAAATTCTTCATTCTGTTTCTTGTTGCGGCTGGCAATTCTTACTTCAATTGGAGTAGGGGATCCCTGGCTTAATATTTTATCCGTAAGTTCGATAGGCTCGAACGAGAGTTTAACATCGGGCATTTTTTCTTTCATCACTCGTCTGAAGGACTCTTTCAGCTCATCGAGAGTTCCTTTGAAGTTGTCGTTAAGACTCACCTGCAAAACTGCTTCATGTGGCCCGCTGGTAAATAAATAGATCGGACTTATGGAGAATACTGAAGGATGCTGGCCGATAAAGGCAGAACTTACTGATATAGCATTTTTGCCGGAGAGTTGATTGAGAATTCCAAGGGCTTGAATCAATTTAGCTTCAGTGCGTTCTATCCTCATTCCATCAGGAGCACGCAGCCGAACCTGGAATTGCTTTGAGTCAATCCTGGGCAAAACATCGCGCCCGATGGAACCAAGAAATACGACTACCACGCCAATTACTACAATAGAATAAACTAAAACGATGGGTTTGCGAAAGGGTAAAATGCGCTGAAGAAATTTCAGGAACCTGTTTCTAAGCTTGTCAAAGCGACTCACCTTTATTTCACTTCCTTGTTTCTTATGATCTTTCATAAGCCAATTGGCAATAACAGGTACAAAAGTTTGCGATAGGAAGTAAGAGGTCACCATTGAAAAAGCAATGGCTAGTGCCAACGGAAGAAACAATGAACCTGGAATTCCTTTCATAGAGAATGCAGGTGCAAAAACTGCAAGGATACAAAACAAGATCAGCAGTTTCGGAAATGCTATTTCTTTACAGGCATCCCATATCGCCAACGCCTTCGGCTTGCCCATGTCCAAATGCTGATGGATGTTTTCAATTGTTACGGTTGACTCATCCACTAAAATTCCGATCGCAAGGGAAAGGCCGCTCAGAGTCATGATGTTGATTGTCTGTCCGAACAGTTGCAAAAACAATACTCCCGAAATCACACTCGTGGGAATGGTTAAGATTACAATCAGCGCTCCTCTGACATCGCCAAGGAATAAGAGCACCATGATGCCCGTAAGAATTGCTCCTATGGCTCCTTCGCTTATTAGACTTTTAACTGCATTGATCACATAAGTCGACTGATCAAATTCATAGGATAGCGTAACATCTTCAGGAAGCTGACTTTGAAATTTTGGGATATTTTTTTTCAGGTTTTGAACCACTTCCCAGGTTGACGCATCCGCGGATTTTGCAATGTTCAGATAGACTGATCGCTTACCATTCACTTGTGCATATCCCACCGTAACATCTGCTCCATCTTCAACGGTAGCTACATCGCCCAGGTAAAGATTTTGAACACCGCCCTTGTACAACGGGATTTTTTCAAAGTCTTTGATGGATTTGATCGTGGTGTTTGTTGGTGTCAAATAATTATAATCACCGATGCGCACATTTCCCGAAGGAGTGGTGAGATTGTTAAACTGAAGAGCTTGCACTAATTGATCGGGAGTCAGGTTATGTGCAGCTAGCTGATCAGGGTTTGCCTTAATTACTACAGTCCGAACATTTCCTCCAAATGGTGGAGCGGCTACCAAGCCGGGGATTGAAGTAAAGGATGCGCGCACGTAAACATTCGCGAGGTCAAGTAATTCGTTGTTAGATCGTGTTGGGCTACTTACTACAAGTTGACCAACGGGCAGAGTAGAAGCATCAAACCGGATGATGAACGGTGGCTGTGACCCTGGAGGAAACTGTCCTTGCATGCGGTTGGAAAATGCACTCACTTCAGCCGCGGCCTGTGCCATATTGGTTTCCGGATAAAAAGAAATTTTCATCAGGGTAAGCCCCTGAATATTTTTTGTTTCGATGCTTTTTATACCGTTGACGAACAATAGGATGTTGACATACTGCTTCCCAAAATAACCTTCCATCTGCGAAGGTGTGAATCCTCCATACGGGTGCGACAAATAGATCACGGGCAAATTCATTGCAGGAAAAATATCAATCTTGATAGTTTGCACGGCACGTATGCCGAAGAAGATTATCCCTGAAACAATCACCAGAATTGTAATGGGCTTGCGAAGTGCTGTGCGGATCAAATTCATTTTTATTGTGCTTGGTTGATAAACATATTAAAATCTCCGGAGGCTGCTGCTTTTTGCAAAAGCGCCAACCACACATTTACATAGGCGACACTTCGATCAATCTCTGCACGATTTAAAACATACATGGCCTGTTGCAGATCCACCATCGTAGCAAGTCCGTTTTTGTACAAAACACTTTTTTGCTTGTATGCATCTGAAGCGGCTTTGTACTGGACGGGTACTTCTCTTGCGCTTTGCATCGTGTTTGCAATTTTCTGTTCGGATAAGATCAATTGATTTTGCAACTGATTGCGAAGCAGCTCGTATTCATTTTGGTAGCCTGTAGCTATGAAGCGTTGTGCGTTTACCTGTTGTCGTATCTTCACGGGGCTGGTAAGGTTCCACGTCAGACTAATGCCTGCTACATAATTGTAGCGGGAAGGATTTGTGCCATCCGAGTAACCCCTGCTGTAACTATTGGAAACTTCGGGGTTATACGAATAATTAAACCCCGAACCTCTTGCCTGATAAACGCCAAATAATGTTACACCTGGCATGATGCTTTTTTGTATCGCCTTAGCCACTTGATTCGCATTTTCGATTCGGGTGCGATAAAAGGCCAACTGCGGATTTTGATTTACACTTGAAGGTGTGTTGACAATTCCCGGCACCCGCATGAAAAGAGTAGTATCCGGACTAAATGCTTCTGATGTACTTATCCCAAGAAACTCGGCAAGCTGGCGCTGCACGGTTTGCTCGTTCGTTACAAAATCAAGGAGCGAAAGCTTCGCTCTTGAAACTTCCGCATTGGCAAGAGTAGAATCAACACCCGCGTTCAAACCCGAAGATGTCCTCGCCCGTACTGTCTGTTGAATAGTTTGCGTGCGTTCAAGATTTGATTTAGCGCTTTCAACAAGTTGTTGGGCGATAAGCAAATTGAGATATGAACTTGAAACCCTGACGCGGTGCACGAACATCTCTTGTTCAAGGTCTGCCGTATTCTGTTTTTCCTGGGCAACACCTTGTTGTATTCTGGACTTCACCCGGCCGAATGTAAAGGCCTCCCATGTAGTACTTATAATATATAAAGCACCGAACGCTGCGTTCCAATTCTGCTGACTGGTAACGGGTCCGGATGAGGCAACGCCAAGTACGCCAATCGGGGCGCCAGGCCCAAACTGACCGTTGATAGTGCCATAGTTATTTTGAGCCGAGGCGATAACGTTTGGCAAGTACTCTGCACGGGCATTGCGTGTTAAGGACCGGGCAGCTGCAACATAATTTACCTTTACCTTTACGCTCGGATAATTTTTTATCCCCGCCTCAATTGCTTCAGGTAATGTCAAATGCATTAGCTCTTGCGCATTGGAATTTTTTGGCAAAGCCAAAAACGCAATGACGAAGATTAGCAAATATGAAAACACGGATGTCATTTTAAACTCAACATTTTCTGAATTAGGAAACATGATTACAGGTTGTTGTTCTGAAGTGATCATACGACAAAATTCATCAATAGATTGATGTCGATTTGACTTAGTTGATCAGTTGATTATTTACGGGGGCATACAGGCATCTCTCGAAAAACTATTCATAAAGTAGATGATAGATGCAGTTCGCATCCGAAAAAAGGATGTTGGAATACAATTCAGAATGAGTGCCCCTGATGACGGCTATAATTTTTTTATAACTTTATAATTGATGGATATTCCCTTCGTGTTTTCAAACGATTTAAAGTTCAGACTTGCACGCCATGCTGTTTTCTGGGGGCTCATGTTTCTCTATCAAGGCGGTGTTGATTTTATTGTTCCTACGTTTTTCGAAGGAGCAAGATACAACGTGCTTAGGGAGGCATTCCAGCTCGTGATTGTTTATCTGCCAGGTGAGGTCATTCTGGTTTACAGTTTGCTCTATTTCATCATCCCAACATTCTTTCTTAGATCGAAGTACATTTCTGGCATCGTTCTGCTGATACTTTTTTGTATGTTATCGGGAGTTGCCAATGATTTTTCATATTCATTTTTCAATGAGCATTTTGCGTTACTCTCAACGGCCGGAAAGCGTTCATTGGGGATGCACCGGGTTTTAGGCGTAGCCGGTTTCGCAGCCTGCATCAAGTTCATGAAATACTGGTATGAAAAGAAAAGTGTAAGCACTTTCCTTGAAAAAGAAAAACTGAAAGCAGAACTTCAGTCGCTGAAAGCTCAGATACACCCGCACTTTCTGTTTAATACCTTAAACAATATTTATTCGATTACCCAGGACACTTCGCAGCAGGCCTCAGACATGATCCTTCGTCTCTCGACCCTTTTGAGGTATATATTGTATGAATGCAACAAACCTGAGATAAGATTGACACAAGAGTTCAAAATCATAAATGATTACATATCGCTTGAAAGCATCCGCTATGGTAAAAACATGGACATCAAAATCAAACTGCCTGAGAATACCGACAAGCTGCTGGTTGCACCCTTGCTGTTCTTACCTTTGGTAGAGAATTGTTTTAAGTATGGCACGAGCAAAATGCTCGATCATCCGTGGATCAACATTCAAGCCGATGTGAAAGAGAATGTGCTGAGCGTGAAATTAATGAACAGTAAACCCGATCATGTTCCTTCCGGCAATGCCCACCATGGGATAGGTTTGACCAACCTTAGGAAAAGACTCGAGCTTCTGTATCCGGGCAAGTACGAACTTAAAATTCTTCCGGAAGCAGACTTATTTGTAGTGGCCTTGAAACTTGAACTTAACACGATACAATTGTTGAAACGGAATGAGCAAATCGGCTAAAATATGGAAATGCATTATCGCTGATGATGAACCCCTCGCTCGCGAAATCATCAGTAAATATATCGCGCGCATACCGTCATTGCAGTTGGTTGGTGAGTGCGGTAATGCCGTGCAAGTTGTTGAAATGCTTCAACAACATGAAGTTGATCTTGTTTTCCTCGACATACAGATGCCGGAGATCAGCGGTATTGATTTAGTGAAGATGCTCAAGAACCCTCCATACATTATCATTACTACGGCATTTCAGGAATATAGCCTTGAAGGCTACGAACTTGACGTGGTAGATTATTTGTTGAAGCCAATAAAATTCGAACGATTCCTCAAAGCGGTTACGAAAGTATTTCGTCTAGGTGGTGACAGTGCTTTGTCAACTGTGGCTTCAAGTGAAAAAACCGAACCACAAGAGGAGGCCTACTTGTATTTCAGGACTGAAAGAAAAACAGTAAAAGTCATGCTGAATGATATCTTGTATGTTGAAGGCATGGGCAATTACGTTAAGGTTTTCACTGAAAGCGGAATGATCATCACGAAAAACTCCATGACGACTGTGGAGACGATGCTGCCGGAGAATTTATTCATGAGAATCCATCGCTCCTTCATCGCATCAAAATCAAAAATAAAATCATTCAGCGGTGAAGTAGTTACCATCGGAAAAATTGAAATTCCTATCGGGAAGCTTTACAAGAACAGTGTCATTAAATTGCTTTCGACACCATAGCATCATCATCCAATTAATAATGTAATGCCTCAATGAGTTGAATTAAGTAACTCATAAATTAGTTAGTTACTCATCAAACGTAGAATTCCTAACTAAAAAAACTTTCCTCCGTTATTTTGATGAGTCGATTAATTCCTGTGCGGGCTTGACTGAATCATAGTTGTTTGGTTTGGGGTTTATTAGTTCAGTCATCCCGCACTTTTTTTTGATTTTGTCGATTGAAATAGAAGTGCTTGCGCAAAGTGAATCAAGATATGGCCGCTCGGATCTGTTATTGAAGTTTGCCTGGTTCTTGGAATGAAGTTGTTTCTGCAAAATCGCCCAGACTATCCAATAATGAAATTAGTTCAGTTCCTTTTTCAGTAAGTATGTACTCCACCCGGAGAGGGATTTCATTAAAGATCTTCTTACGCACAAAATGATTGGTCTCAAGTAACCGTAAGCGATTGGCAAGAATATGATCGCTGATATGCTTGAGGTCATCTTTGATGCTTGAAAACCGGTTGTGGCCCTCTTCAATGCTGCAAAGCACTTCAGTTACCCATCGCCTTCCGAGAAAGTAAATGAGCTCATTTAATGCACGCTTCTCTTTCAAAAACGATTGGTTGAGGTAATTAGAAGAAGAAGTTTTTCTTTTTTCCATATCATTTTCATTTAACATGACTGTCCAAAATCTTCGCGCATTGCGAAAATAATTTTGTGCCTGATTAACGATAAAGCTTGCGATAAGAAATGAGTTTAGTCTCTTTTGGTTGATAGGAAATCATAATCATACGAATACACATTGCTTTCGGTGTCAGGCATTTGTTACAGTTGATAAAAGGCATTCACATTCAAAAGATGTCATTGAGAATACAAAATCCAGAGTGTATCCCCGAATCTTGATTCCGGTCAGACCTCGCCATTTCTTTACCGTATCAAAACACAAAATCATATGAATATGAAAAAGCGATTTACCGTTTTGCTAGGGTTGGCAACAGCAATTTTGCTGGCATTCAATTTTAAAAAGAAGGAGGGCGACTTAAAACTTCCTTCAGGATTCAAAGCTCAGGTGTTTGCTGAAAATGTTGGTAATGCCAGACACCTGGCCGTTACTCCTCAAGGAAATGTTTATGTAAAGCTTTCTAAACTCAACGGCGGTGGCGGCATCGTTTTGCTGCAAGACCGCAACAAAGATGGCAAAGCCGAAAAACGAAGTAGCTTCGGAAACTATCCGGGCACCGGAATAGCCGTAGAAGGAAATTATCTGTATGCTTCCTCAGATGAAGAAATATTCAGATACTCACTTGATGCAAATGGAGTCGTTACAAACACCACCCAACCTCAGCGCATCGTCACAGGTTTAATAAATCGCAGGCAGCATGCTGCGAAGTCAATAGTTTTCGACAATGATGGCAATGTCTATGTAACGATAGGCGCCTACTCAAATGCCTGTCAGGAGCAAGATAGAATGAGTGGTTCTAAAGGAATGTCTCCGTGTCCTATTCTTGATTCAGCGGGAGGCATATGGCAGTTCAATGCTTCCAAACTGAATCAGACGTATGCAGATGGGAAACGATATGCTACCGGGTTACGAAGTGTGGTGGGACTTGATTGGAATAAAGAAAATAATGAGCTGTTTGTAATGCAGCACGGAAGGGACCAGCTGTTTCAATTATACCCTGAATTGTTCGATGCAAAACAAGGCGCAGAACTCCCTGCAGAAACAATGTATGCCGTCAAGCAAGGAGATGACTGTGGCTGGCCTTATGTTTACTATGACCAGTTTCAAAAGAAAAAAATTCTCGCCCCCGAGTATGGTGGGGATGGTAAGAAGGAGGGGGGCGAGAAAGTTATTAATCCGGTAGTTTCTTTTCCTGGGCATTTGGCTCCCAACGGATTGCTTTTTTATACCGGCAATACGTTTCCGAAGCGATATCGAAACGGTGCGTTCATCGCTTTTCATGGATCGTGGAACAGAGCTCCTGAAAAACAAAAAGGATATTTGGTTGCGTTCGTGCCCTTCAAGAATGGAAAGCCTTCAGGTGAGTGGGAAATTTTTGCCGACAATTTTGCAGGGACTTCTGATATTCAATCACCCGGGCAAGCTCAGCACCGGCCCTGCGGTCTTGCACAAGGGCCTGATGGCGCTCTTTATGTTTCTGATGATGTGAAAGGCACGATCTATAAGATAACCTACTCGGGAATAGAGCCTGAGACTAACCTGTTATGATTATTAATAAAGCATTCATAGCTGCAGCATTTTGTTTTTTGAGTTTACAACTTGCCGGGCAAAATCGAGCTGAACTTCAGGCTGCCATTGTACGAGGAGAGACAGTTTACCAACAAACTTGCCTTCCATGTCATCAAGCCGATGGCACCGGAGTTCAGAACCTTGCGCCTCCTTTAATAAAAACAAGTTTTGTGCTCGGTGATAAAATCCGACTGATTAACATTGCCCTTAAGGGGTTAAAGGGTGTTGAGATTGATGGAAATAGTTATGAAAACCCGATGCCATCATTTGCAAAGTTAGACAACAAGCAAATTGCAGATGTGTTAACTTATGTGCGAAATAGCTTTGGCAATAAAGCAGGCAGTGTTAAGGTCGAAGAGGTTGAAAAAACAAGGAAAGTCAAATAGGTAGTAAAAAATAAATCATTTCAATAATGGAATATAGAAAAATAGGTAGCTCAGGTTTGGAATTGTCTGCCATTACTTTCGGAGCATGGGCAGCAGGCGGTTGGATGTGGGGTAGCACGGATAGGCTTGATGCTATGGACGCCATTCGTGCTTCTTACGATTTGGGTGTTACATCCTTTGATACAGCGCCCATTTATGGTCAAGGTACTAGTGAGGAAATCGTAGGAGAAGCTCTTATTGGATATGTTCCTCGCGACAAATTTCAAATCCTTACCAAATTCGGAATGCGATGGGATCTCGCTAAAGGAGATTTCGCCTTCAAAAGCAAAAACAATCAAGGCAAGGACATTGACATTTATAAGTATGCAGGTCGTGCAAGTATTATTAAGGAGTGCGAAGATAGTTTGCGAAGGCTGCGAACAGATTACATCGATCTCTATCAGATACATTGGCCAGACTCAACCACCGCTATCGAAGAATCAATGGAGGCAGTCGCAACCTTGATTAAGCAAGGTAAGGTGCGTTACGCTGGTGTAAGTAATTATAGTGTGGAGCAAATGAAGGAAGCCGAGGCGCATCTTCCCATCATATCCAATCAAGTACCCTACAGCATGGTAAACCTTGGCATTGAAAGTGATGTAGTCCCACATTGTATGAAAAACAAAAAAGGGATTCTCGCCTATAGTCCTTTGCAACGTGGACTATTAACCGGTAAGATGAAGCCGGGCTACGAGTTTCAGGAAGGCGATCATCGCGCGAGCCTAAGTTTCTTTACCGATGAAAGTATTAATCGGACGAACGAGTTTTTGCAAAAGATCAAGCCGATTGCAGATAGCAAGAATGTTACTCTAAGTCAGCTTGTACTGCGATGGACCATTGAACAGCCGGGGATTACCATAGCTTTAGTGGGAGCCAGAAATGCCGAGCAAGCCACAATGAATGCAAAAGCGGCTGACGTTAAGTTTGTAGATGAAGAGCTTAAAGAAATCGATGACCTCCTTCTTTCCCTAATGCATGCAGAACTATAAATAATCATCATGAGAACATTAAGCTTTTTTTCGTTAGTCGCCATTGTAGGTGATGTTCAGATTTCTCTCGAAAAAATTGGAGATTGTGATACCACGCTTGCTGAGTTTGGCCGAGTTATCATTTTACTTTTAAATGGAAATGAGTATGAGAATGTCAGTGCTTTCAGTGTATGAGAAATCCTAAAATACTATTTATGAAAAAATCATTAACGCCAATTTCAATAGCCTTTTTTCTGCTGCTTACCAGCTGCGTCTTCGCAGCTCCACCACGGGAGTTCTATGAACTGCGCACCTACAGATTCAAAACCAATGAGCAGGAGCAGCGAACCGAAAACTATTTACAAAAGGCGCTGCTTCCGGCTTTACATCGTGCCAATATCAAACACGTAGGTGTGTTTAAACCCGTGGAAACCGACAGTACATTTGGTAAAAAATTAATTGTACTTATCCCGTTCCATTCGCTGGATGAATTTGTGAAACTGGATGGCGTACTGGATAAAGACAAACAATACTATGCCGATGGCAAAGAATATATCGATGCGCCATACAACAATCCTCCCTACGCGCGAATCGAAAAAACAATCTTGAAGGCTTTTTCCGGGATGCCCAACCTGGCAGTGCCTGATTTAAAAGGTCCTGTAACAGAACGTGTGTATGAACTGCGAAGCTATGAGGGCCATACCGAAAAAATCTATCGCAATAAAGTACAAATGTTTAATGCCGGTGATGAAGTAGGCCTTTTCAAGAGACTTGGTTTTAACGCAGTGTTTTATGGTGAAGTGTTGTCAGGCAATACGATGCCCAACCTCATGTACATGACCACTTTTGAGAATCAAGCTTCCCGTGATGAGCACTGGAAAGCGTTTGGCGAAGACCCTCAATGGAAAAAATTAGTAAGCATGCCGGAGTATCAGCATAACGTTTCCAAAAACGTGACACTCTTCTTCCGACCAACAAAGTATTCTGATATTTAGTGATTGCAATCAGTCGGTAACAAGCTAAGGCGACACACAACTTCTCTCTCAGAGGAAAATATGCAAATCTTTTGCTACCAAGTAATGTCATGGATAAATGCCACATTAACTAGTAACAACTATTATTTTTTAAAAATATGTGTTATCTCGGCAATTTCATATTACTTCCCAATTGATGATCTCATTTCAAAATATTGTTGAAAGCGGTTTGAGCAAAAATGATCTTTACCAGAAGAGAAGAGGTATTCTGTTGGCGAACTACATTGCCTTGATCTTATGCACGGCAATCATTTTGCTTTACATGATCCGCTTCCTTTACTTCCACTCTATAACGTTAAAGGTAACTGTAACTTATTTCACAGGTTTTACCCTCATCTTTTTTACAATTATTCTTAGTCGACTTCGGTTGACAACCCTGAGTCGTTTGTATCTGTGCTTACTTCCGATCGCCTATATCTGGTATACTTTTCTGATGGGTATGGTGAAGATGCAGAAAATCGATACAACGATTTATGACAGCTTGAGAATATTTTTATTGGCGCTCAGTTGCATCCCCTATTTAATATTTGACAAGGTGCAATTTCGTAGCCTCCTTGTGGGGATTCTTCCATCACTTATCTCTATCGTCTTCCTTGAATCGTTGCTGAGTTTGGCCGGTGTTGACCATGCTTCGCGAGGCATTCCTGAAAATGACTACGAGCATATACAAATGAGAACTATTATTTCCTACCTGATCATCAGCTCCTGTTGCATTGCTTTCCAGACAATCATCAGCAGAAATGATGAACTCAACCAGCGTTTATTAATGGAACTTAAAGAAAAATCCTATGAAATAGCTGTGCAAAATGAGGAACTTAGACAAAGTGAGGAGAATTTGAATAAGATCAATATTCATTTGGAGACTTTAGTTGAAGAACGATCGAGAAAAATCCTTGAGCAAAATGAAATGATGCTAAAATACGCATACACTAATGCGCATCATGTAAGAGGCTCAGTAGCCAGGGTATTAGGATTGATTCAAGTCTCAAGGTTGAATACAGATCTTGACTTTCCGTGGCTTTTTGAAAAGATAGAAGAGGAAACAAAAGCAATAGACACCATATTGAAACGAATTGCCACTGACTTTAATCCTGATTTGCGCGATTAGAAAAAAAACTGAGATAAGCCCTGAACATTTCAAACAGCAAATATAATTGACCTTGACAAATGATTCGATGCCACAGTTGATGAAAAAGCTAGCATTCTCCGGCATCCAGGTTTTGGATACCATGTACGGGTGCTGTTTCTCAAAGTCTCATGTGGAGTAATCCTGCCGAATCTGATCCGATGATGTTCTCGCTTCCCATATTGAAA
>WNFL01227737.1_pt1 | contig 11815 bp, 13 predicted proteins | sample 5400361 | NCBI WGS metagenome assembly WNFL01 (sample SAMN13153351, study PRJNA577476) | soil metagenome | isolation source: 40 cm soil on Douglas fir-dominated hillslope | place: USA:California | collected 2013-09-17
GGCATCCCGGCGTTCAGCTGAGCTTGCGACGCGCGCTGCGCGTGCTGGCCGTCATCTATCGCTGCTGAGTCTCGAGACCTTGCATGTCCAAGCTCCGCTTTCGCATCGCCATCTCGCTCGACGGCTTCGTCGCCGGCCCCGAGCAGAGCGTCGCCAACCCGATCGGCATCGGCGGCATGCGGCTGCACGAGTGGGTATTTCCGCTGCGCGCGTGGCGCGCGATGCACAACCTGGAAGGCGGCGAGGTCAACGAGAGCAACAAGATCGTCGAGGAATCGCTCGCCAACATCGGCGCGACGATCATGGGACGCAACATGTTCGGCGGCCATCCGGGCGCGTGGGATGCGGCGAAGCCGTGGAACGGCTGGTGGGGAGAGAGTCCGCCGTTCCATCACCCCGTATTCGTGCTCACCCATCACGCTCGCGAGCCGCTCGAGCTGCAAGGCGGCACGACGTTTACATTCGTCAGCGAAGGCATCCAGGCGGCGCTCGAGCAGGCGCGGCGCGCCGCGCGCGGCAAGGACGTCTCGCTCGCCGGCGGCGCGAAGGCCGCACAGCAATACCTGCGCGCCGGCCTGGTCGACGAGATGGAGCTGCACGTCGCGCCGACGCTGCTCGGCAGCGGCGAGCGACTGTTCGACGGCGTGGGCGACGATCTGCATGGACTCACGCTGGTTCGCACCATCGCCGCGCCTAAAGTCGTTCACCTGAGGTTCGCACGGCGATGAAATCCCCGCTCGACACGATCCGCACCGACGTCGTCGGCAGCCTGCTCAGGCCCGCCGCGTGGCGCAAGGCGCGCGGCCAGTTCGACGAAGGCAGCCTGTCCGAGCGCGAATTCCGGCGCATCGAGGACACGGCGGTGCGCGAGGCGATCGCCTTGCAGGAAGCGCTCGGCCTCGATGTCGTCAGCGATGGCGAGATCCGCCGGCTCAATTTCCAGGACAGCTTCGGCGCCGCGGTCAGCGGCTTCGCCGGCGCCGGGGGCGCGACGCTGCGCTCGACCGAAGCGCGCGTCGCCGGCGGAAAGGCGCTCGCGCGCTTCGACATGCCCGACGTGCACGCCGAAGGGCCGGCGGTCACGCGGCGCAGGCCGGTGCTCGAGCGCCTGCGCCTCGAGCGCAATCTCCTCCTCGAGGAATACGACTTCGCCCGCCGCGTCGCGAAGAAGCCGCTGAAGGTCACGCTGATCGGGCCCGACCGCATCGCGCAGCGCTTCGCCTACGAGCAATCGACCGCGGTGTACGCCGGCGTCGATGCCTTTCTCGCCGATGTCGTAGAGATCGAGCGGCGCATGATCGCGGCGGTCGTGGACGCCGGCTGCCGCTATGTGCAGATCGACGCACCCGGCTACACCGCCTATGTCGACGAGCCTTCGCTCGCCGAGATGAAGAAGCGCGGCGAGGACCCGATGCGCAACTTCGAGCGCTCGCTGGCCGCGGACGCCGCCGTGATGCGCGGTTTCGACGGCGTCACTTTCGGCATCCACCTCTGCCGCGGCAACCAGCACAGCATGTGGCACCGCGAGGGCCACTACGATGCCATCGCCGAGCGGCTCTTCAACGCGCTGCCGCACCAGCGCTTCCTCCTCGAGTACGACAGCCCGCGCGCCGGCGGCTTCGCGCCCCTGCGCTTCGTGCCCAGCGGCAAGGTCTGCGTCCTCGGCCTGGTCAGCACCAAGGTGCCCGAGCTCGAGACCGTCGACGGGCTGCGCCGCCGCATCGACGAAGCGGCGCAATACCTGCCGCTCGAGCAGCTCGCACTCAGCCCGCAATGCGGCTTCTCCTCCGACGTAGTCGGCAACCGCGTGAGCGAGGGCGACCAGCGGCGCAAGCTGGAAGTCGTGGTCGAGACGGCGCGCAAGGTCTGGGGCACTTCGCGGTAGAGCAAAGGGCCCGGTCGCGCGTAGACTCGGCCGAGGCATCGCATGCGTATCCGAAAATCCGGCTCCCCGCGCGTCGATCCGGTCCCCGCGGCCGGTATCGCCGAGCGCTACCTCGCGGTGCGCCGCGCGACGATGGCCCTCGCCCGGCCGCTCTCGGCCGAGGATTGCGCGCTGCAGTCGATGCCGGATGCGAGCCCGGCCAAATGGCATTTCGCGCACACCACCTGGTTCTTCGAGACCTTCGTCCTGGCTGGCCGCGCCCCGGCGTTCGATCCGGCCTACCGCGTGCTCTTCAACTCCTACTACGAGAGCGTCGGCGAGAAGCACCCGCGCGCCGAGCGCGGCATGCTCTCGCGCCCGGGGCTCGAGGAGGTGCTGGCGTATCGGCGCCATGTCGACGAGGCGATGCCCGAGCTGCTCGCGAGGGAGCCGGACGCGACGCTCGCCGCGGTGATCGAGCTCGGCCTGCATCACGAGCAGCAGCACCAGGAGCTGATCCTCACCGACATCAAGCACCTTTTCTCGCGCAACCCCGCGAAACCCGCGTACCAGAAGCAGTGGCCTCTGACGCCGATCCGCGCGCGCAAGGCGCGCTGGCTGCCGTTCGCCGGCGGGCTCTGCGAGATCGGCCACGCCGGCCCGGGTTTCGCCTTCGACAACGAGGGACCGCGCCACCGCGTCTGGCTCGAGCCCTACGAGATCGCCTCGCACCCGGTGACGCACGGCGACTTCCTGGACTTCATCGACGACGGCGGCTATCGCCGCCCCGAGCTCTGGCTCTCGGCCGGCTGGGACGCGGTGCGCGCGCGCGGCTGGCAGGCGCCCGAATACTGGGAGCGCATCGGTAGCGAGTGGCACACCTTCACGCTGCACGGCCGTGTCGCCATCGACCGCAACACGCCGATCTGCCACGTGAGCTTCTTCGAGGCCGAGGCCTACGCGCGCTGGGCGAAGGCGCGCCTGCCCACGGAAGCGGAGTGGGAAGTAGCGGCGAGCGGCCTGCCGCTCGGGGGCAACTTCCTCGAAAGCGGCGCGCTGCATCCCCTCGCCTTGCGCGAGGATCCGGCGCCCGCGGCGCCGGCGCAGGCATTCGGCGACGTCTGGGAATGGACGCGCAGCGACTACGCGCCCTATCCGGGCTATCGCCCGCCGCCCGGAGCGATCGGCGAATACAACGGCAAGTTCATGTGCGGGCAGTACGTGCTGCGCGGCGGCTCGTGCGCGACGCCGGCGAACCACATCCGCGCCAGCTACCGCAATTTCTTTCCGCCTGACGCGCGGTGGCAGTTCTCCGGGCTGCGGCTCGCGCGCGGATGAAAGAGCCGGGCGAGACTCTCGCCGTCGGCGGCCGCGAGCTCACCGTGAGCAATCCCGGCAAGCTGCTCTTCCCGAAGGCGAAGATCACCAAGCTGGATCTGGTGCGCTACTACCTCGCCGTGGCCGACGGCGCGCTGCGCGGCGCGGGCGGGCGGCCGAACATGATGGTGCGCTACCCGAACGGCGTCGACGGCGAGTTCTTCTATCAGAAGCGCGCGCCGCAGGCGCGGCCCGACTGGCTGGAAGTGGTCGAGCTGCGCTTCCCGTCGGGCAGGAGCGCCGAGGAGCTGGTGCCGCGCGACGCGGCGGCGCTGGCGTGGATGGCGAACCTCGGCTGCCTCGAATTGCATCCCCACCCGGTGCGCGCCGAGGACCTCGAGCATCCCGACGAGCTGCGCGTCGACCTCGACCCGGTGCCGGGCGTGAAGTGGCCGCAGGTGCGGGAAGTCGCCCTGCTGGTGAGGGCGGTCCTGTCCGATCTCGGCATGGCCGGATGGCCGAAGACCTCGGGCAAGCGCGGCCTGCACATCTACGTGCGCATCGAGCAGCGCTGGGGATTCGACGAAGTACGGCGCGCGGCGCTGACGCTCGCGCGCGAGGTGGAGAGCCGCGCGCCGAAGCTCGCCACCAGCAAGTGGTGGAAAGAGGAGCGCCACGGCGTGTTCGTCGACTACAACCAGAACGCCAAGGACCGCACCATCGCCGCCGCGTACTCGGTGCGCCCGACGCCCGAGGCGACCGTGTCGGCGCCGCTCGACTGGGACGAGGCGGCGAGCTGCGAGCCGGGCGACTTCACCCTCGCGACCATGCCGCGTCGCTTCAAGCGCGTCGGCGACCGGCACGAAGGGATCGACGCCAAGGCCTGCTCGCTCGAGCCGCTGCTCGAGCTTTTCGCGCGCCAGGGCGAGGGCGATGCGCCCTGGCCGCCGCACTATGCAAAGCAGGCCGGCGAGCCTAGGCGCGTAGCACCTTCGCGAGCTCGAAAGCGGGCGTGACCTCGAGCTGCTCGTAGGTGCAATCGCGCGGCCGCTTGTCGGGCCGCCAGCGCAGAAAGATCGCCGCGTGGCGGAAGCGCTCGCCCTGCAGGTGGTCGTACTTCACCTCGCAGGCGCGCTCGATGCGCAGCGGCTCCCAGGAGAGGTCCTTGCCGGCGCTCCAGCGGCTCTGCGACCCCGGCATGCGCGAATGCTCGGCCTGCGCTCCCGCCCATTCTCGCCAGGGGTGATCTTTCAGCGCGTCTTTTCTCAGGGGTTCCAACTCGCGGGCAAGTTGTTTGCGCATCTGCATCGTAAAAGACGAGGTCACGCCGACGTGCTGCAGCACCCCCTGCGCGTCGTACAGCCCGAGGAGGAGCGAGCCGACGACGTCTCCAGCCTTGTGCCAGCGAAAGCCGGCGACCACGCACTCGGCGGTGCGCGCGTGCTTCACCTTGGTCATCGCGCGCTTGCCAGGCTGGTAGGGCAGCGCTTCGGGCTTCGCGATCACGCCGTCGAGGCCCGCGCCCTCGAAGCGCTCCAGCCAGTCCGCGGCGATGTCGCGCTCGCGCGTCATCGGCGTGAGATAGAGCGGTGGCTTCGCCTCGGCGAGAAGCTTTTCAAGAATTCTTCTTCTTTCAGCTTGCGCGAGAGCCATGACGCTCTTTCGCTCCGCCGCCAGGACATCGAAGGCGACGAAAGCCGACGGCGACTCCTTCGCGAGCTTCGCCACGCGCGACGCCGCGGGATGGAGCCTGAGCTGCAGCGCGTCGAAGTCGAGGCCGCGCGGCCCGGCAATCACGATCTCGCCGTCGAGCACGCAGTGCTTCGGCAGGCGTTCGAGCAGCGCGTCATGCAGCTCGGGAAAGTAGCGGTCGAGAGGCCGCGAGTCGCGGCTCTGGATGTAGACCTGCGCGCCGCCGCGGAAGACGAGCGCCCGGAAGCCGTCCCACTTCGGCTCGTAGAGGAAATCGCCCGCAGGCAATTCGTCGGCGAGCTTCGCCAGCATCGGCTCGACCGGCGGCGCGATCGGAAACTCAGTGGCGGCGATGGGCGCGGATGTCACTCACCAGGATGATAAGCACGAGCGCCACGCCGCCTACCGCTGCGGCGAGGAAGAGCAGGATGGCGATGCCGGGGTAGCCGAAGAGACGAAAGGAGGTCGGCACGTCCATGAGCAGCGCCGCACCGACGATCAGCGCCGCCAGCACCAGGCCGAGGGTGATGCGATTGGCGACCTTCTGCAGCCCTTCCATCAGGCGCGCCTCGTCGAAGGCGTGCACCTTGATCTGGAACTGGTTGTCGGCCAGCCGGTCGAGGATGCGGTTGACGCGGTCGGGCAGGCGCGTGAAGAAGGTCTTGAGATCGACCGCGGCGCTGAAGATCGAGCCGAGCGAGAGGTCGCGCGTCATCTGCTCCTGCGTGATCTCGCCCGCGTGGCGGCGGATCGCGGCGTTCGGGTCGAAGCGCGGCGCGAGCGTGCGGCCGATCTCGTCGAGATTGAGCAGCGTCTTGCCGATCATCGCCAGCTCCGGCGGCAGGCCGATGCCGTTGTCGCCGGCCGCCTTGAGCAGCATGAGCAGCGTGCGCCCGACCTGGGGCTGGCTGAGCGTCACCTCCTGGTGCTGCGCGATGATGTCGGTGACCGCGCGAGTGAAGCGCGCCTCGTCGGCGTCGTGCTTGCGCTCGGCGAGCAGCAGCAGCACGTCGGCCGCGTCGTCGGCGCGGTTCTCGCTCACCGCGAGCAGGATCTGCAGCAGGCGGTTCTGCAGGATGGGCGAGACGCGCGCCACCATGCCGAGGTCGATGAGGGCGATGCGCCCGTCGACGATGAAGACGTTGCCCGGGTGCGGGTCGGCGTGGAACATGCCGTCGCGCAGGATCTGCTTGAGATAGGCGCGGAACAGGGCGTCGGCGAGCCGCTCGCCGTCGAGCTCCATGCGCGCGAGCGGACCGAGCTCGGTGATCTTCTTGCCGGGCACGAACTCCATCGTCAGCACGCGCGAGGTGCTGTAGTCGGGCAGCGGCTGCGGCACGAGGATCTCGGGGATCTCCTTCAGGCTCGCGCCGAGCGCGGCGAGATGCATCGCTTCCTGCCGGAAATCGAGCTCGCGCAGCATCGAGCGGCCGAACTCCTCGAACATCGCGCCGATGCGGAAGCGCTGCCCGGCCTCGGAGTGGCGGTCGAGAAAGCCGGCCACGTCGCGCAGCGCCTCGAGATCGCGCAGCACCTGCTCGCGGATGTTCGGCCTCTGCACTTTGAGCGCCAGCTCGCGTCCGTCGTGCAGCACCGCGCGATGCACCTGCGCGATCGAAGCGGCGGCGAGCGGCTGCGGATCGATCGCCGCGAAACCCGCGAGGCGCTCGCCGAGCTCCTCGCGCAGGATCGACTCGATCTGCGCGTAGGGCACGGCGTCGCAGTCGTCCTGCAGCCGGCGCAGCGAATCGGCATAGGCCGGAGGGATGATGTCGGGCCGGGTCGACAGCAGCTGGCCGAGCTTCACATACGTCGGCCCGAGCTTCTCGAGATCGTCGGCGAGGCCGCGTGCCTGCGGCGAGGCGGCCGCGTCTTCTTTCTCGTCGGGGAGGAGCTCCGACAGGCCGGAACGGCGCACGAGGTCGCCGCGCCCATACTTGAGGAGAAGCAGCGCCAGATCCTTGTAGCGCTTCAGGTGCTCGGGTCGCAGGGATAAGGCCATGGGCAGACCGGCAGCGCAATTTTTGGGCCTGTTGGCCGATCGGCCGGCGCCCTTTGTTCGCTATGATGGCGCGCATGGCGAGCTGGCTCATTCCGGCGCTGAAGGCGGTCCTGCCGCATGTCGGCGACATCGTGTCGTATGCCATGCCGGCCTTCACCCGCAAGAAACCCGACGCGCCCGCTGCCGCGGACGTCGTCCAGCAGCAGATCGCCGAGCTCCAGACAGCGGCCGCGCAGAACGCGGCGCACGTCAAGGAGCTCGCCGCGCAGCTGCAGAGCACCGTCGCCGCGCTCGAGCAGGCAGCGACGCTCGCCGAGACGCGCCTGCGCCGCGCGGTGGTGCTGAGCGCCATCGCGGTCGCGCTTTCCTTCGTCGCCCTATTCGTCTCGCTCGCCGCGCTATCGCTGCGCTAGGCGCGCCACGGCACGCGCCTTGCACGGCGCGAGGCGTGGCAATCTCCAAACCGCTCGGTGAAGGAAAGATCGAGGAGGTATCGCTCGACAAGGCGGCGCAGCACATGCTCGAGGAATGCCGCATGGTGCTGCCCGGCATCCAGGCGCTGTTCGGCTTCCAGCTGATCGCGGTATTCAACGAAGGCTTCGCCGAGAAGCTCTCGCGCGGCGAGCAGATGATGCACCTCGCGGCAATCGTCCTCACGGCGGTGGCGATCGCGCTCGTCATGGCCCCTGCCGCTCTGCATCGCCAGTCGCAGCCGCGGGAGGTGAGCGAGCGATTCGTCTGGCTCTCGTCCAACCTCCTGCTGGCGAGCATGTATCCGCTCGCGGTCGCGATCTGCCTCGACGCCTGGCTGGTGAGCGCCATCATCGTCGGCAAGGACGCGGTCGGCATCGCCATCGCGCTGGCGCTGCTCGCGGTGTTCGCAATTCTCTGGCTGCTTCTTCCCCGTCGCGAAATGAGGATTCGACGCCCATAATGGGCGGATGCGCAGCGTCGCCGCCGCTCTTCTGCTTCTTGTCGTACCCTTCGTCGCAGGCCAGCAGAACGAGCAGCCCAACGCGCTGCTGCTGATCGCGAAGCCCGAGCTCCAGGACCCGAACTTCCGCGAGACCGTCGTGCTCGTCACGCAGGCGGCGGACGCGAGCACCGTCGGCGTGATCCTCAACCGGCCGACGAATCGCAGGACGGCGAAAGGCGAGCCGCTCTGGTTCGGCGGCCCGGTGATGCGCGAGGTCACGGTGGCGCTCTTTCGCGCCGAGCGCGCGCCTTCGGCAGCGGCCTTTCCGGTGCTGAAAGGCCTCTATCTCAGCCTGCATCCTGCGAACATCGAATCGCTCGCGCCGGGCGAGCGCCACCGGCTCTTCAGCGGCTTCGCCGGCTGGGCGCCGGGCCAGTTGCAAGGCGAGCTCGCGCGCGATGCGTGGTATGTGCTGGCGCCGCGGGACGAGTTCCTGTTTCGCAAAGACACGAGCGGCTTGTGGCGCGAGCTGATGGAAAAAGCCCGCGGCGGGCGGGCGGAACGGCAAATCAAACCGGATATACTCTCCTGATGAAAGCCCTGATCCTTCGCCTGCTCGCGCTGCTGCTCGTTTCCAGCGCCGCCCTCGCGCAGTCCCAGGAAGAAGCGATCCTGCTCATCGCGCATCCCGCGTTCCGCGACCTCGAATATCGCCAGACCGTGCTGCTGGCGGCCCCGGCGCCCAACGGCGGCCACGTCGGCGTCATCCTCAACCGGCCGACGCGGCGCTCGCTCGGCAGCCTCTTCCCCGAGCACGAGCCTTCGAAGAAGGTGCTCGACCCGGTGTACTACGGCGGGCCTTTCTCGCGCGGCGCGCTCGTGGCTCTGGTCCGGACGGACCAGACCCCCGGCGCGGGCTCGGTCCTGCTGATGCGCAACCTTTTCCTCGCGTTTCGCGCCAACACCATCGACCACGTGATCGAGACCACCCCCAACGAGGCCCGTTACTTCGTCGGCTACGTCGGCTGGCGGCCGGGCGAGCTGAAGAGCGAGATCGATCGCGGACTCTGGTCCGTGCTCGACGCCGATCTCGACATGGTGTTCCGCAAGGACACCGACAGCATGTGGGAAGAATTGCTCCAATCCACCCGCCGAATCAGAGCCGATGCGCCGAACGGGCCAGCGTCGGACAACAGGACAAGCCAGATCGCCCGCCGCTAGCGCGCTATGGTGCGCGCATGGACGCTTCCTCCGGCAGCCGCGCGCTCAGCGCGGTCGATGACCTCGTAGAGTTGCTGCGCCTCGCGCAGAGCGCCGCGGAGCGCCTCGCCGAGGAAGTCTACGGCCCCGCCTTCGAGCATGCCCAGCTCATCTCCCGCGACATGCAACGCCTGCGCCGCAGCGCGCAGACGCTGAAGTCCGGGATCGAGAGCTTCGTCAGCCGCGAAGAGAACGCCACCGTCGAGCGCGACCACCCGCTGCGCCGCCAGGGCGACCGCGCGCCGGCGCCGAAGTAGCTCCCACCGCAGCAAGCTGAACAGTGGCAGACTGCCGCCGTTATGCGGCGGTTCGCCATTGCCTGCGTGGTCGCCGGCGTTCTCGGCGCCTGCGCCACGCCCGACGCCGAAAGATTCATCGATCGCTACCGCCTGCAGGCGGCAATCGGCCCTCTCTACGAAATCCATGGCCAGGACGGCGTTGTCGGCTGGCTCTACGGCGCAGTGCATTACGGCACCGTGGAGCGGCCGTCGCTCAGCCGGGCGGCCGCGCGCGTGCTCGCGCAAACGCGTCACATCTACCTCGAGCTCACCGACGGTCCGGGAAACTCATGGCCGATGCGCGACGCGATCGCGGCCGATCTGAAGCAGATCGCGCAGGCAAAAGAGCAGGCGGCGAAGGCATCCAGCGACAAGGCATGGCAGGGCGTCGTCGCGCTGAAAAAGCTGGAGCACGAAAGCGGAGGCGTCGCGGCGGTGCTCGCCGAAGACAAGTCCTACTACGAGCACCTCGAATTGGCCTACAACTATTGCGGCGCTTTCCACGAATACGGCAGCGAGCGCCTGGTCCGTGCGCTCGCCACCGGTCGCGACGTGTTCATTCACGCGCTGGAAACGGATCCTTCGCGCCGGCAGGCGCTGGACCTATGCAAGCCGCAGGCGGTCCCGGCACCCCGGGCTTTGCCCCCGGGGCGAGAGCGGCTCTGCACCACGATCCTCGAGGAAATCCAACGCGACCAGCGCGAGGACCGGCCCTACTCGCCGAGCGGGGCGGCGACCTGTGTCCTCGACGCTCGGCATCGGACGATGGCCGCAAGAATTGCGCAGGCGGCGAAAGCGGGCGAGAAACCATTCATCGTCGTCGGCCGCGGCCACCTCGTCCACGGCAGGACGCTTGCCGAAATGCTCGCAGCGCAGGGCCTGGAGCTACGCCGGATCGATTAAGCGGCCCGCCGGGCGGTGCTCTTCTTCTCGAACACCATGCGCCCGCCGCGCCAGTCGACGCTGATCGTGTCCTTGGGGGCGAAGCGGCCCTCGAGGATCGCCTTCGCGAGCGGATTCTCGATCTCCGACTGGATGGCGCGCTTGAGCGGCCGCGCGCCGTACACCGGATCGAAGCCGACCTTGGCCAGCTCCGCGAGCGCTGCATCGGAGACTTCCAGCGCGTAATCCATTCTCGACAGCCTGCTCTTGAGAACACCCAGCTGGATCCGCGCGATGGACTTGATGTGCTCCTCGCCGAGCGCGTGGAAGACGACCACCTCGTCGATGCGGTTCACGAACTCCGGGCGGAAATGCGTCTTCACCTCGCCCATGACCGCGAGCTTGATCACCTGGTAGTCGCTGCCCGCCATGCTCTGGATCATCTGCGAGCCGAGGTTGGAGGTCATGACCAGCACGGTATTCTTGAAATCCACGGTGGAGAACTTGCAGGAACACGTTGAATACGTCCGGGTGCGCCTTCTCGACCTCGTCGAACAGGATCACTGAATACGGCTTGCGCCGCACTTGCTCGGTGAGCTGGCCGCCCTCGTCGTAGCCGACGTAGCCCGGCGGCGCGCCGATCAGCCGCGCCACCGAATGGCGCTCCCCGTACTCGGACATGTCGATGCGGATCAGGTGCTCCTCGGAATCGAAGAGGAACGACGCGAGCGCCTTGCACAGCTCGGTCTTGCCGACGCCGGTCGGCCCGAGGAACAGGAAGCTGCCGTAAGGCCGGTTGGGGTCGGAAAGCCCCGAGCGCGAGCGGCGGATCGCGTCGCTGACCAGGCGCACCGCCTCGTCCTGCCCGACGACCCGCTCGTGCAGCTTCTCTTCCATCTTGATCAGCTTGTCGCGCTCGCCCTGCATCATCTTCGACACCGGGATGCCGGTGGCGCGCGACACGACCTCGGCAATCTCTTCCGCGCCGACTTGCGTGCGGACCAGTTTTGCCTTTACGGAAGAAGTATTTTTTTGTTGGGCTTCGAGCGCCGGGATCTTCCCGTACTGGATCTCGGACATCTTCTGCCAGTCGCCCTTGCGGCGCGCTTCTTCCATCTGCAGGCGCAGCTTCTCCAGCTCTTCCTTGACGTGCTGGCTGCCCTGCACCTGCGCCTTCTCGGCTTTCCAGATCTCCTCGAGGTCGGAATACTCCTTTTCGAGCCTTCTGATTTCTTCTTCTATTAAAAACAATCTTTTTTGAGAAGCCTCGTCCTTCTCTTTCCTCACCGCCTCGCGCTCGATCCGGAGCTGGATCAGGCGCCGCTCGAGGCGGTCCATCGCCTCGGGCTTGGAGTCGATCTCCATCTTGATGCGCGCCGCGGCCTCGTCGATCAGGTCGATCGCCTTGTCGGGGAGGAAGCGGTCGGTGATGTAGCGCTGCGAGAGCTCGGCGGCGGCGACGATCGCCGGGTCGGTGATGTCCACGCCGTGGTGGACCTCGTATTTCTCCTGCAGGCCGCGCAGGATGGCGATGGTCGACTCGACGCTCGGCTCGCCGACCAGCACCTTCTGGAAGCGGCGCTCGAGCGCCGCGTCCTTCTCGA
>WNFL01371079.1_pt2 | contig 11815 bp, 14 predicted proteins | sample 5400361 | NCBI WGS metagenome assembly WNFL01 (sample SAMN13153351, study PRJNA577476) | soil metagenome | isolation source: 40 cm soil on Douglas fir-dominated hillslope | place: USA:California | collected 2013-09-17
TCAGGACTGTCGCGACGAATACCGCGAACGTGGCTCGGTGATGGCGCAAGGCGACGTCAAGCGCGCGGCGATAGCCTCCAAGCAGCAATTCGAAAGCACGTTCGGACCACTGGTAAAGGCGGCCATGCTTTGCTCCCTGCTCGCTGCGCATGAAGCGCGAGCACATCATCGGCGTGAGTGTCAGCGACACGATGGCGGAAACCAGGATCGTCGCCGTCACGGTGATGGCGAATTCGCGGAAAAGGCGGCCGACAATCCCGCCCATCAGGAGCAGCGGGATGAAGACGGCTATGAGCGAGAAGCTGATCGACAGAATCGTGAATCCGATCTCGCCCGCGCCCTTGAACGCCGCCTCCATAGGGCTCAGCCCGTCCTCGATGTGCCGGTAGATATTCTCCTGCATGACGATCGCGTCATCGACGACGAAACCGACGGCGATGGTAAGCGCCATCAGCGAGAGATTGTCGAGACTATAGCCGAGCACATACATGACGGCGAAGGTACCGACGAGCGCCAAAGTGAGGAACATGAAGATCACCATCACGACGAGGGCGATGGTCAGCATCAGCGTGAACTGGACGTCGGCGACGGAGGCGCGGATCGTCTGAGTACGATCGCTCAACACTTCGATCTTGACTGCGGGCGGGATCGCTTCCTCGAGTTTCGGAAGCGAGGCTTTGACGAGATCGACCGTTCCGATGACATTGGCGCTCGGCAGTTTGAAGACTGCCAGCAGGATCGTCGGCTTGCCGTTTGCCCATGCAGCAAGCTTGTTGTTCTCCGGTGCATCGACGGCGCGGCCGATGTCGCGGACGCGAACGGGGGAACCATTGCTATAGGCCACGATGACGTCGTTCCAAGGAGCCGCCTCGAGTTCCTGGTCGTTGTCGTAGATGGTGAAGCTCCGAGCCGCTCCGTCGATTGATCCCTTCGGGCTGTTGGTGGTCGCAGTCATGAGCACCGAGCGCAGATCTTCGAGCGAGAGACCGAGCGCGGCGACCTTCGCCGGATCGACTTGGATGCGAACGGATGGTTTTTGCTGGCCGCCGATTGTTACGAGGCCGACGCCGGCGATCTGACTGATATGTTGGGAAAGCACATTCTCGGCGTAATCGTCGACCTTCGGCAGAGGCAGCTCATTCGACGAGACCGAAAGCACGAGGATGGGGGCGTCCGCCGGGTTGACCTTGCGGTAAGTCGGTGGCGCCGGAAGATTGGTCGGCAATTGCCCGCCAGCGGCGTTGATCGCCGTCTGCACGTCCTGCGCGGCGCCGTCGATGTTGCGCGCGAGATCGAATTGGATGGTGATAGCGCTGTTCCCGAGCGTGCTGCTCGACGTCATTTCCGTGACGCCGGGAATCTGTCCGAACTGGCGTTCCAGCGGTTGGGTAACGGAGGACGCCATGGTTTCGGGATTGGCGCCCGGCAGCTGCGTCGTCACTTGAATGGTCGGGAAGTCCACCTGCGGCAACGGGGCGACGGGGAGGAGCGGATAAGCGGCGGCTCCGATGAGCAGGATCGCCGCCATCAGCAACGACGTCGCGATAGGCCGCTGGATGAAAGGCGTCGAGAGGCTCATTGCGCGCTGCTCGGAATGGAGGTTTGAACGGGCGCAGCGCTGGCGACATGCGAATTGGAGACTTGCACGCGCGCGCCCTGCTGGAGCCTGTATTGGCCCGCGGCGACGACACGTTCGCCAGGCTGCAGCCCCTTGTTGATGATCGCTTCGCCGCCGTCGAATTGGTCGAGACCGAGCGGCCGCACTTCAACGGTCGAGTCGCGATTGATGACATAAGCAAAGAGCCCGTCGGGACCTCTCTGCACCGCGGTCGAGGGAATGGTCAGGACGTTGTGCTTCGTCTCGATCATCACCCGCGCATTGACGAATTGTCCGGGCCAGAGCGTCTCTTTGGTGTTCGGAAAGGTCGCCTTGAGGCGAATGGTCCCGGTCGTCTGGAGAATCTCGTTGTCGAGAACGGCGAGCGTCCCACGATCGAGCTCCGTCTTCAGGTCGCGAGACAGCGCGATCATGGTCAGCGGTCCCGCGGCGGCCGCCTTCCTGATTGCGGCGAGATCATCGGAAGGAAGCGTGAACACAACGGAGATCGGGTGCATCTGCGTCAGAACGACAAGGCTGGTATTCGCCGCTGCGAGCACGTTGTTGCCCGGATCGACAAGACGAAAGCCGGTCCGCCCTTCGATGGGCGATCGGATGGTCGTGTAATCGAGATTTGTGCTGGTGGACTCGATCATCGCCTGATCCATCGAGACTTGAGCTTGCAGCTGGGCGACGAGCGCCTTCTGGGTCTCGAAGGTCTGCTGGCTGGTGTAGTTTTGAGGCGCCAGGGCGGCGTAGCGTTGAAGGTCGACTTTCGCGTTGGCGAGCAGGGCCTCGTCCTTGGCCCTGGTCGCGACCGCTTGATCGTAAGCGGCCTGATAAAGACGAGGGTCGATGCGGGCGAGCACGTCGCCCGTCTTCACGTCTTGGCCTTCGACGAAGTTGACCGCCTGGAGCTGTCCGTCGACGCGCGTGGTGATGGTGATGGTCTTGAACGCCTGCACCGTGCCAAGCCCGTCGAAATAGATCGGCACGTCACTCGCCGCGGCCACCGCCGACTGCACGGGAATGCGCGGCGGCGGCATTGACGGCACGGGCACCGGAGCGTGGAAGAGGCGATAGGCGCCGCCTCCGAGCGCAATAACGAGCGCGGCGAACGTCGCAAGGCGCGCGCGTCTGGTCATGAGTGCCTTGGGCCAGAGAAGCTTAGGCATTGGACCCTCCTGTGTTCTTCCAGCCGCCTCCGAGAGCCCGGAACAGGCTGACGATTGCATCGAGCCGCGCGAGCTTGACTTGAAGCAGCGTGTTCTGGGCGCTGAAGAGTGCGTTCTCGGTATTGAGGACCGTCAGCACCGTTACCGTTCCCGCGCGCAGCTGGGCGTTGGCGATGTCGAACGCGCGTTGCGCCGTGTCGACCGCGACTTGCTGCCGCCGCTCCTGCTCCTCGGTTTGTTGCGTCGCGACGAGCGCGTCTTCGGCATCCTGGAACGCCGAGATCACGGATTTGCGGTAGCCCTGCAGCAGCTCGTCGTAAAAAGCTTTTGAAAAGTCGAGTTGTCCCTCGAGCCTGCCGCCTTCGAAGATCGGCTGGGTCACGCCGGCGGCCAGCGAATAGAGGAAGCCGGCAGGCCCGAAGAGCGAGGAGAGCGCCGTGCTTTCGAAGCCGCCTTGCGCGGTCAACTGGATGCTCGGATAGAACTGCGCGCGCGCAACGGTGATGTTGGCATGCGCCGATTCGAGTGCCGCCTCGGACATCGCCACGTCGGGTCGACGCGCGAGCAGCTCCGAGGGAAGGCCTGGAGCTACCGCCGGACGCGAAAGATCGGCCAGCGTGCCCGAATCGATGTCGAGCTGTTCGGGCAACTTGCCGAGCAGGATCGCGAGCGCATCGATATTCTGCCGCAGCTGCTGTTGCAGCGGCGGTAATTGAGCCTGCAAAGTCGCAACCGTGGTTTCCTGCTGCGTGACATCGAGCTCGTTCTCGGTCCCAGCCGCTTCCTGCGCTCGAAGCGCGGCCAGCACGCTCTGCGCGGCCTGGAGGTTTGCCTCGGTCACCGCGATCTGATCGCGCAGCTCAAGAACCTGGAAATAGGTCGTGGCGACGCTCGCGACTATCGTCAGTGCGACGGTCTCCTCGCTGTAGCGGCTCGCCTGCGCGGTCTCTTTCGCCGACTCCAGCGAGGCTTTGTTCTTGCCCCAGAAATCGATCTCGTAGCTGGCGCTGATCTGGGCGTCGTAGAACGTGTTGGTCCTCGGACCCGACACGGTCGACGAGGCGGGCTGACGTGTGCGCGCCACCGAAGCTCCAAGGCCAACAGCCGGCAGCAGGGCCGCGCCGGCGACGCGGGCCTGCGCATCGGCTTCGCGCACGCGCGCGGCCGCGGCCGCGAGATCCAGATTGCCGGCTTCGGCTTCGGCGATAAAGCTATCGAGCTGCGAGGAGCCGAAGCCGCGCCACCAATCCGCTGAAGGCCATGCCCCCGGCTGCAAAGGTTCCGTTTTCCAAGACTGGGGGGTCTCGGTGCTCGGCCGCTTGTAATCGGGAAAGATGCTGCACGAAGCAAGCATCAAGCCCAAGGCAACGGTGAGAGCTCTTTGCGTCCGCACGGCCACGAGAGGAATCCGCGAAATGCTTCCCCACTAACCTAGCCATGATGGGCGGCGGGCGATTGACTCGATGTGCCTAGATTGGTGCGAGCTTGCTCTTTTCCCGCACCAAGACCCGTGACTTTCGCCTACAAGGCCTTTGCCGCGGAGAGAACCACGCTGCGGAGCCAGTTGTGCGCAGGATGGCGGTCGAGCCGCCGATGCCACACCATCACGGTCCGTACACGCGGCAACTCGTAAGGAGGCTCGCGGATTTGCAGCTGATGGCTGCGTACGAACTCGCGCGCGATGCGCCGGCTCAACGTGGCCACCATGTCCGACTGCTCGATGATCGCCGCCGCGGAAAGATAGGGCGCGCTTAGCGCCACGCGGCGAACGAAGCCACGCTCGCTGAGCCAGCGATCCACAAAACCTGTGTCCTCGGGGCTCGAGGAGATTTCGAGGTGGGGCAGGGCGGCGAACGCGGTCGCCGACAGCTTTCGCCGGGCCGCCGGATGCCCGCGCCGCATCACCATCACGAACGGATCGTCGAGCAATGGCGCAACCGCGAAGCGCTCGCCGGGAATGGCCATAGTGCCGAGCGCGAGATCGAGTTCGCCGCGGTCCAGAAGGCCGACGATGTCAAGCGTTCCGCTCGGCTGTAGATCCAGGCGGATTTTGGGCGCGGCGGTCGAGACTGCCGCGACCAGGGGCGGTGCGAGAACGACTGCGGAATAATTATTCGTGGCAAGGGCAAAATGGCGGTCGGATGTTGCGGGGTCGAACGCGACCGGTTCCAACGCAAGCTGCATCTCGCTCAAGGCGTTGCGCAGCGGAGATGCCAGCATCTCAGCCCGCGGCGTCGGCACCATTCCGTCGGGCGTCCGGACGAACAATTCGTCCTTGAGCATGTGGCGAAGCCGGTTCAGCGCATGGCTCATCGCCGGCTGGCTGAGCCCGATGCGGCTTCCCGCGCGCGTTACGCTGCGCTCCTGCATCACAGCGTCGAACACGACGAGCAAATTCAAATCGAAAGCACCCCAATTCATGAATGACATGTGGCCGTGACAAGAATGCATTTCAAGCATCTCTCGACCATCCCCATCTCGAGCGCACGGATGAATGTCCGCTGATGCGCGAAAGCGCGCTTAATCGAGAAGGAGAATGAACATGTGGCGGTCAATCAAAGGAGGCGCAGTTGCGCTTCTTCTTTCCACCGCGCTCGCGGCCTCGCCCGTGCTTGCGGCCGGACATGGCGGCGGTGGCGGGGGCGGCGGCGGTCACTTCGGTAGTGGCGGCGGCGGTCACTTCGGCGGCGGCGGCGGTCAGTTCGGCGGCGGAGCCGCTCATTTTGGCGGTAGTTCGGGTCACTTCGGCAGGGGCGTCGGTCACATGGGCGGCGGTGCCGTTCACGTCGATGGCGGCGGTGTTCACGCCGGAATCATTGACCATGGCGCCGGCTTTCATCCCGAAGGCACTGCTTTTCGTGGTGGAGAGCGTGGACATTTCCGGGACGGTGGACACATCGATTTCCATGGCCATGATTTCGGTCACTTCTCGGATTCCGAGCGGCACATGTGGGAAGGCGGAGCCTGGCATCACGATTGGCATCTCGGACGCTTCGGCTGGTGGTGGATCGTGGACAATGATTGGTATTTTTACCCCGAACCGATCTATCCATATCCGACCTACGTGCCGCCGGTGGCCGACGAGATTGCACCGCCCGCTCCCGCCGGGCTCCCGCAGGCGAACTGGTACTACTGCGATAACCCGACGGGATATTATCCCTATGTCGCGTCTTGCCTTGGCGCGTGGCGGGCCGTCCCCACCGCGCCTCCGGCGCAGTCGCCCGTGGCGACTGCTCCCGTTTCGTCTCAGGGTTAGGGAGGAGCGACATGCGCAAGAGACAGATCATGTTGCTTTTCCTCGGAGCAGGCCTGCTGTTGAGCGCTTGCGCACAACAACCAGTTGGCCCGAGCGTTGCCGTGCTTCCGGCGCGGAACAAGCCCTTCAGCGTCTTCGAGCAGGACGATGCGAGCTGCAAACATTACGCGGACGGGCAGGTCGCGGGCCGCGCCGATTCCGCCAATGAAAAAGCGTTGGGAGCCGGCGCCATCACAACGGGCGTCGGCGCCCTTTTCGGCGCCGTCATCGGTGGCGGCAGTGGAGCAGGTATTGGCGCACTTTCCGGTGCCGGTCTCGGATCCGTGCTTGGCGCAAGCTCGTCGGAACGCGAGCAGCACAGCCTTCAGAATCAATACGACATCGCATACTCGCAGTGCATGTACGCAAAGGGCGATCAGGTGCCCGGCACGCGCACGCAGGCCGCGCCTCCGCCCCCGCCTCCACCTCCTCGTCAGTGAGGCGATCGCCCCGTGCAGCGCGCTGCTCTAAGCCGCGCCTGCACGGAGCGTTCTTCTTCCCTATTCTACTCCGCAGTTTATTGACGCTTGTGGGTCACGCGAAGCTCCGCCGATAGCTCGTGGGAGTGAATCCGGTCAGCTTCCGGAATGTCGCGGTGAAGGAGCTTGTTTCCTTGAAGCCCAGGGTGAAGCCGATATCCGTGACCGATTTTCCGGCGTCGGCCAACAGCGCTTTCGCCCATTCGATCCGGAGCCTGGAGTGATATTGATGCGGAGGAGCGCCGAAGGTCTGTTTGAACGCCCTGCAAAAGTGAAAAGGGCTTAGGCGAGCAAGTTGAGCCAGGGTGGAAATCGGGACCTGCTCGGCGAGATGGCCCTCGATATACGTAGTCACCGTCCGCTGCTGCCATGCGGCAAGCCCTCCACGGGCCGGGGCCTGTACAGGTCGCGATCCGGCAATCAGGCGTTTCAGCTCATGGACGAGAACGACACCGAGGGCCGCGAGATAGGGCTGATTGTCGTCGCCCGCGGTCTCCATCAGTGCAACGAGCTTGGATGCGGTGCTCGACAGCGCCGGATCGTCGAAATACACCCGCGGCGCCAAATCTCCGCTGGCGCTTTCGATCGGCAGCTCCTCTGGGGCAAAATAGAAGTACGCCACTTTCGGCAGCAGTCGCGGCTCGTGACTTTCCTGATACTGATGACCAGCCGGCACGAAGGTGAGCTTCTTCCTGACGTCGCGCAGGTTCGATCTGGGTGCTCCCTCGACCAGGGTTTCGCCGTCGGAGCGCACGCCTTCCTCGTAGAACGCAAGCATGTGAACCGGCGCGCAAAGGCGATACTCGGTCTTTTGACGCGTTGTTGCCTGAACGATCTCCGCCGCCATCCCTTCCCACGCGACCGCGCGGCGCCTGACGCTATCGGCAGGCGAAATCTCCATGGCGGGAGCGATCAGCCCGCGTGCCGGCTTGCTCCGCGCGGCAGTCCGTTGAAAAGCCAGTACGACGCCGGTTGGCGCGGTGCTCCGCGTGCGGTTGGTCAACGCAGTATGGGAAATCGGATTGCTTGCCAGCGAGTTCGTCAACATGGGTTCCGCCTCTGACGTTTGGATTCGATGACTGTGGTCAGGGTAGGCGGGACGAGGCGGCGCGCTCCATTCTACGTGTGGTGATCCCACTACGGTCTTGGTTTTATGCCGATCATACTTAGGTCTTAAGTTGGCGAGTTCGGGCGGGTGGCCTTACTCTTGCCGACCGTTTAATGGTCGTTCAAAGCCCGTTCGACGGCGCCGATCAGGGCTTCGCAAGCGAACGGTTTTTTCAGCAGGCACACTGCTCCGCTCGCGGCGGTCATGCTCTCGAGTCTCGCGTCGGCGCGCCCAGTGACCATGATGATCGGCCCTCGATAGCCCAAGAATTCCAGTCGCCGAGCAAGGTCGATGCCGCTGACGCCGTCCATATGAATATCGGTGATGATGCAGCTATAGGAATCCGGTGCATAAGCCGAAAGCAATTCCTCGGCCGAGGCAAATCCGCGGGCGCGATAGCCGGCAGAAGTCAGCAGATCGACGAGCCCGGCCAGGAACGAGGCGTCGTCATCCACAACAGCGATCAGGCGATCGTTTGGCACACCGCATCCTTTTTCCCTCGACGGCCGGCCGCAGCCGGCCTCAGGCCGGAGTATTCCTCGCACGGCCGGGCGTGCCCGTGAATCATACAAGGGTGTTAGATGCAGTGCGTTATGACGGCTTGGCCTTGAGAAGCTCGGCCATTCGCACCAGATCGGCAATCGTCTTAGCGCCCATCTTGTGCATTGCCGCCCCGCGGTGAATCTTCACCGTGATTTCGCTGATTCCCAAATCCCCCGCGACCTGCTTGTTCATCTTTCCAGTCGCCACAAGTTGCATCACCTGCTTTTACGCCGGAAACGTCGCTCTCGATGACCCGCCGTTCTCGATCGCGTTTAATTGCAGCCTGCACGGCGTCGAGCAAGTCCTGGTCTCGGAAGGGCTTGGAGAGAAAATCCATCGCGCCCCCCTTCATGGCCCGCACCGACATCGGGATATCGCCATACCCGGTGATTACGATCACGGGCAGACGGATTCCGATCGCAGTCAACCGAGACTGAAATTCAAGCCCGCTCATGTCGGGGAGCCGAATGTCGATGACGACGCAACCCGGCGCGTCAGCGACTTTCGCGCCCAGAAAGTCCTGCGCCGTTCCGTAGGTGCGGGCGGCTAGCCCGACCGATTCGAACAGGCTCTCCAGCGCCTTCCGCAGCGAGGCGTCGTCGTCGACGACATGCACGATCGCTTGGATGGTGGGTTCCGATGGCATTGCGGCGATCATATGCCCTTTATCTTGAGCCCGTCCGGAGGGGAATGCCACAGGCGTGGCTGCGATCGACGGTCCGGATAGTCGTCGCAAGACCTTCCTCTAAGGTCTCCTTCGACTTTGCGCAATTTTATGCCAGCTTGCGACAATCGCCAAAGGCGACCGTGCGCCGCGCGACGCCGGAACATCTACGCGAGACCGGCGCGCGGGCTAATTCAATCGCCGCAGTGGAGAACGGCAATGTGGGTCGGAAAAATGGCCGGGAAATGGCACAACGGAAGTTCGCAATACCGGGCATGGTCGCCTCTGGTCCTCGGTGCCGTGGCCGCCACTATCGCGATCCTCGTCTTCATCATCGATGGACTGACGAGGCCCGCCGTTGCGGTCTTGTATGTCGCCGTTGTTCTCCTCGCGTGCCGCATCTTCGAGCGGCGCGGCATCCTACTTGTCTCTTTGGGCTGTATTTTTCTGACGGCGCTCGCTTACCTCATATCCGCCGACCGGGCAGCCGAGAACGTCGAGATCAATGGCGTCATCAGCATTCTGGCGATCGCCGGCACAACGTATCTTGCTCTGGAAATGCAATCCGCGGATCGTGCGCGCAACGAAACGCAGCGGCAGCTCGAGCATCTCAATCGCATAACAACCATGGGCGAATTGACGGCTTCGATCGCGCATGAGGTCAATCAGCCGATTGCCGCGGTGGCGACGCACGCCGGCGCGGCGTTGCGCTGGCTCGACGCACAGCCGCCCAACTTGGACAAGGTACGAGAGAGGCTCAGCGACATCATCAAGGATGCTGGCCGTGCAGGAAACGTAATCGGCGGCATTCGTGCGCTCGTCAAGAATCTGCCACAGCACCACGACCCCTTGGATGTCAACGAGGTCATCCGGGGCGTGATCGCACTGACGCAGGATCAGGCGCGCGCAAACGGCGTTGGTCTGCGCTCGCAACTCTCCGCCGGTCTGCCCGTCGTGCTTGGAGACCGCGTTCAGCTGCAGCAAGTGGTGCTCAATCTGATCGTCAATGCGATCGAAGCGATGAGCAACCAGAGCAAAGATCAGAGGGACTTGACGGTCGTCACGGGTAGAGACGACGCGGGCGGAATTCTGATCATGGTACGCGATACCGGACCGGGCCTTGGCGCAGATAGCGAGCGGCTCTTCAAACCGTTTTTCACGACCAAGCCCAATGGGATGGGGATGGGATTATCGATCTGCCGTTCGATCGTGGACGCCCATGGCGGGCGTCTTTGGGCCGCGTCCAATTCACCGCGAGGGACGGTTTTTTACGTGGCGCTGCCTTCGGAATACGAGGACGCTGGCGAGCTTGCTCCCAGCGCCGGCGGGCCGAGTGCGAATATCATTGCGAGCACATCTAATCCAGGGGATGCCCCCGTCAGGTCCTGACGCAGAGTGTCTGCGAGACATGCGCGATTCCAGTGTGCGCAACAGGGCTGTGCTCGCTTGCGAGCTCTACGAGATAAGCGCCCGCGCGCCGAATAGCCTCATCTGAAAGCGCGGAATCGGCCAGACACGTTTGACGGACGTCGACCCCCGCTGCTGCAAGGCTGGCCGCAAACTCGCGCACACGACTCTGCTCAGAGGCACAATCATTCGTGCACTCGACGAGCCGGACTTTGCTCCGAGCCTTGATCGTCCGCACGAGCGGACGCGTCAGCCTTGCGTTTACGGCGAGGACGCCGGCACCCTCCCAGCCATGCGACAGGAGCATGTGCAGGGCGAGGGTACCGCCGTAGCCGAAACCGGCAATCATGACCCGGCCCACGGCGGGCCGGAACGTACGCAATTGTCGTTCGACAACCGGATCCAGCCGGCGCGCGGTACGATCGAGCACGGCGGGTTCGGTGCTACCGTATGAAGGTGGTTCCAGTTGCTCGATTCCGTCGACGGCAATGAAAGCCGTCCTCGGCATGAGCGCGCCCCAGACCGTTGCGACGGAGGCAAGACTGGCGGAGGTTGCCCCCAGATCATGCAGTAAAATCACGGCCGAATCGGGCGGTGCCTTTGCCGGATCCACACGGAAGCCGAAGGCAAATTGCTTCCAAGTCATCGGATCGCTCCTTCAACTCGCAAGGTGCGGGCGGTCCTAGGCCGCGCGCAAACGATCAGCGCGCCATTCGCCGGGCGAAGACGGAGAGCGGTTTGCCGGCTTCCGCGGACGAGATTTCAATGTCCGATGCGCCTCCACGACATCGCAGAGGACATCCGTTGCCGCTGTGTCGAGAATTGCGGCCGTCTCCTGAAGAGTGAAGCTCTCGAGGACCATGAGCAGAACGGCAGGACGTGCCGTCGATGACACGCCGATAGGAAGATCATCCTCGCGAGGAACGCTCGACCAGATGCGGTGGAAGACCGCATAGAGCGCCGCGCGCGGCGAAAGATCTTGGGGCAGCGACGCGGGCTCGACGAGCAGCGTTCTCAGGGTCGCTCGGACATAGCAATCGGCGCTGGACCGGGAATTCGTCAACGCCTGCGCATAGCGGCGCAGGCGAGGAAGGTGGGGTGCAAGAAGAGTGGTCGCGTCCATAGGATGCTCTCAAATCGAGTTTCTGGGGCGACTCGTAACCCTCGGCAATGCGCTGCGCTCGCACGAGCTTGCGCGATTTGTTGCGAGCTTGCGCAGAGTTGAAGGGCGAGAAATAGCCGCGCGGAGCAGGCGGGCGGGAGAGCGCTTCCGCGGGGCCCGGCAGGAGAATTCGGATTTGGGTATCCCGACCGGCGCGGGAACGTCAGGGCCTATCCTGCAGGAATGATACAGGCCGCCACTTGGGATCGGTCGGCTTTGGGGTTCGTGCTCAGCGCTGCCGCAAGCCCGATCACGGTGGTCAGAATTTTCATTGCAGCCCCAGCCACTCGCCAGGTTTCGACGTGGGGTCGCGATCGAGCCGGTTCATGAGCTCGTGCTGCCGCTCTTCTTGCGCTGCCCGGGTTTGAGCAAACTGCTCGACCAG
>WNFL01412560.1_pt2 | contig 11815 bp, 11 predicted proteins | sample 5400361 | NCBI WGS metagenome assembly WNFL01 (sample SAMN13153351, study PRJNA577476) | soil metagenome | isolation source: 40 cm soil on Douglas fir-dominated hillslope | place: USA:California | collected 2013-09-17
TTCGCCGTGAACGTCTTCCATGCGTGGACCACGCCCGTCATCAACGAGTACGACATCCTGGTCGACGTGAACGGCGACGGGAAGTTCGACTTCGCCATCGTGAGCGTCGGGCTGACCAGCGGACGGGTCCGCGTCAACATCATCGATTTGTCGACCAACAAGCTGGTCAGGCAGACGGTCACATTCGGCGCGACGGCGCCGACCAACGAGTCGACGATCCTGATGCCCATCGTGGCCGCCGACGTCGGCGTGAAGGCGTCGAACCCGCGCTTCTCCTACGCTGCCCAGGGCTCCGACGGGTTCACCGGCGACTTCGACTTCCTCGGTGAGAACCCCGACGGGACCGTCGCGGCAAACGCCGCCCGGTTCAACGCCTTCAACAACGCGGTGAGCACGGGCGGGTTCGCGGTGGTGGGACCGAGGGCCCGGACCTCGGTGCCGCTGACGATCAATGCGACCGAGTTCGCCACCACGCCCGCGCTGGGAGTGATGGTTGTCGGGATGGAGAACTTCTCCGGCCGCGCGGAAGCGGATCTGCTCCGGTTCGACCGCGAAGAAGCGAACGACGACTAGCAGCAGGAGCAGCACCGGATCGGCAGAGGCGGCGCGGGCGAGCTCCTCCCCGCGCCGCTTCTTTTTGGCGGCGAAATTCCGTCCTCCGCCGGGCGTAAGCACCAACGAGTCGCCCAGGAGGATGCCATGAAGATGCTCCGCGAGAACGTCGTTCCGGCTGCTTTCCTGGCCCTCTGGATGGCGGCGTCCGGCTACACGCTCCACGAGTTGGGCCGGATGCGCGCGTCACCCATTGTTCACGCGACGATGGACCTGACGGTCACGCCGCATCTTCGCGGCGCGTCGCACACGAGTTGCTCGGAAATACCGGGTCTTCGCTCCGACGCCGAGATCTAGAGCTGCGCTGACGGAGGACCACAGGGTCCCATAGGACCCGATGCGCACCTACGCGCAACCCCTTGGCGTTGCGTCGAAATTATAGATTTCGTGGGGCGTACCGATAGTGTTCGCCGCGCAAGAAGGAGGAAGCGATGAGACAGCTTCGCGAAAACGTCGTTCCGGTCGCGTTCCTCGCCCTCTGGGTCGCGGTGTCGGGGTACACGCTCCACGCGCTCAAGGGCCTGCGCGCGCTCCGTGTGATCGAGGCCACGATGGATCTGACCGTCACCCGGCCCGCGCCGGAGCACGCCGCCTTCACCGCCGACGGCGAGCAGCGCTGACCAGATAGCCGGTCAGTCCAGCTGCGGGAAGTCGGCGATCTCGTTGCCCTGCTGCTCTCCGATTCCAGGCTGCTCGCCCGACGGCAGCCCGATGATGGGGGCCGGGCGGGTGGGCGTCTCCAGCTCGCGCCACGCGCCGGCCAGCAGCATCACCAGCGTTCCCAGGAAGAACAGCATCGCGGGCAGTCTCCACACGTTCCCGTGGTCCATGTGTGCACCTCCGGCGCCGTGGAGAGCAGCCGGCGTGCCACCGCGGAGAGGCGCGAAAGCGCGTGGATCGCCGATCCGGGCTTCTCGGGCGCTGTAGCGCCACAGCCGCGCTACCGACGCGGCCGTCCCGCTCAGGCGCGGAGCATCTCGAGGAACTCGTCCGGCCCGCGGGCGTTCACCACCCGGTCGCGCTCCGTCCAGCCGCGGCGCGCGGTGCCGATCGAGTAGTGCAGGTTGTCCAGCTCGGCGACGGAGTGCGCGTCCACCGAGCAGGACACCTTGCAGCCGTGGCGGCGCGCGATGCGTAGCAGGTCGGCGCCGAAGTCGAGGCGGCGCGGCGAGCCGTTGCACTCCACGGCCACGCCCTTCGCGCAGGCCAGCTCGATCAGCTCCTCCCAGCGCGCGGCGATCTCCGGCCGCTGCAGGAGCTGCCGGCCGGTCGGGTGGCCCCAGATCCGGCAGAGCGGGTGCGAGAGCGCGCGGCGGATGCGCTCGGTCTGCGCGGCCTCGTCCAGCTTGAAGCGCTGGTGCACCGAGCAGATCACCACGTCGAGCTTCTCCAGCACCGAGTCGGGCAGGTCGAGGCGGCCGTCCTCCAGGATGTCCACCTCGCTGCCGCGCAGGATGCGGATGCCGGGCACTCGCTCCTGCACGGCAGCGATCTCGTCCCACTGCTGCTTCAGGCGATCGGCGGTGAGCCCGCCTGCGTAGTGCGCAGCCTGCGAGTGGTCGCTGATGGTGATGAACTTCGCCCCCAGCGCCTGGGCGCCGCGGACCATCTCCTCCACCGAGGCGTTTCCGTCGGACCAGGTGGTGTGGCAGTGCACGAAGCCCTGGATGTCCTCCCGCGTGATCAGCTCGGGCAGCTTCGATTCCGCGGCCAGCTCGATCTCTCCCCAATCCTCTCGCATCTCGGGCGGCACCGGGGCGAGACCCAGGATGCGGTACAGCTCCGCCTCGTCGTGCACCTCGGGGGCGGGGCCCTGCGACGGATCCAACCGGGCCAGCCCGTACTCGGAGATGGACAACCCCTTGGCGCGCGCGATGCCGCGCAGCTTCACGTGGTGTTGCTTGCTGCCCGTGAAATGGTGCAACGCGCTGGGGAACTGCGCGTCGGTGACCACGCGCAGGTCGGCCTGCAGGCCGTCGCGCAGCTTGATGGAGCACTTGGTCGGGCCGCGCGCGAGCACCTCCAGCGCCTCGGAGGTGGTGGCGAAGCGCTCCATGACGGGGGCCGGATCGGCGGCGGCCGCCACCAGATCGACGTCCGCGTTCGTCTCCTTGTACCTGCGCACGCTGCCGGCGATCTCGGCGCGGGTGACGCCCGGCGCGGAGCGGACGCGCTCGAGCAGCTTCTCGCCCACGCGGCGGGTCTCGTAGAGCGGCTGGCGCGCCTGGGTGGCCTTGAGAGCGTCGATGGCCTGCAGGATCTGCTGCTCGGTCTTCTCGCCGAATCCGCGGAGGCCCCGCACCCGGTGCTCGCGGCAGGCGCGCTCGAGATCGACGAGGTTGCCGACGTCGAGCTCGCGGATCAGGATCGCGGCCTTGCGCGGGCCCAGGCCCGGGATGCGCATCAGGTCGAGCGCGCCGAGGGGGAACTCCTTGCGCAGCTCCTCCAGGTAGCCGAGCCGGCCGGTGTTGACCAGCTCGGTGACCTTCTCCGAGATGGCCTTGCCGACGCCGCCCAGCTCGGTGAGGGTACCCTTCTTCACCCGCTCGTTGAGGCCGCCGGGCGCCGCAGGGTCGGCGGGCAGGGCGTCGAATGCGTCGGCGCCCAGGTCGTAGGCGCGGACCTTGAAGGTATTCTCTCCCTTGATCTGCAGGAGCTGGGAGATCTCCCGCAGCGTCTGTGCGACCTCACGCGGCGTCATCGGACCGCAAGTGTAGACTTACTGTGGACCCGGCGCAGCAGGTTGCGGTTGCTGCCGCCCGCCGGGCGACCTAGCTTGCGGGCATGGCAGAGAGCGTCCCGTCGTCTTCCGAAGGGTCCGAAACCAAGCTGCGGCGGTTTTTCGAGACGAGCGACGCTTCCCGGCGCGCCGCCTCGTCCTTGCGGAAGGCGGCCGAAGTGGGGGTCCGCTTCACCGACGTCCCGGGCGACTTCCGCTTCCATTCGATCGACGGGAAGCCCGCGTTCGAAGCAGGAAAGGCGATGGACCCCGACTTCGAGCTGACGCTGGCGCCGGGGGCGGTGGCGGCGATCACCGCGCAGCCGCACGCCGACGTGGGCGAGCTGGGCGTCCTGTTCTTCCAGCACATCGTGGCCAAGGACGAGAAGGACAAGATCCGGGTCAAGCTGCACAGCGGGCTGCTGCGCCTCACCATGCGCGGCTGGCTGGGCGTCCTCGCCGCGGGCGGGCCCAAGGTGATCGGCTGGATGGCGCAGAAGGGGCTCAAGGGCCCCAGCGCGGTCGCCTCCGCCCTTTCCCGCCTCAAGAAGGGCTGACCGGCGATTCCGTACCGCGCTACCCGGTGACATTTCGCAGCAGGCCAAGCGCGTCGTCCCGCTCCTTGCACCGCTGATCGCGCTCCCGCTGGAGCTCGTGGATGGTGGCGAGAAGGCGAGGGATGCAGAGCGTTGAAAATACCCCGTACCCGTAGTTGATCTCGCGCAACGATTTGTGCCGTTCCATGACGTTTTCCAACTCGTGCAGCTCGATCTCGCTGAGCGGCTGGCTGTCGATCTCGCTGGTCGTATCTTCCCGTTTGCGTGCTCGCACAGACATGGAATGCCACCCCGAACTCGACTGGTTGGACGGCCCCCGACCACGATCGCAGAACGACGGGGTGCCGTCTTTCAGGAACCGATCCTCCAGCGACGCCGCTGTCGCCGATAAGCGGCGGGCGTGGTGCGGTTCAGGCGATGGAAGGCGGTCGTCAAGTGGGCCTGGCTGGAGAAGCCGGTCGCCAGCGCCACCTCGGCGATCGCTCGGTCGGTGCCCCCCAGCAGTGCCGCCGCCCACTCGACCCGCCGGTCCAGGAGGTACCGATGCACCGAGCGGCCCATGGCCCGTTTGAACACCCGCGCGAGATGCGCGGCGCTCACTCCCGCCTCGGCGGCCAAGGTCAGGAGCGAGACCTGCTCGCCCAGGTGCGCCTCGATGTAGTCGATGACCCGGCGGAGGCGCCCCGAAGGGAGATCGCGTTCCCTCCGAGTCGCCGCCGCCGCCAGGGTCGAGTGGTGGCGCACCAGCTCCGTCACCGTGAGCAGCACGAGGCTCTCGGCGTAGGCGCGGCCCATCGGACCGGGATGCTCCGCCTCGCGCCCCAGCGCTGCCAGCGCCTGCAGGATGATCGGATTCCGCAGGTCCATGGAGCGCACGAGGCGCAGACGCGACGGGTTGACGTCCGCTCCGATCGCGTGCCTGACGAACGCCGGCTCATAGAAGAGCCGCACTTCTCCGCGCTTCCCGAGGCCGTCGGTGTAGCCGTGAATCCGCTGTCCAATGGGCAGCAGGGTGAGCTGGCCCGGCCGCACCGGGAATCGCTCGAGCGGCGCGCCGTCGATGCGGGCCACGACCCATGTCGGAGGGCCGTCCGGCGTCAAGGTCAGGTGGTGATGGGGGAACTGCACGTCGAAATCGCGGTGGCCCGCCACGTCCTGCTTCTGCGCCTCGACCCGGAACCAGCTGCCGTCGATGCTCCTCTCTGAAATGATCTCGAAGGGTCGGACGAGCGGGCGGCTCCGATTGGTGGGTACCGGAGCTGGCGTCGGCTTTCTCCCAGGCAAGGCGTTCTCCCAGGCGGGCCGCTCGAGCGGGTCCGAGGTGCGGAGTGCCAACCCTTACGCGTGCGACGATGCGACTGGGCAGGTACGGACGTCAATGAGTAAGTCTCCTGACGCGGCCCGGTTGTTCGGAAGCGCCACCGCTGGTCGAGGCGTGCTAGGACTCCTGCCATGACCGACGCGCTGCTGGTCTTCACCACGCTGCCCAGCGCCGACAAAGCGGCGGAGCTGGCCAAGCTGGTCGTCGAGGAGAGGCTGGCCGCGTGCGCGAACCTCCTGCCGGCGATCAGATCCATCTACCGCTGGCAGGGGAAGCTGCAGGACGAGAACGAGGTGTTGTTGCTGCTCAAGACGCGCGCCGAGCACCTGGAGCGGCTCAAGCTGCGCATCCTCGAGCTGCATCCCTACGAGGTCCCCGAGGTGCTGGCCGTGCCGGTCGAGGCGGGGTACCAGCCGTACCTGGAGTGGCTGGCGGGCGAGACGAAGTAGCACGCCCTATTTCTTGAACAGCGCGTCGAGCGCCGCCAGGGCCTTCGCGCGGGGATCCTCTTCCTTGGGAGCCGCGGGACCCTTGCGGAAGACGAAGAAGTCGCAGTAGTTGGCCGCGTCCTTGTCGCGCGGAGGCTCGGCCTGCGGCTCCCGGCAGCCGTACCGCGCGGTCTCGTCGTAGGCGGCGCAGTTCCGGCAGGCGTGCAGCGGAGCGCGGCAATGGGGGCATTCGTCGCGCCGTCCGGCCGCGCCGCCCAGGCCGAGGTCCAGCTCCTTGCCGCACGCGTGGCAGACCACCATGGCTGCCCTCCTTGCCCCTCGCCGCGGAAAGAGACTACGCTCCTTCCGCTTCGATGCGACATCCCGTCCAGTTCGGAAAGTACCTGCTGCTGGACCGGATCGCCGTCGGCGGCATGGCGGAAGTCTTCGCGGCCAAGGCGTTCGGGGCCGAGGGATTCCAGCGCATCCTGGCGATCAAGAAGATCCTGCCCACCCTGGGCGAGGACCCCGAGTTCGTCTCCATGTTCGTCGACGAGGCGCGCATCGCGGTCCAGCTCTCGCACGCGAACATCGTCCAGGTGCTCGAGCTGGGCAAGCACGACGAGAGCCTGTTCATCGCCATGGAATACGTCTCCGGCCGGGACCTGCGGCAGCTGCTCGACCGGTACCGGCGCCGCGGGGAGCCCCTGCCCATCCCGCAGGCCTGCGCGATCGCGGCCCGGGTCTGCGAGGCGCTCGACTACGCGCACCGCAAGCGGGACGCGTCGGGCAATCCGCTCGGCATCGTGCACCGCGACGTGTCCCCACAGAACGTGCTGGTGAGCTTCGACGGGGCGGTGAAGCTCATCGACTTCGGCATCGCCAAGGCGGAGCGGCGCCTCCAAGAAACCCAGTCGGGCATCCTCAAGGGGAAGTTCAGCTACATGAGCCCCGAGCAGGTCCGCGGGGGGCCCGTCGACCAGCGCAGCGACGTTTTCGCCGCGGGCGTACTCCTGTGGGAGCTGATCTGCGGGCGCAAGCTGTTCACCGGCGAGAGCGACCTGGCCGTCCTGGAGAGGGTGTGCAAGGCGGAGGTGCCGCCGCCCGCCGGCGTCAACCCGGCGGTGCCCGGCGAGCTCTCCCGCGTGGTGCTCGCCGCGCTCGCGGTCGAGCCGCGGGACCGGTACCAGTGGTGCAGCGAGCTGCACGACGACCTCCTGCCGTTCACCCAGCAGGACGGGGTCCAGGTGGGCTCGCGCCGGCTGGCCGACTGGATCCGCGAGGAGCTCCACTCCGAGCACGAGAAGGAGCAGGCGCGGATGCGCCGCTGGCTGGCGCTCGGCGAGCCGGAGCGTACCGCGCCGGAGGTGGTGCTCGGTCAATCCGGAGCGGGGGGGACGGTATCTGCGGCCGTCGAAGTCCAAGCGCCGGCCCCGGCCGCCTGGCATCTCGCGCCCGACGCCGACACGCTGGTGCGCCCTCCGACTCCCACCGGCCGCACGCGGCCGGTGAGCGGGCTTGCGCCGCTGCCCGCTGCCGAGGTCCCGACCGTGGAGGTGGACGCTGCGGTCCTCGGGGAGGCGATGCCGCAGGCGACCCGGCTCCTGCGCCCGGGAAAGGCGGGGGCGCCCCCGTTCGACAGGTCGGGCGATCCCACCGCCGCGCGCCGGAACACCCGGAAGGGTCCGCTGACCAGGGCGGGGAAGCCGCGCGCCCGGATCTCCTGGGCGCTGACCGCGGCGCTGTCGGTCGGCCTGCTCGCCGCGTCGGGCGCGCTGGTCTGGGTCGCCACCGACCGGAACCCTGAGAAAAAAAAATTATTTTTTTTCGGGGAGTCGGTGCCCAGGAAGGTGACCGCGACCGTCCAGCCTCCCGTGCAAGCGGAGGCACCGGCGTCTGAGGCGCGGCCGCAGCCAACGCCTCCACCGCCGGTGCGAGCGGCCCCGGAGGTCCGGATGACGCGGAGCTCCAAGTCGAAAGGGACACGGCGACCGGCCGTTTCCGCTGAACCGCCCCAGGGGCAGCGGGAGCCGGCGCCCAGCGCGGACGAGCAGCCGGCGTCGGCGGCGCCGTCCGAGGACGCCGCGCGCGAGACGCGCCTGCACGTCATCAGCGAGCCCATGGGCGCGGAGATCCGGCTGGGCGGAAGGTCGATCGGCCGCGCGCCGCTGACGACCGAGCGGCTGCAGCCCGGCCGCGACTACGAGCTGACCGCGAGCCTCGAAGGATACGAGAGCGTCCGCCGCCTGGTCAGCCCGACCGGCGGCGTGGTGGACGTGACGCTTTCGCTCCCCATCCAGCCGGTCGCGGGGGCCACGCCCGCCGTCGCCCGCGGCGCCGGTTCCGCGCAGCCTGCCTCTGTGTCGATCGGCTACCTGGTGACGAACACGCGGCCGGCCGCGCGGGTGAGCATCGACGGACGCGAGACGGGCCGCTGGACTCCGGTGCCGGAGGCGAACCCCATCGCGCTGCCCGCCGGCGCCCACACCATCGTCTTCGAGACCGCGGACGGGAAGCGCCACGAGGAGACGGTCCAGATCGAGCCGGGCAAGACCGCGCGCCTCTCGCGCGACCTTCCACGCTGACTGTAAAAGACGCGATGTTGCGGCTGTAGCCCCACGTGGGATGGCGCCACGGACGGCCGGCGTGCCCCGCACGTGAACCTGCGTTGCGTCCGGGCACCCAACCCGTCGAACCCGTTCACGTTCTGGCGACGGACACCCTGTGTCACCGTGGCTCGTTTTCGAGCTACTTGCGGCGCTCGCGGAGTACAGCGTAGCAAACATTTTCAAGGCTCAAGGCCAACCCCGGGGCGACCCGGGTGGGTGCGGAAAGACACCGGCCCCTCGCGGGCAGCGGGTCTGTGAGGCCGGACGGGGGGAGCCCTTCCGGTGAAGCGATCGGAGGGCACCGTGCGACGGTCCGTCGGCCATAGCTTGCTGCTCCTGTTCTCGGTGGCTTGCTCCTCTGGGCAGAGCGCGGAAGGGCCCGCCCCGGCGGCCCGCCTGGCGCCGCTCGCCGTGCGCGCATTGGACGGCACCGACGTCTCCGCGCTCTTCGACCGCGATACCACGACCGCGTTGCACCTCGACGCGGCGGTCGACGTCGAGCTGACCTTCGCCCACGAGGTGGAACCCGGCGGGATCAAGCTGGCGGGCGCCAGCGGGATCTCGGCGTCGGTCGACGGCGCCGGAGCGCCCGACCTCACCTCCGTGGATGGCTGGCAGCTCGGCCGGCTCGGCGCGCGAGAGAAGCGCGCGCGATGGACCGTCCACCTCGCGCCGCGCGGGCCGGGCGCCACCGTCTCCGAGCTGGAGCTGTGGGGCGTGGGCGTGCGGCAGGCTCCGCGCGATCCCGCCGCGCTGGCGGACGCGTCCGTTGGAGGCGCCGACCTGCCGTACGACGACGCCCTCGTCGTGCGCACCTCGAGCAGCGGCGTGGCGCTCGACCGGGACGCCGGCCGCCCTTGCGCTTCGTTCGACTTCCTTGCTGCTCTGCCGCCCCGCTCGGTGCACCGCGCCGTCCTGGCCTACCAGGCGGCGGGCGTGCAGCGGCCCATCGTTCTGCGGCGCAGCCTCAACGGCGCCGCGCCGGCGGGCGGGCTGTGGCTGGGCGGCGGCGACCGCGAACGGAGCGTGGTCGACGAGCTGGATCCCGCGAAGCTGTCGGGCTCCGACTCGATCGAGCTGTGCCTGCCCGACCTGGCGACGCAAACCGTGTTCGTCTCCGAGGCGCGCCTCCTGCTCGAGCTGGACGACGGGACGAACCTGCTCGATCGCGACGCGCAGGTCCGCGCCGGCCAGGCGTTCGACGGCCAATCCGGCACCGCCGAGTCGTTGGGCGGCCTGCTTTCGCTCTCCTTCGATCGGCCGATGTCCCTCGACTTCGCCGCCGTCAAACTGGCCCAGGGCAGCGCCCGCGCCACGGTGCGTTCGTTCGGGGCGGGCGGGCAGCGTGCAGCGCTGCGGATGAAGCTCGATCCCGGGTGGAACCGCCTCCAGCTCGGGGCCCCCGTCGCCGAGAGCGTCGAGGTGGATCTCGGCGCCGACACCGCGAGCGTGTCCGAGATCGCGCTGGCGGGCAGCCCCGTGGGCACCCCGACCACCGCGCCGAAGATCGTCGTCACCTATCCGCGGCTCCGGTACGCGGCAGGGCACTACGTCGGAGAGCGATTCGGCGACCGCGCCTTCATCTCCGGCTGGGCGGAGTCGCCGGCTGGTCCTGGCGAGGTGACCGCCGCGGGCGCCCCGATCGGCATCGGCGCGGGCGGGTTCTCCTCGGCGCTCATCCGCCCGGCCAATGCAGGCGATTCGTGGCAGGTGAAGCTCACGGCGCGGTTCCCCGACGGGAGCACGATCTCGCGCGACCTGTGGCTCGACGACGATCGGCAGGGCGAGCTCGATGCCGAGAAAGGCGATTCGGCGCCGGGCATCGACGAGAACGCGCTCTTCGGCCGGCTGGAGGAGGTCGGTTCGGCGACCGTCGACGCCCAGCTCGGCGGCAAGGTGAGGCTGGGCAGCGAGGTGGAGCTCGAGGCCCCGGCGGGAGCCGTCGCGGGGCGCACCACCATCGGCATCGGCCGCAAGGGCGAGGAGGACGTGCCGCCGCTCGACGCGGGGATGGTGAACGTCACCGCGCCGCGCGGCGCCGGGTACCGGTTCACGCCGGAAGGCCAGAAGTTCCGCGCGCCCGTTTCCATCACGCTGCCGTACGACGCCTCGCTCCTCCCCGAGGGAATGGGCCCGGAGCAGGTGCAGACGTACTTCTATGACGACGCGACGGAGAGCTGGCAGCCGCTGTCGGCGGTGCGGCTCGACCGGGCGCGGGGCCGGCTGGTCAGCCAGACCACGCACTTCACCTTCATGATCAACGCGGTGCTGGTCGCGCCGGACCACCCCGGTCCGGCCTCCTTCAACCCCACGTCGATCAAGGACATGAAGGCGGCAGATCCCTCGGCCGGCATCGACTTCATCGAGCCGCCGCAGCCGAACAGCCAGGGAACGGCGCGGGTGGCGGTGCCGCTGCGGCTCCCGCCCGCGCGCGGCGCGTACAAGCCGCAGCTTGCGCTCGCCTACGATTCGCAGGGCCCGAACGGGTGGACGGGCGTCGGTTGGGACCTGCGGGTGCCGTCCGTCGAGGTGGACACCAAGTTCGGCGCCCCGTACTACGACGGCTCCGAGCGGTACACGCTCGACGGGCAGGAGCTGGTGCCGGTCGGCTCCGCGCCGTGCGTGGACGGCAGCACGGGCCGGCGCTACGCCGCGCGGGCGGAAGGCGCCTTCGACCTCGTCGTGCGCTGCGGCGCCGATTCCACCACCTGGCACTTCGAACGGGTGGATCGCTCGGGCGTCCTCTTCGTCTTCGGCGTTTCTCCCGAGGCGCGGGTGGCCAGCCCGCGCACCGGGGACATCGCCGCGTGGCGCCTGGAGCGCGTCATCGACCCGAACGGGAACCTGTGCCGGTACACGTATGCCCTCGACCAGAAACAACCCAACGGCAGCCCGTTCGACCAGGCGAGCGGAGAGGACTTCCGCCAGTCGTACCTGACCCAGATCCTCTACACCGGCAAGGCGGCGCGCCTGGGGCCAGCCGCGCTCGTCGCGAGCTCCGACAGCGAGTCGGGCGCCTACGCCATCGTGTTCCTCCGGCGCCAGGATTTCACCGGGGACCTGGCGGACCGCGACGACATCGTTACCTCGGGGCGAACGGGGTTCAAGATCGTGACCCGCCACCTGCTGGATCGCGTGCAGGTATGGGTGGTGGGCGGACGGCAAGGCGATCGCGGCATCGTTCGCGAGTACGCGCTGTCGTACCAGCCGGGCGACTTCCGCAAGACGCGGCTCGCATCGGTCGAGGTGTTCGGCCGGGGAGGCAAGGCGGACGGGGCGTCGTTCTACGTCCACCGCTTCTCGTACACCACCGCGCCGGGCGGATTCGGGCCGCCCGTGCCCTGGACGTTCGCCGACGGCGCCGACGGGCACGCGATCTCCACCTCGCACGAGAAGATGGTCGGGACGCACGCCTTCGCCGGCATCGGGTTCGGCATGATGCGGTCGTCGGGATCGGTGGGGTTCAAGGTCGGGTACGGGCATCGCGACTCGCGCACGGAGTCCCAGCTCGTCGACCTGAACGGCGACGGACTCCCGGACCGCGTCGTCGATCTGAACGGCACGCTCGC
>WNFL01273723.1_pt1 | contig 11814 bp, 13 predicted proteins | sample 5400361 | NCBI WGS metagenome assembly WNFL01 (sample SAMN13153351, study PRJNA577476) | soil metagenome | isolation source: 40 cm soil on Douglas fir-dominated hillslope | place: USA:California | collected 2013-09-17
TCCGCGAGCGATGCGAAGGTGACGGTCGACGCGCGCGTGACCGGAAGATTGACGGTGCCCGGCGACGAGCGCGCCTTGCGTCCCTTCTGCGTGAGCCGTGTGCGTAATTTCATTGCCCGAGCGGCCGCACCTCGGCCTGCACCTCGACTTTCGAGCGCTTGCCGTGCTTGTCCTCGACGATGAGCTCGATCGGCACCTTCTGCCCGGCCGCGACCGGTCTTGCGAGTCCCATCAGCATCACGTGGTAGCCGCCGGGCTTGAGCTCGATGGATTTGCCGGCGGGGAGCGGCACCGCGTCGGCCGCGTGCATGTGGTTCACGCCATCCATCAGCATCGACTGGTGGATCTCCGTCGTCTTCGCGATGGCGGACCTCGCGCCCACGAGCTTGGCCTCCTCGCTGCTGGTGATCGTCATGAACGCGCCCGTCGTCGTCTGCGCAGCCACCGTCCCCCTCACCCAGGCATCCTTCACCGTGATGTCCGCGATGGCCGTCGCCGAAAACAGCGAGATTGCGAGCAGGAGCGTGTTACGTCGCATCACTCCCAACCGCCAAATGTCCGTTCCATTTCCCTGCGAATCTTCACCGCCTGCGAAGTGGCGTCGTAATCGACGTCGTCCCAGCTGACGATGGCGCCTTCGGCAAGGTCGTGCTTGAGCTTCACCTTGTGCGCGAGGCCGATGGGGAGCGCCTTCTTCGCGGCGGAGTCGCGCGCGGTCATGAGCTTGCCCCACACGGTGTAGCCGCCCTCGCCGTCGAGCGTCTCGCCCGCCGCGAGCGCACGCTTGGCCGTCGCGACGCAATCGCCGCGCCATCCGGTCGCCGCGCCGGTCGCTTCCTTGCGCAGCGCCACGCTCGCGACGCTGATCCCGAGCTCGAGGCCGATCAAGTGGCTCGGCTTGTACATCGCGGCGTATTCCCCCGTGGAGTCGGTGACGATGCCGTACTCCTGGAAGCAGCGCCGCACATAGTCGTGCCCGGCGGCGAAGGTGACGTAGACGCCCCAGCGCAGGTCGCGAGCGACCGGGCGCCCATCGCGCTCGAGGCTCGAGATGACCTCTACTTGCCCCGCGTGATGCAGCGATCCGCCCGCGTCGCGCGGACGCAGCACGCGCGGCAGGTCGTCGACGCCGCATGGGGGAAACGCGAGTCCCCCGGGCGCCGGGGTGAGTCCGGTTGCATTGGCCACGGCACACATCTCGATGCCGCTCTTCGTTCCGTCGAGGAACGAGTTGAACATCTGCGCGTTGAAATCGCCCTTCGCCACCATCTCCGGCGTGAAGCCGTAATGGCCCCACACCGTTTCGGGCGTCGACGCGTGATACGCCGGAAGATATTTGGTGCCCTTGCCCGCGGCGACCACCGCGAAGCCGGCGGCGCGCGCCCAGTCCACCAGCTCGCAGATGAGCGCCGGCTGGTCGCCGTAGGCGAGCGAATAGACGATTCCCGCCGCCTTCGCGCGCGCCGCGAGGAGCGGCCCGGCGAGCGCATCGGCTTCGACGTTCACCATCACGATGTGCTTGCCGTGATCGCAACACGCGAGCACATGCGCGATTCCGGCCGCCGGATGGCCGGTGGCGTCGATCACGACTTCGGTCGCGGCATGCGCGATCGCCTGCATCGCATCGTCCACGACCGCGGTTCGGCCCGAACGCGCGGCATCGTCGAGGGAGCCGGCCGCGAATTGCGCTGCCTCCCAGCCCACGCGGACGAGCGCGGCCCTCGCCCGATCGGGCGCGAGGTCGGCCACCGCGAGGATGTGAATACCGGGCGTACGGCGCGCCTGCGACAGGTACATCGAGCCGAACTTGCCGGCGCCGATCAGCACGACCCGGACCGGTCGGGCCTGGGCCTGGCGCTCCTGCAGCAGCTTGTGTAGGTTCATGGGAGGGGTTACAAGTGCAATGGACGGGCTCGGAACCCTTGAGACGCGCCATTGTGGTTTTGCGCCCCGCAGTTTACCGTTCTCGCACAACAAAATGCAGCGCACGCTCGACCCTCCCGCTACCGCGGAAGCCGGCCTCGAAGAGAGGCTCGCCATTCTGCGTCCCGGCCTCGACCAACTCGGGCTGCCGGCGTGCATCCTCGACCAGGGTCTGCGCTACCGCTACCTCAACACCAGCTATGCCGCCCACGCCGGGCGCGACGCCGCCGAGTTCATCGGCCGCACCCCCGACCAGGTCTTCGATCGGCGCCCGAGCGACCACCGCCGCGACCAGATACAGCGCGCGCTCGCCGGCGAGTCCGTGGTGTTCTATCGCCAGACGATCGAAGGCCCGGAGGCCGGGCGCTGGGTGCGCGCGCATTACCTTCCCCTGCGCGGCGAGAAGGACGCCGTCGTCGGCGTCCTCGTCCTGCTCGTGGACGTGCAGCAGCTCAAGGACGCCGAGGCCTCGCTCGCCGACCGCGAGCGCCAGCTCTCGCTCATCATCGACGCCGTCGGCTTCCCCATCACCTACATCGACCGCGCCGGCGTCATTCGCTTCGCCAACCAGCCGAGCTGCGAATGGTCGGGGCGCACGCCCGAAACCATGATCGGCAAGCGCATGGAGGACATCGCGCCGCCGTCCGTGCTCGGCGCCGTGAGCGCTCTCTACGATCGCGCGCTTGCCGGCGAATCGGTCACCTACGAGCGCGAGGCGCTCTGGCCGGGGCGCGAGAAGCGGCGCATCCGCGGCCATCTCATTCCCGACCGCGACGCCGCGGGCGAAGTGCGCGGCATCCTGAGCGTCCTCTTCGACATCGACGAGGACCACCGCCTGCGCGAGGCGCTCGTCGACCAGCGCAAGCAATTGCAACTCGTGATCGACAACATCGGCGTGCCGATGAGCTACATCGACCGCGAGCGCCGCTTCCGCTTCGCCAACCAGCCGGGGTCGGACTGGCAGCTCGCCTCTCCGGAGCAGGCACTCGGCAAGCGCCTGGACGAGGTGTTCGACGCCGAGACGATGAGCGTCATCGCACCCGAGGTCGAGCGCGCGCTGAGGGGAGAGAAGCGCGTCTACGAGCGCCTCGGCAACCTCAAGAAGGGCGAGCCACGCTGGGTGCGCGTCCACCTCGTTCCCGACATCGGCATGGATGGCGAGGTGAACGGCGTCTACTCGCTCGTGATCGATGTCGACGACGACCATCGATTGCGCGAGGCGCTCACACGGCAGGAAGCGAGCCTGCGCTTCTTCGCGGAGAACATTCCCGGCCCGATCGCCGTGGTCGACCCGAATCTCAACTACGTTTTCGCGAACAAGGTCTTCCAGCGCATCCGCGGCTTGCGGCTCGACCAGATCGTCGGGCGTCCGGTGCGCGAGGTGATCGGCGAGAAGGAAATGCAGATCTACGTCGATCTGTACCTGGAGCGGCTCAAGCGCGGCGAGACGTGCACCTACGAGCGGACGGTGGGACCTCCGGGCGGAGAAGCGCGCTGGCACCTGGTGCGCCTCGTGCCGATCATGGATGCCGAGGCGGGATTCAACGGCTACTACGTCGTCGGCAGCGACATCCACGACATGAAGCTCGCCGAGGAGCGGCTGCGCGAACGCGAGGCGGAACTTCACCTCTACACCGACAACATTCCCGACGCGGTCGCCTACCTCGACCGCAATCGCGTCATCCGCTTCGTCAACAAGCATTTCGCCGAGCAACGCGGCATCCGCGCCGAGGACATGGTCGGGCGCACGACGAGCGAGGTGCTCGGCGCCGAGGTGGCCTCGTGGATCGCGGAGCGCACCCAGAAGGTCCTCGAGCGGGGCGAGGTCGCGACCTACGAGCGCATCATCACCATGCCCGACGGGTCGCAGCGCTGGTTCCACGTGAAGGCCGTGCCCCACTTCGACACGGAGCGGCGCGTGCGCGGCATGTACGTCGTCGCCCACGACATCAGCGAGGTGAAGCAGGTCCAGGAGCAGCTCGCCGCGCGCGAGGAGGAGCTGCGCTTCTTCGCCGAGAACATCCCCGAGGCGATCAGCTACGTCGACCTGGAGCGCGGCTGCACCTTCATCAACAACGTTTTCCTCGCCATCCGCGGCATCGCGCGCGAGCAAGCGCTCGGCAAGTTCCCTGCCGAGGTGTTCTCCGCGGAGGTGATGGAAGAGCTCGGCCCCCACTTGGAGCGCGTGCTTCTCGGCGAGGAGCGCACCTACGAGCGCTTCGCGCGCAACCCCGAAGGCGTGAGCCGGTGGCTGCGCGTGCGCATGACGCCCCGGCGCGACGCTGCGGGTGTCGTGCGCGGCTACTACGTCGTCTCCACCGACATCCACGACATCAAGGTCGCCCAGGCGCAGGTCGAGGACAAGGAGCGCCAGCTCCGGCAGGTGATCGACTCGATTCCGACGCCGATGGTCTACGTCGACGCCGAGATGCGTTATCGCTACGTGAACGAGGCGTTCCTCGATTACGTGGGCGTCGATCAGTCGCGCGTGCTCGGGGTGACGGTGCGCGAGGTGCTCGGCGAGGAGCGCTGGGCGGCGGTCGCGCCGTACATCGAGCAGGTGCAGAAGGGCGAGACGGTCTCGCTCGAGCGCCTCGTGCACTTCGCCAGCGGGCGCACGCGCTGGATGACCGTGCGCCTCACTCCGCGCATGACGGAAGGAAAGTACCTCGGCTACTTCTCGACCACGAGCGATATCCACGACCAGAAGAAGGTCGAGGAGGAGCTGCGCCGCGCCAACTCCATCCTCTCGGCGCACTTCGACAACACGCCGCTCGCGGTGATCGAATGGGATACGGACCTGCACATCGTGCGCTGGTCCGGTCAGGCCGAATCGATCTTCGGGTGGCAAGCCTCGGAAGCGCTCGGCCGGCCGCTTTCCGGCTGGCGCCTGGTGTACGAGGAGGACGAGCACGCGGTCGCCAGCATGGTGCGCCAGCTCGTCGACGGCGCCGAGCGCCACGCCACGCTCCTCTACCGCAACTATCGCAAGGACGGCTCCGTGATCTGGGTCGAGTGGCACAACTCGGCGCTGCGCGACGACGCCGGGCGCGTGATCTCGATCCTCTCCCTCGCGCAGGACGTTTCCTCGCGCATCCAGGCCGAGGAGCGCCTGCAGTACATGGCCACGCACGACGGCCTCACGGGGCTTCCCAATAGCGTCGTCCTGAACGATCGCCTTACCGCGGCGCTCTCACGCGCCAACCGCGCGAAACGCCGCGTCGGCGTGATGTTCCTCGACCTCGACCACTTCAAGGACGTGAACGACACGCTCGGCCACCGCGTCGGCGACGCGCTGCTCAAGGAATTGTCGGGACGCATTCGCGCGGCGCTGCGCCAGTCCGACGTGCTCGCGCGCATCTCCGGCGACGAGTTCGTGGTGGTGCTCGAGGATTTGCCCGACGACGGCGCCCCCGAGCGCGTCGCGCGCAAGATCCTCGAGGAAGTTCGCCGCCCCTTCGAGATCGAGGGCAACGAGATCCACGTGAGCGGCAGCCTCGGCCTGGCGCTCCATCCCGAGGACGGCGCGGACGCCGAGACGCTCCTCAAGAACGCGGACGCCGCGATGTATCACGCGAAGGAGCTTGGGCGCAATTCGTACCGCCTCTTTTCCTCGGAGCTCGCCGCACGCCGCGCGGAGCGCTTGCACATCGAGACGGCGTTGAGGCGCGCGCTGCGCGAAGACGAGCTCGTGCTGCACTACCAGCCGATCGTCGACGTGAAGACGGGAGGCGTGCGCCGCGCCGAGGCCCTCATCCGCTGGCACGATCCCGAGCGCGGGCTCACGCTCCCGCAGGGATTCATCCCGCTCGCCGACGAGACCGGCCTCGGCCACGCCATCGGCCATTGGGTGCTCGACGCCGCTTGTCGCCAGGCGCGCGCGTGGCGCGAGTCGGCGCTGGGCGACATCGTCATCTGCGTGAACCTGTCCGCGGGCCAGCTGCGCGACACGACGATGGTCGCCGACGTGCGCAAGACCCTGGCGCGCACCGGGTGCGAGCCCTCGTGGCTGCAGTTCGAGATCACCGAGACCAGCATGGTGCGCGACGTCGAGGGCGCGAGCGTCGTGCTCGCCAAGCTGCGCGCGCTCGGCGTGCGCATCGCGATCGACGACTTCGGCACCGGCTTCTCGAGCCTTTCCCACCTTCGCCACCTGCCGGTGGACGTGCTCAAGATCGACAAGTCGTTCGTCGCCGATATCGACGCGATCGGCAAGAAGAAACGCGACGCTTCCGGAGGCGCTGCGATCGTCTCGGCGGTGATCGGCCTCGCGCGCGGGCTCGGCCTCGACGTCGTCGCCGAAGGCGTGGAGCGCCCGGCGCAGCTCGACTTCCTCAAGCGCGAAGGCTGCGGCGCCTGCCAGGGCTACCTGTTTACTCCGCCGCTTCCTGCCGATGAATTCGAGAACTGGCTCGCGGCGCGCAAGGCCAAGCCGAAGGCGAAGGCGAAGGCGAAACCAAAGGCCGTCTCACCACGTAATCGAAACGCGCGCCCCGCCAAGCGGCGAGTCTGAGATCTCCGCCGCGCCGCCGTGCCACTCGGCGACGCTCTTCACGATCGCGAGTCCCAATCCCACGCCGCCGCTATCCCGCCCGCGGCTTCCCTCGACCCGCGTGAACGGCTCGAAGAGCCGGTGCCGCTGCTCCGGCGGCACGCCCGGCCCGTCGTCGTCGACGGTGATGACGGTGCGCGATCCCGACCGGCGCACGTCGATCGTCACTTTCGAGCGCGCATAACGCACGGCATTGCGAAGGATGTTGGCGAGAGCCCGCGCGAGGTATTTCGCGTCGCACGAAAGGCTTTGCGGCATCTGGCGAGGCGCCTCGATTGCGATGAAGCGCCCCGTGGCGCGCATCTCGTCCTGCGCGCGCCGCAACACCTCGCCGACCAGCGCCTCGGCGCCGACCTCGCGCGGGGCATAGGGCGGCGCCTGCGTGAGGCTCGCGAGCACGAGGAGCTCGTTCACCAGCTCCTCGAGGTCCATGACGTCGCGCTCCATCGCTTCGAAGCGCGTGTCGCGTTCCTCGGCGCGCTCGCTCGAGCGCGCGAGCTCGAGATCGAACTTGAGCTGCGCGAGCGGCGTGCGCAGCTCGTGCGCGACGCCCTGCTCGAGGTCGCGGTGCGAGCGCAGCAGCGCGTTCACTCGCGCGGACATCACGTTGAAGGCCGATGCGATCGGTTCGACAAGCGAGGACTTGCCCACGTCCGCGCGCACGTCGAAGTTGCCCTCCCCCACGCGTGCCGTGGCGGCCTTGAGCGCCTCGACGTCGCGCCACATCGGCTTGGCCCAGCGGTAGAGGATCGCGCAGAGCGCGAGCGTCATGAGCGCGATGATGATCGCGTAGTAGAGCCGGATGTACTCGTACGCGCCGACCCACTCGATGCGCAGCACGTTGTCCGTGTCCTTGATCCGCCGCAGGTACACGGCCCCCCCGCCGGGAAGGTCGCGGCGCGCGATGTGACCCGCGTCGAGGCGCTCGACCTCGGACGCGGAGATGAACCAGTCGTCGCGGGCATCGGGCAGCCGCACGATGCGGTGCTCGATGCCGTAGGTCGTTTCGACGAGCTTCAGCCGCCCGCGCCAGTCGGGAACGCGCGCGTCGTTGATGATGCGCTCGGCGCGCTCGAAGGCGCCGGTCGCTCTCGCCCTCTGCTGCTCGGCGTGGATCTGCGCCATCACCTGGTCGGTGAGGTACATCAGCGCCACGAAGGCCAGCGTCGCCGGCAGCATCAGGAGCAGGTACAGCCGCAGGAATAGACGAAGCATCGCGGGTCCCTCTCGCGAGGGAAGGAAGGCCGGGGGTCAGGTTTCTTCGGGAGCGAACAGGTAGCCGCGGAGCCGCACGGTCTTGATCATGGCCTCCGCGCCGCCCGCGTCCTGGAGCTTGCGCCGCAGCCGGCAGATGCGCGCGTCGATCGAGCGATCGAGCCCGTCGTAGTCGATGCCGCGCACCACGCGCAGGATCTCGTCGCGCGTGACGACCGATCCGCGCCGTGATGCGAGCAGCCAGAGGATGTCGAAGTCGCCGGTGGTGAGCTCGACCGGCTTCCCGGCGATCGTCGCCGAGCGCCGCGCCGCGTCGACCGCGAGCCTGCCGATCGCGAGCTTGGCGTCGCGCGCCTCGTTCGTTTCGCTCCTCGAGCGCCTGAGGATCGCCTCGATGCGCGCGAGCAGCACGCGCGGCTCGACCGGCTTCACGACGTAGTCGTCGGCGCCCATCTCGAGCCCGAGCACCTGGTCGATGTTCTCGCCCTTCGCGGTGAGGATCAAGATCGGCACCCGGTGGTGGCGCCGCAGGTCGCGGCAGAGCGCGAGCCCGTCGCGGCCCGGGAGCATCAGGTCGAGGATCACGAGGTCGGGGCGCAGCCGCTCGAAGCGCGATGCCGCCGCGAGCCCGTCGCCCTCGATCGTCACTTCGAAGGCGTGGCGCTCGAGATAGTCGCGGATCGAGGCGGCGAGCCGCGCGCTGTCCTCGACGAGGAGGATGCGCGAGCGCGGCGCCGCGGCGGCCATAGGTCCGGCCGGGCGGGCGAGGATCGCATCGGATTGCATCCGGCGAGCATACCCGGCCCGCCGGAAATTGGAAGCTGCTGGAGGATTTGGTTACACGCGCTTCACGACGAGGAAGTTGCGCACCTCTTTCACGCCTTTCACGCCCTCGGCGATCTTCTCGGCGCGGCTGCGCGCCGCGTCGTTATCCGCGAGGCCGTTCAGGGTGACGACGCCTTCGCGCGTATCCACGTCGATCTTGAGGATGCTCAGGTCCGGATCCTTGAGGAAATCGGTCTTGATCGACGCGGTGATCGCCGTATCGCCGAGCGGCTTCGTCGACGGCGCCCCGTCCGCAGTCTTGGCCGTGGCCTCGGCGGTCTTGTTCTTGACCGCGCTCACCGCCTTGTCGGTCTGCTGCGCGATCTTGTCGCCCGCGGAGGCGAGCTTCTGCTGCGTGCGCTGCAGCGCGCTGTCGAGCTTCTGGCCGACCGTGCGGTCGGTGCGATCGTCGCAGGCGATGAGCACCACGCCGGCGATCGCGGCGGTCGCGAAGATTCGTGCGGAGGTCGTTTTCATAGTGGCTCCTTGCGTCGCAAAACGGCTGGCCGGCGTGCTACCGGCGTGTAGCCCATCGTAGACGCTGCAGGGACCGGCTACCGTCAGCCGCCTCCGCAATCGGATGTCGTCCGCAACCGACAGCAAGCCGCGCGAATTTGTCGGAAGAGTCCCACGCCGGAATAGGACCCTTGCGCTTTTTCGCAGCGTGGGCCGCCGACAGAGGCACCGGGGACCCCCCGGATAACCTGTTCGGGTGGGGAAATGCGGGCCTCGCGCCTCGCGTTTCGCCCGCGCTTTATCAACGACGGAAAGGTAAGGAGCACGCCATGAAAACGAAATCCAGCCTGCTCGCCGCGGCCATTTTCGGCGCCGCACTGGCAGTCGGTTGCACGAACCTTGGAGACAAGTCGGCAGGTCAGGCCGTCGACGACGCGGCGATCACCACCAAGGTGAAAGCGAAGTTCGTCGAGGACAAGGCCGTGAGCGCACTCAACATCAAGGTGAACACGTACCAGGGGACCGTTCAGCTCTCCGGCTTCGCCAAGAGCGCCGAGGAAGCCGAGCGCGCCGGACAGATCGCGCGTTCCGTCAGCGGCGTGAAGATCGTCAAGAACGACATTCGCCTGACGCAGTAGTCACGGCAAAGACATAAGCAAAGGAGACCTCCATGCAAAGCAGCACCCCGGCAGCCAAGAACCCCAACGCGCTCGGCCGCGATATCCAGAACGTCGTCTCGGATGCACAGGAGCTCTTGAAGACCGTGCAATCCGAAGGTGAATCGCGGCTCGCCGACGTCAAGACCAAGGTCGCCAACCAGGTGGATACCGCCAAGCAGAAATTCGGCGAGATCCAGGCCACGGTCCAGGACGGAGCGAAAGTCGCCATGACCGAAACCGATGCGTACGTCCGCGCCAACCCCTATATGGCGATCGGCATCGGTGCGGCGATCGGCGCGGTGATCGGCTTTCTCGCGGGGCGCCAGCGCTAGGACGCGGCCATGGCTACGCGCGATTCACCCGGCCTCATCGGGGACATCACCAGCATCGCCTCGAACGGGTTGCGGGCGGTCCGCTCGCGGCTCGAGCTGCTGACGATCGAGTTGACGGAAGAGAAGGCGTGGGCGATGCGATTCATCGTCGTCGTCTTCGCCGCCGTCTACCTGATCTCGTTCGGCACGCTGCTCGCGATCCTGGCGGTGTCGCTCGCGATGCCTGAAGCGGCCCGGCCGGCGGTCCTCGGCGGTTTCGGGGGCCTCATGCTAGCGGCCGGAATCGGGGGCGTGGCCTGGATCGTCGTCACCGCGAAGCGTCGATCGCCTCCCTTCCAGGACACGATCGCCACGCTCAAGCGCGATGAAGCGAGCCTGGGGGGTGCCGGCGGTGAGTGAGATGGACACCCTCCGGCAGCGCCGCGAGCTCGTGCTGCTCTCGTGCGACCTCCAGCGCGAAACGTTGTCTCGACGGCTTGGCAGGATCGAGTCGAACCCGGTGCGGCTCGCCATGGGGACCGTGTTGAACGCGGCGAAGAAACCCATGGTGTGGCGCCTCGGCACCACCGCGATCGCCTTTGCAGTGAGGGCTTTCCGCAAACGCTCTGCGCGCCGACGAGGGCGCGGGCATTAATCATCGAAAGGAGACTGACATGCTTTACTGGGCTGCCGTATTTTTCGTCATTGCTTTGATCGCCGCGGTCCTGGGCTTCGGCGGCATCGCCGCCGGCGCCGCGGGCATCGCGAAAATCCTGTTCTTCGTGTTCCTCGTCGCGTTCATCGTTTCCCTGCTGATGGGCGTGTTCCGACGAGCTCCGTAGGACGAACCATCGAAGGAGGAGACTATGAAGCTGCAACTGTTGGCCGGTGGGGCGCTGGTCGCCCTGCTGGCAGGCTGCGGTAGCGACCCGGTCACCTATAGCGAGCCGTATTACGTATCGTCCGGCGGCTCCTACTACGGCGATCGGTATGCGCGCTACAGCGATACCCGTGTGGAGTCGATCGAGGTCCTGCGCGGAACTGTTCCGGCGCCGGTCATCGTGGCCCCGCCGGTGGCGACGGCCGACATGTACCGTGTCACCGTCCGCAAACCGGATGGGTCCTACGAGACCTACGTCATGCAATCCCTCGGTACCATCCGGGCCGGCGACAGGGTCCGGATCGTCAATGGGACCATCTATCCGCTCGGATAGCACTTAGGAGAACGCTCTCGGTCGAAGGAGCCATGGGGTAAACTTTCGCCCCTACCCATGGCTTCTTCCACCTCCGAGACCAAGGCCCCCGAAGGGCAGGCTGTTCTGCCTGCGCGCCTGTGGCTACCCTTGCTGGTAGCCGCCGTCGTTTCCGTCGTGATCCTCGCCGTGACCGAGCTGTCGCACCGTGCATTCATGGGCGCGCAGGCGGGCATCGGCCATGGCCTCACGCTCCGGGCGAAGCTGCTGCAGCTCGAAAAGACGCTCGTCGAGGCGGAAACGTCCCAGCGCGGTTACCTGCTCTCGCGAAAGACGCTCTACCTCGAGCCCTTCCAGCGATCCGTCGAGGCGATCCGCCCGCTGCAGCGCGAGCTGCTCGACCTCAGCTACCAGGACAAGCCGGTTCGCGATCGCTTGACCGAGCTCTCCGAGCTCATCGCGCTCAAGCTCTCGTCGATGGAGCGCACGATCAAGGCCGCGAACGCCGAGGAATTCGAGCGCACCCTCGCGGTGCTCGAGAGCGACGAGGGCCGTCAACTGATGGAGAAAATCCGCGTGAGCTTCGAGGAGCTCAACCGGATCGTCTCGCAGCAGATGGAAGCGAACTCCGCGCGCTGGCAGGAATCGATGGAGACGAGCCGCTCGGGCATCCTCACCGC
>WNFL01214863.1_pt1 | contig 11811 bp, 13 predicted proteins | sample 5400361 | NCBI WGS metagenome assembly WNFL01 (sample SAMN13153351, study PRJNA577476) | soil metagenome | isolation source: 40 cm soil on Douglas fir-dominated hillslope | place: USA:California | collected 2013-09-17
AAAATCCGTGATGGGTCAAAGTCAACGCGAGCAGGACAGTACGTTGTCGCGGCGCAGGACGCATTTTGCGAGTTTTATAACGCAAAATCGTAGTTTACGCAAAGAGGGTTGAGCCCTTACGTTCCGGTGACCAGAACAATCGGGCCTGCCCAACATCGCCCGGTAAAACCTTTTTATCCCCACCTATATGATCCGGAAGAGACGCGCGTTGTTGTTCCTCATCCCTGCAATTTTCTCAATTTGTTCGGCTGCAAACGGCCAGGATATCGCTCCCATCCTCTGGTACGGCATGATGCCTCATCCGTACATAGCCCAGGTCCAAAAAGGTGCGGAGGCTGCAGCCAACGATTACAATATCAAGATCGACACCACCGTTGGCGAAGAATGGACGCAAGCCAATGACAATCAGCGCGCGGTTACAAAGCGATTAGCCTGTTTCCAGGCGACCCGGCCGGAATAAACGGGCTCGTTTCATCTCTAAAAAGGCATCACATCCTGGTGGTATCCTATGGCGGGCAACCGCATACGCCCACACCAATCCCGTTCACGGTCGGAACCGATATCAAAGGTGCTGCAATGCGAGCCACCGAAGATCTGATCAAGATCATGGGCGATAAAGGGAATATTTTGAACGTTCTTGAGACCGTAACCGATGTGAACACGAAACTTCGGGATGAAGGCATCCAAGAGGTTGTGGCAAAACACCCAAACGTTCATATCATCCAAACGATATCTGACATGACGCAACAAAGCGTCGCTCGGACTAAAATTGAGAGCGCGATTGCCGCCCGCGGCAATGAGATCGATGGCATCATTGCAACCGGGTACAATCCAACCGTGGCGGCTGCCGGTCTGTTGACTGAGCGTCATAAGAATCCCAACCTTAAGCAATTCCATTTTATTGGAATCGATACAGACCCAATCACGATCCAGGCAATTCGGGACGGCGGGATCGACGGAACAATAGCGCAGAATCCGTTCGCTCACGGTTATATCAGCTGCGCATTGCTGAAACTTATGCTCGATGGGTACAAGCCGGTGAAACCGTATCAACTGGTTGACGCAGGCGATGTCCTGGTCACTAAGGATAACGTTGATTCTTATCAACAACAGGTCTCCGCGATCACCGATCAATTGAAGAAGGATCTCACGACTAAGTACCTGACCAAATAAGCAGTGGGTATTCTTTCGCTCGCAGGTATCAGCAAGCAGTTTCCCGGCGTCAAAGCCGTGGACAACGTTTCGCTCGAGTTTCTACCGGGCGAGATCCATGCTCTGATGGGTGAGAATGGTGCCGGAAAAAGCACGCTGATGAAAATCATCACCGGCATCTATCAACCCGATGCCGGTACGATGACTTTTGCGGGCAGACCATACGCGCCCAGGAGCTACCGCGAATCGCTTGCACTCGGCATCGATATTGTCCATCAAGAAATCCAGGTTGTACAGGAAGCGAGCATTGCTGAGAACATCATGCTCGACAAGCTCGCTTCGGTCTCAAGTCTTGCAAGAATCGATTGGAAAAAGCTCAACGCCGCTGCGCGCCAACACATGCGCGCGGTTGGTCTAAACATGGACCCAGGCCAATTGGTCCGGAGATTGAGCGCAGGCCAAAAACAGCTGCTCCAGGTCGCCAGAGCACTCTCCGCGCACGCGGGTGTTATCCTGCTCGACGAACCAACCAGCAGTCTATCCGCACATGAAGCCGATAATCTTTTCCAGCTCTTGGACGAGCTCAAGAAGCAACAGGTCACCCTGATCTATGTGTCACATAAACTCGATGAAGTTTACAAAATCTCAGACCGCGTCAGCGTGATGCGTGATGGGAAACTCATTGGATCGCGCATGACCGGCGAACTTCCGCGGCACGAGTTGATACGTATGATGATCGGCCGTGAGGCCCGTGAACAACGGATTGGTGACACGCGCACGAATCGCGACAATATAATTCTGCAGGTCGACAACCTCGCCAAGGCCGGCAAGTGCAAAAATGCATCCTTCGAATTGCGCGAAGGCGAGATTCTCGGCTTTTACGGATTGGTTGGTGCCGGGCGAACCGAACTTGCCCGCGTACTGATCGGTGAGGAGCGAGCCGAATCCGGCACGATCAAGGTCAACGGGCGAATAGCGGATATCCGAACGATCTCAGACGCCCTGTTCCGCTATCGGATGGGTTACGTCACCGAAAACAGAAAAGAAGAGGGGCTTTTCCTCGAAGAACCTATTCTAACCAACTTGACCTTGCTTATCTGGAATAGGATTCGACATCCCTGGACCCGGTTCATCAGCAGAGACAAAGAAGCAGAGGCAGGCTCCCGAATGGCTTCCGCGTTATCTGTCAAAATGCCTAACCTTCGGACTCCAGTCAGTAATCTGAGCGGAGGCAACCAGCAGAAGATCAGCATCGGCCGCTGGCTCTTGAACGATTGCCATATCCTGATCATCGACGAACCGACCGTTGGCGTTGATATCGGAGCGAAAGAACAGATCCATCACTTGATCTGGAAGCTCGCCGCCGAAGATCGTAGAGGCGTAATTCTCATTTCATCCGATATGGCAGAAGTGATCCGCTTATCCACACGGATTCTGGTATTTAGAGCTCAACAAATCGTCGGACAAATTGATGATCTCGAAAAGCAGAGTTACGAAACTGTACGAGACAAAATCGGCGCTTTGCTGGACTCTACTCCCAATTAGAAATTGGAAACCTTAGATGGCAAACGGAGCAACCGAGAAGGCCTTTCGACCGTTGATGACAGGCAGAGCATTAGGCCTGCTGATTGCAACCGTTGTGTTGGCTTTCGCTACCGCCTCGGTTTCCCATACGTTTTTGAGTTCCTACACGATGTTCGTGTTGTCCCGCCAAATGGCTTTCAGCATTTTGATCGCGCTCGCTCAAGCAGTATGTCTGGTTGTTGGGGGCATGAACATGTCGGTCGGCGCGATCGGAAGCATGGCAACCGTCATCATGGGTATCTGCTTCCAGAACCTGGAGCTAAACGCCTGGCTGGCAGTTCCTATTGTCCTGCTCTTCGGTTTGATCGCCGGCTTGATCATCACCAAGCTGAAGATCAATTCATTCATTGTCACCTTGTCTACCATGTTCGTCTACATGGGTTTGCGCTCAGGAATTTCGGGCGGGTCGCCCTACAGCATCCCCGACGATTTCGGTTTTATCGGACAGGAAAGCATTTTGGGTGTTTCCTGGGTCTTTGTCCTGGTGATCTTAATTTTGTTAGTAGCTGCTTACATTTTCTCCTCAACTATTTTCGGTCGCCAATTACTGGCCACTGGCGGCAACGAAAATGCCGCGCGTTTATGCGGCATCGCTACTGACCGGATGGTCCTCTGGGCCCACGTCATCTCGGGTGTCCTTGCCGGTTTAGCTGCCGTCTTCTGGACATCGATGATCGGCTCCGCCGCTCCCGAAACAGGCGACACCTGGCTGATCGGCAGCTTTGCCGTGGCCATCATCGGCGGCACCGGCCTCAACGGCGGCAGCATCTCTATCCTAGGCATCTTCTTGGGGGGCGCCATCTTCATTCTCATCCAGAACGGTCTGATTGACTTCAAAGCGAATCCCTACTTCGCCAACTCATTCCTTGGCGGATTGATTTTGCTTGCGATCATCTTGGATCGGATACGTGAAATTGTGAGCGATAAGACGAGGTCTGGCACTGCCGGAAACGTCACGGACAACCAGCCGGAGAAAGCGACGGGAGTATTGGTTTCCGACAAAACGTTTCCTGAATAGCTCGGCGAAGCGCATGACGGGGCGAAGCGCATGACAACTAGCAAATAGCAGAGAGCGAGCGAGGCGCATGACAAATGACAAATGACAGATGACAAAGAGAAAATAGCAGATAGCAGGTATGAAGCATTTCATTCACGCCGTAGGCGTAGCAGAAGTTAGCCCAGGGTGTACGGCTTTGCGGAACCCTGGGTTAGTTCCCAAAAAGCGAGCGCTCTGTAGGAGCGCAAGAAAAGGGACAAGATCGAGTGAAACCGGAAGCAAGGGCAGACCAAACAGAAGGAAGCAAACGTAACAAAGGAAGGATACCAAGGAGGAAGGAGCCAACGGAACACGAAAAGTTCTTCAGAGAAGATCGCAAAGACCACGAAGGCTTTCTTAAACAGAAGTTAGCAAAGGAAGCAAAGGCTCGACAATTCTGGCTTCCAAATTCAGGATTCCTAACGATTTGTCATCTGTCATTTGTCATGCGCAGGCGCTCCCGATTTAAATCTAAGAAATGTATGAGCGACAAAGTCGCGATGGCCATTTCGGCCCATCCTGATGATATCGAGTTCTACATGGCAGGAACGATGTTGCTGCTGTCCGCGGCAGGTTATGATTTGCACTATTTAACCGTCGCAAATGGCGGCTGTGGCGGAACGCAACAGGACGCCGTTACTATCGCCCGGACGAGAGCAGCTGAAGCTAAACGTGCGGCGGAAATTCTCGGCGCAACGTTTCACCCGAGCTTTTGCAACGATCTCGAAATCGTTTATGACCTGAACCTATTGCGTCAGCTAGCGGCGATCATTCGAGCGGTGAAACCGGGTATTATCCTTACCCATCCCCCGGTCGATTACATGGAGGATCATACCTTCACCTGTCGTTTGGTGGTGACTGCTGCTTTCGCGCGTGAAATGCCAAACTTTGTGACAACGCCTGCGCGGAAACCTTACTCGGCTGATGTCACCATTTACCATGCAACGCCTCACGGGCTGACCGATCCCCTCAGACGCCTTATGATTCCCGAACTCTTTGTGAACACCGAAGATGTGCACAATCGAAAATGTGAAGCGCTTGCTGCCCACAAGAGTCAGGCTGCGTGGCTCGAAACGTCTCAAGGCGCAAATTCGCTCATTTCGATGCTTGATGCTTTTTCGTCTAAAGTCGGTGAACTTTCGGGGAGGTTCAGGCATGCTGAAGGTTGGTGGCGACATTCCCATCTCGGTTTCTGTCGAGAGGATGCTGATCCTCTGCGGGAAACTCTCGGTTCCTTGACGACCACTCTGAAGAATCCTTAAAGCAAATGGCACGAAAGTACTCTTCCGTAGCTCCAGAGTGGTGGGATTACACCACCTTGGAGCCAGATCTTATCGAAGCTGCGGCCAAATTGACGCCGGAGGAAATACTGCGGCTTTCGAGACCGGGCTTTAAGGTTGTGTTTTATGACTCTCTTGAAGATTTCTATCTGGCCGAAGCGCTGGAATACGTGGCTGCCTGGAAGCAAAGTACGGATGATAACCCAGTAGGTGTCTGTGGACCCATCGGTCCAACTGAGCACCTTCCCCTGGTTGCGCGGATCGTCAACGCACTGGAGTTGAAACTGCACTCTGCCCATTTTTGGGGGATGGACGAGTGGCTGGTAGACGGCAAAGAAATCGCCAGTACGCACCCGATCTCGTTCGAACACGCTGATCGCAAGCTCTGCTTCGATCGGATTGGCGAAGAGCTCCGTATGCCGGAGACCAATCTTCACTTCCCGAAGGCGGATACGGCCGAATATCGAAAGAGCTGGGATTGCGGAGTTCGTTGCCTGGTGATGCAAGGCGGCCAAGGAGACGTGAAACACTGGGCCTTCAACGATCCTCCGCGTCGCACGGCGGAATTTATCGATGCTCCGCCTTCACCTGCTCAGTTTCGACAACTTGGCGCCCGCGTTGTGGATCTTCATCCTTTAACGATTGCTCAAAACGCCCGGACAAGCGGTGGCGGGAACATCTCTCTCGTTCCGACACAAGCGATAACTGTCGGTCCAGTGGAGACTTGGAAAGCAGAAAAAGTCTCGATCTGGCATGCTGGTAATCATGACAATCCTTTTGGTCAACGTCTAACCGCTTTGATGATTTCGGAACGAATGGTGGATACCGCGGTCCCGATGTCGTTACTCGCAGACCATCCTAATGTCCAATTCAACTATTATTTGGGAGGGCTCGGTAGCTGTGAAATCGTGATGCATTAGGCGTTCTAACTCCGTGAGGATTTCCTGACTTCAAGTTCTTCGTTACAAGGCCATTCGGAACACCAAAAAAAAGAGAAAAATATGAAAGTACTTCGTGATAGTTGCGGAAACATTGATCCGGGCAACGTCAAGCGTTTATCGATCTGTCACAGGCTGATAGAATTCCTGCCTGGTTCGATTGGAGCATTACTTGTGAAAGTAGGTCCAACGAGATTTGCCGTTTTCTTTTCCTCCCTTCTTTTATTGGCAGGCATCACGAATCTCGCTGACGCCCAGGAGAAAAAAAAGACGTTCGCCGTGATTCCAGTTCAACTTGCAAATCCATTCTTCGCGGAGATTGAGCGTGGCGCCAAGGAACAATCAGCGAAATTAGGTGTCAATTTGATATATACCGCATCGGCGACCTCCGATCAGGCCGGGCAAGTACAGGTATTCCGAGACGTCATGACGCGCGGGGTGAACGGGATAGCGATCGCTCCGGTCAATGGGGAAGTTTTAGTAGGAGTGATCGGCGAGGCACGCAAACGAGGAATTTCCGTTGTCATGATGAATGGCGACTCTCCGCACTCAGAGCGTCAAGCTTATGTTGGGACGGACCAGCTTACCGCCAGCCGGAAAGCCGGTGAGGTGTTCAGGTCGCTGCTTCCAAAAGGGAAGTACGCAGTCCTGACGGGCAACATCGCCGCTGTAGATATGCAACAGAGACTTCAGGGATTCAAAGAAAGTATCACGGGTGCCGACTACACTGAAGTGGCAGGCTCGCCATTCCCATGCAACGACGACCTCAAAACCGCCGTCCAAATTGTTCAGGATGTCTTAACCAAATACCCGGACCTCGATGGCTTCTATTTTGCGGGCGGCTGGCCGATGTTTGCACCGGAAGCTTACGTGAAGGCTCTGGGCAGGCATGCTGCTGACATTAAGTCAAAAAAGCTGGTAATCGTTTCGTTTGACACGCTGCCCGAGCAGCTAACTCTCTTGAAGGAAGGATACGCCAGTGTACTCATCGGCCAACGTCCCTACAAGATTGGCATAGAAGTTATTAACACTTTGAATGATCTCGCGACCGGGAAAAAGGTCCCGCCCGTCGTCGACACTGGTACTGATGTGGTCGACCAAAGTAATGTCGACCAATACCTAAAAAAATAGGGTAGCAGGGGCGAAGCGCATAGCCAATAGCCAATAGCAGATAGCCGATAGATGACAAATTGATGGCCGGACCAATCGTGCAGCAGTCTTGCCGTGAGAAGAGTCCTAGCCGGTCGATATCAATGGATCACGTTTGGATGTTTGGATTCACAGTCGACGCTGTCGTATCGGCTGCCAGGCATAGAATCGGTCGATCACGTTCTGTTTCTCCTTTTGCGAGAGGGTACTGTCCCCACTACCCGCGGCAAATTACCAGGAACTCGGCCGAAGGGTGCTCTTCGTTCATAATGGTTTGTCATGCTTGTGATTTGACGGGCGTTGCTTGGACGTACGCGGCAAACTGGCGCTCAAGCGCCTTGACGGCACTGCTGCGCCAGCCTTCTGCGATTGTTTCCGACATCGGATCGGGGAAGATCTCCTCGTCTCCTCTCTCCACTCCGTCGAGAATTGCCCGCGCAGTGGACTCCGCAGAAGCCTTCGGAATGTTTAGATCTCGCGTCATGTCGGTGTCTATGGGGCCGGGCAGGACGATATGGACGCTCACGGCCCGTTCGGCCAAAAGAGCGCGCAACGATTGCGAAAGGGAGAACGCGGCGGCCTTTGAGATCGAGTAGAGGGAGTCGAACGGCACGGCCGCAAGCGACGCCAAAGATAGAACGTTGACAATGGCGCTTCGGGAGCGAGCCAGTACCGGCAGGAAAGCCTGGGTCATGTCATATGTGCCAAAGAGATTCACTGCGAGGAGCCGTTCGAGCGCGGCGCGATCGCTCAGGTCGTTTTGGAGCGAAATACCGGCATTGTTGATGAGGATATCGAGAGCGTCCACTTTCCCGACGGCCGCACGAATCTCCGCGGAACTGGTCACGTCCAGTGTCAGTGGCGTGATACGCTTATCGGCGTGGGCAAAGGACTGGCGCGCGCCGGCATAGACCCGTTTCGCGTCTCTCCTCAAAGCCTCCTCGACCAGCGCTTTTCCGAGGCCGCGATTGGCTCCAGTCACCAGAACTGTTGAATCTGCGATCTTCATAGCCGTCTCCTAATGTTTGTCGTCGGACACGATGCGTGAGAGTCGCAGCTCGTCGTACTCGTGTGTCGTCATCGTGCTTCTCTCCTGGTCTTGCCGTTTTTATCCTCGTATTGGTCGTGATGTCGCAGCCAGGCCATGGGCCATTCTAATTCAGCTTCATCACGGCCCTTGGGCACTAAATCGAGATAGTTGTAAGCGGGATTCAGTATGTCGATACCCCGAGAGTACGCTGAATAAGTGTGGAAGATGTTGCCTTCGCTGTCCTGATAGAAAACACTCACTCCCGGCAAGTCCGACATGTCGGTCTTGCGCTTAGCGTAGTTGTACTCGACCTCGTTCTCGAGTGCTTCCGGAGTAAACGACACCTGATAGTCATAGTTGAAATCGTTGTTGCCAGATGACAGCCACTTGAAATTCCAACCCATCCGCCGCTTAAACGCTTCCAGCTTTTCGATTGGAGCGCGCGAGACCGCCACCATCGTGACATCACGATGATTAACGTGCACACCAATCGCATTGAAACCGTCGGCCCAAAACGAACAACCGCGGCACCCTTCCTCCCAATCCGGCGCGAACATGAAGTGATACACCACTAGTTGGCTTCTTCCTTCGAAGAGATCCGCCAGGGTCACCTTCCCACGCGGTCCGGCAAAGACATAATTCTTCTCCACCTTAACCCGGGGCAGTTCCCTTCGGTGTTGGCTCAATCGATCCCTAAGGAGAGTGAACTCTTTTTCTTGAGTTAGTAAATGCTTTCGCGCCTCAAGCCATTCGTCTTGGGAGACTATTTTATCTGTGTCTAGACCTGTTTTGACCATACTATTTTCTGATGTGTTGTTTAAGAGGTTTTAGTTAACTCACCTCAAAGTTGGTTTTTTCACTGCTTTCGAGATCCTGTGTGTTGTTCTCAATACGTGCTGGTTGGTGGTCATGAGACAGATTAGCATTGGGCATTGAACGCTGGGAGTGACAAATGTGGCGGGATTCAGATGGACTCGTTAGTTACGGCCGCGGCGCGTGCGCTCGCGTCGGTGATCTCTTTGGCGGACTGAACGGGGTCGCCTTGCGCTGTGAGAGAGGAATTACAACGGAGTTTCAAGACGTGTTGCATAATCGCACGCCGTTCTACGCGGATTTGAGCTTGAACTCGAAGTAGCGGAGCGCTAACCGAGAGCAGGAGGGGAGGGAGGTGGGGAGGTGAGAAGTGAAAGGTGAACGGTGATTCATGGGTTGCTGATTGCTAACGCGCTTCAGGCGCGCAGCCAAATTGGTAACGCCCCACGGATTCCGGTCGGGTGAAATCAAGCTGTTTTCAGCCCTCGTGGACAAAGTCCCCCCGATTCAGGATCAGCGGCTACACCTAGGTATTCCTACTTATAGCGCGCCATCACCCTCGCACGTATTCTGTCCGAATTAACCTGACCGGAAAATTTCCCCGCGGCCCGCAAGCACTCTGACGTTTTTGGACTACGAGCCGGATTGGCAGGACATCTTTGGCACCCTTAGGAACGACCTGTCAGGCCTTGCCCCAGCCGGGCAATTTGCTGGCTTGCTTCACCCAAACGGCGAACTGAGCTTCATCGAGTTGGTCGTCCTCGTGGATGTCGAGGTAGCGCGTGTCCTTGCCCTTGGACTCGCCGGGGGGGACAGGACGCAACGACGTCACCATTATATGTGAGACGGTACACTAGCGGCTGGACCTCCAGTAAGTCAGCCATACGCTACCGGCGAAGCCGCTTTGACCTCTGCGTCCACGCCCTTCTCGTATTTTTTAAAGTTCTCGTTGAACAGTTCCGCGAGCTTTTTCGCGCTGGCGTCGTAAGCCGACTTGTCGGCCCACGTTTCGCGCGGCTGGAGAAGTTCCGAGGGTACACCGGGACATTCCGTGACAACGTCAAATCCAAATACCGGGTCAGTGCGCGTCTTAGCACATGCCAGGGCTCCGTTGTGAATGCCGTCCACAACGGCGCGGGTGTAGGCCAATTTGATCCGCTTGCCCACGCCATACCCGCCCCCGCTCCAACCGGTGTTCACCAGCCAGACGCGCGTGTTGTGCAGACGGATTCGGGTCGCGAGCAGTTCCGCGTATTTGCTCGGATGCCACACCAGAAATGGCCCGCCGAAGCACGGGGAGAAGGTTGCCGAAGGCTCTGTCACGCCCACCTCGGTGCCGGCGACTTTAGCCGTGTACCCACTGATGAAGTGGTACATTGCCTGGGCAGGTGCCAACAAACTTACCGGCGGCAAAACCCCGAAAGCATCGCAGGTCAGAAAGATGATTTCGGTGGGATGCCCAGCGATGCAGGGAATGCGAGCATTCTGGATGAACTCGATCGGATAAGCGCCGCGGGTATTCTCGGTCAGGCTCACGTCCGTGTAGTCGACGAGGCGCTCCTCGTCGAGCACAACGTTTTCGAGCACTGCGCCAAAGCGCAGCGCCTGAAAGATGTCCGGCTCGGTTTCGGGCGAGAGGTTGATGGCCTTGGCGTAGCAGCCTCCCTCGATGTTGAAAATGCCTTCGTTGCTCCAGCAGTGCTCGTCATCGCCAATCAGGTGCCGCTTGGGGTCAGCCGACAGGGTAGTCTTCCCGGTGCCCGATAAACCGAAGAGCAGCGACGAGCGGCCGGTCAGCCGGTCAGCTGTGGCCGAGCAGTGCATGGAGAGAATGCCGCGTTTGGGTCCCAGGTAGTTTGCCACGGTAAAAACGCCTTTTTTCATCTCCCCGGCGTATTCGGTGCCGAGGATGACCAACTCCTGATCCTCAAGGCTTAAGTCGACACTTGTCTGTGAACTCATGCCCGACGTGAGGCGGTTGGCCGGGAAGGCCCCCGCGTTGTAGATGACGAAGTCAGGCTCGCCGAATTCCGCTAGCTCCTGCTTGGTCGGCCGGATCAGCATCGTGCGCATGAACAACGCGTGGTACGGCCGCGAGCAAATGACACGCACCTTAAGGCGATATTTCGGGTCCCAGCCGGCAAACCCGTCCACACAGTAAAGTCGGTCGCAGATGTTGAGGTAATCGCGGGCACGTTCGCGGTTGATAGCGAAGGTTAGCGGCTCGATCGGGATGTTGACCACAATGCGTTTGCCCTTGGGCGAGCGGCCGGTTTTAAGCCCGGAGTAGGCCGCCAGTGCGCCATTGTCGACGATGCTCGCGCTCTTCTCATAGCGGACCGCATGCTCATACAGGGCGCCTAAAGGAAGGCTGCGGTGAATCTCGGCAACGGTTATCCCGTGCTCCTGCAGGCCAAATGAAGCGCTCATGAGCCGTATTTCACGTTAACCCAGGAAGTCGCATCAGTTCTTTACGGGAATTCCGATGGGATTGCCTTGCCAATCCTTGTTCACCCAATCGTAATTAGGGTCGTTCACAGCCGAAATCTTCCGGACGTCCCCGGCCAAGAAATTCAAATAATAGGCATTCGTGCCGGGTGCCTTGGCAACCGGATGGTAGCCTTCGTGAATTAAAACAAGGTCCCCGTGCTGCACCGGAATGGCCACGTCCAGGTCGGTGTCGCGCGTGTAGATGCGCTGAATCGCAAAGCCATTTTCCGGGAGAAAACGGTAATAATAGGTCTCCTCATGGTAAGAGGAATTATCTCGCGTGTCGTGGCGATGGGGCGGGAAACTTGACCAGTTGCCGCTTGGAGTGTGAATTTCGTA
>WNFL01064009.1_pt1 | contig 11810 bp, 11 predicted proteins | sample 5400361 | NCBI WGS metagenome assembly WNFL01 (sample SAMN13153351, study PRJNA577476) | soil metagenome | isolation source: 40 cm soil on Douglas fir-dominated hillslope | place: USA:California | collected 2013-09-17
CGCAACGCGCCGCGATGTCCCGATGAAATTCCGCAGGATCCAAGCCCTCTACCGGCGACATTTCCACGATCATCGCCGTGAACGACTGTTCCTGGCCTCGACCTGCTTCCTCCTCACGTTCGCGGTCGCCCGGCTGGTGACGATGGCGGGCCGATCCCGCGAGAACCCGTTCCAGATCGAGGTCGGCGGCGTCCACGTCCACCACCTGGTGTGGGGCATCCTCCTGCTGCTCGCGGTCGGATACGTGTGGTTGATCCAGGTCGGGACCGGGCTCGAGGGGTCGTCGGTCCGGGTCGGCCGCCTCACCGCCGTGCTCTACGGCGCGGGCGCGGCCCTGACGCTCGACGAGTTCGCGCTCTGGCTCCACCTGCGCGACATCTACTGGGAGCGCGAGGGCCGGGCCTCGATCGACGCGGTGGTGTGCTTCGCGGCGCTGGTCTCGGCCGGGCTGTGGGGCGGCCCGTTCCTGCGCGCGGTCACGCGGCAGCTGTCGCGCCCGTTCCGCCGCCGGGTCGCCGACGCGCTGCTCGAGATCGAGGGCGCGGCGCCGATCCTGGTTCCGCCCGATCCCGGCGACGAGCTGACCGCCCCTCCGGCCACGGAGCCCTGATCCGCTAGACTGGCGCCGTGGACCGCACGGAGGTGGTGGTGATCGGGGCGGGGGTCGCGGGGCTCGCCGCCGCGCGGGATCTCCTCCATCGCGGGCGTGAGGTGATCGTGCTCGAGGCCCGCGACCGGATCGGGGGCCGCATCCTCACCGTGCGCGATCCGCGCGTCCCGATGCCGCTCGAGCTCGGCGCGGAGTTCGTCCACGGCGACGCGCCCGATACCCGGCGCGTGCTGCGCGAGGCCGCGATCGGCACCGTCGCCCTCCCGGGCGAGCACTGGAGCGCGACCGGCGGGACCCTGCGGCCGGCGCGAGCGCTGGCCGGCATCGATCAGGTGTTGAGCCGGATCGACCCCGGCGCGCCCGACCGCTCGCTCTCGGAGTTCCTCGCGCGCCGGCCCGGCGGGCGCGGGCTGGCCGCGGCGCGGGAGGCCACGCGGAGGTTCATCCAGGGATTCGACGCCGCGGATCCGAATCGCATCAGCGTGCACTCGATCGCGGCCGAGAGCGGAGCGCGGGCGACCGGTGGCGCGCTCCACTCCGAGCGTCTGTTCCAGGGCTACGACCACGTCCCCGCGCAGCTCGCGCGCGACCTCGGCGAGCGCGTGCGTCTCGGGACGGTGGTGTCGGGGATCGCGTGGCGCCGCGGGACGGCGACCGTCACGGCGCGCCGCCGCGGCGGCCGGACGCTGCGCGTCCGCACGCGGGTGGTGGTGGTCGCCCTGCCGCTCGGCGTGCTCCAGCAGGGGGCCGGCGTGCCGGGTGCGGTCGAGCTCGCGCCCGATCCGCCGTCGATCCGGCGCGCGATCGACGCGCTGGCGATGGGCACCGTCACCCACCTCACCTTCGCCTTCGGGGAGTTCCCGTGGGCGGGGCTCGAGCCGCGGCACGGGGGATCGCTCGATGCGCTCGGCTTCCTTCATGTGACCGAGGGTCCGTTCAACGTGTGGTGGACCCTGCATCCGCTGCGCTGGCCGATCGCGGTCGCGTGGTGCGGCGGCCCTCCGGCCCGCGCGCTCTCGCGGCTTCCGCGTCGGGAGCTTGAGGGCGCCGGGACCGCGTGATCCGGACCTGGACCCACGACTGGAACCGCGATCCGTTCAGCCGCGGCGCGTACAGCTACACGGTCGCCGGCGGCGTCCGCGCGGCGCGCGGCCTCGCCCGGCCGGTCGAGGGCACGCTGTTCTTCGCCGGCGAGGCCAGCCACCCGGACGAATCGGGCACGGTGAACGGCGCGATCGCCAGCGGGCTGCGCGCGGCGCGCCAGGTCGAGGCGGCCTTCGGGAGACGGCGGGCCTAGCGACCCGGGGTGACGACGGTCCCGCCCCGACGGTGGGACGTGCTCAGCGCCGGATCGGGATCCGCGCCACGCGCGCCGTGCCGGCCACCGCCAGCCGGGCGAAGTAGAGCCCGCTCGGGCACGCCCGTCCGTCCCGGTCGCAGCCGTCCCAGATCATGAGGTGCTCCGCCTCGGTCGCCCTGTCGGGGTCCAGCTCGCGCACGCGCCGGCCGGCGGCGTCGAAGATCGCAAGCGAGCCGCCCACCGCGGCCGGAAGGCGGACCCGCAGCGCCCATCCCGCGCCCCGCGGCCCGGCCGAGACGAGGCCGATCGCGCCGGTGGCGCTTGCGGAATCGGCACCGTCCAGGTCCGCGTCGGGGCCGAGGCGCTCCTCGTCCTGTCGCCCGGCGAGCAGGACGGCGAGCGACCAGAAGATCACTCCCATGTTCACCACCGAGGTGTCGGACACCGTCCAGACGTAGTACGGATCGCTCGGCGGCGGCCAGAAGTCCCACTTGTCCGGGAACGTCCCGCGGTGCTCGAGCGAGCCGAGGAATCCCAGCACGGCCCGCGTCCGGGTGGTGGCGTGCGCGTGATCGAAGATCAGCGCCGAGTACCCGGGCTCGTTGGTGAACGCGCGCGTGTCGTAGTCGATCGGGCATCCGCTGGCGAGGCTGTAGTAGTAGCGGACGCATCCGGGGTAGTCCGGGCACGGCTCCTGGTAGCTCGTGCGCCCGTCGCCGTCGATGCGCCGGCTCATGAAGCGGTAGGTTCCCTGGAGCATCGGATCGATCCGCGCATCGCCCCCGAGCATGCGCTGCAGCAGGACCAGCTCCATGGACATCCAGCCGGTGTAGCTCACGTCCTCCGATCCCCCGCACCAGTGGGGAAAGCTGCCGTCGGCATTCTGGTACCCGACCACCGAGCCGATGATGTCGTGCGCGCGGCGGCCGGAGTCGAGGTCGCCGGTGACGAGCTGGTCGCGGGCGAACGCCAGCGCGGCCATCAACCCGCCGTTCAGGATCAGCTGGTAGGGAGGCAGCGCGCGCAGCCGCTCGATCACGATCCGGCCCCGGACGAGGTAGGTCGAATCCCCGGTCACCTCGAACGCGCCGAGCATCGCGTCGCCGAGCATGCCGTCGAAGGGGCCGCCCGACAACGCCTCGTCGAAGTGCGCCACCAGGTAGTCGGCGTGCGAGACGACCGCGCTCCGATAGCGCGGCCGAGAGTCGATCCGCGCCAGCTCCGCGTAGCCGAGCAGCTCGGAGATCACCGACTGTCGCATCACCTCGGTGGGCAGGATCGCGTAGCGCGCATCGAGCGTGACCCCGTCGACCTCGTGGCTCTCGAAGTAGCGGTCCATGCGCTGGATCATCGGGATCAGCGGGTCGCGGGGAGGCGGCGGTCGCCGCGCGGCGGCGGGAGCCGCGAGCAGCGTCACGGCGGCGAGCGCGGCGAATGCCGCGCGCATGCCCGTTCGTGGGAATGTCCTGGTCAAGGCGCCTCCTCGGCTGGAGGATCCGGCGTGCGGCCTGCCCTCGGACCCGATGCTACACTGCCGCGGCGTTTCCGTCCGCAACCACTCGAACCGGCGGCACCCCCCGAAGCCGTCCCCCTCGAATCGAGGAGCCCTCATGTTTCGACTGCGATCCACCTCGCTCGCGACCCTCGCGGTCCTCGCCTTGTCGGCCACCGGCGTGCGCGCCGACCTGCCGCCGATCATCCCGCGCACGGTGCTGCTCGGAAATCCCTCGAAGGCCCAGCCCCGGATCTCCCCCGACGGCGCCCGGATCGCCTACCTGGCGCCCTCGCCGCAGGGAGTGCTCAACGTGTGGGTGCGCACCCTGGGCAAGGAGGACGATGCGATGGTCACCCACGACGACCATCGCGGGATCCGCCAGTTCGGCTGGGCGCCGGACGGCCACCTGATCTACCTGCAGGACGTCGGCGGCAACGAGAACTTCCACGTCTATCGCGCCGACCTCGCCGGCGGCGCGGCGACGGACCTCACGCCGTTCGAGGGCGTGCGCGCCCAGAACCTGCAGTTCGATCCCGCGCACCCCGGCGAGATGCTGGTGGGACTCAACCAGCGCGACCCGAAGGTGTTCGACATGGTTCGGGTGAACATCGCCACCGGCGAGTCGAAGCTCGATACCCAGAATCCCGGCGACGTGCTGGGCTGGGTCACCGACGGCCAGTTCGTGATCCGCGCCTGCATGGCCGCGAGCCAGTCCGACGGCAGCCAGACGCTGCGCGTGCGCGATGCGGTGGATGCCGCGTGGCGCGACCTGGCCACCTGGTCCGCCGACGAGAACGGGGACGTCATCGGCTTCGCGCCCGACGGTCGCTCGCTCTACGTCGAGAGCTCGATCGGCTCGGACGTCCAGCGGGTGGTGCGGATCGACGCCGCGACCGGCAAGACCCTCGAGACCCTGGCCTCCGACCCGCGCTGCGACGCCGGCGAGGCGATCACCGATCCCGCCGGGCATCAGCTCCAGGCGATCGCCTTCACCTGGCAGCGGCGCGACTGGAAGGTGCTCGACCCGCGGGTGGGCGCCGATTTCGCCGGCCTGGCCAAGGCCCACGCCGGAGACGTCACGCTGATCTCGCGCGACACCCAGGACCGTCACTGGACCGTTTCCTACGCGGTGGACAACGGTCCGGTCCAGTACGGCGTGTGGGATCGCGACACGAAGAGCTTCACGCCGCTGTTCGTGAACCTGCCCGAGCTCCAGAAGTACACGCTGGCCAAGGTCGAGCCGACGCTGGTGCCGACCCGCGACCACCACACCATGGTGAGCTACCTCACGCTCCCGGTCGGCGTGCCCGCGAAGCAGCTGCCGATGGTGCTGTTCGTCCACGGCGGCCCGTGGGGACGCGACGTGTGGGGATTCGATCCCCAGGCGCAGTGGCTCGCCAACCGCGGCTACGCGGTCCTGCAGGTGAACTTCCGCGCCTCGACCGGCTTCGGGAAGACCTTCCTCCACCTCGGCGACAAGCAGTGGGGCGGCACCATGCAGGACGACCTCACCGACGCGGTGAAGTGGGCGATCGCGAAGGGCATCGCCGATCCCAAGCGGGTGGCGATCATGGGCGGCTCGTACGGCGGCTACGCCACCCTGGCCGGCGTCACCTTCACCCCCGACCTCTATGCCTGCGGCGTGGACATCGTCGGACCCTCGAACCTGAAGACCCTGCTCGAGGCCACGCCGCCCTACTGGGCGACGATGCGCAAGATGCTCTACCTGCGGATGGGAGACGTGGATCGTGACTCGGTGTTCAACCGCAAGGTCTCGCCGGTCTTCCACGTGGACCAGGTAAAGGTGCCGCTGCTCATCGGACAGGGCGCCAACGATCCGCGGGTCAACGTCCGCGAGTCCACCCAGATGGTGGAGGCGATGCGCGGGCGCGGCCTGGCGGTCGAGTACGTGGTGTACGCCGACGAGGGCCACGGGTTCGCACGGCCCGAGAACCGCCTCGACTTCTACGGTCGCGCCGAGGAGTTCCTGGCGCGCCACCTGAAGGGCCGCTCCGAAGCGTTCGTGACCGTGGACGGAGCCACCGCCAGCCTCAAGTAGTCGCGACGCCCGCGGCGGCACGGGTCCTGCTCTCCGTACCTGGGTGGCAGGACCCGTGGCCGAAGCGGGCGTGTTTCGTGTCGGCCGCGCACTCGCGGCATGCAGTCTGCAATCGGAGGCGGGCCCTGCGCCGCACGGCGGCGACCGGGGCCCGCGTTCCGTGTGGCCGCGAGATTCCGGTCCCAGCACGACGGACGCCGCCCGCCGTCCGGACACCGAGCGTCCGACAGGAGATCGCATCATGAAGAAGCATCCGGTGGCGTGGGCGGTCGCGAGTTCGATCCTGATCCCCTGCGCGGTCGCGAGCCTGGCATTCGCGAAGCCGGCCGTGACCACCAAGCATCGTGCCCCGCGTCCCCAGCCGGTGGCGGCCTCGCAACCCTTCCCGCTCGCGCCCGGGAGCGCCGGGATGATCGTGACCATCGATCCCGAGACCGGCCGGATCACCGCGCCCACTCCCGCGGTGCTCGCGCAGCTGCTCGGGACCCGCGACCTGACGCTGAACCATTCCACCGAGGGCCTGGTCGAGCGGCGCATGCCGGACGGCTCCTACATGCTCGACCTGCAGGGACGGTTCCGCGAGTACTACCTGGTGCGGATCGACGCCGACGGCGGGCTCCACCCGAGCTGCCTGAACGAGTCCGATGCGATCCTGAAGACCCTGCTCACGCCGCCGGCGCCCGCCGCGGAGGACCGCTAGCCATGAGCCCCCGCATCCCGCGCACCTTCGCCCGACTCCTCCCGCCGGCACTCCTCGGACTGCTGCTCAGCGCGCCCACGCAGTCCGCGACCATCACCATCGTCAACCAGGACTCGCCCGGTGAGGGGTTCAACGACCCGACCGTCGTCTCCGCGGTGGGCGGCAATCCCGGCACCACCATCGGCGCCCAGCGTCTCTATGTCTTCCAGTTCGCCGCCAACATCTGGGGCGCGCGCCTGCCGAGCAACGTGACCATCCTGGTGAACGCCAACTTCGATCCGCTCGCGCCCTGCACCGCGTCCAGCGGCGTGCTCGGGAGCGCCGGTCCCACCACCATCCACCGCGACTTCTCAGGGGCGCCGTTCTCCGCCACCTGGTATCACCAGGCGCTCGCCAACAAGCTCGCCAACACCGACCTCCTCCAGTGTGGGCACCGCGGGCTGCCTCACGACGGGCTGGTACTACGGCGTGGACGGCAACGAGGGTGGCCAGATCGAGCTGCTCCCGGTGGTGCTCCATGAGCTCGGCCACGGGCTCGGATTCAGCACCACGACCAACGGCTCCACGGGCGCGTACAACGGCACCTTCCCCCACGTCTGGGACCACTTCCTCTACGACGACACCGCGAACCTCCACTGGAACCAGATGACCCAGGCCCAGCGCGCCGCCTCCGGCATCAACTGCCTGAAGCTCGCCTGGGACGGACCCAACACCACCGCCCACGCGTCGAACTGGCTCGGACCCAAGTCGCTGATGCACGTGAACGCCCCGGCCGCGATCATCGGCGACTACGGCATCGGCGTCGCGTCGTTCGGCCCGGCGCTCGGCAGCCCCGGCGTCACCGCGCCGGTGATGCTGGTGAACGACGGCACCCCCAACGTCACCAACGGCTGCGAGGCGTACGCCGGCCTGACCGGCAAGATCGCGCTCATCGACCGCGGCACCTGCGGGTTCACGGTCAAGGTCAAGAACGCGCAGAACGCGGGCGCGGTCGGAGCCATCATCGCCGACAGCGTCGCCGGCTGCCCGGCGGTCGGGATGAGCGGCAGCGATCCCACCATCACGATTCCTTCGGTGCGCATCACCCAGGCCGACGGCGCCCTGCTCAAGGCCAACCTGGGCGGGCTCAACGCCACGCTGCGCGTGGATCCGGCACAGCTCGCCGGCACCGACGCCGCCGGCCGCCTGCTGATGTACACCCCGAATCCGTATCAGAGCGGCTCGTCGGTATCGCACTGGGACACCTCGGCCCAGCCGGACCTGCTGATGGAGCCGGCGCTCAACACCGGGCTCTCGTCCGATCCCGACATCACCGTGGAGCTGTTCGCCGACATCGGCTGGTTCCAGGGCGTGCTCGGCGTGCCCGGCGCGACGACCGTGCGCACCCAGCTCGGGCCCAGCGTCCCCAATCCGGCGGTGGACGGCACCTCGATCCACTACACGCTGGCCCGCGATCAGAACGTGGTGCTCTCGATCTTCGATCCCGCCGGCCGCCGCGTCGCCCGGTTGGTGGAGGGTCATCTCCCGGCCGGCGACCACGTCACGCGCTGGAACGGCGCCGACGGCTCCGGCCATCCGGCCCCGGCCGGCGTCTACCTGATCCGCTTCGAGGCGCCCGACGCCCAGGAGGCCCGGCACGTGGTGCTGATGCGATAACGCAATTGGGGTGGGGGATTTCCCCGTTGCACCGACTGGTGCACATTGTTCCATCCCGGGCAGGTTTCGATCCGTGGCGCACGGTGTCCCCCGCGTCACGGATCGTTCGATTTCACGGCCGATCAACGGTCTGGGCGAGAGCGGGCCCGGAGCGCGTGAGCGGCACGGGACTTGATCCTTTCTCCGGACCGAGGAGGGCCTCATGACTGCCGTTGCGTTTCGACCTCACACGCGAACCTCCCTGATGCTGGTGCTCCTGCTCGGCCTGACGCCGTGCCGCGCGCACGCGGCCCCGGTCCAGATGGTGGCGGGCGCTGACTACGTGAGCACCGCGCCCGACCAGAGCACCCGCGATGTGCTGCTCGGCGGCATCGCCCAGCTCGGCGGGTTCGAGGCGACGCTGGTGGGGCTCCGCTTCGATGACCGCCGCCTCGGCGCCGGGAGCGGCGTGACCGCCGGGCTCGGACTTCCGGTGGCGCCGCTGACGTCCCTCCAGCTCCAGGCGAGCCGATTCGCCGGAGACGGGGACTACAGCGCCTGGCGTACCCGCGTGGGTCCGCGGCTTGGCCTTCCGGGCGGCTCGGCGGCCTGGGTCGCCTGGGCGCACGAGGAGGCTCCCGGGATCCGCTGGGACGGGGGCGTGCTCGAGGCGACGGCGCCGCTCTTCGCAGGTCTGTCGCTGCGCGCCAACGCGGCGGCGGGACGCACGTCGGATGACGTGGTCAGCGCCGCGGGCTCGGGCGGCATCGCATGGACCGGCCTCCATCATCTCCAGCTGATCGGCGAGCTGGGCCGGGCGCGCAACGGCGGCGGCATCACCACGACTCCCGGTCCACCCGCGTTGCTCGGGCTGCTCGGCGGAGGGCCGGGGTCGAGCCAGCCGAATCCCGACGTGATCACCACCACCGTCCTGCTCGGAGCGCGGGTGTCGCTGCCCTAGCCCGAACGGTTCCGGTGTCGTAACGCGCGCCCAGGGACGCGGGCGCGTTCCATCGACGGCGCCCGCCCCGCCGTCCAACGTCGCGCCCGTGGTGGGCGCGGCACGTGGAGGTAACGATGAAGCGCATCATGATGCTCACCGTACTCGGCAGCCTGCTGGTCGCCGCGGTCGCGCTCGCCCAGTCGGGCGCAACCGCAGGGCAGACGTCCGGGAGCGCCCAGGCAGCGTCCGGCGCGATGAACGCGGGCGCCACCGTGGAGGCGAACGCCGACGGCAAGGCTGGAGCCTCGCTGGAGGAGTTGAAGAAGTCCCTGGTCGCCCGCGCGGCCAAGACCTCGACCACGGCGCGCGCGAAGGCCGAGCGCCAGCTCGACGCTGCGGCGAAACGTGTCGACGAGGCCGCGGCGAAGGGTGAAGCCCAGGTCGCCGACCGGCTCGCCAAGGAGTTCGGCGTCACGGCCGAGGCCATGACGCAGGAGAAGGCCGAGCTGAACACCTCGTGGGGTCAGCTCATGATCGCCCACACGCTGGACGCGAACGCCAAGTCCGACGCCACCGCGGCGCAGCTGGTCGAGCTGCACGCGCAGGGCATGGGCTGGGGTCCGATCGCGGCCGGGCTCGGCCTCAGCCTCGGGGACGCGGTCTCCGCGGCGAACGCCGAGCAGCGCGTCGCCGCCGGCGCGGCCCGGGCGGACGGCAAGGTGGCCGTGATCCACGGCGAGGGTGCCAAGGCCGGCCTCGGAATGAGCGCGGGCCTCGGCGCGAAGGGGCTCGGGGCGAATGCCCAGGGCGGCGTGAGCACCGGCCTCAAGATCGGACATTGACGTCGGGCGCCGCGCCGCCCGGCGCGGTGAGCATGCGAACGGGGGCCTCTCCAGAGAGAGGCCCCCGTCGTATCCGGGCGGTCGGTTACTCGACCGTCTGGAAGATCTCGCGCCGACCCTCCTGGTAGAGGTCGGTGTAGCCCTTCATCGTCTCGCGAAAGGCCGCGGACTTCGGGTCGTTCATGTACTCCTTCATCTCGCGATCGAAGTCGGCCATGTCGGCCACCTCGGTCTCGATCACCACGGTGTTGAAGGTGCCGACGAAGTCGGTCAGCACGCGGCGCGTGCCGTTGCCGCGCGGCATCATCCCCATCGCTTCCTTCATCATCTTGGCCAGCTTCGAAGCCTGGCCGGGCTTGGCCATGAACGTCTCACGGATCACGTACATCGGGGGGTCCTCCTGGTCTAGGTGTTGGCGCCCACGGCGCTGGTGGGATCGGGGACGTAACGGAGGTAGGGCTTCTCCTCGCGCCAGCCCTGCGGATACTTCTTCTTCGCGTCGTCGTTCGAGACCGCCGGCAGGATGATGACGTCCTGGCCCGGCTTCCAGTCCGCGGGCGTCGAGACCTGGTGGTTCGAGGTGAGCTTGAGCGAGTCGATGGTGCGCAGGATCTCGGCGAAGTTGCGTCCGGTGCTCTGCGGGTAGGTGATCGTGAGGCGCACCTTCTTGTTGTTGTCGATCACGAACACCGAGCGCACGGTGACGTTCTGCTCGGCGTTGGGATGGATCATGTCGTAGAGCACCGAGACCTTGCGCTCCGGATCGGCCAGCAGCGGGAAGTTGAGCTTCACGCCCTGGGTCTCCTCGATGTCCTTCGACCAGCCCTGGTGGTCGCTGAGGCCGTTCACGGACAGCCCGATCACCTTGACGCCGCGCTTGGTGAACTCGTTCTTGAGCTTCGCCACGGCGCCGAGCTCGGTGGTGCAGACCGGAGTGAAATCCTTCGGGTGCGAGAACAGCACGCACCAGTCGTTGCCGATCCACTGATGGAACTGGACCTCACCCTCGGTGGAATCCGCGGTGAAGTCGGGGGCGATGTCGCCCAGACGAATGGCCATGCGAACGGCTCCTGTCTCGAAGGTCTCTACGCGGCCGGTGATCACCGGGCCTCGGGGTTGGAACGACGAACATGCCACTGGTGTGACGTGGCGGCAAGCGTCTCGGCGGCGCGCAATCGCCCCGGACCGTGCGGGCCGGCGCGCGCGCACGGAGTCCCGAAACGACTCGAGGAGGCCGGCGGAAGGCCTTGCGGTATGACTGGTTAGTGGATCCGGGCGATCCGCGCCACCACCGCGCCACCCGGGCCGTCGAGTCGCAGGAAGTAGAGCCCGGCCGGCTGCAGCCGGCCCGCGCGATCGCGGCCGTCCCAGCTCGTCCGATGGCGGCCGGCCTCGAGCGCGCCTCTCGCCAGGGTCGCCAGCTCGCGGCCGTCCACGTCGAACACGCGCAGCGTGGCGGCGTCCGCGCGCGGGAGCACGAACTCCACGGTGGTTCCCGCGGCGCTCGGATTGGGCCACGCGCGCAGCGCGAACGCGGTCCCGGGGCGCGGTCCGTCGCCGACCGCCAGCACCCCCTGCTCGATCTCGTTGCGCAGCCAGGTCGCGGACTGCGGCGTGATCGTGACGTGCTCCTGGTTGGCGCCGGTCGGGAAGTACACCGCGTCGAAGGGCGTGTGCGAGAGGATCGCCGCGTCGCCGGCCACGTTGTAGAAGGGATCGCTGGTGGTCAGGTCGAGCGCGCTGATCGTGGGCACGAAGCAGTGGCTCGGATGGGTCGCGACGATGTCGCCGAGCGGCACCGCGGTGGTGTCCATCTGGGTCATCGTCGCGCGCGAGCCGCCGGGCGCGTTGTCCCACGGCAGCGTGCCGTTGACCGTCACCGTCTGCTGGGTGACGGTGAAGATCACGCGGGTGCGGCCCTTGAAGATGTCGTGGCTGGCGCCGTTCGGCACCGCCCACACGTCGCCGGTGACGTCGGCGGGGAGCGAGGTGTACTCGTAGCGGATCAGGGTGTCCGCGGGAAGGAATCCCTGGCCCACCCGGGTGCCGCTCCCGTTCGCCATCGCCACCAGGCGCGGAAGCGCGGGCGTGGTGCCGACCGCGGCCAGATCGGCCAGCCATCCGGCGCGTACCGAGTCGGGCTGCCCGGTCGAGGCCGGCGGATCGGTGTAGTGGTAGAGCAGCATCTGGCGCGCCGCCGGACGATTGAGGTCGGCGAGCAGGGAC
>WNFL01099764.1_pt2 | contig 11809 bp, 9 predicted proteins | sample 5400361 | NCBI WGS metagenome assembly WNFL01 (sample SAMN13153351, study PRJNA577476) | soil metagenome | isolation source: 40 cm soil on Douglas fir-dominated hillslope | place: USA:California | collected 2013-09-17
CAGGCCACCCAGATCATGCTGAAGGTCCACCATGAAGGACGCGGGGTGTGCGGCGTTTATCCGAGGGATCTGGCGGCCAGCAAAGTCGAGCAGGTTTGCAGCTATTCAAGGCAGCACCAGCACCCGCTGCAGTGCGTGATGGAAGAAACATGATCGGTCACGAACTGGGAGTTACTCTGCACCAGATCTTCGTCGGGGCCCGGCGGGCCCGCCACCAGTTCATCACGGTCGAGCACCTGCTGCTCGCACTGCTGGACAACCCGTCGGCCGTCGAGGTATTGCGCGCCTGTGCCTGCCCCATCGAGGACCTTCGCAGCAGCCTGCAGGACTTCGTGTCTGCTCACACGCCGGTTATGTCGCAAAGCTCGGAGATCGACTCGCTGCCCACGCTGGGTTTTCACCGCGTGATCCAACGCGCGCAGATGCACGTGCAGCCCAGGTCGAGCCGGCAGACGGAAGTCACCGGCGCCGACGTGCTGGTGGCTATCTTCGGCGAGAAGGACTCGCACGCGGCGTACTACCTGCACCAGCAGGGCGTCACGCGGCTGGACCTGACGACCTGCATCTCGCGCGGAATCGCCAGCGCGCAAGGCGAGGGCGGGGCAGAGTCGCCGGGAGAACAGGATCGCAAGGGCGAGGAGTGGTTGGACCGCCTGATCGAACAGCAGCGCGACAGCGAGATCGGTCCCCTGATCGCGCAGGCCGTTGCGCAGGCCCGTCAGGCGCGACAAGAATTCGTCACGGTCGAGCATCTGCTGCTGGCCCTGCTGGACAGCGCTTCCGTGGCGCAAGTGCTGCGGGCCTGCGCCTGCAATATCGAGGACCTGCGCAAGGGGCTTCAGGGTTTCGTTTCCGACCGCTCGCCGGTTCTGCCGCCGGGCTCGCAGGCCCACACCCAGCCTACACTTGGCTTCATGCTGGTGGTGCAGCGGGCCGTGATGACCCTGGTCGCGCGCGGCGCCTCCAACGGCCAGGAGGAAGTGACCGGCGTCCAGATGCTGCAGGCGATCTTCGGCGAAAGCGACTCGCAGGCCGTGTACTGCTTGCACCAGCAGGGCGTCATGTGGCCGGACGTGTCGAAGGTAATCGGCCCTGGGGGCATCGGCAAATTCGAGCAGGTTTCTAGTCATTCAAGGCAGCACCAGCACCCGTTGCAGTGCGTGATGGAGGAAGCATGATCGCGCAGGAACTGGAAGTCAGTTTGCACATGGCCTTTGTCGAGGCCCGACAGGCGCGACACGAGTTCATCACGGTTGAGCACTTGCTGCTGGCGTTGCTGGACAATCCGTCGGCCGCCGAGGTGTTGCGCGCCTGTGCCTGCAACATCGAGGACCTGCGCAAGAGCCTGCAGAATTTCGTGTCCGACAACACGCCGGTGCTGCCGCAGAGTTCGGAGGCGGACACCCAGCCGACGCTGGGCTTTCAGCGCGTGATCCAGCGAGCGATCATGCACGTGCAATCGACCTCCAACGGCAAGAAGGAAGTCACCGGCGCCAACGTGCTGGTGGCTATCTTCGGCGAGAAGGACTCGCACGCGGTGTACTACCTGCACCAGCAGGGTGTCACGCGGCTGGACGTGGTCAATTACATCTCGCACGGCATCACGAAGGCTCCACAGGGCGAGGAAAAGGCCAAGTCGCAGGGCGATCAGGACTCCGACAGCCCCGAGGGGCGCGAGCAGAGCTCGCCGCTGGAGCAGTACACGCAGAACCTGAATCTGCTGGCACGCGACGGCAAGATCGATCCGCTGATCGGCCGCGAGCCGGAAGTCGAGCGGGTGATCCAGGTACTGTGCCGCCGGCGCAAGAACAATCCGCTGCTGGTGGGCGAGGCAGGGGTCGGCAAGACCGCGATCGCCGAGGGCCTGGCGTGGCGTATTTTCAAAGGCGAGGTGCCCGAGATCCTGGAGAAGGCCACGGTGCACTCGCTGGACATGGGCGCGCTGCTGGCCGGCACCAAGTATCGCGGCGACTTCGAGCAGCGGCTGAAGGCCGTGCTGAAGCAGCTGAAGGCGAGCCACAACGCGATCCTGTTCATCGACGAGATCCACACGCTGATCGGGGCCGGATCGGCTTCGGGCGGCACGCTGGATGCGTCCAACCTGCTGAAGCCGGCGCTGTCGACCGGGCAGCTGAAGTGCATCGGGGCGACCACATACAACGAGTACCGCGGGATCTTCGAAAAGGACCACGCGCTGTCACGACGCTTCCAGAAGATCGATGTGTCCGAGCCGACCGTGCAGCAGACGATCGAGATCCTGAAGGGGCTGAAGTCGCGCTTCGAGGAGCATCACGGGGTGAAGTACTCGACCGGCGCGATCACCGCGGCGGCCGAGCTGTCGGCCCGCTACATCAACGACCGGCACCTGCCCGACAAGGCGATCGATGTGATCGACGAGGCGGGCGCCGCCCAGCGGATCCTGCCGCTGTCCAAGCGCAAGAAAACGGTTGGCAAGAACGAGGTCGAGGACATCATCGCGAAGATCGCGCGGATCCCGCCGCAGACCGTGTCGAGCGACGACCGCACCCAGCTGAAGAACCTGGACCGAAACCTGAAGAACGTCGTGTTCGGGCAGGATGAGGCGATCGAGGCGCTCGCCGCGGCGATCAAGATGGCGCGCTCGGGCCTGGGGCGGCCCGAGAAGCCGATCGGCGCGTTCCTGTTTTCGGGCCCGACCGGCGTGGGCAAGACCGAGGTGGCGCGCCAGCTCGCGTTCACGCTGGGCATCGAGCTGCTCCGGTTCGACATGTCCGAGTACATGGAGCGTCACGCGGTCAGCCGCCTGATCGGCGCGCCGCCGGGCTACGTGGGCTTCGACCAGGGCGGACTGCTGACCGAGGCGATCTCCAAGAAGCCGCACTCGGTGCTGCTGCTGGACGAGATCGAAAAGGCGCACGTGGACATCTTCAACATCATGTTGCAGGTGATGGACCACGGCACGCTGACCGACAACAACGGCCGCAAGGCGGACTTCCGCAACGTGATCGTGATCATGACCACGAACGCGGGTGCCGAGGCCTTGCAGAAGGGCTCGATCGGCTTCAGCACGAATCGGATGCCGGGCGACGAGATGGCGGAGATCCGGCGCATGTTCTCGCCCGAGTTCCGCAACCGGCTGGACGCGATCATCAGCTTCCACGCGCTCGACGATCAGGTGATCCTGCGCGTGGTCGACAAGTTCCTGATGCAGCTGGAGGAACAGTTGCACGAGAAGAAGGTTGACGTCAGCTTCAGCGACGCGCTTCGAAGCTACCTGGCCAAGAAGGGCTTCGACCCGGTGATGGGCGCGCGCCCGATGGCGCGGCTGATCCAGGACACCGTGCGCCGGGCGCTGGCCGACGAGCTGCTGTTCGGGCGTCTGGCCAACGGCGGCAAGGTCGACGTCGACGTCGACGAGAACGGCGGCGTGAAGCTGGACTTTCCGCCGGCCGACAACGGCGACGCGCCCCAGCCGGAGCGCGGCGAGCCGGTGCTGTCCGAGTAGCCCGGTCCGTGTTCGCGAGGCGCGCGCTGCCGGGCGCGCTGCTGTGCTGGGCGGCGCTGCTGGGCCCGGGCGCGGCCTGCCTGGCGGCCGACGTGGCCGCCGAAGCGGCGGCAGCCGCGAAGGCGGCGCCGGCCGAGCTGGGCCTTTGGCAGACCATCAGCGACAAGACCGGTAAGCCCGAGGGCTACATCCGCGTCACGCTGGTCGGCGACGAGCTGCGCGGCGTGATCGAGCGCGGCATGCCGGGTGACGACCCGAACGAGCTGTGCACCAAATGCCCGGGCGAGCGCAAGAACCAGCGCAAGATCGGAATGACGATCATCACGGGCCTGCACCGCCAGGACGACCACTGGGGCGGTGGCGAGATCCTGGACCCGGATAACGGCACGCTGTACCGCTGCCGGATACGCGCCGTCGATTCGGGACGCAAGCTCGAAGTGCGCGGCTACGTCGGGATTTCGCTGCTGGGCCGCACGCAGACCTGGCGGCGCGCAGAGTAGAGGACTTCAGAGCGTGGCCGCCCCCAGCAGCGCGGCGGTGCTTTCTGTCCGCTCGCCGCTCATGCTGCATCTTTTGAACCGAGGGCTCGATAGACGGCCGCGGTTCGGGCCCGGCGTAAGCTTGAAGGCAAGCCCCGCAACGAGGGGCCTGCGTGCGTGCGGACTGCCGACATCACAAGGAGGCCACGATGAGCAATCACACCTACAAGCTGGTCGAGCTGGCGGGCTCGTCACCGACGTCGATCGAAGACGCGGTCCAGAGCGCGCTCGGCCGGGCTTCGAAGACGCTGCGCAACATCCACTGGTTTCAGATCATCGAGACGCGCGGCAGCGTCGCCAGCGGCAAGATCGAGCACTGGCAGGTGATGCTGAAGGTCGGCTTCACGCTCGAGGAATAGCTTGCCTGTCGCCGGCGGCCGATCGGGAATAGTCGGCCTCGACCGGTTCGATCTGCTCCGTCAGCAGCTGCCGTACAAGCTCGTACTCATGCTCGAGTTCCGGCAGCATCGACGGGGCGTCGAGGACTTTGCCGGCTCGCACGAGATTCTCGATTTCCTGGCACAGGTGCCCGAGGCGGACCGCGCCCAATTCGCGGCCACAACCGCGCAGCGAGTGAGCCGCGAGGCGGACTTGGGGTGCGTTGCCCGATGAGGCGGCCAGGCGCAAGTTGGCCAGCGTGCTCGGGGTCGTTTCCAGAAACAGGCGGATGACCCGGTCCGCAAGGCCCGGGCCGGCGCTTTTCAGCGAACGCACCGCATTCAAGCGGCTCGGATCCAGATGCTCGCTCGGCGGCGGCTCGACCTCGACCACGGGGCCCGCCTCCGCGCTGCGCGCTACGCAGCGCGAAGGCGGGCATCCATCGTTGCAGCACGGCCCGCAGCGCGTCGAGCGAGAACGGTTTGCACAGGTGGTCGTCCATGCCGGCGGCAAGACTCGCGTCCCGATCGCCCTGCATCGCATGGGCAGTGACGGCGATGATCGGAATGTGGGCCGGGCGCCCATCGGCCGCGCCACCGCGAGCACTGCGCTGCGCCTCGCTGGCACGGATCGCCGCCGTCGCGGCGAAGCCGTCCATCTCCGGCATCTGGCAATCCATCAGCACCACATCAAAGCGTGACGCCGCCAGCGCTGTGACAGCCTCGGCCCCGTTGCCAACGATGGTCAAGTCGCAGCCGATGGTCTCGATCATGTGCTGGGCCACCGCCTGGTTCACCGGGTTGTCCTCGGCCAGCAACACCCGTCCCCCCAGGCCAGGCGACGGCGCCGTCTCGCCGGTATCCGTCACCAGCGTGACTGCGTCGCGCAGCGTCTGGCCGATGCGGCGGTACAGCTCCAGGCGGCGCACCGGCTTGGCCAGGTAGCAGCGAATTCCCAGGCCCCGGGCCGCTGCGCCTTCTCCCTGCGAATGCAGCGAAGTCAACATGATCAGCGGCAGCTGCGCGATCCCGGGCTCGCGCCGGATGGCCGCGGCAAGGTCCAGCCCGTCCATCTGGGGCATCTTCATGTCCAGGATCGCCACCTGGTAGGGCCGCCCGGCCACGGAGGCGGCGATGGCCGCCTGTAGCCCCCGCTGTCCGTCCGGCACGGCATGGACTTGCATTCCGGCCGCCTGCGTCTGCTGGCACAGGATCTCGCAATTGGTCGGATTGTCCTCGACGATCAGCAATCGCACGCCCCGCAGGTCGGGTACGACGGCCGTCATCGGGAGATCGGCCGCCGGGCGCAGCGCAAGGCTGAAGCGAAAGGTCGACCCGAAGCCTGGCACGCTGGCCACCGTCAGCTGTCCGCCCATCATCTCGATCAGCTGGCGTGAAATGGCCAGGCCAAGCCCGGTACCGCCGTACTTGCGCGTGGTCGAGCTGTCGGCCTGAGAAAAGGGCTGAAACAGGCGTGACAGTACGGCCGGCTCGATTCCCGGCCCGGTGTCGCTGACCGTAAACGTCAGTTGGAAGCACTCGGAATTGGACCCGCCTTGGCGCGCTGTGAGCGCTCCCGCCTCCGCGCTGCGCGCTACGGCGGGCGAGTCGGCGGGCAAGCCCGCGAGCGGGACTGCGGCCTCGGACCGGTCGACCTGCACCAGGACCTCGCCGCTCTCGGTGAACTTCACGGCGTTCGAGACCAGGTTCACGAGCACCTGGCGCAGCCGGACCGGGTCGCCCCTTGCGTGCGCCGGCGCGGTCGCCGCGAAGCGGCACAGGACTTCGAGCCCCTTGCGGTGGGCGGATTCGGCCACCAGCTCGGTGACATCCTCCACCAGCTCGCGCAGATCGAAGTCGATCGTCTCCAGCTCCATCCGGCCGGCTTCGATCTTGGTGAAGTCCAGGATGTCGTCGATCACGCGCAGCAGCGCCTCTCCGGAACTGTTGACGGTCTGCACGAACCGCCGCTGCTTGTCGTCGAGCTCGGTCTGCATCAGCAGCTCGGTCATGCCGAGCACGCCGTTCATCGGGGTTCTGACCTCATGGCTCATGTTGGCCAGGAATTGCGACTTGGCCCTGCTGGCCGCTTCGGCGTCCTCCTTGGCCTTGGTCAGCTCCGAGGTGCGCGCTGCGACCTCCTGCTCCAGGTGCTCGCGATGGCCCTGCAGGGCTGCGTCGCGCGCCTGGATCTCGCTCAACATGTTGTTGAAACCGTCGATCAGGACGCCGATTTCGTCGCGGTTTCCCGCCGGGGCGCGAAGCGAGTACTTTCGACTGACCGACACCTCCTCGGTCATCGCGGCCAGGTTCAGCAGGGGCTGCGTGATGCCGCGGTGAGCGCGGCGCGACAGCAGGTACGCAAGCAGCAGCGAAACCATCCAGACGATCCCCGCAGCTCCGATGTCCCAACGCAGCTGCCGGTACCACTGCCCCAGGCCGTAAACGGTCTCGACCTGCCCGATGGTCTCCTGATCGAGCCGGATCGCCGCGTACAGGCGCAGCTGGCCCGAGGAAAACGCGTAGCGGATCGGCACCGGCGGCGCACCGTCCTCGCCGTACGGCACCAGCGTGGACAAGGAGCCCGGGTCGGGGACCGCGGTTGCGAAGGAATCGAGGCCGGCCCTGGCGAACAGCGCGAAGGTCTGACCCTTGCGGTCCAGGATTCTGGCTGCCAGCACATTGGGCTCGACGCCCAGCGCCGACAGGGTCTCGCGTGCCGATTTGGGGTCTCCGAACGTCAGTGCGGCGGCGCTGTTCTCGCCGACGACCTGGCTGAGCGAGGCCACTTTCCTGACGATTTCGTCGCGCAGCAGGAAGACTTGATAGCCCAGCACCAGCGCAAAAAGCAGCAGCACCGCCACGCCGCTGGCGACGAGTTGCATCACGGTGAGCTTGCTGCGGATGGACAGATCGCGAAACGGGGTCTTCACTGGCCGTCCTCTCGGGCGTCACGCCGAACGATCTTCGCAAGTTTCAGGAGCTGAGAATTGATTTGCAGCGAAGCGCTGCGGGCCTGATCCAGGTTGATGGAGAACTGGACGTTGTTATCGATGTTGTACAAGCCGATGACGCCGCCGGCCTCGGCAAAGCGGTCCACGTCGCTGACCGTCAGGACGCTGGCGCCCGAGACCGCGCGCAGGACAGATCCGAGCCTCGCGTGCTCCGATTCCGCGATGAACAGGATGTGGCACGACCTGGCGCTCTCCAGGCGAACCTGCCGCCGCACCTTCAGTTCGCGCCCCTGCGCGAACTTGTGTTCGATCGTATCGAGTGCCGGCCCGAATACATCGTCGCCGATCACGCACAGGATCAGGGGCGACTGAGCTTGCCCGAACGCCTCCGCCGGCCATTGCACGAACTTGGCGAAGTTGTACATGAAGGCTGCCTTGATTTCGTACTCGGCCAACGACCGGGCCCGAACAGGCTGCCCGCTGGACATGCTCAAGACAGCACAGAGTGCGGCCAGCAGGGCGGCCATCCGGCGCCGACGGGCGAGCGCGAAGGCGGGCGTCGCGACCACCGCCGGTGCTCCCTTCCGAGGATCGTTCCGGGTGAACAAAATGCGCCACTCAAAATGTGTAGGTCAGCTTGAGCAGGAAGCTGCGCCGGGGCTGCGGTATCGAATCGAGCCCCAGATTGGAGAGGGCGGCCGAGGCGGGGTCGGCGTATTTCGTGTCGAACAGGTTGTAGACGCTGAACGAAGCCGTCAAGGACTGCGTCAAGTTCGGGTCGACNAAAGTCAGGTTGGTCACCGTGTGTCCGGCAACCTCGCCTCCGGTCGATCTGCGGCGGCTCATCGACTGCACCTCCAGCCCGGCCCTGAGGGAAGCCACTGGAATCGGGCTCGTGAAGTTCAGCTTGGCCAGATGCCGGGGCGCGTTGAGCAGGATCGGGTCCATGCCCGAGTCCCGGGCGTTCAGGTCCTCGGCCAGCTGATAGCTGTAGCTCGCCCGCAGCCGCCCGCCGTTGTCCCACGCCTGCTCGGCCTCGAACTGGGCGCCGCGCGACTGGACCCGGCCGACGTTGCGAAACTGCAGCAGGGCGTTGGCCGGATCGGGCACCTCGTCGATCAGGTCGCTGATGCGGTACTGGAATGCCGATGCCGTCAGGCGCAGCTGGTTGCGGACGAACTGTTCCAGCACGATTTCGGCGGTTCGAATGCGTTCGGGTTTCAAGGCCAGGTTCGGTTCCTGAACGTTGGCCTGGCTGGCGAACTGTTCCCAGGCGCTGGGCGCCCGGTAGGACGAGCCGTACAGCAACTTGATCGAGCGGCTTGGATCCGGAGCGTAGATCAGGGCCAGGCGCAGCGGTTCGATATCGTGCCGCAGCCCGGCGTTGAAGATCAGTCCCGGGCGCACCGTGTATTCGTCCTGCGCGTACAGGCCGATCCGTTTTGCGCTCTGATGGCTGTCGACGTACTGGACGAACGGCTGCTGGTCGTAGTTGAACTGATGGCGCCGGTACTCGTCGCGGTAATCCACGCCGGCGACGATCTTGTGGGCGTCGAGCGGATGCGCGCGCAGCTTGAGTTCCGAGCCCCACCACTGGGCGCGGGCACCATCCTTGTTTTCGATCGCCTGGCCGCTGACAGGATCCGGGTAGGGAAAGTTGCCGTCGTACGGGTAGCTTCCGTAGTTGGCCCGGATGTTCAAGTCCAGTTCGTGCCCCAGGTCACGCTCGTACTGCACGTCGACGAAGCTCTGGGTGTCGACCGTATAGGCTCGTGGGTCGAGGAATTGGGTGCCGGTCGCGTAGCTGGCGGCGGCGGCTCCCTTCTTGCGGGTCGAGTACGCGGCCTCCACGCGCAGGCCTTCGTACGAGTATTTCGCGAACGCACTCTTGTACTCGTCGTAGTTGATGCCGGAAGCCGTGCCCTGGGTCACAGCGGAATTGGCGGAACCCGCAAAATGCAGGTCCTCGCCCCGGCTCTGATAGCCGGTGGCCGACAGCAGCAGTTCGGCCCCGCTTTCGAATTGCCGGCCGTAGGTCACCCGGCCCTTGCTGGTCCCGAAGTCGCCAACCTGGACCGAGGCCTGTGTGCCGCCCAGCGACTTGGCGGTCTTGGTGATCACGTTGATCACGCCGAAGAAGGCGTTGCTGCCGTAGACGGCCGAGCCGGGCCCGGGCACGAACTCGACGCGGTCGATCAGATCCACGTCGAGCAGGAAATCGGTACCCAGCGGCGCCGTGTTGTAGACGCTGTCGTTCGCGCGGTAGCCGTCGATCAGCAGCAGCACTCGCGAGTTGTAATCGCCCGGTCGTCCGAATCCGGACACGCCTATGTACGAATAGATGCTGTCGTAGCGAACGTACAGTCCGCGGATGCTGCTCAGGATGTCGGCCAGGGTTCGATACCCGTACGCCTTGATGTCGGCCGAGGAGATGACGGTCACGGCGGACGGCGCTTCGCTGCGCTTTTGAGGAAAACGTGAGGCCGTTTCCACGTCCAGATTCATCAATTGTTCGAGGTTCAGTCCGGTCAGGTCGCGGCCCGATTCATGGTCCGATTCGGCCGCTCGCGAGGCTGCGCAAAGCAGGGCGGCGCACAGCATCGCACCGAACCTCCGCCGGGGCAGCGACGATGCCAAATGCCTGATCGCAGCAACTGCAGCTTGCATTGTGACTCCAGCGAATTCGTTGTGCGTGGCGCGAGATGCCAGCCCTGGTCGCAAAGGCGCGACCTCGAATCGCGGGGTGGCCTCGTCATACTGGCGAAATGCGCCGGAGGGCGGCAGCCGGAAAAGCCGTTGCTTTCAATGCTCTAAGGAGGTAACGGTCCGGCCAGGCGCGGCTGAAGAGCCTGCGGCTACTCATTGGCGGCGAAAATCGACCGGCGTTTTGATAAAGGTCAGGCGGCCCGATGCCGCCGGCGGCGCTCCCTCGGCTGCGTAGGGCTTGTCCGACCTGTGCGGCTCGACGGCTTACCACGCGTTGACGATTGCTGGACGCACTTTTGGCACTCAAGATCCTGTTTCACACACCAATTCGTTCAATTCGAACAAGCCATGGGTCCAATTGAGCAATCGGCGGGCAAGCCCGCCGTAGCTGGCGAAGCGAGCGAAGGCGGGCCCGGCGCGCTGCTGTTGCACGGTCTGGCGGGCAGCCCGGTCGAAATGCATCATCTGTCGCGGTGCCTGCGTCAGGCCGGCTTCACCGTGCACGTTCCGGTCATACCGGGCTACGCGTTCGGCACGCGTGCCGATCCGTTCGATACGGGCGCCTGGGAGCAGTGGGTCGCTTATGCGAGCGGCGCGCTGGACACTCTGAGTCAGCGGCACGGGCGGATCTACGTGGCAGGGCTGTGCATCGGCGCCGTGCTGGCGCTTCGCCTGGCGATCGTGCGTCCCGAGCGGATCCGCGCGATGTCGCTGATCTCGACCACGCTGCACCACGATGGGTGGGCCACGCCCTGGTACCGCAAGGTGGTACGGTTGGCCGGTCACACTCCGCTGCGGCGGCACGTGAAGCTGCACGAGCGGTTTCCGTACGGCTTGAAAAACGAACGCTTGCGCCAGCGCGTTGCGCGGGCAATGCACACCGAGGGCAGCTCGGCCGCCGGGGCCGAATTCCTGCCCCTGTCCGGGATGCACCAGTCGTACCGGTTGAGCTGGGCCGTGCGCCGCGACATCGGTCTGGTGACGACGCCGTCCCTGGTGCTGCACGCGCTCGACGACGATGTGGCGAGCACGCGCAGCGCCGAGTTCGTGGCGCGCAACATCGATACGCGCGAGGTGCGGACGGTTCTGTACCGGGAGAGCTATCACATCCTGACGATGGACAACGACAAGGATGCGGTGGCCGACGAAACGATAGGATTTTTCCAGCGTCACGGCGCCCAGGGCTCGTCGCGGCAGCAGCGGCGCAACCGGAGCGAACGGCAGTCTGCGTTGCCCCCGGACGCGCTTCCGCCCGATATCAACACCTGGATGCCGGGCTTCGGCCCGGAGCCGGCCAGCGACGACGCCCGGAAGGAGCCGCTGGACCTGGAGTTGCCCAGCGGTGTCGCTCAGCTCTGACTAGCGCGCACCGGTGCTGCCGAAGCCGCCCGCGCCGCGCTCGCTGATCTCGAAGGAATCGACCAGGTTCAACGCGACCTGAACGACGTGAATCACGACCAGTTGGGCGATCCGCTCGAGCGGCTGGATCGTGTAGGCGTCGCCGCCGCGGTTCCACACCGACACCATGATCTGCCCCTGGTAATCGGAGTCGATCAGCCCGACCAGGTTTCCGAGCACGATCCCATGGCGGTGTGCGAGACCCGAACGCGGCAGGATCACGGCGGCGTAGCCGGGGTCGGCCAGGTGGATCGCGATCCCGCTAGGCACCAGTGCCGTGGCGCCGGGCCCGAGCGGCAGGGGCGCCTGGACGCAGGCGCGCAGGTCCAGGCCGGCCGAGCCGGCCGTCGC
>WNFL01109527.1_pt1 | contig 11809 bp, 9 predicted proteins | sample 5400361 | NCBI WGS metagenome assembly WNFL01 (sample SAMN13153351, study PRJNA577476) | soil metagenome | isolation source: 40 cm soil on Douglas fir-dominated hillslope | place: USA:California | collected 2013-09-17
AGGTGTCCTTTGGCCACGTCGGCTTCTACGCGATTGGCGCCTATACGGTGGCGATCCTGACGACTTCGCTCAAGCTGAACGTCTGGCTGGCGCTGCCGGTCGCGGTGCTTCTGTCGGCGGCTGTCGGCGCCCTGCTCGCTCTGCCCGCGCTCAGGGTGAAGGGCCCCTACCTCGCCATGATCACCATCGCCTTCGGTTTCGTGGTGGAGCACGGCGCCTCGGAGTGGCGCGCGATGACCGGTGGCCAGAACGGCATCATGGGCGTGCCGACCCTGAAAGCCTTCGACACGCCGTTCGGCGAGCGCGGCGTTGCGCTGCTCGCGATCGCGTTGTGCTCGCTGCTCACGCTCGGCTTCTGGCGCCTGGCGCGCTCCTCCTGGGGTGCGGCGATGCGCGCGGTCAAGGATTCCGAGGTCGCCGCGGAGTCGGTCGGCCTCAACCCGGTCGCCGTCAAGACGCTCGCGTTCACGCTCTCGGCGGCCTGCGCCGGGCTTGCCGGCGCCCTGTTCGCTCCCCTTTCAGGCTTCGTGACCCCCTCCACTTTCGCGTTCCTGCAGTCGATCCTGTTCGTGCTCGTGGTCATCGTTGGCGGCGCCGGCTCGGTCAGCGGACCTCTGGTCGGAGCGGCGATCGTGGTGCTGCTCCCGGAGGCGCTCGCGGGCCTCGCCGAGTATCGGTTGCTCCTCTTCGGCGCGCTGATGCTGCTCGCGCTCTGGCTCGCCCCCGAGGGAATCGTCGGCGAGGTGCAGAAGTGGTTTCCTCGTCGTGCCAGGGAAGTTGCGCCTTCGTCGTCCTCAGAACTTCCAGGAAACGAAGGCAAGGCCCTCCAGGTATCCAACCTCACCATCGCCTTCGGTGGCGTGAGGGCCGCGACCGGCGTTTCTTTCACCGCGCGCCCGGGCGAAGTGACCAGCCTGATCGGGCCCAACGGCGCCGGCAAGACCACCGTGCTCAACATGCTCGGCGGGTTCTACAGGCCCGACGCTGGCGAGGCGAAGCTGGGCCACGAGGCAGTGGCAGGCCGAGCGGCGTGGCGCATCGCGCGGGCCGGAATCGCGCGCACCTACCAGACTTCGCAGCTCTTCGGCAGCCTGACCGTGCTGGAAAACCTGGTGATCGCGTCCCCGCAGCGCTCGGGGACCGAGAAGGAAGCCGAAGGCCTGCTCGCCTTCGTCGGCTACAAGGGCGACCTGAACGCGCGCGCTGCGGACCTGCCGCATGTGGACCGGCGCCTGGTCGAGATCGCGCGGGCGCTCGCGACACGGCCGGCAGCGCTGCTGCTCGATGAGCCCGGCGCCGGCCTGTCGCGCGCCGACAAGGAGGCGCTGGCGGCGTTGCTCAAGCGCATCGCGCAGTCGGGGATCGCGGTGCTGCTGGTCGAGCACGACATGGCGATCGTGATGGGAATCTCGCACCACGTCGTGGTGCTGGATGCAGGCACGGCGATCGCCGCCGGTACGCCGCGCGAAGTGCAGCAGGATCCGGCAGTGCGGGCCGCTTACCTCGGCAGCGAGCATGGCAGGCCCGCGATGCGCGTGTCTTCCCCGGTTGCGAGCGACGTCTTGCTGAGCGTGGGACGGCTTGAGGCGGGCTACGGAGCGGAGCCGGTGCTCAAGGGCATCGACCTGCGCGTCCACGAGGGCGAGCTCGTCGCCGTGCTGGGCGCCAACGGCGCGGGCAAGTCGACCTTGATGCGCGCCCTTTCAGGGCTGCACCGGCCAGTGCGCGGCGAGATTCTTTTCGAGAGGGACGATCTGTCGCCGCTGCCTGCGCATCGCGTCGTGGCGCGCGGCGCGGTGCTGGTGCCCGAGGGCCGCCAGGTATTCGGCGAGCTCTCGGTGCTGGACAACATCCGCCTCGGCGCCTACCTGCGCAAGGACGTGCCCGAGGCCGAGATCGAAGCGGTGCTGGAGCGCTTTCCGCGCCTGCGGGAACGGCTGCAGCAGCGCGCCGGGCTGCTTTCCGGCGGCGAGCAGCAGATGCTGGCGCTGGCGCGCGGCCTGATGTCGAAGCCGAGGCTCCTGCTGCTCGATGAGCCTTCGCTCGGTCTCGCGCCCACCGTGATCGAACAGCTGTTCGCCTCGCTCGAGCGCCTGCGCGCCGAGCGCGTGACCATCCTGCTGGTCGATCAGATGGCCGGCCTCGCGCTGTCGCTCGCCGATCGCGGCTACGTCATCGAGGGTGGGCGCATTACCTCGAGCGGAAGCGCCGCGCAGATCGCCGCCGACGGGGCGCTCGAGAAGGCCTATCTTGGAGCGCAATAGCGGCGAACCGGGCGGCTTCGGCGTTGGATCGGGCGACGATCGCGCCCGCGCGACGCAACGCTCCCACCTGCATTGAATAGACCTGCGGATCGCTCTCGGTCCCGGTCACAGAGGCGATCACCAGCGGGCGCTTGCGGCCTTTTAGGACCTCTGCGACCACTCCCGCGGGATCCGCATGAGCGCCATAGCCGATCACGACGTCGAGCAGGATGACGCCGACCGACTTGTCCTTCAGCGCGCGCTCCAGGTGCTCGTTTCTCAACCCAGGCTCGATCATCGGATGCGGCCGTCCGCGCGTGAATTCGTCGGCACAGAGATCGATCAGCCGGTGCTTCGCGTGCGCGGCCTTCGCGCCGGGAACCGGCGCGTTGGCAGCCCGTGATCCATGAGGACGATCTGCGCTTCCGCGCAAAGCGTCCCGCCGCAGAAGAGTCCGCGAATGGCTCCTTTTGCCTTGGGCTTGAATTCCTTTCTAAACCGGGCTCCCGCGGCCTCTTCCAGCGTACGCGCATCTCCCTGAGCAGATCCGAGCAGGCATAACGTGACCGGTTTCTTCGAACGGCGCGCCCTTGCCGCGATCTTCTTCGTGACCGAAGCTGCCGGCGGCTTGGAGATGACGATGATGCGCCGGGTCGCCGGATCCTTTTCCAGCGCATCCAGCGCCGCCAGCGTCATGCGGCCGCCGACCTCCCTGGAAAGATCGCGGCCGCCCACGCCGATGCCGTGGGAGATGCCGCGGCCGGCGCGCGCAAGCAGTGTGGAGACTTCCTGCAGCCCGGTGCCCGAGGCCGAGACGATGCCGATGCTTCCACGAGGAACGGCATTGGCGAAGGCGAGCGGCATGCCGCCGATCAGGGCGGTGCCGCAGTCCGGCCCCATCATCATCAGCCCGCGCTCGAGGGCCAGGTCCTTGAGCGCGATCTCCTCCGCGAGGGAAACATTGCCGGAGAACAGCATCACATTCAGCCCATGCTCGAGCGCACGGCGCGCCTCGGCCGCGGCATAGTCTCCCGGCACCGAGATCAGCGCCAGAGTTCCGCCGGGCAGACCTTCAATAGCGGAAGAAATATCGCTGAAGCTGCCGTTGCCTGCCGCGGCCGTACGCGAATTCAGCAGACGCTCGGCTGACGCAAGCGCGCTTGCAGCGAGCGCCGCAGCGCCCGCCCTGATTGCGATCACAAGGTCGTCGGGCCGCGCGGCCGCGCCCTCTTTCGTCAGCAGGCCCGAGCGCTTCAGCATCGCCTTGTTCGACGGCGTGCCGATCAGCAGCGCAGCTTCGGCCACGCCGCGCGCGCCCGAAATCTCCCGGGCAATGCGCATCAACGCCACGGAGTCGGCGTAAAAGTCGCGCCGAACCCTGTTCAGGATCTTCATGCGAGCGAGCGCGTGAAGGCTTCCAGCGCCTGCTCGAAGCAGGCAAGCGGAGCGCGCGCCACGCCCGCTCCCACCTGCCCGACGCCGGGCTTGCGGTGCGCGATTCCGGTGTTGATCGCCGGCTCGATGCCGGTGGCAGCCACCTTGCGCACGTCGATGCCCGAGGGCACGCCCTGGCCGTCGAGCGCGGGGATCGCCCAGGTCGCGTTCCTGCCTGCGACCAGCTCGCTCATGGCGCGAGTGAAGGCGAGCGCGTCGCTGGCGCGCCCGGCGCCGACGAAGCCCATGACCGCCGGCGCGGCCGCCATGGCGAAGGCTCCCAGGCCGATCGTCTCCATGATCGCCGAATCGCCCATGTCCGGATTGGCGTCGCGCTCGCTGTAGCCCGGGAAGTACAGCCCCTGCGGCATTGCCACCGGCGCGCTGAACCATTCGTCGCCCGTGCCCGAAACGCGGATACCGAAATCAGTGCCGTTGCGGGACATCGCGCTCACCACGCTGCAGGCCTCGATGCCGCGCACCGGATCCATCACGCTCTTGGCCATGGCCACGCCGATGTTGAGGAAGAACTGCTCGTTGCCCGCGATGAAAGCGAGGCTGCGCGCGAGCACCGCGGCGTCGCCCGCTGCCTTCGCGAAGTGCTGCGCCAGCGCGCGCAGGGTCAACGCGCTGCAGGCGACGTTACGCTGGTGCATCTCGTCGCCCATCGCGAGGCCCCGCGCGACGAGCGGCACGAGCGGCAGGCCGCCTGCCGCGCGCAGCGCCGCGCCGAAGAGCGGGCCGAACTCGTCGCGCAGCCAGGCGAGCCGCTTCAACACCTCGGCGTCGTTGGCGCCAAAGCGCATCACCTTGCCGAGGCCCTCGTTGACCATGCAGAAGCTGCGGCTCTGGAACGACCGGTTCTCGCACACCATCACCGGCATCGAGCGCGTGGTGATGCCGGTCATCGGCCCGACGGCGCCGAACGCATGGTTTGGCGCGAAGCGGATCGCGCCCGAGGCGGCAAGCTTTGTCGCCTTGCGCAGGTTTTCCGCCCAGCCTTCGAATACGATCGCGCCCGCGACCGCGCCCTGCATCGGGCCGCACATGCGCTCCCAGGCCAGTGGCGGCCCGGCGTGCAGCACGGTGTGCTTGCCGAGGCCTCGAATTGCCTGGCCGGCCGGCAGGACATCGATGAGCACCGGATCGGCCGCGTGCATCCGGCGCAACGCTTCCGCGTTGGCCTTCTTGATGCGCGTTTCGTAGCGCGCAAGTCGCTTCAGCAACGCGTCTGCGCGGTCCGTCGCGCGCTTTTGCGCCGGTGGACGCCAATCGACGTGCGCCACGCGCACGCCGCGTGCCGCGAGATCCTCGGCGAAGCTCTTGATACCGATATTGATCACGCCCGGTGCGCCGGCGAGAAATGGCAGTCGGGTCGGCGGGCGGCGCTGCATGGGGGCGCGCTATTATCGCAGCATGATCCGGCGATTCGTCGCGGTTGCCGCGGGCGGCGCCGCCCTGGGCGTGACGGGCCCCGCGAGAGTTTTTGCAGCCTTCGAGCGCAGCTGCTACGTGGAGACGGCGGCCGGGATCGCCTGCCTCGGCGGCTTGGGCCTGGGATTGGGTCCTCTGAACGTCATCGCGAAGGAGCCCTTGGTCGCTGCAATCGGCGATGAGGTCGAGATCGATTTCAGCGCTGCTGCTCCCTGGCAGCCCTCATCGCCGGCGCGCGCGGAGTTTCGCGTTCCCGTCCGCATTTCAAATGCATGGAAGGGCATTTCCGAGGCGCAGGCGTTCCTTGCCTGGATTCGAGGCGCGGGTGAACCGGACGATGCGCTCATCGGGCTTGGGCCGGGCCTTACGCCTGCCGGCGATGACTTTGTGGGCGGAGCGATGATTGCGCTGCACGCTTATGGCGATACTGCCCTGGCCAGACGGATCGCCGAGTGGGCGCTGCCGCTCGCCGCGACGCGCACCGGGCGCATTAGCCGGGCGCACCTCGCCTGCGCCGCCCAGGGTCAGGGTCATGAGGCGCTGCACACGCTGCTATGCAGCCTGAATGACGGGCCGGCCATGCGACGAGCCCTGGCGAAGCTCGCGCGCATCGGCCACACATCGGGACTCGATGCTGCAGCCGGCGCTCTGCTTGCGCTCGGCGAGCTTACTCGGCGGCGATCACCTCGGCCGCAAGCGAGACCGGCTCATATTCGGTGAGCGTCGGTACGCCGGGCGCGATGTGCATGACGCCGCGCTCGAGCTCCATGATCACCGAGGCCACCGATTCGATGCGTGCCTGCTCGGGCAGCGAGGGATCGGGCCGGCGGCAGATCGAAACCAGGCCATCCGATTCGTCGCGCAGCAGGCGCTTGAGATCGTCCATCCCGTGCTTCGGCCTCGCGGCAGCGTGGCGCCGCGCGCATTCGAGGCGCGGCACCGTGGAGAGATAGTCCGCAAGCGGCGACTGCCAGGCGCCCGCCTCCGCGTCGACGAAATGGTTGGTATGGCAGAGCGTCGCGCCGTCTCCGCGCACCACGCGCCGTCCCTTTGGCGAGAGCTCGAGGCTCGCGGTCTCGCCGCCACGGTCGGCGCAGAGCACGTTCGATGAGCCGGCGAACGACAGCCGGCCGGTGAATTCGATCGCATCGCGAACCCCGCTGCGCTTGAGCAACGCGCGCAGCAGCACGTGTACCGGAACGCCTTGCGTCCGGCCGTCATGAATCGAGCTGAGGATGTTCAGGCAAACGCCGAAGCCGGCCGCATTCAGTCCGATCTTGGCGAGCATGCCGGCCTCGGTCAGCGTCAGGCATGCCGGCGCCTCGCGCTCGGCGATGCGCAGCAGCACCAGCGCCTCGCGTTGCGGGCCTACCCAGTCCCAGTTTTGCGCGAGCAGAGTTCCGCCGGTCAGGCTTGCGGCCGGCTGGACCGCGATCGCCGTGCACTCGCCGTGGTCCACGCCCTGCAGGTAGCTCGACGGCAGGATCTCGGTGCGCACGTTGAGCGCGAGGATCTCCTCGACTTTGCGTCCCGACCCGCGCGCGATGCCCTCGATCTCCTCGAGCAGCGCAGGATCGAAGTCGCCGATCGGCGCGCGATACCCGGCGCCGCGGCGCTGGGCCTCGTCCCAGGAAAGGCCGCAGAACGCGAAGAGGTGCGCATAGTTCGCGAGCGAGCGCTCGATCCGCGCGCGCGCCAGCCCGCCATGCATACGGCCGCGCTCGAAGGGGGCGCCGTGCAGCTCGATGACCGGGAACATGCGCCAATCCTAGCGCTTATCCGAACACGGCGCGCGCCGCGTCGCCGCGCAGCGTCAGGACTGTCGCTATGCACACGACGATAATCGGCCCGGCGAACAGCACGATGCTGAGAATCAGCAGCGTGCGCGGCGGCGCCGAGGTACGCAGCCTGTTCCAGACGGAAAGCACCACGAGAACCGTCAGGGTCCAGCAAAAAAGCTCGAGCAGCACCGGGGCCCAGGACTTCTGTCTCAGCACGCCGATCCCGCCCGCCAGCCCGACGATCCAGATCCCGAACAGGATCGTGTCGTAGAGCACCCGCGCCGCGAGTTTCTTGCGCGCCTCGGCTCCGCTGCGGTGTACGCCGATGACAGCCGATGAAAGGCAACGGAAGAGAATCCATGCGCTACAGGCGCAGCGTTCCCTCGAACGCGAGGCGCTTCACAGCGCCTTCGCGCGTTCGCGCAGCACGAATTTCTGGATCTTTCCGGTCGCAGTCGTCGGCAGCGCGCCAAACACCACCTTCTTCGGCAGCTTGAACCTGGCGAGCGAGCCGCGGCAGTGCTCGATCATCTCGGCCTCGGACACGCTTTCACCGGGCTTGAGCTGCACGAACGCGCAAGGCGTCTCGCCCCATTTCTCGTCGGGCCGCGCAACGACGGCCGCCAGCAGCGTTGCCGGATGCTTGTAGAGCGCGATCTCCACCTCGACCGAGGAGATGTTCTCGCCGCCGGAGATGATGATGTCCTTCTTGCGGTCCTTGATCTCGAGATAGTTGCTCGGATGGCAGACGGCGAGATCCCCGGTATGCATCCAGCCGCCGGCGAACGCCTCCGCCGTCGCTTTCGGATCCTTCAGATAGCCGAGCATCACCGTGTTCCCCTGAATCAGGATCTCACCCATGGTCTTGCCGTCGCGCGAGACCGGCCGGCAGGTTTTCGGGTCGCCGACGATGTGACCCTCGACCACCTGGTAGCGCACGCCCTGGCGCGCCATCTCGGTGTACCGGTCCTGCCAATTCTCCTGCGGCGCGCACAGCGTCGAGGGTCCCTGGAGCTCCGTCATGCCGTAGATGTGCAGCACCTGGAAGCCGAGCTCCTCCATCGCCTGGATCACCTTCGCGGGCGGCGGCGAGCCGCCGGTCATGATGTGGACCGGCTGCGCGAACTTGCGGCGCTGCTCGGCCGGTGCCGCGATCAGCATGCTGAGCACTGTGGGCGCGCCGCACATGTGCGTCACGCCGTGCTCGACGATCATCGGGAAGATCAGCGCCGGGTCGACGGCGCGCAGGCACACGTGCGTGCCGCACATGGCCACGATCGACCATGGATAGCACCAGCCATTACAGTGGAACATCGGCAGGGTCCACAGGTAGACGGGCTTCGCCGGGATGGGCCAGGCCGTGATATTGCCCATCGACTCGAGAAACGTGCCGCGATGGTGGTAGACGACGCCCTTGGGCCGGCCCGTGGTGCCCGAGGTGTAGTTCAACGCGATCGGGTCGTATTCGTTCTTCGGCAGCCGCCACGAGAACTCCGGATCTGCGCTCGAGATGAATTTCTCGTATTCGACGCTGCCGACGCGCTCACCGGGACCCGAATAGAGGGGATCGTCGACGTCGATCACGAACGGTTTTTTCCTCATTTTTGCCAGAGCAGGACCGACGACGGCCGCAAAAACACGGTCCGTGATCAAGACCTTGGCTTCGCCGTGCTCGAGGATATAGGCGACGGTGTCCGCATCGAGCCGCGTATTGATGGTGTTGAGGACCGCTCCGAGCATCGGCACGCCGTAGTGGGCGTCCAGCATCGCAGGGACGTTCGGCAGCATGGCGGCGACCACATCCCCTTTGCCAACGCCGCGCTTTGCCAGCGCGGACGCCAGCCGACGCGCCCTTTCATAGAAGCGGGCATAGGTGATCCGCGTTTCACCGTGCACCACCGCCACCCGCTCGGGATGGATTTCGGCAGCGCGCGGCAGGAAGGAGATCGGTGATAACGCCGCGAAATTGGCCGGACCCGGCTTCAGGGCCGCCCATGGGCTCTTTTTGCGCGTCGCAACAACCTTCTTGCGGACCTTTGCCATCGCTCTGCCTCCCAATTACACTGGGCAAATCTACCCGAAGGAGGAGACGCCGTGAAGAAACTCGCCGTGGCAGTCGCGCTTGCATTCATCGGTTCGGGAGCATTCGCGCAGGAAAAGACCATTCGCATTTCCGGATTCGGCGCCAAGACCGGACCGGTGCGCTCGTTCGGCGTCAACAGCGAGGCCGCGATGCTCGCCGCCGCCGACGTGATCAACAAATCGGGCGGCGTCAAGCTCGCCGACGGCTCGAAAGCGAAGATCGTCGTCGACTTCTACGACGACCGCTGCACCGCCGAGGAAGGCATCTCGGTGATCCGCCGCATCGCCGGCAGCGACGCCGTCGTCGCCGTTGGCCCCACCTGCTCCAACGTCGCCGAGCCGCTGTTCGGCATCCTGCAGAAGAAAGTCGACGACAAAGGCGACTCCGGGCTGCAATTCCCGGTCTTCACCGACGTCGCGATCAAGGTCGGCCTCGCGCGGATCTCGGAGTGGGCGTTCCGCAACGTGCCGAACGAGATGACCATGTATTCGTCCGTCTTCTACTGGCTGCGCAGCACGCACCCGGAGCTGAAAACGGTCTACGGCGGCGTGGAAGAGGATTTTGCCCATTCGCGCGCGACCTGGCACGCGGTCATGAAGGATCGCGCCACCGCCAACAGCTTCCAGGTGCTGGGCGAGTCCAAGTGGCTGCTGGCTGATACCAATTTCGCCACCCAAGTGCGCGAGATGAAGAAAGCCAACGCCGACGTCGTCGCCATTTCGGCGCACCCCTTCAGCATGTGCGGCGCGCTGAAGGAGATGCAGCGCCAGGGCGTCAAGCCGAAGGTGCTGATCGGGCTGACCAGTTCCTCGTCGATTGAGACGCTGCAGGGGTGCGCCAAGCAGGCGCAGGGCATGATCATCCCGACCTCGTTCGCCCCGGTCACCAAGGAAGGCAAATTCGCCTCCGCGGAGACCGCGAAGAGGAAAGGCGCCGCCGACCTGCACTCGATGGCGGCTTGGGAGAACATGTTCATCCTCAAGCAGGTCATGGAGTCCGAGAAGATCTCCGGCGACAAAGGCAGCCTGCAGGCCGACCGCCGCAAGATCCGCGACGGGCTGGCGAAACTGCGCCTGACCAAGGGCCTGATGGGCGACACCAAGCGCACCGACGACCGCGAGGCCGACAAGCCCTACCTCTTCGTGCAAGCGAAGGGCAACGAGTGGGTGATCCTGCATAACCCGCTGTGATCCGGTAGTCGGCTAGACCGGGGGGATCTGAAGGGGGGCCGAGGCGTTCTGCCGAAGCCCCCCTTTCATTCATGCTTGATTTCCTGCAAGCCGTCTCGGATGGCGTTCTCTTTGGCGCGACCTATGCCCTGATCGGGATCGGCTTCACGCTGGTCTTCGGCGTCATGCACAAGATCAACATGTCCTACGCCGCCGCCTCGATCGGCGGCGCGTACGCGGGGCTGCTCGTGCTCTACGTGGCCGCGGCAGCGCCGGCCTGGCTGGTGTTCCTCGGTGCCTTCGCGGCGGGTGGCGTGATCGGCTGGCTGGTGTACCTCGCCTGCTTTCATTTCATTCCGCTCTCCAATCCGCTCGCCACTCTCATGTCGACGGTCGGCATGCTGCTGCTGATCGACGAGATCGTCGTCCACGTCACCAACGGCATACCCCAGAACTACCCGGCCCTGTTCGACGACGTGATGCTGCGCGCCGGCGAATTCACCTTGCGCGGCGACCTGCTGTTCGTCTTCGGCGTGAGCCTGGTCGCCATGGTCGGGTTGCTCGCCCTCCTCTACCGGACGCGGCTCGGGCTCGCGACGCGCGCAGTCTCGCAGCAGGCGGTCGCCGCGCGGCTCTGCGGCATTCGCGTGGCGCAGGTGAACGCGACCACGTTCGTGATCACCGGTTTGCTCGGCGGGCTGGCTGGAGCAATGATCGGCGCCTCGGTCGGAACGCTGTCCCCTCTTCTTTCCGGGCCGCTCACCGTGAAAGGGCTGATCGTGACCGTGATCGGCGGGCTTGGCAGCATCCCAGGCGCAATCGCGGCCGGATTGCTGGTCGGCGGTTTCGAAAACGTGTTCCAGCTCTGGCGCGGCGTCACGGAGCGCGACATGTACGTGATGCTGCTTCTTTTCGTATTCCTGGTTTTCCGGCCGGGCGGGCTTTTCGCTGCCCAGTCCGGAAAGGACTGAGATGGACTTCTATTTCGGCCTCGCGCAGCTCATCGGCATTCACACGCTGCTGGGGCTCTCGGCCTACATCGTGCTCCTTACCGGCCAGGTGAGTCTCGCGCAGGCCGCCTTCTACGCGATCGGCGCCTACGTTTCCGGCATGCTGACCGTGCTCGGCGGCTGGCACCTTGTGCCGGCGCTCGCCATTTCCGCCCTGGCCGGTGCCGCGGCCGCGTGCGCGGTCGGCTTTCCCGCGCTGCGCATCCGCGGCTTGATGCTGGTCATCGCCACGCTCGCCTTCGGCGAAGGCGTGCGCATCTTCTTCTTCAACTTCGACTACCAGATCGCCAGGGGCGACCTGAAGCTCGGCCCGCTCGGCGGCGAGGGCTTCCGGCAGATCCGCTTCTTTCCCGAGCACGGCTGGACCACCAGCGAAGTGATGATCTTCGTCTGGGTGTTCGTGATCGCCGCCATGCTTCTGCTCTGGTGGTTCGACCGCTCCCGTTATGGCGCGGTCCTGCGGGCGGTGGGCGAAGACGAGGTGGCGGCCCAATCGGTCGGTGTCAATCTGACCGCGGTCAAGGTGAGCGCGATGACGATCGGCGGCGCGATCGCCGGAGTCGCCGGCGGCCTGTACGCGCATTACGCCACGCACATCGAGCATTCGAACTTCAACGTGCTCGTGGCGACCTTCGCGATCGCCTATCCGATCGTG
>WNFL01153463.1_pt1 | contig 11809 bp, 12 predicted proteins | sample 5400361 | NCBI WGS metagenome assembly WNFL01 (sample SAMN13153351, study PRJNA577476) | soil metagenome | isolation source: 40 cm soil on Douglas fir-dominated hillslope | place: USA:California | collected 2013-09-17
CGACACGTCGATCACAGCACGTTCCGCATCGGCGATGCAGATCGCATCGCCCGCGCGAAATGCGATGCGGTGGCCATCGGGAGAGGCGCTCGCGTAGGAACCAGGAAACAGTGGCCGCGGCTCACCGCCAGCGCGCGTGGTCTCCGCGATGCCGAGGTTCACGGTCTCGAACAACACATGGCCGACGTCCCGCCACGACGGGAGGCACGATCGCGCCACCGTACCATGCACGAGCAGTGAAACCGTGGATGCCTCGGAATCGAGCACATGCAAACTCATGTCTGTGCTTGCGGGACTGGGTGGCGCGACGAAACACACGTACCGACCGGATGGATCGAGCGCGTTGCTGAGCACGTATGAGGTCGTGTAGCGGAGGTCGGCCAGCTCGCGATCCAGATCGACCAACCAGACCCCCTGGTCATCCGGTGAGTGCCGGGCCGCCGTGACGGCGGCGAGCGGTTTCTGTCGCGCCGCTGAACAGTAACGGATGTCTTCAAACGCCTCGCTGACAACGATCGGCGAGAGGTCGAGGGCCGGAGCGCGCAGGGTTCCCGTGAATATTCGGCGCGCGTCCCAGCCGAGGACCCGATACTCTGTCACGCGCTCAGGCGAGCCAAGAAATCGTGACCGGCTTCCCGCACGTGCTCGTCCGGGTGCTGCGACGCGCGCTCCGCTAGGCGGCGAGTGATTCCGTCGTCCATGGCGACGTATAACTCGAGTAGCCGACGGTACTCCTCGTCGGTCGCGTCGTGAAGCAGCGGTTCGGCCGCCCCCTCCAAGCGCGCGACCGTCCATTCTCTCGGAAGCGAGTCGATCGCATCTCGCACGAGCTGCACGTCGGCGTGACCTACGCTCGCGAGTCGAACAAGGTCCTCGAACAGCGCTTGACGCTCAGCGAGAGGGAGGATGGGAAGCACGCGCAGCGCCGTGCCGCGCTCGGCGACCGAGCGCAGCGCCGAACGCAAGACCGCCACGCGGTCTGCGGCCCCGGACATGAAGCCGGCGCGCGCCGCGTAGAACCCTTTCTCACGATCGACGAGTGCGCGCCACAGCACCTCGTCGGGACCGATCTCCGCTGGTTGGGTCACTCCTCTGCCTACTTCTTCCCCGCGTACCGCCAGGGAAGCCCGAGGAACTTGGCCACGAAATCCGAGAACGCCATGGCAAGGATCGGGAAGATTGTATGATGCGTCTCGAGTCGGGGGCCGCCGGCATCGGCGCCGTCGGCAATCACACGCAGGCCGTCCGTCATCGGTGTTCCCCGTCCTATCTGATGATAGTGGCCGGTCAGGGGCGCGCGTGCCACATCGCCGAAGGTGGAGGCTCCGTCGGGCCAGGGCGGGGTCTTCGGCTCGGGGCCCACGGTCCCGTCGGGATTCGGCTGAATGTCGATCCCCAGCCGCGGATCGCGTGGCTTCGTCTTATTCCCGAACGCGTGCAGGTCGGTCGGAGCCTTGTCGCTCCCGACGCTCGCGCTGCTGAGAGCCGGCGGCGCACCCTCTGGCGCCTCCGGCACACCGCCTGGCTGCTCAACACCGGCATCACGCGGGCCGGCACCAGGCGATGCGGGCCCGGCCGGCACCCCGCCACCTGACGCTGGTCCGGGAGCCGTCCCCCGACTCGGCGGGCACCACGAAGCGGGGCTGTGGTTCCACCCCGGAAGGACCCCTAGTCCCGACCGAGTGAAATTGTAACAGCAGCCACTCATCCATCTGGCGTAACTGTTGCTGTTCGGACCCCAATGCCATCTGTCGCGTGGATCGGGGAGGTTGCGATAGAGGTTCGGATGCGCGTAGGCGAGGTGCCTGTTCCGCAAGCAGCTGGAGAGGTCAGCGACCGATTGCCCGGGATGGGGCAGACACTCTTTGCAACGAGACGTCGTTACATCGTCTGGTGGTCCCGACGCGTCTGTCTTGGGCGCACAACTCGTTGTAACGCCGTTCCCCCAGAAGAGCGGCTCCCGAATCGCGTAATTGTACGGCGGGTCGAAGACGAACGCATGGCGAAAGGCCCCTAGTCCCCGTACCGCCAGCGGCCGAGAGCAGACTAGGGGCGGAACGAGCCCGCCCGGAGTCCCAGCCGGCGCGCCACCCGGCCTGCTCAACGGGCTCGCACCGACCGGGGGCAATGGCCCGACGACGATCCGCACTCGGCGCTGACGCCGGAAGAACGTGATCGGGTTTGGTTGCCCACGTGCGATCCGGTATCCAAAGCGGAACCTCACCCTTGCCCGGCCCGTTCCGCCGACGTCGAACTCGACCGTCTTCGTGTTTTCATGGACGGTGACCTCGGCCTGGTACTCTCCGTCAGTCAGATCACATTGTCTCAATCTGTACCGATCGACGGACCCGGATGTGTGGTGGAAGTCGATCTCCTTCGCGGCGCAGGACATGCGCACCAACTCAATTTCCGGCTCATCCCAACTCCCGCTCGCGCCGCCTCCCCCGAAGGACCCTCCTCCGCCGGTCCACTGTCGTTGAATAACGCAACCCGGACTGGCGTCGCGAGTTCGAGCCGGGCCGGCCGTCTGCTGAATCACGTGTGTGAGCTCGTGCGCAAGCAGACGCTGTCCGGCCGCCGACCGCGGATTGAACTGGCCAGGTGCGAAGAAGACGTGGTTGCCCCGCGTGAAGGCCAGCGATTCCAGCTCGGTGTTCAGCGCCGCTGCGTTGCCGTCGTTGTGTATCCGAACTTCGCCGAAACCTCCCCCCAAGCGCGATTCAAATGAATCACGGACGTCGGCATCGAGCGATTTGCCGCCAGCGCTTGCACGAGCGAGCCGCCCCTCCAGTCCTGTCTCAACCACGGCGCCACATTGGCAGTTGCTCGTGGCACCGCACGAGCATTTCCGCTGCACGCGCCCGTCGGGTTGGCTGGCGATCGTGTCCGCGACGCGATCGGCCTCGATCTCGTAGGGGTCACCCGGTGTACCGATGATCAGCTTCGGCTGGATCGGCGCGGTGCTGTGTGGCTCGGGGTCCTCACATTGACAATGACCAGCTCCGCCTCCGCACGCGCAGGAACGCTGAAGGACGGCAGCCGCGGTGGCGCGATTGCCGGCGGCCCGAACCCGCGCCGCGAGAGGATGATGATAGGCCTGCGGTGCGGCGCTGCTTACCGGTTTCGCCGCAGTCTGGAGCTTGCGATGCCTAAGGTGGAATTCCATGATGGCTTTGAAGCCTACCAATCGAACGAACATTTACTAGAACACTTTGAGCTTACTGGCTCTTGAGCGTCACAGCTCGGGCCAGGGATTGGCGACGACGAGCTTCTCATTGAGGATGGAGGCCAATTGTCCGGCGAAGGCGCATCAGAGCAGCATAGGGCTTCCCTGGATGGCCGCAAGTGCCAGATCTAAGCGTCGCTCACCACCTCAACCTGGTCCAGCGACGCCAGCCACTCCTTTGCGGGCGGCGTGCGGACCACCAAGAGCCAACGCGGTTCGCCGCGCACCTTTCGCAGCTGCGCGCGCACGTCAGGGATGCGTACCTTGCTTGCGCGCTCGAGAGCGGGGACGTGAATGACGCCCGCTGCCTGCGGAATTCCCGCAACCACGATCTCACCAGCCGCCTCGTCCACACTCACGTCATACCGGCCTGGCGGCAGCAACTGCCCCCCAGCACGTAAGGGGAGCGGGAATCTCAGCATCACGGTGACTTCTTCGAACCCTTCGAGCCACTACCGGCTTTGGCGCGTTTTTTTGCTTCTTCCTCGATTCCCTCATAGAGGGCGTTTGGATTATGAATCGCGAGCGTCGTGCTAGACGGAGGGGAAATCCCCGCCGCTTTGGCCACGTCAATCGCGAAGGTCGTGCAGTTGTACGAAGCGAGGTTGTAAGCGGGTGCGGTTTTGCAGACCTTCTCCGCGTGCGATAATCCGTTAACGTAATCGGCGTGCTTCAACCCATAATCGATGTCGAGGTAATCGGTTGCGGCGGGCGGCTCATGAGCCGTGTCGGGATGGTGGACACACCCGGTCACTGACCTGAACGGATTCGACGCGCTGAAGCCCACCTGCGGCCAGAATCCATAGCTGTACTTGGTCCCCACATTGTCTTGAAGTTTTACCCAGGTGTGCCCGACGTTACCTGAGACCAAGCGACCGAGTCCCTGCTGCTCGCGGTCGACTGCGAGAGTCAGCTTCCAACTCGTCGCGACGCCCACACCCGTGGTATCGGGTGGGCTACAGTCGGGACCGAAGGCACACAGCGCTGGGCTCAACCTCGCCAACCTGATTCCCGTCGCTGGCTGCGCTTGTTGCGCAACGTGTGTCAGCTCATGAGCGAGGATTTGCTTCCCGCGGTCGGTTCCCGGCGAGAAATAGCCTGAGTCGAACACAATGCTATTGCCAACCGTATACGCGACCGCGTTTACCGCCCGAGCCGATTCCGCTGCGCGCGGTTCGGTGTGAACTCGCACACCTCCGAAATCGAGCCCGAACCGGGGCTCCATAAACGCCCGGGCCGCCGGGTCCAGCGCTTTGCCAGGTGACTGGAGGACTTCGTGGACGATCGCTGGTGCGTAAGCGGCGTTAGGTGGCAGGATCGCACTCGCCGCCCCCACCTCGAGCGGTTGCGCGGCCGCTGCAGCACGGCTCGGCATGCGCATCACGTGACCGGCGACCTGATCCGCCTCGCGCTCCAGCCGGTCACCGGGAGAGGTCATGGCGAGCTTCCGTTGCACGAGGTGCCCCAGCGCCCGATTGCCCACGCGACGTTGCAAGTCTGCATGTATCCCGATATCCGCCCCGGCGGCAGCCGCCGAGCGTACTTGACGGGACTGGCGCACCACCGCGGGTGCCGGCATCCGCCCTACGTCAGACATCATTGTTGTGCACAAGAACGCCGCTCACGATAATAGTTATGGCTACCAACCACAATTCGTCCCGTCACCGCTGCCGCAGATGTATAGAGCGTCGCCGCCCCGAATCTGTCCAGCCCCGGCGCTGCCCGCTCGGAGCGGCCGCGAGGTGGCGTTAGCGCCCCAGTCCGAGTGCAGGCAAAAGGGGCGATACCGCCGGCGCGAGACTGCGCAAGGCACGCTCCTGCGCCGGCCCAAGGCCGAGGATCACCGGCCAGAACTCAACGAAGAAGGCCGCGATGGCTTCACCCATCGCGACGAGCGCCGAACCGATCGCGGCGAGGGCCTCACCGATTCCCAACGCTGCGAGGATCTCGGGCAAGAAGACGATGATCACCCCGGCGCCACAGACTGCATCACGCGATCGGCCACCGCGTCGGCCTCGCGCTCGTACTCGTCGCCAGGCTCGTTCACGACCAGCTTCGTTTGGACGTCGTCCTCCTCACACTGGCAAGGCGAGCTCCCGCCCCCGCCGCAGGCGCACTTCCGCTGGATGAGGCCACGGCCCGCAAGAAACCTTCCGAGCGCGCGGTTCCCGGACGCCGCCTGCATATCCATCACCGGATCTCGGACCCGCGCCTGCACCGCGGCGCGGGAGCGTCCGCTGATGGAGCCCCGATCGCGATCCGGCTCGTGAGAGGTCCGTGCCATGTGCGTCACGGAGGACACGCTCCTTCAACTTGCGACGCGCAATCGATGCACGTTCCCTCGGGTGCCGAGAGATCCAGACCGCCAGTGCGGTACGCTTCGTCGCACAACGTGTAGCACTTGCCAGCCGTGAATGAGAGACGCCGCCCTTTCTTCTGGTTCCGGATGTCCTGTTTGAAACTGTCGTGCGGCCGAATCCCCAGAATTCTTTGCAGCTCGCGGTAAAGCTCGCGTGAGCCACCCGCAAGGGCCGCGACATCGGTGCCGCACTTGCGACTCGCCTCGCATCCGATCCAGCAATGGCCGAAGGAGTCCCAGGTGCGATTGCGCAGAAATGGTGCGCCCTCGCGAGCGCAGACAGCCGGAATCCAGCGGTTGAAGGTGATGTCCTTCATCGGCCGCTCCAGAGGGCGCAGACAGAAGTATGCGGGGATCGCCCAAAGCGGGCCGCCGACCAATAATGGCGCAATGGCTAGCGCAGCTTGTCCAAGGGCTGTATTGGGGTCCGTCGATTCGTCGTAGCGATGCAAGACGGTGGGCGCACCCACCTGACTGACGACGTGAGCCAACTCATGCGCCAGAAGCCACTGGCCCGCCCCCGTCTCGGGCCGGTAGCGCCCAGGGGCAAACACGACGTCCCGGCCGACCGCGTACGCGTGGGCATGTACGGCGTGCGCCGACCGGCCCGCCCGTTCGTCCGTGTGGATCCGGACGTCGGGGAGGTTGCGTCCGAATCGAGGTTCCATAAACGCTCGCGTCGATGGGTCGAGCGCTCGACCCGGCTCGCGCAGCACCTCGTGCACGATCGGTGGCGCGGTGTCGGGCGCCGCAGCCGCGCGTTGCAGGCCAGCCGGCTCGTCGTGCGTTCGGCAGTCGTCGCAGGTGCCCCCGCTCGCGCAGTTGCCCTGGACGTGTGGCTGGGGCATACGCATGACCTGGTCGGCGACGCGGTCGGCCTCGACCTCGTAGGCGTCGCCCGGCTGGTTGATCATAAGTTTGGCCTGGAGGCGACCGGAGGCCCGATTGCCGGCGAGCTGGTGTATCCGCATCGGCGGCGTGCGGGGCACAGGCCGCTCGGCCATCGCCGGCCGGCGCATGCGGCTCGACACCAGCGCGAACTCGTGCATCACACCGCTCTGCCGACCGGCAGGTGCACAGCCTGCGCGTCCGCCATCAGCCGCTCCACGGCTTCGACCTCGCGCGGCTGCCAGCGCGGCGGCCGAATGCGCCGCGCGCTCGTCGAACCCGGATGAATCGTGGCGACATAGAACCGATGGTCGGGCAACGGCAGAATCCGATCCGACGGCAGGGCGCGCACGAATCGCGTATCCTCGCCGCGATCGATGTCCGCAAACCGGCGCGCCTGCCACGCGGTGCGGCGGTAGCAGAACGTTCCGCCGGCGACCCAGCGGGGACCATCGCGTGGGGTGACATACTCGAAGGCCCGCCGCTCAGCGGGGTCATAGAACAGCACGCGCGCCAGGCCACAGACGTCGACATCGGGATGCTCGCGCAACGCCTGCACCTGGTAGGAGAGCCGCCACGGCGCCATCCAGTCGTCGTCGTCCCAATGGGCGATCAGCTCGCCGCGCGCGAGCTCGCAGGCGGCGTTCCGTTTGGCGCCGAGCGTCATGCGTCGTTCGTAGCGGACGTAGCGGATCCGCGGATCGGGCGGAATGAGATCGGCGACGATGTCGGTGCTGCCGTCTTCGACGATGATCAGCTCGCGGTGGGCGTAGTCCTGCGCGAGAAACTGCTGTACCGCGCGCGGCACGAACGCGCGACGGTTATGGGTCGGCATGATACACGACACGAGCGGGCGGGCGCCCATACGCCGCGCGGGCAAATCCCCCACCTTCTCGACGACCATCAGGCTCCGCGCGCAGGCGACTTTCCGGTACGCTCCTGTGTCGAGCAGCTCGTCCACGAAGCCGCGCACGCCTGGGAAGTAGTCCGCGTAGTCGTGGAACAGCACGATGCCGCCGTGGCACACGAACGACTCGAAGTGCCGGAAGTCGCGCGCCACGTTCACGTAATCGTGTAGGCCGTCGATGACGAGCACGGCGATCGGCTGCTCCCATGCGACTTGGTAGGAAGGCTCCCGAATCGCCTCGACGAAATTGGTGAGACCCGCGGCCACGACATTCGCGGTGAAGCGCTCGATAGTCGGCGCGGTCGTGCGAATGCCGCGATCGACGGCGCCCACCACCCCATCGTGCGTATCGATGGCATACACGCGGCTGTCCGGGCTCACGGCCTGGATCACGCCGCCCAGCAGCACGGTGCAGCGGCCGCAATAACTGCCGATCTCCACCACCGCCTGCGCCCCCGGTAAACGCTGCACCGCGTCGGCAGTCGCGGCGATGACGAGGTCCGCTTCGTCCTCTTCCAGCCAGCCGTCGATGGCCTTGCTGCGGTCGAGGAGTGGCCGAGTCAGGAGCAAGCGTCGGGGCGCGGGCGGCGAGGGCGCCGGATGTTTCTGCGCAGCGGCGGCCCCGTACTCGCGCCACATCGACCGCAATTTCGCGCGCAACGGATCGGCGTAGCGGCGAGGAATCGGATGGAGCCAATACACGTCCGGGCGCGCCAGCGCCTCATCGATCTGCTGCGGCGCAAAGCGCGCACGGTACTGCACGAAATCGTAGCTGCACGGGCTGCGGACGAGGTCGAAGCCCAGCAGCGCGACGAGCGTCGGCAGAATGACTTCTTCCGTCGCCCAGATCTTGCTGCGCGCGAGGATCTCCTGCAGCTGACGGTCCGAGGCAAGCTGCGTCAGCGCAACCGCGGCGTCCCGCGTGAAGGTCGAGGCGGGCCAGAACGACCAGTGCACGAACTTGTCCTGCTCATTGGGAAACCGCTCGAGCAGCGGCCGCCACAGCTCGCGCTCCCGCAGTGCCGACGCTGCCGGTCCCACGCGGGTACCGGCGATTTGCAGCTGCGGCGTGTTGACGAGCATACCCGCGCGCGGGTGATCCTGCAGAAAGGCGCCGATGCGGTTGGAGTACCCGGGGCGTGCGGCGAGCTGGTCCGAGTCCACGATCGTGAGCGTGTCAAACCGCAAGTGCTCGATCGCGTAGCGCATCGATTCGAGCGCGAAATCGTGCAGCCGTCCCCAGTGCAGACGCTGTGGGCGCGGATGGATGTGCACGCCATAGCGCTCGAGCCCGAGGCCATGGTCGAGCAACGACGGATCGGGGCCGCCGTTGAACAGCAGGACTTCGGACGTCGGGTCGAGGCAGCGCAGGTTGCGGACGAGATCGAGAACGCATTCCGCGCTCTCGTGGACCAGGCAGGCGAAGACATTAAGCAGCGCTGGGGCCACGATCAGCTCGCGAAGATGACCGTGTTCGAGGCGACGAAGCTGCCTTTGCCGCCGGAGTACTTGGTCGTCAGATCCGGTTTGCTCTGGGGGTCCTGGGCCGGTTTCGTCACCTCGAATACCGCATCGAATTGCGAGCCCTTGAGAATGACCTTCTTACCCTCGACGGTAGTAGTTTTGGTGAGCTGATCCCCGTTGAGCTTGTCAATCTTCAGTGTTCCCATTCCTCCGATGAACGGCGGCGCCTTGTACTCGCACAACATGACTGCAACACTCGATTCATCCCCCTCGAGGCACGGCCCTTTGTTCGTGATCTTCGTGGTCGCGGCGCTACTGGAGATCGTGCCGGGCTTCACGGTGACAATGGCTGGCGGGAATGCGCCGAGGAAGTTCACGGTGTCGCCATCGACGATGATCGAATCAGACATCGTGCCTCCGAACAGGTCAGGGAGCGTGCGACGCCACAAGCTGCGCCAACGTCAAGCGCCGCAGCCACCTCGCGTCGAGCGAGACCTGCAGCATGCCGAGCTGCCCCTGTAAGCGGTCGAGTAAATCGGCCGGCGCCGACTCGTCCGGCGCGCTGTCGAGCACCTCGTCAATCGTCTTCTCGCTGAGACTCGGCGCGCGAACCAGTTGCGCCGCTGTTTGCATGGCCAGTCGCGCCTTTGCCTTGAGCTCCACCGCTCGCGCCCGGGACAAACCCTTGGGCAAGTGGTCGAGCCCCAGGCCGGCGAGCTGTGCGACGGTGACGGCGCTCGCATCCTTCAAGGAGCTCGCGACCGCGTCGCCCACGCCGTCGATCAGCGTTGTCGGCTCGCCGCCGAGCCAATGCGCTGGGACGTCCGCGCCTTCTGCGCCGCTCGTGCCGGGCCGAAAGCTGAGTCGGATCGTGCGCGTCAGCGTCTGCTTGGCGCGTAGCTCGATGACCGGATGCACGGCGTAGTTGATGAGGCGTCCGGTGTTCGCACTGCCGCTGGCGTCACCGCCGACCAAGCCGAATTCGCGCACGCGCCGTAGAGTCGAAGCGGCCGGAATGACGACGGTGAGCTCCAGACGGTGGGTCCAGGTTTTCGCCGGGCGCCCCGCTGCGTCGATATAGCGCATGTCCGCGACACCGACGGGCGCGCGGGCAATTTCGCGATGCAGGTGCGCCGTCTCGACGCTCGGCTGTGGAGGATTCGTATCCCAGGCAGGATCACCCTCGCCCACGGCACAGAAGGTGATGCCGAGGGCGTTGGGCTCCTTTCTCAATAGAGCAGTCACCAGCGGCCAGGCCGAAGCGACGATGAGGTTGTGCCGCCAGCCGCCGGACTGCCACCGGACGGCGCCTCGTTCAGAGACGACGTCGCGGTAGCAGCCGGTGGCCATGGGCATGAGCATCCCACCTTACTGAACGTCGCTTTGGTAGATGCTAAAGTGCGCCGCCCCGAGAGGCACGCGTGTGTGGCCGAGCAGCCGACCATTCTGCTGTGTAGCAAAATCGTAATACGTGTACAGACTCAGTCCCGACAGCACCTCCCACGACGGAACGAGCGTTGGCCAATCGAGCGTGGTCGTCACAGTGGCACGAATAGCGGTCGGCGCCGACGGCGGCGGGACCACGATGAACTTGATCTCGTACGCGCCGACCGCCGTCCGATAATCGGTTGACCTCGCGTTGACAGCGAGCGAAAGCTGTTGGGCGCGCTCAGGCACGGCGAACGACGCGTTAGTGCCGATCACAAAACTCGTTTCGAATCCGTCAAACGAGCCGATCAACGCCCCAGCATATTGTTGAGGGGCGTACCGCCGGATACTGAGGAGGTATGGTGGGGGAGCGGCGACGGCGAGCGTTCGTGTGACCGAGTCGTTACGCACAAAGCCACCCGCAGCGGTTGGCGGAATCGGTCCGTCACCATCGAGATCGATCCTGCCAAATGCGAACACCGAAACGATCTGCCCGGGACGCACCGCTGTACGCCAGACATCCGGCCTTCCCGAGCTGTCACCCGCAACAAGACGCACCGTCTGCGTCTTGTACGGAAGCGCGAACCCCGAGAACTGAAGCTGGAGCTGCGACTCTCGTCCGACACGCGTAGGCATTGCATACCATCCCGGCTCGTTCGGCAGAGGTCGTAACCCAAGCGCAGTGGCATTGGGAACCTGCCAATGGGCCGAGGGCACCGGCTCTTGCGTGCCGGGAATGAACCTGCAGCCCTGACTCACGGCGAAGATGCCAACCACAACCGTGAGCGCGACCATCGACCGGCGCCGTCGTAAACGCAAACCGGCGACGAAGGACGCTCCTGCGAGCAGGAACCAGGTGGCGCTCCGACCGGCGCCTTGATTCCGACCTGCGAATGACGACGGATTACCAGGGAGCGCACCCTGTTGAATCGCGCTCGGGTCATTACGACTTACGAAGCGCAGCAGCAGGGTTGCTGTGTCGCCGCGCCTCAACCCGGGGGCACTGTCAATCCCGATAGCGACACTCTGCGAATAATCGGATGTGTGGATGTAGTTGTAATTGATATTGAGCGAGTTGTCCCACGGAATATCGTCGTGCAGAAATCCTGACAGGGTCATGGTCGCGCAGAGGAACGCGACATTGTTCGGGTACGGAGAGACCGGGTCGCCAAAGTTCACACGGTATGTGTGGGGGAACGTCGCCACGTCGGACGCCGCACGGGTTTGGACCCACGAGTTACCCTGGGGTATCGTGTACGCGTTATACGGCCGTAGACTCAACGTCACGATGCCGTTAGGGTTCGGCAAATTTCCTGTTGTCGATGGGGGACCTTCGTAATCGAAATCAACCGAAAACGTATTCCCACCGTTGCGGTTTATGCGGTTGTCGTACTCTCCCGAAACTGTGTTGTTGATTCTCCAGGGATTGGTTCCTGCGATCTTCACGTTATAGCACTTGTTTGTGAGACTGACCGCCGCAAGCATCGCAGGAGTCACGGCCGGCGCGCCGTTGAGACTCTGTTGAAAGTACGTGCGG
>WNFL01011094.1_pt3 | contig 11806 bp, 10 predicted proteins | sample 5400361 | NCBI WGS metagenome assembly WNFL01 (sample SAMN13153351, study PRJNA577476) | soil metagenome | isolation source: 40 cm soil on Douglas fir-dominated hillslope | place: USA:California | collected 2013-09-17
CCAGCGCTGCGAGGATCTCGAGGAGGAGCTCGCGCGCCTCGACGAGGAGTTCCGGCTGCAGCTCGAGGCGCAGCGCGAAGCCGAGGACCGGGCCGGCGATCGAGAGCGCTCGCAAACCGTCCTGATCGGCGAGCTGGAGGGCCATCTGGCGCTGCGCGACGAGGAACTGAGCCAGGTTACGGCGGTGCTCGAAGGCCTGCGAAGCGAGTTCTCCGAAGGCGCCGCCCTGGGAAGCGAGCGCTCGCGGCGCTGCGCCGAGCTCGAGGAGGAGCTCCGCTTGCAGGTCGAAGAGCAGCGCCAGATCGAAGCCCGCGCGCGCGAGCTGGAGCGGGAACTGTCCACGCGGATCGCAGAGCTCGAGGCGCGCGCCGGCCGGCGCGACGAGGAGCTGCGCGAGCGCGCCGCTGCGCTCGAGGTCCTGGGCGTCGAGCTCGCCGGCGAGTCGGAGCGCAGCGTGGAGCGCTCGCGGCGCTGCGCCGAGCTCGAGACCGGTCTCCGGCAGCGGGCCGAGGAACTGCAGGCGGGCGAGCGCCGCGTGCGCGAGCTGGAGGCGCAGCTGGCCCTGCGCGAGCGGGAGCTGCACGAGCGCTCGGCGGCAACCGAGGCGTTGCGCGGCGAACTCGCGCGCGGCAGCGCGGAGAGCGAAGCCCGCGGCGCGCGCTGTGACGAGCTCGGAGGGCAACTCGCCGCGCGCGAAGAGGAATCGCGTGCGCTGCAGGTCGAGTGCGCGGCCCTCTCCGCACGCTGCCAGGATCTCTCCCGGACGCTCGAAGTGCGCGACGCGGACCTGAACGAGAACGAGCAGCGCCTCGCGCGGGCCCGCGGACGGATCGGGGTGCTCGAGGCCGAAGGCGCGCGACGCGCGGGACTGCACGCGGCCGAGCTGCTGGTCGTGGACGAGTTGGCCACGGCCCACCTCGGCGCCGTCCTGCACGGCCACGCCGGCCAGGCGGCCCGGGCGCTGCCGCCGGCCTACATCAAGGGCCTCGAACAGCACGACCTCGTCCGCGCGCTCTGCGGCCTGCTCGGCGGCCCCGCTCCGCTGTCGAGCGACTCGATGCTCCAACTCGGCGAGCACTGGCAGCGCCAGCACGCGGCCTGGAACTCCGAGCCGATCGAGGGCGAGGTCGTCTACCTGTGGGCCGACGCGCCTTTCGTCAAGGTCGGCCTGGAGCCGGAAGGAGCGGCGCTGCTCGTGGTCGTCGCGGGCATGATCGACGGCTCGCGCCGCGTGGTCTCGGTCGAGTCGGGCCCGCGCGATTCCGCGGAAGTCTGGTTCGCGTGCCTCGAGCGTCTCGCGCGCCGAGGGATGAACCTCCCGCGCCTGGTGGTCGGCGACGACGGACTCGGTCTCTGGCCGGCGCTCGAACGAGCCGGCTGGGACTGCGCGCGACAGCGCTGCTGGGACCCCCGGATCGAGCACGTCGTCGAGGCCCTGCCCAAGCGCCAGCAGCGCAAGGCCGGCGAGCTCCTGCGCGCGGTCGCGAAGGCCGAGACGCGCGCGGAGGCCAACGCGCGCAAGGCTGCCTGGGTCAAGCGCTACCGCGCTCGGCGCCCGGAGGCGGTGGCGCGGATCGAGTCCGACTGGGATCAGATGCTGAGCCTCTACTCGTTCCCGGCGGAGCACTGGCCGCATCTGCGGACCACGGCCATCGTCGAGACGCTGCTCTCCTCCCTGCGCCTCTACACGAAGCTGTCCAAGCCCCATCCACCCACGCCGAACGCGCAGGCGCTGCTCTGGAAGCTCCTCCAGATCGGCGCCAGCGGCCTGCGCAAGCTCAACTGCCCCGAACTGCTGCCCGCGGTCGCGGCCCGCGAGTCCTGCGCCGATGGGATCCTCGGAGCCAAGCCTCGAGGCCGCGCGGCCTGAGGCGCGCAGGGCCTCGCCTGGGGAATCTGCCTCCGGGACGAAGATTCAATCAAGATCGGCGACACCGGTTTTCGAACTGAGGAGCAGTCTCCCCCCGAGTCTCGCTCGCACTCGTCCCATGACTGACCCCGCAGCTGATCCGAATGCGCTTCCGGAGGATCCGGCGCCGCCCGCGAGCGAGGCCGCGGAACCGGAGCTCGGGGACGGAGCCGTGGCGCATGACGCGCGGGCCAAGCCGGTCTCCGGCCCGCGCGGCGCAAGTCTGCGGTCCGTCGGCATCGGCCTCGGCGTCCTGGGCGCCTGCCTGGCCGCAGCGCCGCACGTCTCCGCCTGGGCCGCGCGCGCGCTCGCGGGCCTCGTCGCCCCCGAACTGTACGGCGGCCTGCTGATCACGGCGGGCCTGGGCCTGTTCATCGGGGGCCTGCTGCGCCGCACGCTCACGGGCATCCGCAGCTCGCTCTCGGAGCTGAGCTCCGAGACCGCGCGCCTCGACGAGCTCTCCGATTCCGTCGAGCAAGTCCAGCACTCGAACCAGGACCTGAAGCTCGGGCTGAGCGAACTCCAGCAGCGCCTCGAGCGCCTGACCGAGATCGCGTCGGATCCCGAACACACGGTCTCCATGTTCAGGCTCGCCGCGAGCGTCGACCAGCTCGGCGCGCGGCTCGACATCTTCATCAAGGACCAGTTCAAGAGCATGCAGCAGCGGCTGGCGGAGCTCGAGAAGCTCTTCGGGGAACAGCACACCGCCCAGCGCCAGGCCTGGGTCGAGGGCTTCGCGAAGGCGGATGCGGGCGCCGCGCGGGCCGCGGAGGGGATCAGCGCGAGCCTGCTCAAGACCGCGACGGCGCTGAACGAGGGCCAGAGCGAGCTCGGCGCGCGCATCGCGCAGCATATCCAGGAGCAGACGACCTACGTGGCCGAGTGCCTGGGGCAGCTCGACGGATCGCTGCTGCGCTCCGCGAGCGAGCGCGACGCGCTGGCGCGGGAGCTCGGCGCGCGCCTCGAACGGCAGCTCGCCGAGCGCACGGCCGAGCTGCAGCAGGGCTTCGTCCCCCTGGCCGCCGCGGCCCAGCGAGCCGAGCAGGCCGAGGGCCGGCTGCCCTCCATGCTCGACCAGCTCCAGGCCCACGTCGCCGCGCAGCATCAGGCGCTGCAGCTCGCGCTCGAGCAGGGTCTCGTGCGCGTGCAGACCGTCTCGACGGAGACCGGCCTGGCCACCGCGGCGAACCTGGAAGCCGCTGCGCGCATCCAGACCAGCCTCAAGGACTCCAAGGAGGTCCTGATCCGCGCCTTCGCGTCCACGCGCGAGGACTGGAGCCGGAGCAGCGAGACATGGAATGCCGGGCTGGGCCGGCTCGGCGAAACCATCGAGCGCGGGCTCCGGGAGCAGCTCGCCTCCGTGGACGGGCAGCTCTCGGCCATGGCCGGGCAGCTCGGGCGGATCGACAGCGCCCTCGACGGCGGGGGTAAGGCGGAGACGGAGGACGACTCCCAGGCCGTCGCGCTCGCCCAGCGGCTCGTGCTCGAGATCTCCGGCAACTCGTCCAGGCTGGAGCGCATGGCAGCGGAGCTGGCCGGCCTCGCGAGCCTGGCGGAGCGCGCCAGCGTTCTGCGCTCGGAGGAGCCGGTCGGTGACACGCCTGTTCCCTCGGGCGCCGTCGTCGTTCCTGAGGTCGAGCCGGCGCCGGCGCTGCCCGTGAACCGCGACTCGCGCTCGGACGTGATTCCCTGACGGGATCCGCAGCGGTTCACTCCGTCGACCGAGCCGGGGCGGAGAGCACGCGGCAGGAGTTCGTCTTGAACACGAGGAAGGCGCGCTGGCCGGTTCGCAAGCCGAGTTCCTCCGTCGAGCTGCGGGTCAGGCTCGCCGCGAATCGAGCGCCGGACCCCCCGTTCAGCCGCGCATCGACTCGCACGACATCGTCCGGCGCCGGGTCGACGCGTTCGACCAGGGCTGGAAGCACGTTGCGGGCCGAGATGCGCGTCGGTGCGTCGAGCGCGACCAGGATCTCGTCGGATGCGATGGCGAACAGCGCCTTCGAGCCGAGCGCGAGGCCGTGCGCAGGAATCCGCGCCTGCCCACCGGCCTGCAGCTCGAGCGTCGCGGTGCCGTCCTTCAGGTTCGACACGGTTCCCGAGAGCACGTTCTCGAAGGCGCGCTCGCCGCTGCGCACGTAGCGCAGGGTCTCGTCCGGCACTCCCTGTGCGACCACCCGTCCCGAGTCGAGCACCACGACCTCGTCGCACAACGCTTGCACCTCGGTCGCGTCGTGCGAGACGAGAACGGTCGGCAGTGCGAACTCGTCGCGTACGCGGATCAGATAGGGCAGGATCCGACGGCGCAGCGGGAGATCCAGCGACCCGAGCGGCTCGTCGAGCAGCAGGAAGCTCGGCCGCGAGACCAGCGCCCGAGCCAGCGCCACGCGCTGACGCTCGCCGCCCGAGAGCCGCGTGCAGGCTCGCTCGAGCAGGTGCCCGATCTCGAGGATCGCGACGGTGCGCTCGACCAGCGCTTCGTCGGCCCCGACGTGGCCTCCACGGGTCGAACCCGCCCGCAGATTGCGCATCACGGACCAGTGGGGCAACAGCAACGCGTCCTGGGGCACGTACCCGACCCCGCGTCTTTCGATCGGCAGCGAGACACCCGCGCCATCGTCGTAGAGCAGCGAACCCCCGATCCTGATCCGACCCGCTTGCGGCGTGCGCCAGCCGGCCAGCGTCTCGATCAGGCTCGTCTTGCCTGCACCCGAAGCCCCGAAGATGCCGAGCGAGCGAGCGCGGCTCGATACGTCGACGTCGAGCACGAAGCGCGCCAGCGGCAGGCGGATGCGCACCTCGGTCGACACGGGCGTCACCCGGCCGCCTCGGGCCTCGCAGCCCGTCGGAGCAGGCGTTCGATGGCCCACATCAGCGGGAAGGCGATCACGATCGTGATCGCGACCAGGCGCAGTGCCGCGTCGGTGTTGCCGAGCTGGATCTCGCTGAAGATCGCCAGCGCGAGCGTCTGCGTGCGGCCGGGGATGTTGCCGGCCACGATCACCGTGGCGCCGAACTCGCCCAGCGCCCGCCCGAAACCGAACGCGACCGCCGCCAGCAGTCCGCGCCGGGCCAGCGGGAGCGTCACCGTGAAGAAGGTCCGTCGGCGCGAAAGGCCCAGCGAACGCGCCATGAGCTCGTAGCGCGGCTCGACCTCCTCGAAGGCCGTGCGTGCGGTGCGCGCCACGAGCGGGAGCGCGACCAGTGCGGACGCCAGCACCGCGGCGCGCCAGGTGAAGAGCAGGTCGATGTCGAACCCGAGCGCCCGTTCGCCGAGCCAGCCGCTGCGCGAGAAGAGCTCGAGCAGCAGGTAGCCGATCGCCGTCGGAGGCAGGACGAGCGGCAGTGCGGCGAAGGTCTCGACGAGGCTCTTGCCGCGGAACGACTTGCGGGCGAGCGACCAGCCCAGCGCGATGCCGACCGGGGCTGCGAGCAGACCTGCCGATCCGGCGACGCGCAGGGTCGTCCACAGGACCGCGGAGGTGTGCGGGTCGATGACGCTCACGATCCACCCATCTGCGGCTACCGCTGGCTTCCCGCCGCCGAGGTCAGCCAGACGAACCCGGCTTCCTCGAAGAAGGGGCGGGCGGCCGGCGAGGCGAGGAATTCCACGAAGGCTCGCGCGTCCCTGTCGGCTGGGCGACTCGCAATCACGGCGATGGGATACGAGATCGGCGGCCCCTGATCGGCCGGCACCGAGAACACGATCCGCGCCTTCCTCGAGCGCGCGACGTCCGTCCGGTAGACGATGCCTGCTTGCGCGCCCCCGGACTCGACGGCCGCCAGCGCGGCCCGCACGTCGACGCCGGGCAGCACGCGCTCCGCCACGTCCTTCCACACACCCGTTCTTTCCAGCCAGGCCTTGGCATAGCGCCCCGCCGGGACCGTCTCGACGTTGGCCAGCGACAGGCGCTGCAGCCTGGCGCCCGCGAGCTGAACGGGATCGAAGGGGGTCGTGAAGATCGAGGCCGCGTCGGAGGGTTCGATCACGGCCAGCCGGTTCGAGAGCAGGGCCCGGCGCGTGCCCTGCGCGACGAGCTTCGCCTGCTCGAGCTTGTCCAGCTCCTTGTCGTCGGCAGAGAGGAACACGTCGGCCTTGGCCGCGGCGACGATCTGCCTCGAGAGATCGCCCGACGAGCCGAAGTTGAAGACGAGATCGACCGCGTGGTCCTTTTCGTAGGCCGACTCGAGGGCTTGGAGCGCATCGCGCGTGCTCGTCGCCGCGTACACGGACACCTCGACCTTCTTCGAGCAGCCCAGCGCGCAGGCGAGCATGACCAGCGAGACGAGCAAGGGATGAATCCGGGCGGACGACTTCCTGATGTTAGGCCTTCCCAACGATCACCTCCGTGGCCTTGATGATCGCGATCGCCTGCGACCCGACCTCGAGCCGGAGCCGGTCGACCGAGTCGCTCGTGATCACGGCTCCGATGCGCACCTGCTTGCTCACCTCGATGACGACCTTGGTCATCACGTCGCCGCGCGCGATCTCGACGATGCGCCCGGGGAAGCGGTTCGTGGCGCTGAGCGTGCCGAGGTCGATCTGCGGCGTGCCGTAGGCCTGCGCCAAGGCCGCGGCCAGGAACGCGATGGGGTCGTGCTTGCGCCGGCGGTTCGCCGGGCTCGCGCGCAGGCCGCTCTCGGCCGCGTCCGCGAACGCGCGCAGGATCCGGCGCTGGTGCTCGCTCGGCTCCAGCACGCCGCGTTCCCACTTGCTGACCGTCATCACGTGGATGCCCAGGAGCTCGCCCAGGTCCTTCTGGGAGAGGTTGAGCCGCAGGCGCAGGGCTTTGACGGACTGCATCGTAGGCCATAGCTTACCCTACTAAGCCATGGCGGAACAGCCCCGGCCTCACTTCGCCGGCTTCTTGAAATCGAGGCTCGCCGAGTTGATGCAGTAGCGCTTGCCGGTCGGCTCCGGGCCATCGTCGAACACGTGGCCGAGGTGTCCGCCGCAGCGCGCGCAGACGACCTCCGTGCGGAGCATGCCGTGGCTCTCGTCCGTGTGCTCGACGACGCGCCCGTCGTCGACCGCGCGGGTGTACGAAGGCCAGCCGCAGCCGGAATCGAACTTGTCCGCCGAGGTGAAGAGCTCCGCGCCGCAGCCGGCGCAGACATGGGTCCCGTCGTCCTTCTGGTTCCAGTACTTGCCCGTGAAGGCGCGTTCCGTGCCCTTCCGGCGCAGGACCGTGTACTGCTCGGGCGTCAGGATCCGCTGCCACTCGTCTTCCGTCTCCATAACCCTGGGTTCCCTCCGCGATTCGAGCCTCGCTCAACTCGGAAGCGCGCCCCGCAGGCTCGCGGACGCGAGCGCTTCCCGTGTCACCGGCCAGGCCCGCTCGAGCTCCGCAACGAGGGGCTCGGTGCCGGACACGTCCCCGGCACGCGCGAGCGACTCGATCTTCGAAGCGAGCGCTCCGAGGCGTCTCGCTCCGACGGCCGAGCTGCTGCCGGTCAAGCGGTGGGCCGTCAAGGCCAGCTCCGCGGCGTCCCCGCGCCCGGCAGCGTCGCGGATCCGTGCGATCTGCTCGGGGGCGTCCGCGGCGTACAATTCGACGAACTCGACCAGCCCCGTGCGCTCGGGCGAGGGGGGCTGCGAGAGCAGGCTCGAGACGATCCGCGGGTCGAGGATCTCGTCGGTCTCCGCAGCCTGGGCCCGCCCGGTCGCGGGGGGCTCCGCAGAGAGTGCCGATCGCAGCGTGTCGGGATCGACGGGCTTCAGCAGGACGGCATCCATGCCGGCGGCGCGGCATGCGTCGCGATCCTCCGCCCGCGCAGTGCCGGTCAACCCCAGGATCCGCGGACAGCCTCCGGCGCCGCGGCTGCGGCGGATGCGCCGGGCCACCTCCGGGCCGCCGATGTCGTCCATCTGCACGTCGAGGAGCACGACGTCGAACCGGCCCTGCTCGACAGCGGCCAGGGCCGCGCGCCCGTCGGCGGCCGACTCGCCCTGATGGCCGAGCACGTCGACGACGTGCAGGATCGCCTTCCGGTTGACCGGGTCATCGTCCACGACGAGGATGCGCAGCGGGCGGATGGTCGCGGCGGCGAAGCGCTCGGCACGCCCGGGGGATCCTGCGCCGCCGTCGCCGGCGCCCCCGAGTTCGTCCGCAAGCTGCCGGATCGCCTCGGCGCTGCGCCGGATGATTGCCGCATACTCGCGCTGCTCGGGTTCGAGGGACGTCTCGAGCAGGAGCGCGCTCGTCCCGCAGAGCGCATTGAGCGGGGTGCGCAGGTCGTGCGCCACCTGGCGCAACTCGCCGATCGCCGCGGGGACCGGCTCGAGCACGTCCGGCAGGCGCGCGTCTGCCGGTTCCGTGCCGAAGAGCTGGTCGAGGTCCTCGCGCGCGACGGGTTTCACGAGGTGCAGGTCGAAGCCGGCTGCCCGGGAACGGCGCCGGTCCTCGGCCTGGCCGAACCCCGTGAGTGCGACGAGCGTGATCGCCCGCCCTTGCGGGAGCTCGCGGATGCGGCGAGCGGCCTGGTAGCCGTCGAACCCCGGCATGCCGATGTCGAGGAAGACGACTTGAGGCTGGAATTCCGAGACCGCCTGCAGGCCCTCGAGTCCGTCGAGCCCTGTCCGTACTTCGTGTCCCATCTGGCGCAGGAGCAGCGCCATCGAATGCACGGAGTCGCGATTGTCGCGCCTCGGGCCGGGGGCTGCCCGGCGCGGACGGCGCCTCGCGCGCCACGCCGGACGGCTCCGGAGGTTCCTCCCCCGCCGCGGTCAGCGCCTGCGCCTCGAGCGGCAGGGCCACGCTGAACTCGCTGCCCCCGCCGGGGAGCGGGCTGCGCACCTCGACCCGTCCGCCGTGCAGCTCGACGAGGCGGCGCACGAGCGCCAGGCCGATCCCGAGGCCGCCCTGCGCGCCATCGACCGGGCGCTCGACCTGCGCGAAGAGTTCGAAGATCCGCGGATGCAGCGCGGGCGGGATGCCGATCCCCGTGTCGCGCACGCGGATGAGCGCTTCCTGCCCGCCGTCGGGAGTCCGGACGGTCTCCAGCGACACCCGGATCGAGCCCCCGGGCGCGGTGAACTTCGCCGCGTTGTTGAGCAGGTTGCCGACCACTTGCGCGAGCCGGGCCAGATCCCCGGAGACCTGCACCGGCTGCGCCGGCAGGTCGACCGCGAGCTGCTGCCCGCGCGACTCGATCAGCGGGCGATTCGTCTCGATCGCGCGCGACACCACGTTGTCCAGCGTCAACCTCGTCCGCTGGAGTCTGAGCTTTCCCTGGGTGATCCGCGACACGTCGAGCAGGTCCTCGACGAGGCGCGTGAGCTGCTCGGTCTGGCGCCCGATCATCTCCCGGCACCACTTCAGCTCCGGGTCCTCCAGCGCCCGCAGCCGCATGAACTGCACTCCGTTCACGATCGGCGCGAGCGGATTGCGCAATTCGTGGGCGAGCATGGCCAGGAACTCGTCCTTGCGCCGGTCCATCTCGACCAGGGCGTGTTCCAGGCGCCGGCGCTCCTCGATCTCGCCCGTCAGGGCCACGTTCGCCCGGGCGAGCTCCGCGTTGGCCGCCTCGAGCTCGCGGGTCTTCTCGGCCTGGAGCGAGGCGTTCGCCGCGAAGAGGTCCGCGTTCGCCCGCTCGAGGCTCCGGTTCAGATCCTGGAGCTCGCGGCGCTTCGAGTACAGCTCCGTGAGCACCGAGACCTTGCTGCGCAGGATCTCCGGGACGACCGGGACGTAGACGTAGTCGACCGCTCCGAGCGTGTAACCCTTCAGCCGGTCGAAGTCGGTCGTGTGCAGGCCGGTCACGAAGATGATCGGGGTCTTCTCGAACCGGGGATGATCGTGCACCAGGGCGGCCAACTCGAAGCCGTCCATGCCGGGCATGCTCACGTCCAGCAGGATCAGGGCGACTTCGCCCTCGAGCAGCCGCTCGAGCGCTTCCGAGCCCGAGTTCGCTCGAACGAGGTCGTGCCCGAGGTCGCGCAGGATCGTCTCGTAGCTCAGCAACCGCGCGGGTTGGTCGTCCACGAGGAGGATCCGGACGCTGCGATTCGGTGAGGCCTTGTCCACGGGAGTTCCTGCCTATCGGTGCAGCCAGCGGCGCAGGAGCGCTGTCAGCTGTTCCGTGTTCACCGGCTTGGCGATGTAGTCGGACGCGCCAGCTTCCAGGCAGCGCTCGCGGTCTCCCTTCATCGCCTTGGCCGTCAGGGCGATGATCGGAAGGAGCCGGGACCGACGCGCTCGACGCAGGCGCCTCGTGGTCTCGTAGCCGTCCATCTCCGGCAGCATGATGTCCATCAGGACCAGCGCGATCCCGGGGTTGCGCTCCACGAGTTCGAGCGCCTCCTGGCCGGTCGCGGCGCTCAGCACGCGCAGGCCGTGGCGCTCGAGGAGGCTCGACAGCCCGAAGATGTTGCGCACGTCGTCGTCCACGACGAGGACCTGCTTGCCCGCCAGGGCCTCGTCGGTCTGATACAGGCGACGCAGCATCTCGCGGCCCTCGGCGTGCATGCCCGCGACCTCGCGGTGGAGGAAGAGTGCCGCCTCGTCGAGCAGGCGCTCCGGCGTGTGGGCCACGCTGAGCACACCGGTGGTCGCCAGGGCGGACAGCCGCAGTTCCTCGTCTTCGGTCAGGCCGTGGCCAGCGAAGACGACCACCGGCAACTCGCGCAGCGCGGGGTCGCGCTGGATCTCCTCCAGCAGGTCGCACTCCGCACGGTCCGGGAGCACGGGGTCGAGGACGATGCAGTCCGCGCCCTGCTCGCGCAGCCGCGCCAGCGCGGACGCGCCACTGGCCCGTCGGGTCACGCTCAGGTCGTCGCCTCCGAGGAGTTCGAACAGGCCCGCCTGCCTGCCCGGACCCTTCCCCACGAGGAGCAGTTCGCGCCGGCGCGGCCCGAGGAACGCCTTGAGGCGGTCGAAGGCCTCCTCGAGCCGCTCCATCGTGACGGGCTTCCCGACGTGCGCGAAGGCTCCGCGTCCGAGCGCTTCGAGGCGCTGCTCCTCCAGCGAGACGACCTGCACCGGCACGTGGCGCAGGGAGTGATCCAGCTTCAACTGCGAGAGCAGCGTCCAGCCGAGCATGTCCGGCAGCTGCAGCTCGAGCGAGATCGCCGCCGGGCGGAACTTGCGCGCCAGCATCAGGGCGTCGGCTGCGCGCATCGAGACGAGCCCCTTGAGCTCGCGCCTGCGGGCCAGCGCCAGGAGCAGGCGAGCGTACTCCGGATCGCCCTCCACGATCAGCAGGACCGAGTCGCCCGGTTGGATGCCGTTCCGGTCGTCCTCGAGGAGCCTGGCCGCCGGCGCGGGCAGCGCGAGGGCCGCAGCGCGAGCGGGCTCGAGCAGCGCCTGCGCTGCGGGCCTGCCGTTCCCGCTCGCAGGTCCCTGGTAGCAGAGCGGAAGGAAGAGCGTGAACGTGCTCCCGCTACCGACCGCGCTCTGGAGCCGGATCTCGCCGCCCAGGAGCCCGGCCAGCTCGCGGCAGATCGCCAGGCCCAGGCCGGTGCCGCCGTACTTGCGCGCGGTTCCGGCGTCCGCCTGCTGGAAGGCCTCGAAGACGGTCCTCTGCCGCTCGGGTGCGATGCCGATGCCGGTGTCGCTGACGGCGAGCGCGACCACGTCGCGAACCCGGTCGAGCACCCGGTGACCGGGAGTCCAACCACCCGAGGCCAAGCGCACGTCGAGGCGCACATGGCCGTGCTCGGTGAACTTGAAGGCGTTCGAGAGCAGGTTCTTGACCACCTGCAGCAGGCGCTTGGGATCGGTCGCGATCGCGCGCCCGAGCTCGGGCGCGAACTCCGTCGTGAACTCCAGCCCGCGCCTCTCGGCCTCGTGCTTGAAGCTGCGTTCGACCGCGTCGCGCAGGTCCCCGAAGGGCAGCTCGACCGACTCGACGGTCACCGTGCCCGACTCGATCTTGGACAGGTCCAGGATGTCCTGGATC
>WNFL01452480.1_pt3 | contig 11806 bp, 10 predicted proteins | sample 5400361 | NCBI WGS metagenome assembly WNFL01 (sample SAMN13153351, study PRJNA577476) | soil metagenome | isolation source: 40 cm soil on Douglas fir-dominated hillslope | place: USA:California | collected 2013-09-17
CACGAGCCACTACGCGGCCGGCGATGCGCTGCACGAGAAGCAGGGGGCGTTCTACGCCGCCAATGCCGAAGTGACGCGACTGGAACAGCAGCTCACGTTCGCGCGCGAATCGGAGACGCGCCTCACCCAGCAGCTCGCGCAATTGACCGAAGCCTTGGGCGCCATTGCCAATCAGGAAGTCGCGTTGGCGGACGACCAGGCCAGCGCCGAGCGCGAGCTCGAGACTGCGCTCGCTGCCCGCGAAAAACTCGCGGCCGACGAGCGCGCGGCGCAATCATCGCTGCCGGCACTCGAGCAAGCGGTCGCGGAGAGATCGCGAACGCTGGCCGATCTCGCTTCCCGGATCGCATTGACCGAGCAGGACGTTCGGGTCGCCGAAACAAGACGCGACAGCGCTGCGCACACGCTCTCGCAACTGGCGTCGAGACAGGAGCGCCTGCAGCAAGAGCTCTCTGGCCTTCGCGCCCCGGCGAGCGATCCCCTGCGCGAAGTCGAACAGCAACTCGCGGCGGAAAACCGCGAACTCGCGGGCAAGCAAAAAACGCTGTCGGCGCTGCAGCAGGCCGTCGAAGCGCTGCAGCAGCGGCAACGCGAAACGGCCGACACCTGGCAGCGCGACAGCACGCGCTTGAGTGAACTCGAAGCGAGGTCGCAGGCGCTGTCGGCACTGCAGGCGAAAATCGGTCACGGCCAGGACATCGACGAATGGCTGGGCGCCCATGGCCTCGCCAACGCGCGCAGGCTTTGGCAATCGCTCGATATCGAGCGCGGTTGGGAAGACGCGCTCGAGGCGGTCCTGCGCGAACGGCTGAACGCGCTGGAAATGGCGCGGCTGGACGACGCCGCCGGGTGGGTGGACCGCGGCACGCAGCCCCCGCGGCGGATCGCAGCTTATGCGGCGGCGCCGGTGCAGCACGCACCCCGGCAGGGAGGCGATTGGCTGGTGTCGAAGGTCAAGCTCTCGCCGCAGACTGGCCGGCTGCTGGCAGACGGTCTCCACGGAGTTCGTTGCCGGCCCGATCTAACGTCGGCGCTGGCGGAACGCGGTGCGCTGGCCGAGGGCGAAGCCTTCGTGACGCCCGAAGGGCATCTCGTCAGCGCGCAGGGCGCAACTTTTTTCGCACCCGACAGCGAATTGCACGGTGTCCTTGCGCGCCAGCGCGAGCTCGATGAATTGGCGGCGCTGATCGTTGCCGCGGCCGCTGCCGCCTCGGCGGCGCGCGAGGCGCGGGACAGCGTCGACGAGGAATTGACGGTGAAGCAGCAGACCTGGCACGCGGAAGGCCAGGCGGTCGGCTCCCAGCAACGGCGCGTCCACGACCTCGAGCTCGAACTCGTCCAATTGAAGCAGGCTGGCGAAGAGGCCGCGCGCCGCCGGGCACAAATTGCACAGGAGACTAAGGCGCCGAGCGCAAGCAGCGTGATGCCATCATCGCGGAAATCGCGAACCTGCAATCGCGGATGCACGAAGAGATCGCCGCGCGCGACGATGCGCAGCATGCACAAGGTGAGGCCGAGGTCGAACTGGCGCGTGGCCGCGAGCGCGTACGCGCCGCCGAGCACGCTTCACAGGAGGCCGGATTCGCCGAGCGGAGTTGCCGCGACCGTCTGGCCGAGCTCCTGCGCCGGCGCGAATCGCTGACTGCGCAGTCCGAGCAGCAGCGGGCACTGCTGGCACAGTTCACCACCGAGCAGGCGGCCATCGACTGGACGCCCGTCGAGGAGGCCCTGCAGCGGCAACTTTCGCGGAGAGGCGAGGCCGAGCAGGCGCTCGCGGGCGCGCGCGATCGCGTCGAGTCGCTGACGGCCGAGCTTCGCGCCGGCGACGAGGCACGCCTCACCGCCGAGCAGAAACTGGAACCGGCACGCGCGAAGATCCAGGAAATGCAACTGAAGGAGCAGGCCGCGGCACTCGCCGCGCAGCAATTTACCGAGCAGTTGGCCGAAGCCCAGGCGGACCTGTGGTCGCTGCCGGAAGCGCTGAAGGCGTGGGGCAGCGCACGCACGCTGCCTGCGGAGATCGAGCGCCTGGCAAGCGCGATCGCCGAGCTCGGCGCCGTGAACCTCGCGGCTCTCGACGAGCTTACGCAGACGACCGAGCGCAAGGACTACCTCGACCGGCAAGCCGCTGACTTGACCGAGGCCATGGCCACGCTCGAATCGGCGATTCGCCAGATCGATCGTGAATCGCGCGAACTCCTGCAGCAGACATTTGCTGCGGTCAACGCCAATTTCGCCCGGCTTTTCCCGACCCTGTTCGGGGGCGGCCAGGCGAGGCTCGTGCTGACGGGTGAGGAAATCCTCGACTCCGGCGTGCAAGTGATCGCGCAGCCGCCGGGCAAGCGCAATACGTCGATCCACCTTCTCTCGGGCGGCGAAAAGGCGCTGACCGCGATTGCGCTCGTGTTCGCGCTGTTCCAGTTGAATCCGGCGCCGTTCTGCCTGCTCGACGAAGTCGACGCGCCGCTCGACGATCCCAACACCGATCGTTTCTGCGCGATGGTCCGCGAAATGGCGAACGACACCCAGTTCCTGTTCATATCGCACAACAAGATCACGATGGAGATGGCGCACCAGCTCGTCGGCATCACGATGCCGGAGCCGGGCGTCTCGCGCGTCGTGGCCGTCGACATCGCCGAAGCGCTGACGCTGGCCGAGAAGGCCGCGTAGCAGCCTGTCTATCACGGACCTTCGCGCTATACTTGTCGCCTATCGCGTGCGCTGCCATTTCCCGCAACGCCTGCCCCGATACGTACCATGCGCATGAGTTCGCTCCAGCTAGGCCTCATCGTCGCCGGCATCCTGCTCGTCGCGGGCGTCATCGTCTACAACGCGTGGCAGGAACGGCGGATTCGGCGCCGAATTGCCTCGGCGTTCCGGGGACCTGACGACGCGGCGCCGCAAGCGGCCGCAGGGAGCCGTCTCGAGCCGACATTGCGCGCGGCGCAAGGTTACGCGGAAGACGAGGACGCTGCACATTTTGCCGGCATTGAAGGCGGGACCGACGCCGCTTCGTCTCAACCTGCGGCGGTGAGTCCGGAGGACGCGTCCTCGTGGTCCCCGCCCATCGAAATCGGCGCGGCGACGCGCGCGGGCGCGAGTTCCGAAGCAGCTCGCCCACAGCCTGATCGCGACATCGAATGCATGATCGTCCTGCAACCGGCGAAAGCGGTGCCCGCCGGCGCTCTGGCCGCGGGACTCCATGCGCGCATGGGCAAGCGGCTGCGCTGGTTTGGGCGAACCGCGCCGGGAGCGCCGTGGGTCATGCTGAATTCCGCCACGCCGGGCGAGTTCGTCGAACTCGTCGCGTGCCTGCTGCTCGCGGACCGCAACGGCGCGGTGAGCCACGCCCAACTCGAGACCTTCGTTCGCGTGATGAGCGAGCTGGCGCCGATGCTGCCTGCGGCCCTCTCCGTGCCTGACGTCGCCGCGGAAATGGACCGCGCGGAGGCGCTCGACCGCCTGTGCGCCGACGTGGACGTGCAAATCGGATTGACCGTCCTGAAGCACGAACCGGCGAGCATCGCGGGGACGCGCCTGCGCGGGGTGGCCGAGGCGGCCGGATTCAGGCTCGCCCCCAGCGGCCGGTTCGAAATGCTGCAGGAGGAGACGGGCACCGTGCTCTATGCGATGCAGAACGTGCGCAACGAGCCGTTCACCGCCGATACGCTAAGGGCTCTGGCGACGAATGGCGTGGTCCTGGTGCTCGATGTTCCGCGCGTTGTCGATCCGCTGCGCACGTTCGACCAGATGAAGATCGCGGCCAAGCGGATCGCGCACACGCTGGGGGGCGATCTCGTCGACGATAACCGGCGCGTCCTCGACGACGCGGCGCTGGGCACGATACGGCAGCAGGTGGAAGCCGCCGCGGACGCGCTCAAGGCATGCAATATCGATCCGGGAAGCCCGCGCGCCCGCGCATTGTTCGGTGCATAGGTCCGGCGCATAAAAATGGACCCCCACGCTTGCGGCCTCATTGGGCTATTCGGCCGCTGCGCTGCCCCCCCCCCACGCTTGCGGCCTCATTGGGCTATTCGGCCGCTGCGCTGCCCCCAGAGGGGGAGCTAGCGCGTCTTGGGGCGGCCCTGCGACGCGCCGGCAATGAAGACGAAGGTTGCCGCATCCGCGCCCTCGACCGCAGTGCGGCGCGCCGCGGCCTTGCGCCGCGAAATTGCCGAACACGACCGTCGCTACTACGAAGAGGCGTCACCGGCGATCAGCGATGTCGAATACGACGCGCTGTTCCGCGAGCTGCAGTCGATCGAGGCGGAGTTCCCGTCATTGGTCACTGCGGAATCGCCGACGCAACGCGTCAGCGGCGAGCGCGCCGCGGAATTCGCGCCTGTTGCGCACCGTGTGCCGATGCTCTCGATCCGCACGGAAACGGAAACGACCGTCAAGGGGGCGGCGGAGTTCGACGCGCGCATCCGCCGCGAGTTGAAGCTTGCCGGCGATGCGCCGCCCGTCGCCTACACCGCCGAGCTCAAGTTCGACGGTTTGGCGGTGAGCCTGCGCTACGAGCGTGGCGCGCTGACAGTCGCGGCGACGCGCGGTGACGGCGAGACGGGCGAGGACGTCACCGCCAACGTGCGCACGATCAAGTCGATTCCCGGCCGGCTTCGCGGCAAGGCGCCGGCGGTGCTCGAGGTGCGCGGCGAGATTTACATGACGCGCGCCGATTTCGCGCGCCTCAACGAGCGGCAGGAAGCCGCGGGCCAGAAGCTGTACGTGAATCCGCGCGCCATCACGGCGCAACGTCCGCTCAAGTTCTTTGCCTACGGCATCGGCGAAACCGAAGGCTGGACCCTTCCCAAGTCGCAGGGCGCGCTGCTCGACGCGCTGGCGGGTTTTGGCCTGCCGGTCAACGCCGATCGCCGAGTTGCCAAGGGCGCGGCCGACCTCGCGGCGTTCTACGAAAAGGTCAGGGACACGCGCGGCGACTTGCCGTTCGAAATCGACGGAGTCGTCTACAAGGTCGACAGCATGGAACTGCAGCGGTCGCTTGGGTTTCGTACGCGCGAACCGCGGTGGGCAGTCGCGCACAAGTTTCCGCCGGAGGAGATGCCGACCCGCCTGCTGGCCATCGACGTCCAGGTCGGCCGCACCGGTGCGATCACGCCGGTCGCCCGCGTGGAGCCGGTCTTCGTCGGCGGCACCACGATCACCAATGTGACGCTGCACAACGAGGACGAAATTCGCCGCCGCGACTTGCACATCGGCGATACGATCATCGTGCGGCGCGCGGGGGACGTGATCCCGCAAGTCGTCCGCGTCGTGACGGAGAAGCGGCCGAAGCACGCGCCGACATTCACGATGCCTGCGAAGTGCCCGCAATGCGGCTCGGACGTCGTGCGCCTGTCCGGCGAAGTCGTCTCGCGCTGCACGGGCGGCCTCGTGTGCCCGGCCCAGCGCAAGCAGGCGCTGCTGCATTTCGCCAGCCGTCGCGCCCTCGACATCGAGGGGCTGGGCGACAAGCTCGTCGACCAGCTCGTCGACGCCGGGCTCGTGCACACGGCGGCGGACATCTACCGGCTGGATCTCGTGCAGCTTGCTGGGCGGGAACGGATGGCGGACAAGAGCGCGGCCTCGGCATCCGCCATGTCGGCGAGGCCACCGCGAAGGACCTCGCGCGGCATTTCGGCAACCTCGACGCATTGCTCACTGCTACGGAAGACGATCTCCTGCAGGTCGAGGACGTCGGACCGGTGCTCGCCGAATCGATCGCGCGCTTCATCCGTGAGCCGCATAACCGCGAGGTCATCGCGAAGCTTCGCAAGGCCGGCGTACACTGGCCGGAGGGAGCGCCCGCAGCTCTCAGTGAACGCGCAGCGGCGGGGCCACTGTCCGGGCGCACGTTCGTATTGACCGGCACGCTGCCGACGCTGTCGCGCGACGATGCGAAGGCGCTGATCGAGTCCGGCGGCGGCAAGGTCGCGGGGAGCGTGTCGAAGAAGACCGATTACGTCGTGGCGGGCGCCGAAGCGGGCAGCAAACTTGCGCGCGCCGAAGAGCTTGGCGTGGCGATCGTCGATGAGGATCGCTTGCGGGCGATGCTTGGCAAATAACCAATTCAATCAATCATGCAGAAAATCACGAAGGCCATCTTTCCCGTCGCGGGACTCGGCAGCCGCTTTCTTCCGGTCACGAAGGCAAGCCCCAAGGAAATGCTGCCGGTCGTCGACAAGCCGCTCATCCAGTACGCAGTCGAGGAGGCTGCGGCCGCAGGCATCACCGACATGATTTTCATCACCGGGCGCAACAAGCGCGCGATCGAAGACCATTTCGACAAGGCCTACGAGCTCGAGACCGAGCTCGCCTTGCGCAACAAGGTCGAGTTGCTCGAGGCGGTGCAGGCGGCAATGCCACCGGGCATCAACTGCATCTACATCCGGCAATCGGAGCCGCTGGGGCTGGGACACGCGGTGCTGTGCGGGGAAGCGGTGGTCGGCGATGCCCCGTTCGCGGTCATCCTGGCCGACGACCTGATCGACGCGAAGGTGCCGGTCATGCAGCAGATGGTCGACGCATCGGCGCGCATGAAAGGGTCGACGATCGGCGTCATGGACGTTCCCGTCGACGCGACCGGCCGCTACGGAATCGTCGAGACGGAATCGGCGGGGGAGCGCGTCGGGCGGATCACGCGCATCGTCGAAAAGCCCCAGGCGGGCACCACGCGCTCGACGCTGGCCGTGATCGGCCGCTATGTCCTGTCGCCACGTATCTTTCACCATTTGCGCACGACGCAGCCGGGCGCGGGCGGCGAAATCCAGCTGACCGACGGCATTGCGCGGCTGGCCGCCGAGGAAGCGGTGTACGCCTATGCGTTCGAAGGGCACCGCTACGATTGCGGCAGCAAGCTGGGATATCTGGAAGCGACGGTGGATTTTGGCCTCAAGCATCCCGAGGCCGGTGCGGGCTTCGCGCGCTTTCTCGCACAGCGGAAGGTATGACACTTACGGAGTTGCGCTACATCGTCGCGGTCGCGCAGGAAAGGAATTTCGGCCGCGCTGCGCAGAAATGCTTCGTGAGCCAGCCGGCGCTGTCGGTGGCCATCCAGAAACTCGAGGAAGAGTTGGGAGCGTCACTCTTCGAACGCGGCAAGACCGAAATCACGGTGACGGCCGTCGGCGCGCGGATCATCGAGCAGGCGCAGAAGGTGCTGGAAGAGACCGCGCGCATCCGGGAAATCGCCCAGGCGGGGCGCAATCCGCTGGCTGGCACGCTGAAGCTCGGCGTCATCTACACGGTGGCGCCTTATCTTCTTCCCGATCTTATTCCGGCGCTTCATGTCCTGGCGCCGCAGATGTCGCTCGACATCGAGGAAAATCTGACGGAGAACCTGGAAACGGAGCTTAAATCCGGCCGCATCGACACCGCCATTCTCGCGCTGCCGTTCGCGCCGCCGGGTGTTGTGACCGAATATTTGTACGAGGAGCCGTTCCAGGTGGTCGTGCCGGCGGGTCACCGGTGGGCGAAACGCCGGTCGATCGCGCCGGGCGAGCTCTCCACCGAGCACACGATCCTGCTCAATGTCGGCAATTGCTTCCGTGCGCAGGTCCTCGACGCGTGTCCGGAGTTGAATCGCAGCGACACGCACGTCAGCCGCACCAACTCTCTCGAAACGGTGCGCAACATGGTCGCGTCGGGGCTGGGCATTTCGCGCTGATTCCCAAATACCACAGCCGGCTCGTGGTTCCGGTCCCGTTCACCAAACCGGCGCCCTCGCGCCGGATCGCCATCGCCTACCGCAAGAGTTTTCCGCGCCCCGCGGCGATCGCAGCGATTCGGGAGGCCGTGGCCGTTACGCGAAAGGGTCGGGAAACGTCTTCGGCTTGAGTGGAGGCGCATCATTGACAACAAAAATGGGACCTGCTACACGCACCAGACTGGCCCGTCGAAGGCTATGGCTTATCCGAGGAATTCAAAGGTATCGAAGGGGGAACTCATGAAACGAAGTGGATGGTGGTTGCCGCTGATTCTCGCGATGGTGCTGGTTGCCGTTACGATCCCTAACACCAGCTACGCGCAGCAGAAGAAGCTGGTCCTCTGGACCCATTGGGATCAAAACCCCGACTTCAACAAGTGGTACGCGGAGAAAGGGAAAGAGTTTGCGAAGAAGACCGGCTACGAGGTCGAGGTGGTCACCATCCCGTATCAGGGATACGACGCCAAGTACCTCGCGGCGTTCATGGCCAAGAGCAGCGCGCCCGACATCTTCATGGGGATGACGCACCAGTGGTGCGGCCAGTACGATTTCTGCGACAAGATGCCCGCCGATCTGGCAAAGACGTACGACGACAACCTGCCGAAGTACATGGTCGAGGTCGGCAAGTGGAAGGGTGTCCGCTACGGGATCCCCATCGAGCACGGCAACTTCCAGCAGATGTACATCAACGTCGACATGTTCAAGAAGGCCGGCTTGAATCCGGACGATCCGCCCAAGACCTTCGACAAGTGGCTGGCGGACATGAAGAAGCTGACCATTGCCGACCCCAAGGGCGGCGAGCCGACGCAGGTTGGGTTCGCCATTCGCAGCAAGGGTGCTCCGGTGGGGATCACGGACAAGTTCCTTCCCTTCGCGCACGCGTGGGGCGCGCGGATGTTGAGTCCGGACCTGGACAAGGCCGCCGGCTACGCCAACAGCCCGCAGATGGTGGCCGCGCTCACGTTCTTCGGCGATCTCGTCAACAAGGACCATGTGGCGAGCCTCGCATTCGGCAATCCGGAAGATGCCTTCGGGCAGAAACGCGCCGCTGTCATCTTTCGGGAATCGTGGTTCTTCGGCTGGCTGAAGAAGAACGCACCCGATGTGAACTTCAAGGTCTACGCGCTGCCGTGCGAGAAGGCGTGCCCCGGTGCCGGCGCGCTGTTCCCCTGGACGGACCTGGTCTACAAGAACAGCCCGAACAAGCAAGTGGCGTGGGAGTTCATGAAATTCATCAGCAATGCCAAGGACGACATGGAGCATCACCAACTGCAGGGGATACTCCCCGTCTGGACGGCGAACCTCGACACGCCTTACGTAAAGTCGCGGCCCGACTATCAGTCCACGAAGGACATGCTCGCCCAGCAGGTGCCGCCCACCTATTTCCATCCGAAATCGAACGAGTTGGCGACCGCATTCGGGACGAAGCTGCGGCCAAGATGGACCGTATCCTCAAGGACTAGCCGTTCGTCGAAGGATGCCGGTGGCCCGCCGCAGGAGGCGGGCCACCAGCGGATTCGCCTTTCACTTCTAACATGCGCCGATGGTTTCGCATCGCGTTCCCCAGGAACTACCTGGATCGCCGCAGTCGCGCGGGATTCCTGTTCGTCCTTCCCGCGCTGGTGTTTTTCGGCTCGGTGTTCCTGCTGCCGCTCGCCCAGTCGATCATGTACTCGTTCTACAAGATCGCCCCGGGTGGAGCGCGCGAGTTCGTGGGTCTTCGCCTCTATGAAAAGGTGCTTACCGACTCGGGCTTCTGGACCGCCGTCGGCAACACGCTTCAACTCCTGCTTATCTCGGTGCCCACGACGGTCGTCCTTTCGCTGGCCGTGGCCCTCGCTCTCAACCGGATCAGCAACCTCACGTGGCGCAACGTCTGGGCTTCGATGTACTTCCTGCCCTTCGCCACCTCGCTGGTCGCGGCCGCCCTCATCTGGCAGTGGATCTACGACCCGATCTACGGCTTCCTGAACTACGCATTGTCGTTCCTCGGCATTCCGCCGCAGAAGTGGTTGCAGAGCCTGTTCCAGGTGCGCCCGGCCATCGCCGCGGTGAGCGTCTGGGTCCGGTTAGGCTTCGACACGATGATCTTCCTGGCCGCGCTGCAATCGATCCCGCAAGAGTATTACGAAGCGGCCAACATCGACGGCGCCAGCGCCGGCCAGCGCCTGCGCTACATCACGCTGCCGCTGCTGAACGCGCAGATCATCATGGTCTGCATCCTCGAATTGATCTTCAATTTCAAGATCTTCGATCAGGTGTACGCCACGACTCAGGGCGGACCGGCCGGTGAGAGTCAGACCATCATCATGCTGCTCTACGACACGGCCTTCAAATACTTCCGCTTCGGCGACGCTTCCGTCATGGCGGTCTTCGTCTTCGTCACGCTCATGGTCGTGACGCTGTTGCAATGGCGGTTCTTCCGAAAACCCGTCGAGTATTGACGAGCTGCTAAAGACATGATTGCCATCGCCGCCCCGCATGGGTCACCCGCGCGCGGTTCTTCCGCCCTCAGGCAGGTCTACGTCCGTTGGCTCATTACGCTCGCGCTCGCCTGCGGCGCCATCATGGTCTTCTTCCCCTTCTTCTGGATGGCGGTCACGTCGCTCAAGACCGCCCCGGAAATCCAGCGCGTGCCGCTGCAGATCGCCCCCGACAATTGGCTCAACTTCACCAATTACGTCGAAGCATTCAAGCGCGAACCCTTGCTGCGTTACCTCCTCAACAGCGCGATCGTTGCGTCGGTCGCCGCCGTGAGCAGCGTGGTTGTCTCGTCGCTGGCGGGGTTCGGCTTTGCGAAATACCGATTCCCTGGGCGGGACGTGTTCTTCTTAGCCATCGTCGGCATCCTGATGGTCCCCTTCCAATCGGTCGTGGTGCCGCTGTATATCTGGATGAACGAACTCGGGCTGCTCGATACCTATGCGGGGATCGTGGCCCCGGACCTGGTCAGCGTCTTCGGCGTCTTCCTGATGCGGCAGGCCATCGAGATGATTCCCAACGACTACATCGACGCGGCGCGCATCGACGGCGCCAGCGAGCTTCGGATCTTCTTCCTGGTGATTCTGCCGTCGGTGAAGCCGGCGATCGCCACGTTGCTGATCATCAAGTTCATGTGGAGCTGGAACGAGTTCTTCTGGCCGATGGTGGTGATCAGCAGTCCCCAGATGAAGGTGGTCACCATGGGCCTGATGAGTTTCACCAATATGTACTACATCGAATACAACCTCCTCACCGCCGCCGCGGTGGTCAGCATCCTGCCGATCCTGCTCATCTTCATCACGCTGCAGCGCTGGGTGGTGCAGGCCGTCGTGATGAGCGGCCTCAAGGGCTAATTCGAGTAAGCTTCCAATAATCGGGCCTCGCCTTTGGCGATGCGGGCAACACTCAAAGCGAGGGAATCGACATGATTTCGGATCTCAAAGGCAAGGTCGTCCTCATCACCGGCGCGTCCACGGGCATTGGCGCGGCGGCCGCGGTCGCGTTCGCGAAGGCGGGCAGCAAGCTTGTCGTCCACTACAACGAAAGCCGTGACGCGGCGGAAGGCGTGGCCGCGCAGGTCAAGGCACTCGGCGCGACGGTCATGCTGGCGGGCGGCGACGTGATGCAGGAAGCCGACGTGAAGCGCATCGTCGCGGAGGCGATGGCGTCGTACGGGCGGATCGACGTGCTGATCAACAACGCGGGCGGCATGCTCGGCCGGATCAAGATCGAGGATTACACGGTGGAACACGTCAATCGCGTCCTCGCGCTCAACGTGACCCAGGTCGCGCTTTTCATGCGCGACGTGATCCCGGTCATGCGCCGGCAGAAATCGGGGAACGTCATCAACGTGACGTCGATCGCCGCGCGCAATGGCGGGGGCGGGGGCGCCGTGCTGTACGCGGGCGCCAAGGGCTTTGTTTCGACGGTGACGCGCGGATGGGCGAAGGAAGTCGTCGGCGACGGCATTCGCGTCAATGCGGTGTCGCCCGGCGTGATCACCACACCTTTCCACGATCGCTATTCGACGGCCGATCAGCTGAAGGCGATGCAGGCGATGGTGCCGATGAATCGTCTTGGCAGTCCGGAGGAGTGCGCGGGAACGTTCCTTTATCTCGC
>WNFL01110504.1_pt1 | contig 11805 bp, 10 predicted proteins | sample 5400361 | NCBI WGS metagenome assembly WNFL01 (sample SAMN13153351, study PRJNA577476) | soil metagenome | isolation source: 40 cm soil on Douglas fir-dominated hillslope | place: USA:California | collected 2013-09-17
TTGTGAGATATGCGTCTACTTTAGGGTCATTGCACAGAGGCAGGCGCTTCTCAAGCATTTGCGCGTTTTGCTTACCGACCTGAATATCGGTTTGCGGCGAATACATGTTCCAGGGTGGCTTCAATTTGCTGCGCTGCGCCCACAGTCCCGGAGCACAAACCAGAGCGAGCAGTAGAGTCACGGACGCCCGCGATATCCGGAGCCATCTCGATTTCATTTTCTCGACCCCAATGCCCGCCACCCCACTGCCATCAAGGTCCGAGCTGGACCCAGATAGGATGAAGAATCGCGTCTTCAGGGATTACTTTACACCGGCGGGGAGGCAAAGAAAAAAGCCCGAGCGCCTATGAACTCGGGCCTGTATGAAAACCTAGGTATTGGAACGGACTAGCGTGCCACGCGCGGAGTTGGCTCCACGACAATAGTAGAGGCAGGCGCATCGACCGACTTCCCGCTGTGCGCCTTCGCGAGACGCGCGGGCGCCGCAGGCTCCAGCCGGCGCGCCGGCATTGCCAAGTTCTCGCCTTCGCGAATAAACGTCAGCCGGTCTTGATCGCGGTCCCAATCGATGCAAACCAAGTCGCCCAGATGAATCTGCTCGGTAGCCAAGAGGTTCGCCAAGGGGTAGACAACATGCCGCTCAATGGCTCGCTTGAGGTGCCGCGCGCCATATCTCTGATCGGTGCCTTCCTGCAGCAAGAACTCTTTCGCTGGCCCGGTCACCCGGAATAGGAACTGGCCCTTGGCCGTTTCCAGCACACGCTGCTGCACCTGTCCCAATTCGATGTCCAGAACCTCTTGCAACTGCTCGCTTCTAAGGGGATGAAAGCAAACCACTTTATCCAGGCGGTTCATGAATTCGGGCGAGAACTTGCGCCTGGCCGCTTCCACAGCGGTCCGCTCCACTTTCTGGTCCAGCCCGGTAGCCGGCTTGTCTTTTGGCTGGACGAAGCCCATGCCGCCATTCATTAATTCCGTAATTTCGCCCCCACCCAGGTTGGAGGTGAGGAAAATGACCGTCTGCGACAGGTCCACGCGGCGATTGTCGCCCAATGTCAAAGTCGCTTTATCGAGCATTCCCAAAAGCAGTTGCCACAGCGCGTCCGATGCCTTCTCGATTTCGTCGAACAGCAAGAACGACAGTTTCAACTTGTCCGTGTAGCCCTTCGCCAACTCTTCCTGCGTAATTAGGGGATGGGTCTCGCGATGCCCCAGGTAGCCCGGAGGCGAGCCGATCAGCTTCGCAATCTCATGAGAATGCTGGAATTCCGCGCAGTCCACCTTAATTACAGAACGCGAATCCCCGAATAAGATCTCCGCCGCCGCTTCCACAATGCGCGTCTTGCCCGATCCCGTCGGCCCCAAAAACAGCAAATTCCCAACCGGCCGCCCCGGTGAGTTCAACCCGGCACAGAAAACCTGGTACAGGTCCACCAGCGCCTGCACACCCTCTTCTTGCCCGACAATCTTCGACCGCAAGGCCCCCTGAAAATCCCGGGTATCGTTGCTCCGGATAGTCGGATCCAATTGATGTCGGACGGCTGCTTTCATATGATCTATCCTCAGTGGCGTCCAGCTTCCCCCGAACGCAAGCGCATCTCAGGAAGTCGCAACCTGTAACAGTGCATGGGGCGTGCCATTTTCCACCCTCTCTTATTCCCGCGAAAACCGTGCAGATTCATAGTGATACCAATTTCAGGATCCTGAAACTTGTCTCATACGCTGAGACGATGTTTCATTGCTGCAAAAAATGAGAGAGCTGAAACAGTTTGTGTCAGCCGCCGCACGACGAAAAGGGGCGGCAGAGTGTTTACTCTGCCGCCCCACATGATTAGAAAAGGTGTAAATTTTTCAGCGCTCCGGCTTCTTACGCGCTTGCGGAGCCGCAGCAGGCGCCGCTGCTGCCGGTGCAGTCCGGGGCTTCTTTCCTTCTGTGACGGCTTCGGCCGGTATCTCGGCCTTCCGACCGTCTTTCGCTTCGGCGCCCGCGGCAACTTGCTCGCTGTCCGGATGATTTTGTACCAGCGCGCCTTCACCTTCGCGAATAAACGTTAGCTGCGAATGTTCGCGGTCCCAATCGATGCAAACCAGGTCCCCCAGATGCACTTGCTCGGTCGCAAGCAGGTTGGCCAGCGGATATACGACATGCCGCTCAATGGCTCGCTTCAAGTGTCGCGCGCCATACCGCTGATCCGTGCCTTCTTTCAGCAAGAAGTCGCGTCCAGCCATCGTCACGCGGAACAAAAACTGCCCCTTTGCCGTTTCCAGCACGCGCTGCTGCACCTGGCCGAGCTCGATGTCGAGCACTTCTTCCAGTTGTTCGCGTCGCAAAGGATGGAAAACGACTACCTTATCTAGCCGGTTCATGAACTCCGGCGAGAACTTGCGCCGCGCCGCTTCCACCGCAGTGCGCTCCACCTTCTGATCCAAGCCACTGTCTGGTTTGTCAGTCGGCTGGACGAAGCCCATTCCCCCATGCATCAATTCCGTGATTTCCCCGCCACCCAGGTTAGACGTAAGAAAAATCACCGTTTGCGAGAGATCGACCCGGCGATTGTCGCCCAGCGTCAGCGTCGCCTTGTCCAAGATTCCGAGCAGCAGTTGCCATAGGGCATCCGAAGCCTTCTCGATTTCGTCGAAAAGCAAAAATGACAGCTTCAGCTTGTCCGTATGGCTCTTCGCTAGTTCCTCTTGTGTGATCAAAGGATGCGTCTCGCGATGCCCCAAATACCCTGGTGGCGACCCGATCAGCTTCGCAATCTCATGAGAATGCTGGAATTCCGCGCAGTCTACCTTGATCAAAGATCGTGCGTCACCGAACAGAATCTCCGCGCCCGCTTCCACAATGCGCGTCTTCCCCGAGCCTGTCGGCCCCAAGAAGAGTAAATTCCCCACTGGCCGTCCCGGTGAATTCAAGCCGGCGCAAAACACCTGGTATAGGTCGACCAACGCCTGCAGGCCTTCGTCCTGGCCGACGATTTTCGACCGCAGCGCCGTCTGGAACTCCAGCGTATCGGTGCTTCGTTGGTTTGGATCAAGTGGCAATATATGTTCTCCCATGGCCGCCTCCCTAGCGCCTCCGCAGCTGCGGCGACGCTTGACTAAACCGACCCCGCCCTTGGTCAAACTGGGCCAGTTTGACCTGGAGCGTGGACTGCAGGAGCCGCAACTGTAGGAGCAACTCCCGCGCCACTGCGGGTGATTCAGAAATCTGGAGTATCGGCGGAAACAGGTCCGCAAGATCTAAGTTCAAAGTTCGCAAAGCTCCAACCAGTTTCTGCACTGCCGGCGAATTTGGATCCGCGAGGTCCAAATGACTGTTGACCTGCGCGCGCAAAGCCCGCCAGTTGAGCTCGACAAATGGGTGTTTCTTCGAGACCTCGCGTACCACTCGCTCCGTGATCCGCGCGCGGTCTCCCAATCGCGCGAGGTGCAGTTGCCGCACTTTTCCGCCACGGCGCACGTTGTGCACCAGGTAGAAAGCGTTTCCTTTGCGGCGAACAAAAGCCATGAACCTCACCCCGCGACCCAACCTGACTGTAGTGTACTGCACTTCCACTACACCCTTCAACGCTTGTTTCATAGCGTTGCACGAACCTGCTTCTAAAGTGTTAACCCGATCGTCATCTCGCTGCTCATGGCACTCGCATTGCGCCCGGCAATTCCGATGGGAGCATCACCAACTGGCCTAGAAGATAACCGACCATATTCAGCTTCCATCATCACATTTCTTACTCCGCTCCATTTGTTTTTGCGCATTCACCCGGAGTCTCCCTACCCTATTAGATGCGTCGAAGCGCGAGATGCTTCCTGTATTGCATTCTGGCTTTTGCTGTACTCTGTCGGCTGTCTTACCATTCACTCTTTCTCCGCAATTCGGAGCTCAAAGGATTGAACCCGGCGCCCGCTGTTTTGTCGTTGCCGTGGAGCATCTGTCGTCGGAATTTCAATAGGATGCTGGCACCGCGAATAGGGTGGTTTAGAAAATGTCCTGGGATTTAGTCTATCGTCTGGTGAAACAAATTCCGCGCGGCAGGGTTTTATCCTATGGGGCGCTGGCGAAGGCTTTGCGTCTTAGCGGCGGCGCGCGCAGCGCCGGGCGCGCTATGGCTGCCACTCCCTCCGGAAAAGGCATTCCCTGGCATCGCGTCGTGGGTGAACGCGGCAAAATCCTAATCCGGGAACCGTACGCCTCCCTTCAGAAAAAGCTGCTCGAATCCGAAGGCGTGAAAATCACCGAATCCCGCGTCGATCTAAATTTCCACCTCTGGAAGCCGGTTAGGAAGAATGTGGCCAAAAAGACTGCCGCGAAGAACAAACGCCCTCGCCGCCGCGTTCAGAAGTGAGCCGAACCTGGCGTTTTCATCCAAAGCGGCGGAATTTCCGCCAGAACTCCGCCCAAGTTTCCCGCAAATGACGGCAAACCAGAATGTCCGGATGATCGCGGGATTCCTCGTTTACCACGTTGTATCGATTTGTGTTCTTCGCCGCCACGCGGCAGCTTGAAAAGAGCTCCTCGGCTTGGTCCAGGTCGAATCCAACCACGATCACGGTCTCCGGCGGCGGCTCAGTATAGCCGCGATACCAAAATGAATTGGTTCCGGCCATGGCGCGCGGCAAACCAAGGGATGGCCCGTACAGATTCAGCGCTCCTCCCTCTCCATAATTGCCCGTGAGGATCCCGGTATGTGCCTGCTCTTCAGCCGACAATGACTGATACACATGCGCCACCGTTTGCGCCAGGTCCGTCCAGCCAATCTGTTCGCGGAATTGGTCGTGCATCTTGCTGCTGAACCTCCACAACCCGGACCCCATCGGCGCTATCGGGATGACCGTCAACGCAAAAATCACCCCGCCCGCGACCATGCAGGTCCACAGAATCCCTTGCGCCGCTCGAGAGCCAGCCGGCCGCAGCGACCCTACCCACTTACCCCACAACACACTCCCAGCCGCAAGCAAAACGGGATACATCGGCGCCAGATAGTAGAACCGCGCCTTCGCTATCACAAAAATGCCAAGCGTAACCACATACATCCAGCCCACAGGCCGGTAACGCTTCCCTTCCTCGCGAGCAAAGTAAAACCACAGGCCCAGGAACAACAGCGGGATGGTAGCGGGATTGACGCAAAGCAGAAGCTGCTGCAGCAGGAAACCGTGCGCGCGCCCCTGACTCACATCTCGTGCGTGAATGTGCCTCAAGAATTCCAGCGAAATGAAATGATGCTGCATCTGCCACACCAAGTTCGGCAGGAAAACCAGCAGCGACACCCCCACTCCCGCCCATAGCCATCCGCTCCATAAATACCGGCGCGCCCGCGTCAATACGACTCCGCCGACCAGCCCGGTAGCGAAGAATGCCATCGTGTACTTCGTTTGCATGCCCAAACCAATGACGGCGCCAATCGCCAGCCACCAGCGTGCATCTTCCGTTTTCAGCAATCGCACCAGTAAGTACGTCAGCAGCACGCACCACAAATAATCGAATGACACATACTGAAACACCGCTCCCTGCGCTAAGGACACGGGCGAAATGCCCGTCGCAATCGCCGCCAGCACCTGCTCGCGCCTTCCGCCGCCCAATTCCTTGGCGATCAAGCCGGCGATAACCATCGCGGCGCTCACCGCCACGGCCGCCAGCAAACGGAATCCGACCAATGATGTTCCGAACAGGACTAGCTCTACCCGCGCGAGCAGCGGCACGATTGGAGGATAAACAACGAATCCCCAATCGAGGTGCCGGGCGTCGTCAAGCATCTGTAGCTCATCGCGATGAAAACCGTACTGCCCGTTAGTCGCGGTGTGCAGCGCCACGCGCACGATGGCTAGCAGCACGAGCAGTCCGACGTCGCTCTTCAGCCAGGAAAAAATCCGGCTGCTTACGCTAGCCTTCCTCGTTATGGACTCGCTCTCGGTAAGATGATTGTTCTCAGCAACGTTTTCAGTCTCGCCCACAGGCCCCCCTATCCATTTCGCCCGACGCATCATGTTGTAGGGGCACGGCACTGCCGTGCCCGCGCCGAGCCTCACCGGCTTCTTCGTCTTTGCCTTTATGTAGTTGCCGCGGCGTTTTTCCCGCGGGGCGCCTCTATACCGAACATGATATAGGTTGCAAAGTGTATCCGAGATCGATTTGGCGCAACCAAAAATCGAATTCGCGCGCCCGCACTCCGCCGACCTGGACTACCCCTCGTTTGCTCCCAGTGGCCACGTACCGGCATACTTTGCTGTACACTAAATCGCTTTATGCCCGAAGCCGTTCTGCAAGTCGATAATCTGGTCAAACACTATGGCGACGTGCAAGCCGTGCGCGGCGTCAGCTTCAGCGTCTACGAAGGGGAAGTTTTCGGCCTGCTCGGCCCCAATGGCGCCGGAAAAACCACGACCGTAGAGATTCTCGAAGGTCTGCGCAGTCCCGACGGCGGTTACGTCCGCGTTTGCGGCTTCGACCCGCAAGTCAGCGCCCGGGAGCTGAAGCATGAAATCGGCGCGTCGCTACAGTCGACTTCCCTGCCCGACAAATTGCGCGTGATGGAAGCGCTCCGTCTCTTCGCCGGCTTCTACAAACGCCGCCGCGATCCCGAAGAGCTGCTCAAGCGCTTTGGGCTCGAAGAAAAGCGCGACACCTTCTACAGCAAGCTTTCCGGCGGACAGAAGCAGCGCCTCGCCCTCGCCATGGCTCTCATAAATAATCCGCGAGTCCTCTTTTTCGACGAGCCCACCGCCGGCCTCGACCCGCAAGTCCGTCGCGAAATTTATGACATCATCGAAGAGCTGCGCCGCGAAAAGAAAACCATCCTGATGACCACGCATTACATCGAGGAAGCCGAGCGCCTCTGCGATCGCGTCGCCATCGTCGATCACGGCAAAGTCATCGCCTGCGGCTCCCCTCGCGAGCTCAAGCAGCGCTCGGGCGGGAACACACGCATCGAGGTCAAGCTGGCCAGGCCCGCCACGAACGGCACACTGAGCAATCTTGACGGCGTCGTCGACGCGCGCGAAGTCGACGGCACCTACGTTCTGCACACCCAGCGCCCGCCGCAAGCCATCGTCTCTCTCGTGAAGCATCTTGAGGCCGAAGGCAACGAGCTTGTCAGCCTTGAAATCGCCACGCCTTCCCTCGAAGACGTGTTCATCGAAATGACCGGAAGGAGGCTACGCGATTGAAAAACTTTGTCAGCCTCACGCGCATGCGCATTCAACTTGCCCTGCGTAACAGAATGTTTTTCTTCTTCAGCGTGATTTTCCCGCTCGGCATGTTTTTCCTGTACGCGGGCATTTTTGCGAAAGGCAATCCGCGCGTGGTCAGCTTCTTCCTCGGCCCGGTAATCGCCCTCAATGTAATGGGCAGTTTCTGGGGTCTCAGCGCCATGCTAGTGACGTTTCGTGAGCAAGGAATTCTGCGCCGCTTCCACGTAAGCCCCGTAAGCGCCGCAGACATGCTCGCTTCCAGCATCTTCGCTAACTATCTGCTCACGCTTCCAACGGTAATGATTGAATTGCTTTTCGCTCGCGTGATTTTCCACGTCGTGAATCTCGGCGATCTTGTTTCTCTTTTTGTGCTCGTGACTGTCGGCACCGTCTCCTTCGCCTCCCTCGGCCTTGTCGTCGCCAGCGTCACCAACACCATGCAAGAAACGCAAGTCCTCAATCAACTCATCTGGCTCCCGCTGATTTTTCTTTCCGGTGCGACGCTGCCCATCGCTTACCTGCCCAAAGCGGCGCAGAGCGTCGCCGTGTTCCTTCCTGCCACCTATCTCGTCACTGGACTGCAAGGCGCCATGTACTCCTCTTTTCCTGTATGGAAGCTGCTGACGCAAATTCTCGCTCTCGCGCTGTGGACGGTCCTTACTTTTTTCGTCGCCGCGCAGCTCTTTCGCTGGGAGCCGGAGTCTAAAATCTCTCGTAGCGCCAAGCTCTGGGTCTTGGCCACTGCTCTTCCCTTTTTTCTCCTCGGAGTTTGGGAAAACAAAAACGGCCAGATTCTGACGCAAGCCCAAACGGCCTATCGTTCGCTAGACCGGCGATCAAGCACCGAGCAGCCCAAGCCGGATTCGCACTCTATGGGCAACCTGCCAAAATCAAAGAGCGACAGCGAGCCGCAACAGTAGCCGCTGGCATGAAGCAGTACAGCGCCGCGCCAATTTGTCTTTCCTCTCTCCTCCGCTGGCACCTTCCGCCGATTGACGACTCCCCGCCTCTCCCGTATTCTGCAACAGCAAAGACCCAAGGAGCGCAAATGCCCATTAACAAGACCGAAAAAATCTGGCACAACGGAAAGTTCATCAACTGGGACGACGCCACGCTACACGTGCTTTCCCACGTCGTGAGCTATGGCTCCGCGGTCTTCGAAGGCATTCGCTGCTACGAAACCAAGCAAGGGCCCGGCATCTTCCGTCTCCGCGAGCACATGCAGCGCCTCATTAACTCCGCGAAAATCTATCGCATGGAGCTGCCCTACTCGCTCGACGATTTCTGCAATACCGCCACCGAAGTCGTGCGCCTCAATAAGCTCAACGCCTGCTACGTCAAGCCTATCGTTCTCCGCGGCTATGGCGAAGTCGGCGTGAATCCGCTCAGCTCGCCAATCGATATTTACATGGCCTGCTGGTCTTGGGGCGCGTACCTTGGCCCGGAAGCTCTCGCGAAAGGTGTCGACGTCGGCGTCAGTTCCTGGACGCGCATCGCCCCTAACACTTTGCCGGCGATGTCCAAAGCCGCCGCGAACTACATGAATTCGCAGCTTATCCGCATGGAAGCCAGCTTCAACGGCTACGCCGAAGGCATCGCGCTCGACACCGACGGCCACGTCAGCGAAGGTTCCGGCATGAACGTTTTCCTCGTGCACGACGGTGTGCTCTACACTCCGCCACTCGCCACCAGCATTTTGCCGGGCATCACTCGCGACACCGTCGTGAAAATTGCCGAAGACCTGAAAATCCCTGTAAAGGAACAAGTAATCCCGCGCGAAATGCTCTACATTGTCGACGAAGTGTTCTTCTGCGGGACGGCCGTCGAAGTCACGCCGATTCGCTCGGTCGACCACATCCAGGTCGGCAAAGGCGTTGCCGGCCCCATCACCCGCAAGCTCCAGGAAGAATTCTTCGCCATCACCAGCGGCGCCAAGCCCGATCGCCACAACTGGCTGACGCCAGTCAGCGTCCCCGTAAGCGCTGCGTCGCGCTAGTTTTCTGCTCAACTCGCGACTCTAACGCCGGCTTGTCCTGGCAGCGAAGGGCATCTTGTCGGCGAGGCCATCTATCGTAGGGCAGCAGCTTTATCCCGAGCGCAGCCCCAGCTTGCCACGCTGCCAGCATTGTTCATGGCGCCGCTTTCTTTCTTCCACGAAAACAAAAATTAGCACGTAACGACCAACAACTGCCTCACTGTTCGCGCACTATGCGCCAAATCTTTTTCCCGCCTCGCCACTTCCTCGGCTAAAATCTCCCAGCCATGTACACCACCTTCCAAAAATTCGCCGCCGAATTCCTCGGCACCTTCGCTCTCGTGTTCTTCGGCGCGGGCGCCATCTGTGCGGACCGTTATCTCCAAAGCTCCGGCGGCATCGGCCTTCTTGGTATCGCGCTGGCCCACGGACTGGCCATCGCCATCATGGTCTCTGCCCTCGGCCACATCTCCGGCGGCCATTTTAATCCCGCCGTAAGCATCGGTTTCTGGGTCACCAAACGCATCGGCACCCTGGAAGCGTTTCTCTATTGGGCCGCCCAGATCCTAGGTGGCATCGCCGCCGCATTTCTCCTCAAGGCCATCATTCCCGAGGAAACCTGGCGCGCCGTAGCTCTCGGGACTCCGGAGCTAGTCCGAGATTTCTCCCGCCTCTCCGCGATGGTCCTCGAAGCCATCACCTCCTTTTTCCTCGTCCTCGTCGTCTTCGCCACCGCGGTCGATGAACGCGGCGCCTTCCGCTCCATCGCCGGATTCGGTATCGGCCTGACCATCACCCTAGGCATCCTAGTTATCGGCCCCTTTACCGGGGCCGCGATGAATCCCGCCCGCGCGTTTGGCCCCGCCCTCGCCTCCAATCACTGGACCAACTGGGGCGTCTATTGGATCGGCCCTCTAGCCGGCGGCTTCCTAGCCGGCCTCCTCTACGACTCCCTCTACCTCAAAAAAGCGGTCTAGTCCGCCTCTTCTCTCTCCTTTCCGTTTACCTAAGGTCGAAGGGAGCTCCGACCTCGACCTCAGTTCCTATGTGGCTAGCTATCTTCGCTTTTTGGCTAATTCCCGCCAGTAACTACCGCGCAACCGCCCAATTCACATTCCTTGTCCACTCTTCGCGCCAATGCTAACGTCAAAAAAGTCGCACACACAGCGGAGTTCACACGAAATGTCACTCAGCATCGACGATCTCCTGCGCCGCGCTGTCGAAAACAAAGCCTCGGACTTGCACCTGAAGGTCGGCAATCACCCTTACCTCCGTGTCGACGGCCTTCTGAACGCCGTCACCGACGTCCCGCGCGTCACTCCCGAAGAAATGCTCTCCATGGCGTTCAGCATGATGACCAATCGCCAGAAGCAAAAGTTTAAGGAAACCGCCGAGCTGGACATGGCCTACGGCGTTGCCGGCCTCGGCCGCTTTCGCGTCAACGTTTTCCAGCAGCGCGGGAACGTCGGCATGGTCCTGCGCGTCATCCCCACGAAAATCCGCACCACCGACGAGCTAAATCTTCCCGCCGTCATCAATCGCGTTTGCGAAGGGCAGCGCGGTCTGGTTCTCGTCACCGGCACCACCGGTTCCGGCAAATCCACCACGCTCGCCGCCATGGTCGACCGCATCAACGCCAATCGCTCCGACCACCTAATCACCATCGAAGATCCCATCGAGTTTCTGCACCGCGACAAGCGCAGCTTCATCAACCAGCGCGAAGTCGAAGTCGATACCGCGAACTTTTCCACCGCCTTGCGCGCCGCATTGCGTCAGGATCCCGACGTCATCCTCGTCGGCGAAATGCGCGACCTCGAAACCATTTCCACCGCCCTGCTCGCCGCCGAAACCGGCCACCTGGTTTTCTCCACCTTGCATACGCTCGACGCCACAGAGACGATTCAGCGCATCATCGCCGTCTTCCCACCGCCCGAGCAGAAGCAAATTCGCTTGCAACTCGCCGCCACGCTGAAAGCCGTCATCTCCCAGCGCCTCGTGCGCCGTGCCGACGACAAAGGCCGCGTCCCCGCCTGCGAAGTCATGATCAGCACCGGATACATCCGCGATTGCATCATCAATCCGGACAAGACGCGCCTCATTCACGACGCCATCGCCGCCGGCACCAGCCAATACGGCATGCAGACCTTCGATCAATCGCTTTTCGATCTATACAGCAAGCAGCTAATCACGCTCGACGAAGCCCTGGCGCGCTCCTCCAACCCCATCCAAGGCATCCGTTCCGCCTCCGACTCCGCCCGCGAAGAAATGGAACGCCAAATGGCCGATTTCGAGCGCTTCGCCCGCAAGTAGCCCAGCGAATAGCACTCAGTCGGACAGCCATTTCTGGCTGTCCGCGCGCATACTCTTCTCTGTGCTCTCCGTGCTCCAACCTCAGTGCCCTCTGTGTTAAATCTTTTTCCTCGCTCCTGCCGTCCGGTCCAAATCGCCGCCTCCCAAGCGTCACTGTAATGGCGGCACACATAGCCGCTACAATCCATGAGGGAGGTTTCGCAATGCAATATCTCTTGATGCTGTATGCCAATGAGGCTGGCTGGTCCAACATGACCAAGACCCAGCAAGAGCAAGGATACGCGGCCTATATGGCTTACACCGAAGCGCTGAAAAAAGCCGGCGCATGGGTG
>WNFL01153574.1_pt2 | contig 11805 bp, 18 predicted proteins | sample 5400361 | NCBI WGS metagenome assembly WNFL01 (sample SAMN13153351, study PRJNA577476) | soil metagenome | isolation source: 40 cm soil on Douglas fir-dominated hillslope | place: USA:California | collected 2013-09-17
TCGCTCCTGCAGTTTACACCCTGATTCGATGAAGGTCAGCAATGAGCCCCCAGGTAATCGTCTCCACTTTCCAGTCGCGAAACCATCTAAGCAACTTTATAGCCGACGGAAGCACAACCGGTATCCCTCCGGCTCTCGAGATCCCGCCACTACCTACCAAGGTGTCGTTGAGGAAGATATATGCCGACCTGCTTGGATACCTCTTTGACCATGGTACGCTAGCCCTAACTGCCCTTATCCTAGTACTGACCTTAACTAAAGCACGAGAGTTTTTCAAGAATAACATTGTCGATGGTTCCAGTATTTGGACTCGTCTCGCTCACCAATTGACTATTTGCCTCGCAACTCCAAATGGATGGGAAACCTCCCAACAAGTGCGCCTCATTGCCCTTCTATGACCATCACCTGGAGTGATAATGACGCCTGACATAGGCCTTCCTTCGTGAAGCGTGCATCCTCGGTGGACTACTGCCAGAGTCCCACGACGAATCTCGCTTACGCTTCGTTACTGAGGGTGAAGCCTCAGTACACTATGCCCTCGGTTATACCCAATCTGCTCAATGGCTTCGCAAGGGGGTTGTATTCGCCGTTGTCGATGCCGGAGGGTCTACTGTCGACTCAACCCTGTACGAGTGCAAGGAGACCACTCCCAAGCTTCTCCTCGAGGAAGTCTGTGCGAGCGAGTGCGTACAGGCAGGGAGTGTGTTTGTCGATTGTGCAGCGCAGCAAATGCTCGAGGCCAAGTTGCAAGGCGGTCAGTTCGGCGATGACGCCTACGTCCAAGATATTTTGAGAGAGTTCGAGAAGAAGACCAAGCGTAAGTTTGATGGGACCCAGGCGTCGTCGATCATCAAGTTTGGCAAGGTCAGTTAAAATGTCCACCTTAATGCCACGGTCGAATACTGACCTTCGAATTTAGGACTGGGATAACGACCGTGAACACGGTATCTGGAAGGGGCGTATCACTCTTACCAAAGATGACCTGGAACAGACGTTCATCGAGGTCGTACCACGGATCGTATCCAGCTGCTCAAACTTGATCAGTGGCAAGAAGGTCGACGTAAGCGCGTTCAAATGATCAAGCGTTGGGATTGACTAAACTAGCGACACAACTAGCACTTGCTCCTCGTCGGTGGATTTGGCGAGTCCCCGTATCTCCGTCGCCGACTGAAGGAGACGTTTGCAAACAAGGGCGTCAAGGTGGTTACTGTTGATGAGCCAACGTGAACCAAACTCTTCGTTGTGTCACCAAAACTGCTCTACTGACTCGTTAACCTCGGCACGGTAGCAAAAAGGCTGCTGCAGAGGGAGCTGCGATCTGGTGTATTAAGCAGCTCGTCGTTGCGCGTGCTGCGAGAAGCACGTTTGGTGTGTGTCTCTGCTCGTCCTAGCCCAGCTGCAGGCCAACGTCCCCACAGGTGTCATTGTCAGACAATATTTCGATCCAACGAACCCAGTCCATTTCGCAAGGAAGCACAAGTCCTTCGTCTCCAATGACGGTTAGTCAAATATAGTTCCCATACCATGTGAGAAAGGGCTTACTTCCAACTTGTTAGGCGTCAACAGGATCGATGGCATCTTTACTACCTGGTTCAAGAAGCACTCTGTCATTGGAGAAGAGTTGAGTAAGACCTTCAGCTACCGGAACACGTACACAACTCTCGATCACGACCTTGGAACTTTCTCCGTGGGCATCTACGCGTACGAAGGGGAGGGCGATACCGACTGGGCATGGGATGAATCAGGCAACCTGTTCCCAAGTATTCGACGTGTTTGCACGCTCAAGGCCGACTTGTCGGGTCTCCAGAGACTTTTGAAAGTTCAGAAGAGTTCAGAGGGTCAAGAATTCTGGGAGGTATTTTACCATGTAAACGTACTTTTTGGCGGTACGGCCTTAAAGGCAAGGATGACGTGGTACGAAGGAGTGAGTATATTCACACTTGCATTCACGAGTCACTGATATTTGGTTGTGCCTTTCAGGAAATCCTGCACGAAGGCCCTGTTAGCATTATACCAAACTCTGTCTACTAGATCACGTCTGCTTTCCATCACAATAGGATGGGAAGCTTGATCCAATGAACGCCTTCCATTCTGCATCAGCTAGTCCGCTTGATACAATCGACTCTGTAAAACAGCTTACTCGTTGGAGGTGTTATTCTGGGGACCGAGAGTCGGTCATATGCAGGGTTGTGAAGCTGTTACAGGAGTATATGCCCAGTTATCAAATGGCAACGTCTTCGGTGTATATAAGGTCACGATCCTATAATACTGTATCCTTACGATGCTGAAGGATGCCGAGGACGTCCGATGCGCTCTTGACAGGTAATCTCCAATGCGTACCTTTGCTGGGTATGACTTCCAATGTGCGGTATTAACCTCCCGCAACTTCCAATGAGCGGTACTGAACTCCCGCGACTTCCATACCCAGAACTGGAGAAGCTTATATCGTCTGCTGTCGCCGTGTGACCGACTTGCTGCTGTTGTTGTTGACCAGCAATTCGCGCCGATCTCCAGCACTAGCTAATCCCTTCTGTTGCCGCTTAAGTTCGCCCTGGATCTATCCTTCGCTCTGTCCCAATGCCTTTTGCCACTTGTGCTTTTCTTCCCCCTTCCCACCTTCCCTGCGTTTATTCCGACTCTCCCCTCGTTTCTCGCAGTCACCATGCTACTCCCATCGCGGGGTCTCTGACTGCGTTCGCCCGGGTCTGCCATTAGGAGCCGTGTGATGCGTCAGGGGTAGTGTTGAGTAGTATATGACCCATGGGTTTGTTTATTGTCTGCTGTCAGAGAGGTGACGTAGTCCCCCTCACGGTTCTCTCTTACCTCGTCGTGCGTTAGGTCTGTCCACAAGGCGCGCGGTCTGGCTCACTCGCATTTTGACCATACACTAAAATTTTGTTCTGCATCGGAAAGAGTGGTGTTAAGGGTCGTAATCTCATTTCGATACTCGTATTTCGACCATGAATTAGTTTGTCGATGTACCTGAGCCATTCGGGTTCTTTCCTCTAAGACCAAGTCTTCACCGTCTCCTTATGATCCGTGGCTCTCATTGCTGTTCGATCGTGCGGGAACTTGTGGTGAAGGTACCACGGGTGGAGGCTGTGTCAGTAGGCGGACCACCAAGAATTGAGATAAGGCCTCTGCACGTCTTGGAGTTCATTGGCGCTTCATTGGATTAGGGGGGAACCCTTTCGCTGGCAATGGACTATGGAGTTGCTAAGATCGACGGCTGAAACAAGGCTCCATGATTACGCCGTCAGGGGTACAAAAAGTTCCTGTAACCTTTGTTGGCTCTCGAGTAGCTACCATTGCATCCTGTACAGGAGCCTGATGGCCTCGAGGTGCAGACATGTGGTTAATGGCTAGGAACGAGCCTGGGAACGCGCGCGGCTAGCTTCCCTTAGACCTCGACTTCAACTATGGATGCCTCTCCAAAGGAAAGATACCAGGGTCAGGAGAAAATCCTCATCTCTATTGACCTCGGAACTACGATGAGTCTGTACATGCAGCCCAATCCGTGCCTTGGCTGACCCTTTTCGCAGGTGCGGTGGCCTACACGCATTTGTTCCCAGGTTCAACACCTCAAGTCAGGTAAGAACTTTCTCGTCATAGTCGTACCCAACCTCAGAATTCGTTCCAGGATTGTAAACAGGTGGCCTGGACAAGAAGAAGCTGCGGGAGATTCCAAGGTCGAACCTATAATCACACCAAGTGAACACTGTCTCAATTTGACGACCTTCAGATTCCGTCCTTGGTGGCCTATGAAGGTGACCGCCCGATTGCATTTGGCGCGGAAGCCCTCGAGTATGCAGAAGTAGACGGTGTATTCATTGCAAAGTGGTTTAAACTCCAGTGAGTTTATTGGGCATGTATGGCACAACTGTCTCTGACCACCCAACTCGCTCCTGCAGTTTGCACCCTGATTCGATGAAAGTCAACAATGAACCTCCAGGTAAATCTCCACTCTCCAGTCGCGAAACCATCTAAGCAGTTTTATAGCATACGGAAGCACAACCGGCATTGCTCCAAACTTCGAGATCCCGCCTCTACCTGCCATGGTGCCGTTGAGGAAGATATATGCCGACCTGCTTGGATACCTCTTTAACCACGGTACGCTAGCCCTAACTACCCTCGCCCTAATGCTAACCTTAGCTAAGCACGAGAGTTTTTCCAGAATAACATTATCGATGGTGCCAGCACTTGGACTCGTCTTGGCGACCAAGTGACCATTTGCCTCGCAACTCCAAACGGATGGGAAACCTCCCAACAAGTGCGCCTATATCGCCCTTCTATTACCATTAGCTGTGCTGATAATGACACCTGATATAGGCATTCCTTCGTGAAGCATGCATCCTCGGTGGACTACTGCCAGAGCACCACGACGAATCTCGCTTACGCTTCGTTACTGAGGGTGAAGCCTCAGTACACTATGCCCTCGATTATACCCCATCTACCCAATGGCTTCGCAAGGGGGTTTTCTTCGCTGTTGTCGATGCCGGGGGGTCTACTGTCGACTCGACCTTGTACGAGTGCAAGGAAACCACTCCCAAGCTTCTCCTCGAGGAAGTATGTGCGAGTGAGTGCGTACAGGCAGGGAGTGTGTTTATCGATTGTGCGGCTCAGCAAATGCTCGAGGCCAAATTGCAAGGCGGTCAGTTCAGCGACGACGCGTACATCCAAGATATTCTGAGAGAGTTTGAGAAGAAGACCAAGCGGAAGTTTGATGGGACCCAGGTGTCGTCGATCATCAAGTTTGGCAAGGTCAGCTGGAATGTCCACCTTAATGCCACAGTCAAATACTGACCGTCGAATTTAGAACTGGGATAACGACCATGAACGCGGTGTCTGGAAGGGGCGTATCACCTTTACTAAGGACGACGTGGAACAGACGTTCATCGAGGTCGTACCACGGATCGTATCCAGCTGCTCAAACTTGATCAGTGGCAGGGGGGTCGAGGTAAGCATGTTCAGATGCTCAAGCGTTGGAATTGACTAAGCTAACGACATAACTAGCACTTGCTCCTCGTCGGTGGATTTGGCGAGTCGCCGTATCTCCGTTGCCGGCTGAAGGAGGCGTTTGAAGAGATGGGCGTCAAGGTCGTTGCTATTGACGAGCCTACGTGAACCAAACTCTTCGTTGTGTTGCAAAGATTGCTCTACTGACTCGTTAACCTCGGCACGGTAGCAAAAAGGCTGCGGCAGAGGGAGCTGCAATCTGGTGTATTAAGCAGCTCGTTGTTGCGCGTGCTGCGAGAAGCACGTTTGGTGGGTGACCCTGCTCGTCGTTCCCCAGCTGCAGGCCAATAATCCCTACAGGTGTCATTATCAAGCAACGTTTCGATCGCAAGAACCCAGTCCATGTCGCAAGGAAGCACAAGTGCATCGTCGACACTGACGGTTAGTCAAATGTAGTGCCCATACCATGTGAGAAAGGGTTCACTTCCAAATTGTCAGGTGGCAACTGGATCTACGGCATCTTTACTACCTGGGTCAAGAAAAACGCTGTCATTGGAGAGGACTTGAGTCAGACCTTCGGCTACTACGGCACGTACGAGACTCTCGATAACGGCCTTGGCACTTTCTCCTTGGACATCTACGCGTACGATGGAGAGGGCGATACCGACTGGGCTTGGGACGAATCAGGCAAGCTATTGCCAAATTTTCGTCGTGTTTGCACACTCGCGGCCGATTTGTCGGGTCTCAGAAATTTTTTGAAAGCGCATAAGAGTTCCAAGGGTCAAGAATTCTGGAGGGTAGATTTCAAAGTAAACGTACTTTTTGGCGGTACGGCCTTAAAGGCAAGGATGACGTGGTACGAAGGAGTAAGTATTTCATACCTCCATCCACGGGTCACTGATATTTGGTTGTGCCTTTCAGGAAATCCTGCGCGAAGGCCCTTTCAGCGTTATTCCGAACTCAGTCTACTAGATTGCACCTGCTTTCCATCGCAAGAGGATGGGAAACCTGATCCAATGAACGCCATCCATTCTGCATCAGTCCGCTCAATACAATCGACGCTGTAAAACAGCTTAGTCGTGGAGGTGTCGGAAATGTGCTATACTAGCGACCGAGTGTCGGTCATATGCAGGGTTGTGAGGCCGTTACAGGAGTGTATGCCCGGTTATCACGTGGCAACGTCTTGGGTATATACAAGGTCACGATCCTAGGATGCTGTATCCCTACGTGTTTGTAGCAGGCGTCAACAAACACGAATATTTGCGTCGTTTTATCGGAGTCGCGGGAATTCCAATACCCGTGCCCACTTCCATGCCATTTGATGCAGGGGACGATCGAGTGCACGTGAACAGGAGAGATTGATCGAGTTGAAGTTGCATTTGTTAGGGTGGCGGATGCCGCCTTGCTTTTGCTTTGAAGCACCAATTAATGTTGTCAATCACCGGATCGGAATCAAAACACTCAAAACCTTTCACACCCCGTAAAAAGTCTCAGCATCCTTAAATAACCACTATGGCCAGCTCCTGCCGATGTCCGTCGGTGCTTGGAATGCGCCCTTTTCGTAAATATTTGGGTAATGTGCGAACAGTGACCTTTAAATAAGAGCTATCGGACCGCATTGCATGTGAGTGGTGTCGCTCTCCGCCGCCTGGAAATATGACAACAAGGCCGGATGGACTGAGCCACACCGCGCGAGCAAAGAGCGGATCCCGATCCAGGGACAGCAGGCCATCACCCGTTATGAAATATTGCATAGCGGATATGCCATCCATTTGTTCAGAAGTATATGAGAGGGGACAAAACCGTGAGGTTCTGCCCCTCTGGCTGTGCACTATATATACTACTGTACAATAACACGTGCTGCAATAAGAGTGGGGTTATGTACGGAGATCGGGATGGGGATCGCAAGGAGAACGTGTGGGGTGTGGGGAAGAGCCAAACATGACCGAAACGGGGTGACGCGACAAACACAATAGACGGTGACAATAGGAACTCCAACAGTCCCGTAGGGAGATAGACGAGAAAGGACTGAGGGAGACAAGTAGATAGACCGGGTTCAAATTGAGAATCAGATTACAGTTCGTGTACCACTAGCTACAGGTATTTAACTAAAGTTATGGATCGGGAAACCACAAGGTGCTTTCGTGAAATCTTTTATCTCGGCATGAAGCGGAACACAAGAAGGGTGAAGTAAATTAAATTAATGGGAAATGTCCAGCAGGTGGTAAAAGGGACGTATTCTAAATGGGATCGAGCGGGAGACATAGCGAGGCAGGCTGAATGCATTGCCGGACCGCATGGGCGTCGGTTCTGGGGGCCTGCCGATCGGGGATGAATGCCGATGGCTCTGGTCAGGCTTTGTAAACCACTTGATGCGTCGGGACCCTAACACATAATGGGTCCGGAGGGCCAAGGGACGGGGTATGACTCGGTGGGTTCTCCTATTGTTTGTTTGTGTTCGCCATGAGTGGCATTCCTCATCGGTGGGTCGGGTGGATGTGCGCGTGTTCAGGCGTCATCGGGTTTCTGGTCGTCTAGGTCTCTGATCAGTTTGCTCTGTCTCTGGTAGTGCTTATAGGGTCACTTGGACCTTTTGTTTTGGAACGCCTTGCTTTTCCTAACGGCAGGGAGTGAGGACTGATAGACGAAGTTCGAGGAAATAGCGCCCGTGAATGTCGTCTAGAATCACAGGTATGACTAGGTACCTACGATACATTGTATACGCACTGAAGACTACATTTACGAGGCATTTGGGGGCCGCATTCCACAAAGAGCCTGACTCTATACCAATCGTTTATCGTCCCTCACTTCGCTCTTCCGTGCCTGTAACCCAAACCCGGCCGGTAAAATCTGTGCATTGATCTCTTGGTTTGATTCCATAAACATTGGGTTGAAAGACTTGATCGACGACACGTGGAATCAAAGGGGTGTAGTTGAACGCTCGAGCTTTGTTCTTGGAATTTGATTCCGTCCATAAAAGGACCGACCCCGTCGTACCAAAGGTCGAAAGGAGACCTGGTCTGGGCTGCAAAGAGGTCCAAGACTGTGTGTAGCTCGCGAGAGCGCTCATAGTTGGTCATCGCGCTCAGGCTAGGCCTGAACGCGCTCTTTGCACGAGGGGAACACCTTGAAACCCACTTGTGCTAACGACATTATAATTTTTTTGAAAGATATCTTGGCATTCCAGGAACCCAATGAGAGAAAACGACATCGAACAAGCGCATACAGTGTGCAAGTTGAACAAAGGGCTGAATGAAATCACCAGTAGTAGCATCATTATTCTTGTATGCCAGGTTGATGAAAGTCATGACCTTGCGTGCGCGCTTGAACGATTTGCCCCGAGTCCACCTCGAGACATTTTCTTGTCAGTGAGGCTTCAAGGATGACCTACCGGAGCTGGTATGCAAGTTGTCGATAGATCCATAGAGGTCGCCAGATTGCACTGAGATCCTGACGGGTGGAATAGAGGACGTGTTCCGTGTCGGAAAGAGTGGTGTTAAGGGTCGCAGTCTCATTTTCGATGCTCGTAATTCGATCATGAAGTGTGTCGATGTACTGAACCGTTCGGATTCTCTCCTCTTCACGGCGTGAAATTCCAAGACCAGCCCTTTACCGCCTCTGTGCGGTTCCTTATGATCCGTGGCTGTAGCGCGCAGGCCCGTTATTGTTCGATCGTGCGGGAACTTGGCGTGGAGCAGGGACTGAGGAACTTGTGGGTATTATTTTTACCTTTCGTGGACTGCGAGGAGAGGCGGTGTTGGTGGGAGAACCATCGCGATTACGCTTTTAAGGATGTGGTCGAGGAGCTACTTTTACATCCTGTACAGGAGCCTGATGGCTTTGAGGGGTAGACATGTGGTTGATGACTGAGAACGAGCTGCAAGACGGGTGATATACAAGCCCTCCCACTAGTGAAGCTGGAAACTGCGCGCCTATCTGTCTTAGACGTGGACTTTGACTATGGATGCCCCTCCAAACGAAAGATACCAAGGCGAGGAGAAACTCCTCATCTCTATTGACATCGGAACTACGATGAGTCCGTACTCGCTGCGTGCCGGCTCCCGATCTGTGCTTTGGCTGACCCTATTCGAAGGTGCGGTGGCCTACACGCATTTGTTCCCAGATTCAATACCTCAAGTCAGGTAAGTGCCTTCTCATTATAGTCGTTCCTAACCTCTGAACCCGTTCCAGGATTGTAAACAGGTGGCCAGGACAAGAAGCAGCTGCGGGAGATTCCAAGGTCGAGCCAATAATCATACGAGGTGAACACGGTCTCAGTTTGATGACCTTTAGATTCCGTCCTTGGTGGCCTATGAAGGTGATCGCCCGATCGCATTTGGCGGGGATGCCCTTGAGCATGCTGGAGTAGACGGTGTATTCCTTGCAAAGTGGTTTAAACTACAGTGGGTTATTGGGTATGCATAGAACAACCATCTTTGATCACCCCAGCAGTTTGCACCCTGATTCGATGAAGGTCAGCAATGAGCCTCCAGGTAACTCTCCACTCTCCAGTCGCGGAACCATCTAAGCAAAATTATAGCCTACGGAAGCAGAATCGATGTCGTTCCAACTTTCGAGATCCCGCCGTTACCTACCATGGTGTCGTTGAAGAAGATATATGCCGACCTGCTTGGATACCTCTTCGACCACGGTACACTAGCCACAACTACCCTCATCCTGATGCTAACTTCAACTGAAGCACGAGAGTTTTTGAAGAATAACACTGTCGATGGTACCACCATTTGGACTCGTATCGGTCAGCAAGTGACTATTTGCCTCACAACTCCAAACGGATGGAAAACTTCCCAACAAGTACCCCTATATCGCCCTTCTATTACCATAACCTGTACTGATGATGACACCTGACATAGGCTTTCCTTCGTGAAGCGTGCATCCTCGGTGGACTACTGCCAGAGTCCCACGATGGATCTCGCTTGCGCTTCGTTACTGAGGGTGAAGCCTTAGTACATTATGCCCTCGGTTATACCCAATCTGCTCAATGGCTTCGCGAGGGGGTTGTATTCGCTGTTGTCGATGCCGGAGGGTCTACTGTCGACTCGACGTTGTACGAATGCAAGGATACCACTCCCAAGCTCATCCTCGAGGAGGTCTGTGCGAGCGAGCGCATATGGGCAGGGAGTTTGTTTATAGATTGTGCAGCTGAGCGCATGCTCAAGGCTAAGTTGCAAGGTAGTCGGTTCGGCGATGACGTGTGCATCCAAGCTATCTTAGGAGAATTCAAGAGGAAGACCAAGCGTAAGTTTGATGGGACCCAGGTGTCGTCGATCATCAAGTTTGGCATGGTCAGCTAAAATGTCTACCTTAATGCCACGGTCAGATATTGACCTTCAAATTTAGGACTGGGATAACGACCGTGAACACGGTGTCCGGAGGGGGCGTATCACTCTTACTAAGGACGACGTGGAACGGGCGTTCATCGAAGTCGTAACGCGGATCGTATCCAGCTGCTTAAACTTGATCAGTGGCAGGAAGGTCGAGGTAAGCGTATTCAGATGCTCAAGCGTTGGCATTGGCTAAGATAATGACATAACTAGCACTTGATCCTCGTCGGTGAATTTAGCAAATCGCCATATCTCCGTCGCCGATTGAAGGAGACGTTTGCAAAGATGGGCGTCGAGGTTGTTACTGTTGACGGGCCAACGTGAACCAAACTCTTCGTTGTGTTGCAAAAATTGCTCTGCTGATTCGTTAACTTGGCTCGGTAGCAAAACGGCTAAGGCAGAGGGAGCTGCAATTTGGTTTGTTAAGCAGCTCGTTGTTGCGCGACGTGCTGCGAGAAGCACGCTTGGTGGGTGCCCCTGCTCGTCGTACCCCAGCTACAGGCCAACGACCCCACAGGTGTCATTGAAAGGCAACGTTTCGATTCCAAGAACCCAGTCCATTTCGCAAGGGAGCACAAGTCCTTCGTCGACGATGACGGTTAGTCAAATGTAGTTCCCATACCATGTGAGAAAGTGATCACTTCCGAATTGTTAGCCGTCAACGGGAACAATGGCTTCTTTGAAACCAGCGCCAAGAAAAGCTCTGTCATTGGAGAAGAGTTGAGTAAGACCTTCAGCTACTCCCGCACATTTATACCTTTGCATCCTGTAGCATGGTATTGAGGTACAGACATGTGGTTAATGACTGGGAACGAGCTGCAAGACGGTATACAACCTTCCCACTGGTATATTTCCCTTAGACGTAGACTCTGACTACGGATACCCCTCCAAGCGAAAGATACCAAGGCGAGGAGAAACTCCTCATCTCTATTGACATCGGAACTACGATGAGTCCGTACACGCTGCGTGCAGGCTCCCAATTTCTGCCCTGGCTGACCGTATTCGAAGGTGCGGTGGCCTACACGCATTTGTTCCCAGGTTCAATACCTCAAGTTAGGTAAGTGCTTTCTCGTTATAGTCGTTCCTAACCTCTGAACCCGTTCCAGGATTGTAAACAGGTGGCCTGGACAAGAAGAAGCTGCGGGGGATTCTAAGGTCGATCCTGTAGTCATATAAGGCGAGCGCGGTCTCAATTTGACGACCCCCAGATTCCGTCCTTGGTAGCCTACGATGGTCGTCGCCCGATTGCATTTGGCGCGGATGCCCTTGAGCATGCTGGAGCAGACGGTGTATTCCTTGCAAAGCGGTTTAAACTACAGTAAGTTTATTGGACATGTATATGTGGCGCAACCGTCTCTGACCGCCCCACTCGCTCGTGCAGTTTGTACCCTGATTCGATGAATGTCAGCGATGAGCCCCCAAGTAAACCTCCACTCTCCAGTCGCGAAACCATCTAAGCAATTTGATAGCCTACGGAAGCACAACCGGTGTCGCTCCAACTTTCGAG
>WNFL01291673.1_pt1 | contig 11805 bp, 2 predicted proteins | sample 5400361 | NCBI WGS metagenome assembly WNFL01 (sample SAMN13153351, study PRJNA577476) | soil metagenome | isolation source: 40 cm soil on Douglas fir-dominated hillslope | place: USA:California | collected 2013-09-17
CGGGTTGGGGTGATTCCTACTACCTAAATGCAGTCTTGCCTGCCGAACGAGTTGTTCGGGAACAGGCATCTTAATGCGCGACCGGTGCGCACTGGTCGGGACGAAGACGCAGAGATCGGGAGGATTAGGAACATGAGAAACATCAGCTGGTCAGCTGGATTGCTCGTAATCACGGTCGGACTGTTGCAGGCGCTACCCGCTGCCGCGCAGTCATTCCGCGTGCAGTGTCCAGGCAGCACCATCACTCATCCATCGGCCGACAACAATTCAGAGCCCGCGTACACCGGTCCTACGGTGCAGGCCCTCAACGCCGCCGGCTATCTTGCGCCGACCGGGAATGTCAATGGCGCGATCAAGTGCCAGCAGATCGGTGGCGGTGATGGTTACTCCACCATGGGCGACGGTACGCAAACGTACATGTTCTCCTTCGGCCCGCTGTCGGGCGTCGTGGACATCGCCAACGGCCTGCCGGGCACGGAATATCCGAACGTCTTCAATGCACCCTACACGGGCCCCGCACTGCAGCCAGGCGATCCGGCCACCACGGGCCTTGGCACCTTCACGTATAACGGCGCCATCGGTCAGGTGCCCGATCTGGACAACGCCGGCGCCATCGACGGCCATGTCGATCCGCGCCAGGCCATGGATGTCGGCGTGATGAACGGCAACATTCCCGCGCCGCTGATGGCCATCGATGAGGACGACGAATTCTTCCTGACGCTGACCAACGTCGGCATGATCATGCGCCCCGACCTGTTCGACTCGTCGTTCTACGACGGCGTGCCGGATGCCTCGGTCGCCATCAACATCGGCGCCAGCTTCACCTATTACTACCTGGCGCCGGATGCCGGCACCTACTTCTGGCACTGCCATATCACGCCCCCTGAGCACCTGCAGATGGGCATGGTCGGGCAGATCTATGTACGGCCGCGACAGAACCGGGTTTCGTCGGCCACTACCTTGTATGGCGCACTGCAGGCGCAGCAGCTGGATCTGCGCACTGCATGCAACTCTGCCGCGGACATCCTGTGCAGCAATCCGCTTCCCACCGTGAACACCGGTGCCACGGGCGGTGGCACGTACGCCTACAACGACGGCGACGGCACCACCCGCTACGATGTCGAGTATCCGCTGCAGATCCACGGCTTCGACCCGAACTTTCACTTCGTCGGCATGACCTTCAATCCGGAAGGCTTTGTCGACATGAAGGACAAGTACTTCCTGCTGAACGGCCGCAGCTACCCTGACACCGTGCAAACCGGTCCGCTGCAGACGCAGTCGGCGGACGCCGTCAATCACTTCTCACAGCCGCTGCCGGCCATCATCACGATGAAGACCGGGCAACGCGCGTTGCTGCGTATCTCCGACCTGGACGTCACGGAATACCAGACGCTGGCCTCGCTCGGCATCCCGATGCAGGTGATCGGCTACAACGCCAAGCTGCTGCGCGACCAGGCGGGCAACAACCTGTACTACACCACGAACTCGATCACGCTGGCGGGTGGGGAATCGCTGGACGTGATACTCGATTCGTGTGGGTCGCGAGATGCCAGTTTTGTATGCGGGAACGCATTACCGCCCGGCACCTATTACCTCTACACCCCCAACCTCGACCATCTGTCCAACGACGCCGAGAACTTCGGCGGGTTGATGACCGAGGTTCATATCACTCTTTAGGGGAGCGGCTATGAGCGCAGTGACCATGAAAAATGTGACGTCGATGGGCCGGCTGCTCGCCACCGTGGCGACAGCGGCATCCCTGATGCTGACGGCCGCGGCGCATGCCGCCGCTCCCGGCATCACCGGCACCGGAACGGCGGGCACCTTTGCCTTGACCGCACAACCGGCCTACCTCAGCCAGCCTGACGGACAGGCGGTGTACTCCTGGGGTTACGGCTGTGCGGCCAGTCCAGCAGCGGGCCAGTTCGTACCGGCGACCATCACCACGGGCAGCTGCGGAAGCATGCAGGTGCCAGGACCCACCCTCGTTGTGACGGAAAACCAACCCGTCACCATTACGCTCACAAACAATCTGCCGACCTCCGCCGGCAATACCTCCATTCTGTTTCCGGGCTTTCAGGTCACCGCGACGGGCGGTGTCGCCGGCCTATTGACTCAAGAGGCGGCGCCTGGCGCCACCGTGACCTACACCTTCACGGCCGGCAGCCCCGGAACCCACTCTTATTACAGCGGTACGCAGGGCGACCTGCAGATCGAGATGGGACTGTACGGCGCGATCATCGTGCTCCCGGCCGCAACAGCAGGGAATTGCACTTCCGGCTCCACCAACGGTGCGGGCGGATTCGCCGCGGCCAACGGCACGGCCGAGGCGTTCTGGGGTGAAAAGGATTTCCGCCTCGCCTCCGCGGCCTACGATCACGCCAAGACCTGTTATGACCGGGAATACCTGTTCCAGTTCTCGGAGATGGATTCCAACATCCACACCCAGGCGCAGGCGCAGGTCGCGGCCCTGGGCAATTGCTTGGCGGGCGCCGCCGGATGCAGCCTCAGCGTTCCGACCGAGCCCTACCACCCGGCGTACTACATGATCAATGGCCGTTCGATGCCGGACGACATGGATCCGAACTACGCCACGCAGTACCCGCACCAGCCCTACAACGGCAACCCGCACATGCATCCGGGTGAGCAACGGCAACCCGCACATGCATCCGGGTGAGCAGGTCCTGCTGCGCATCATAGGACAGGGCCGCTGGCAGCATCCCTTTCACGAACATGGCAACCACGTGCGCATTCTCGGGCGCGATGGAAATCTGATCCTGAGCAATACCGATCCGAGCGAACTGGCAGGTCCGCTGCTGTTCACCACCACGACGACGCCGGGCGTGACGATGGATGGAATTTACTACTGGACCGGACGCGGCCTGAACTGGGACGCCTACGGGCACAAACCGACTTCAGCCGATGCGGTCGCCAAACTGTCCTGTACGCCGGATGCCAATGGCTACAACACCGCTGCGCCCACGGCGATCAACTATTACGAGTGGTGCCAGGATCACAACAAGCCGATGGAAGCGGCACCGTTCGGCGATGTGGGCGCGGGTGGTCCGATGACCCTGCCGGACCCGAACCTCTTTGCCAACGGCGCCTGGTACGGCGGCAGCCCCTACCTGGGTCCGAATGCGACGGTGCGCTATGCCGGTCCGACCGGCTCCACGCCGCCGTCCGGCACCATCGCGAATCCGCCTGCCTCGGAGGCCGGATTCGCCTTCATGTGGCACTCGCATAACGAGCGCGAGATCACCACGAACAACATATTCCCTGGTGGCATGCTGATGATGATGCTCGTCGATTCGCGTGAATTCCCGATCGACGAATCGAACTAGAGCGAGGAAAACCGCAATGCGATCCAATATCTTCAAGTCGACCCGCCTCACGGCAGGGCTCACGGCACTGGCGCTGCTGATGGCTGGCGAAGCCGCCTTAGCGCAACAGCAGGTCAATCTTACTGCGGCCTCCGCCACGGCAACGCTGCCCGATGGATCGGCAGTACCGATGTGGGGCTATAGCTGCGGCGCGGCGGCGGTGCCCGCGTCAATGGCGACGTGCGCCTCCCTGAATCCGGCCGTTGCGGTCGGTGGCTGGGCCCCGGTCATCATCACCCTTCCGGCCGGGCAGGACCTGCAGATTACTCTCACCAACAATCTGCCCGGTGTGCCGACCTCGATCGTGATTGTGGGTCAGCTGGGCGGCGGACTGGGCAATTCATCCACCTCGACGCCGAGCCCGGATCACTCCCTGGCGCAGAGCAATGTCACCTGGCCGATCGTCAACAACGGCGGCGGCTCGGGCACACCGCCCCTCCAGGGCAACCGCGTGCAATCCTTCTCGTCGGAGGTCGCGAGTGGCGCTACCAGCGTTACAGGACAGAATTGTTGGGGCCTCACCTGCCCCACCCCGACACCGGCCCTCAAGCCCGGCACTTACCTGATTGAATCCGGCACGCACCCGTCCATCCAGGGCCCAATGGGCCTGTATGGCATGCTCGTCGTCACGGCCGCGCCAAGTGTGGCGGGCCCAGGCATAGCGTATCCGGCGACGACATTTACCGGCGTGGCGCCGACTTTGCCCGTGACCTACAGCGCGGAAGTTCCGCTGCTCCTCAGTGAAATCGACCCGGTGCAGAACGCCGCGGTGGCCAAGGCGGTCACGCTCCCGGGCTTCCTCGAGACCACGGTGTGGTCCGGTCTGCCCGGCGGCTGCGGCAATCCCGCCACGGCAAACTCGGGCAACTGCTATCCGCCGGCGGTGAACTACACGCCGCTGTACTACCTCTTCAATGGCGTCGCGTTCGATAAGTCGAACTCCCCTGCCTCGCTCTTCCCAGTCTCGGCGGGCACCGCGACGGTGACACCGATCAGCGGCAACGTGCTGGTCCGCTTCGTCAATGCCGGCCTGCACATGCACATTCCATCCATCGTCGGAGCGCTGACCGGCGGATCGCTGACCACACCGGCGTTGAGCGGGTTCTCGCTCATCGCGGAAGACGGCAACCCGCTTCCAGGCATCACCCGGGTGCAAAATGAAGTGTTCATGGCCGCGGGCAAGACGTACGACGTGATGATCAATACCCCCGCCGCCGGTGGGACCGCGCTTCCGGTCTACGATCGGCAGCTGAGTCTCTCGAGCAATTCGACCACGCGCGACGCGGGCATGCTGGCCTACATCGGCATCAATGGCGCCGCGCTTCCGAGCGCCGCCACATTCGGCGCTGCGACGGCCGTCGCGGACAGCTATTTTGTGATCTCGGGCCAGACACTGGTTGTGTCGGATCCCGCCAAGGGCGTTATTGCCAACGACACCAACATTTCCGGTGTCCAGGTCACTGCGGGCACCGTTACGGGAGGCACGCTGACGCTCAACACGAATGGTACGTTCAGCTTTGCCGCCACCGCCAGCACAGGTGGCTTCTCCTATTGCGGCAACGGTGCGACTGTAGGAGCGGCCTGTACTACCGTAACTCTCAATGCCGCCCCGATCGAAGCGGGCAGCGGCATCACGGTGCCGGACAGCGCTTACACCTCAACCGTGTCCTCGCTACTGAGCGTCAAATCGCCGGGCATCTTGTCCGGCGCCAAGGACGCTTTGGGCTATCCGCTGACGGTTGACACGAGCACCGTCGCAAAGACCGGCGGGGCGGGCACGGTGTCCGTGGACGCTAGTGGAGCCTTCAATATTGCGGGCGCCGCGGCCGGAACCACCACCTTTACCTTCAAGGCGAAGAATTCACAGGGCACCGTGAGTTCTGCGGCCGCGACCGTGACCGTCACGTTCCCGGTGGCCAGCGGCCTTTCGGTTTCCGTCTTCGACGGTAAGGACAAGACGACCGCAGTGCCCGACTATCGCTGGATCATAGAAGAAGACCGCACCTTCTACGTCGATCCGACCAAGACCACCAACACGGGCACAACCGGCACGACGACCGAGCCGACATTCGGCACGAACTTCCACACCAGCTACATGCCGGTCGTGGCTGCGGGCTGTGTGGGGGCCATCTCCTGCGAGTCGGGCCAGACTGTCCTGGGCGTAGCGGCGGTGTGCGACGGCGCCAATGGCGTCTGCCGAACCACCGGCTCGCAGCAGACCGAGGTAAATCCCAGCGCGGTCGCCCTGGACCCGAACAAGCGCTACTACATTTCGATTCTTCCGGGCGACGGCGCGGTGCCGTTCGAGACCGGAAACGCGAGCCCCGGCCACGGCATGGGCGGCGCGCCCATTCCTTTTGCGTCGTGCACCATTACACCGCCTGCCACTTCTTGTACGGCCACCCGGGCACCCATTACGGTCCTGGTGCAGCCCACGCCGTTCCCGACGGCGGACCTTTCGGTGTTTGTATTCGAGGACGACCGGCCGCTTAACGGCGAGAACGACGCCGGTGGCGGCGCCATCGGCGGCGGCATCGACGGCCTCGCGGCCAACGAGCCGGGCCTGGGTCACTTCAACGTCATTCTTTTTGACGACGCGGGCGGCACGGGCGATGCGACCGGCCAGATGACCTACGACATGTTCAACCAGCCGCTGTCCAACAGCCTGGACGGCATGATTGATCCGCAAACACACCTGAATGCCTGCCCGATCACGCAGCAGGGAAATACCCAGCCCGCCACCGGAATCACGGGCATGATCGTGACCTGCCCGCGCTACGAATCCGACGGCGTCACCTTCTCCCCGATGGCGGGCCAGGCCCGCGTGGCCAACCTGATGCCGGGCCGGTACGGCGTGGTCGCCACCCCGGGCGCCGACCTCATCGCCAGGGGCGAGGAGTGGCTCCAGACCAATACGCTGGACGGCCAGAAGGCGCACGATTCCTTCCTGCGCATCGGTGAGCCGGCCTACTTCCAGGAATTCGGTCCGGCCGGGTACCACGTGTCCATCGGCTTTGCCAACCCGAAGATCATCAATGATCGCCTGCCGCTGGTCTGCGGCGGCGACTCAACCCTCGGGGTGACGACGACGCCCGTGCCTTGCAACAATACCTTGACCGGCCTGGTGTCGACGGAACGCATGAGCCGCACGCCCGATGAGCGGCTCTACGGCAGCGGCGACAACAGCAGCTTTGCCTTCACGCAGTGCTTCGTGAGCGTGGGCGATCCCGACGGTGCGGATTTCGCGTTCACCAAGTGCAACGCCGACGGGACCTTCTCGCTGCCGGGCCTGCCCGATGGCACGTGGCGAGTGACTGTGTTTGATCAATGGAACGACATGCTGGTGGACGGCCTGTCGACGCCCGTCGCACTGAGGGCCGGCGGCTCCGCCGCGACCACAAGCCTGGGTGAAATCGCCACGAACCAGTGGCAGGCGAATATCTACACCAGCAGCTTCATCGACACCAACAAGAACGGTGTGCGAGATGCAGGCGAACCCGGACTGACGCTGGTGCCGACGAACATCCGCTTCCGCGACGGCAGTTACTCGAACTTCAACAATACCGACCTGGCCGGCAATGCCGGCTTCAACGAGATATTCCCGCTGTTCAGCTGGTACGTGATCGAATCGGATTCGACCCGCTTCAAGAATACCGGTACCCACGTGGTGTACGACTCAGGCGGCCCGGCCGATGGCACGGCTCCCTGCGGCGTGACGGGGTATCCGCCCTGCGGCACGGCCAGCAATTTCGTGAACATGGCCAATACCGCGGAGCAGGTCCCAGTGCCCACCGCCTTGCGCGTGCCGGGCGCCTTCTACTGCGCCACTGCGGATTGCACTGACGCGCCAAGTCCCCTGTCGACGGGCGGCGCCGGTGGCTCCTCGGGCCGTGTCGATCCGCCCTGGGTCTTAAGCGAAGGCTGGCAGGGCTTCTCTGGCCAGAATTCGTTCCTCGAGTTCGGCAAGACGCCCTACTTGGCCGGCGAGAATGGCGGCATCAGGGGCGAGGTGATTTACGCCTCGACGCGGCCTTTCGACGACCCGCAGCTGCTGATCCATACCAGCTGGACGCCGGATGTACCGAACGTGACCATCAACCTGTACCAGGAAGGCACGGCGCCGGACGGCAGCCAGTCCCTCACCCTGGTCGACAGCACCAAGACCAGCAGCTGGGACGACTGGGCGCAGGGCTTCCGTTCTGACGGCAACCCGAACATGAACTGCCCGGGCCAGTCGACGGCGGACCTGTTCTATTTCACGCTGTACAACCAGCCGATGTACCTCGATGTCTACAACAACGGCGGTACGGCGGCGCACACCATACCGAACAACTCGCAGTACAAGTGCTTCGACGGCATGCACAACTGGAACCAGTTGCAGCCGGCGCCCTATGACGGCATGTACAACTTCCCCAGCGTGACGGCACGGGACCCGCTCAGCGGATTGCCCACCGCCACGAACTGCACGGTCTGCGCGGCCAATCCGTCGCTCGACGGCACGCAGATGCTGCCAAGCGGCAAGTATGTGGTCGAAATGGTCACACCGCCCGGCTATGAGCTGGTCAAGGAAGAGGACAAGAACATCCTCATCGGCGATAACTACATCGCGCCCGTGACGGTGCAGTTCCCGAACCTGGCCACGGCGGTCTACATCCTGCCTGACCAGGCTGAAGTGAGCGCCGCCTACAACGCCAACAACGCCCAGAATTCGACGAATGGGTTTGGACGCGCCCTTAACCTGTCGAGCCACGAAGGCGACACCGGCAGCGTCGAGACCTTCTGGCCCTGCGTGGGCGAGCAGCGCGTCGTTCCCGATTACATCAGCCTCTACCCGCAGTCGCTGGAAGTCGCGCCGTTTGCCGGTGCCACACGCCGTCTGTGCGATCGCAAGGAAGTGATCCTTGATGACCAGACTTCAGCGCTGGCCAAGTTCTGGATCTTCACCTCCGCCCACGTGGCCGCCCATTTCACGGGCGTCATCACGGACGATTTCACTTCGGAATTCGATCCGTTCTCGCCGCAGTTCGGTGAGAAGTTCTCGCCGCCGAACATGCCGGTCGCCATCAAGGACTGGAGCGGCACCGAGATCTCGCGCGTGTATTCCGATCAGTGGGGCACGTACAACGGCCTGACCTACTCGACCTGGGAAGTGAACCCGCCCAATCCGACGGGTTACGCGCCCACGATGATGGTCACGTGCATGAACGACCGGGGCACGGGTGCTACACCCGACCCGCTGTACAACCCCCAATACAGCGACTTCTGCTACGAGATCCCGTTCATGCCTGGCCAGACCCAGTACATGGACACGCCCGTGGTGCCGACCTCGGCCTTCGCCGGCGCGGGCTACAACAATCCGGACTGCGCCTACCCCGATGCCACGCCGGCCATCAGCGAAGTGGATGGCGACGGCAAGGGTCCTTGGGTGAGTGCGGCCGGCCACTCGATCACGATCTCCGCCCTGGGCGACCAGACCGTGCCGAACAACGCCTATTCCGGTCCGCAGAACACAGTTGCGCCCTACAACGCGAAGATGGTTCTCCGCCACTATGGCTTTGGTACACAGGGCACAGGCAGCAGCGTCACCATCGGTGGTGTCACCGCCAGCGTTTCCAGCTGGTCTGACACGCAGATCGTCGTCACCCTGCCCACTACGGGCACACAGGTGGCGGCGTGCGGCGTACAGCAGCAGGCGCAATACGGCGGTTCCAATGCGCTGTGCGGCGAGCTCGTCGTCACGGCGAGCAATGGCAAGCAGTCGATCGACGCCATCACGGTGACGATCGGCGGCAAGGCCCCGACGCACGTGGCGGCCACCGCCAGCATCCAGAGCGCCATAGATGCCGCCAAGCCAGGCGACCTGATCATTGTGGATCCCACGACCCAGGCGACCTCCACGGCGCCAGCGGTTGCGGCGATCCACCAGGAACTGCTGCTGATGTGGAAGCCGGTCCGCCTGCAGGGCGTCGGCGCGGCTGCCAGCATCATCAATGCGAACGCGCACCCGGCCGGCAAGCTGGATCCGTGGCGCCGACAGGTGAACTGTCTGTTTGGTTTGTCGATCGACGGCACGCCGATTGCCAACCATACGAGCGCGAACCCGTACGACCCGAACAATGTGTACACCTGCCCCGCGTCCATGAATTTCGCAGTGGATCGCCTGCCTCTGGAGGCCACTGTGGGCTGGGACGCCTCGCTCAATGGCAACCTGGCCGAACAGCTCCAGGAGCCGAGCCTGATGGGTGCCTATGAAGGCGCAGGGATCACGGTGCTGGCAAAGGGCGTGATATTCCCCGCCAACACGGATCCGTACGGTGCGGACACCTTCCCGGTCGGTACGCTGCTGCTGACGAACGGTATTGGAAGCAATAGCGGTCGCGGCTGCAACAACGGTGGCACCAATCCGTTCCCGAGCAACTTCCTGTGCAACCCCTCGCGCATCGACGGCCTGACGATCACCAACAGTTCTCAGGGCGGCGGCGGCGTGTTCGTGCACGGCTGGGCGCATAACCTGGAAATCTCGAACAACCGCGTCACAAACAATTCCGGCACCCTGTCGGGCGGCATCAGCGTCGGCCAGGGCGAATTCCCGGGACAGTACCTGCGCAATGCCGCGACTCCGAACGCAGATCCCGGCTCGTGCCAGGACGGAGAGGGTGTAGGCCCCACCAACACGCAGGAGCCGTATTGCTTCAATCTGCGCGTCAATGTGCACCACAACGCGGTCACGCTGAACTCGTCGCTGGGCGATGAATTGTTCTCGTCCACACCGTCGGGTGCCGGCGGCGTGGCCTTCTGCACCGGTGACGACTACTACAAGTTCAACTACAACTGGGTCTGCGGCAACCTGAGCACAGGTGATGGCGGCGGCGTCGCGCACATGGGCTTCAGCTACAACGGTGACATCGAGCACAACCAGATCCTGTTCAACCAGAGCACCAATCCCACCGTTCCGAGCAACGGCGGTGGTCTGGCCGTACTCGGCGCTCCCGACACCGATCCGGTGTGCGGCAACGAACCCGACGCGGATTGCGCACCTGGAACCAGCGATGGCACCGGACCCAATCTGGTGATCAACGCCAACCTGTTCATGGGCAACTCCGCCGAGAGCGGCAGCGGCGGCGCGATTCGGCTTCACGGCGTCAACGGGACGGAGTTGACTTTCTTTCCGACGAACTCGAATCGCTGGTACTCGGTCAACCTGACCAACAACATCATTGTCAACAATGTGGCTGGTTGGGATGGAGCGGGTGTGTCGTTGCAGGACGCGTTGATGGTGAACCTGATCAACAACACGATCATGTCCAATGACACAACGGCCTCTGCCGGTGTGCTGTTCAATACGCTTGGCGCGCCGCTGTCCAGCAGCCCACCGCCGACCACAACGACAGCGACAACCACTACGTCGGCACCTCAGCCGGCCGGACTGGTGGCCATACGCAACAGCCCGACCCTCATCTCAACCCTGGCCGCGCTGTCGCCGGCGCTGTCCTGCCCAATGCGACATCCAAACTGCCAGGCGGTGTCGTACCCGCGGCTCGAGAACAACGTGTTCTGGCAGAACCGCACGTACTACATCGGCGTAGGCGCATTGAGTGCGACGTACCAGCAGAACATCGTGACGCTGTACAACTCATTCGGCACGACGCCGGCACCGAGCCAGCCGCAAGCTGACGCCACCACGTCCAACGGTGGCGGTGTGGTGATTACCGGCGGAACGGGCGCCTGCACGGCGGCCAGCTACTGGGACATCGGCGTACGTGGTGACACGGGTCCGACCAACCACGGATCAGGGTTCACACTGGCTCCCTCATACTCGCTGCTGACGAGCACGACGGCGGCCGGGTACGGCGCGGTAAGTCTGCATAACCTGCCGTCTGACCCCGGCGTCATCAGCCAGTACTGCAACGGCTCGCGCACACCGCCGGAATTGGCGGCGGCTGGCTGGCAGGTGCCTCCGGGCATTGCCGATGCGACCGTTCCCAATCCGCCCTTCACCCTGCAGGCGACAGCCACGGTGGACGAGGGCAACAACTGGGTGAACATGAGCTGGGGCCCGCTGGCGGTGACACATCCGCTGACGGGTGCCGTGCTGGGCAACTATGCGATCACTGGCACTTCGCCGGCGATCGATGCAGGCAGCGCGAGCGCGGCCCCGCCCGATGACTTCTTCGGTCACGCCAGGCCGCAGGGGTCAGGCTTCGATATCGGAGCCGTGGAGTTTGCGGGCACTGCCACGCCGGCGGCCGTGACACTCACGCCTGCCAGTTATGGGTTCGGATCGGTTGCGGTCGGACTGTCGGGGGCCGCTTCCCCGTCGCACGACTTCACCTTAAGCAACGCCGGACCGGGGACCTTCACGATCACCAATGGTGGTGCAATCGTCAGCGGAGCGGGCTTCTCGCGCCTCAATGCCTTTACC
>WNFL01340665.1_pt1 | contig 11805 bp, 12 predicted proteins | sample 5400361 | NCBI WGS metagenome assembly WNFL01 (sample SAMN13153351, study PRJNA577476) | soil metagenome | isolation source: 40 cm soil on Douglas fir-dominated hillslope | place: USA:California | collected 2013-09-17
AGGCCGTATACGGAACGACCAATCGTGAGCATCCCGGCGTCGCCGCCCTGCTCGCCCGGACGCATCCATTCTACGTAGGGGGCCGGCTCGAGGGCCTGCACATGCCCGCTCACTACGACTTCCGGCACCTGAGGCTCACACCCTCCGAGCTGCGAGCCGAGTTCTCCAGGTTGGGCTGGCAACGGATCGTGGCCTTCCAGACCCGCAACCCGATGCACCGGGCGCACCACGAGCTGACGCTGCGGGCGGCGAAGGAGGCTCAGGCAAACCTGCTCATCCACCCGTCGGTGGGCATGACGAAGCCCGGCGACCTCGATCACTACACTCGCGGCCGCTGCTACCAGGCCCTCCTCCATCACTATCCGCGAGACACGGCAAAGCTCGCCTTCCTGCCGCTGGCCATGCGCATGGCGGGCCCCCGAGAGTGCCTTTGGCACGCCATCATCCGCAAGAACCACGGCTGCACGCATTTCATCGTCGGGCGGGACCACGCGGGCCCGGGCAACGATTCCCGCGGCAAGCCCTTCTACGGACCCTACGCGGCCCAGGAAGCGCTCTCGGCCCACGAGGCCGAGCTGGGGATCGGCATGGTCCCCTTCCGGATGATGGTCTACCTGGAAGACAGCGACACCTACGTCCCCGAGGACGAGGCGGCGGGGCGGCGGAGCCTCAACATCTCGGGCACCGAGCTGCGGCAGAAGCTGGCGCTGGGCCGGGAGATCCCCTCCTGGTTCACGTTCCCGGAGGTCGTGCGAGAGCTGCGCCGCACCCATCCCCCCCGGCAGGAGCAGGGGTTCACCGTCTTCTTCACCGGCCTTTCCGGCGCCGGAAAGTCCACGATTGCCAACGTGCTGCTGGTGAAGCTGCTGGAGGTGGGCGGGAGGCCCGTGACCCTGCTCGACGGGGACGTCGTCCGGAAGCACCTGTCGTCGGAGCTAGGCTTTTCGAAAGAGCACCGCGAGCTCAACATCCACCGCATCGGGTTCGTGGCGTCCGAGATCACCAAGAACGGCGGGATCGCGATCTGTGCGCCCATAGCGCCGTACGACGCGGTCCGCAAGGGCGTGCGGGACATGATCCAGCCCGTCGGGGGGTTCGTCCTGGTGCACGTGGCGACGCCCCTCGACGTGTGCGAGTCCCGGGATCGGAAGGGAATGTACGCGAAGGCCCGAGCGGGGATCATCAAGGAGTTCACGGGGATCTCCGACCCCTACGAACCGCCCCACGACGCCGAGGTGGCGCTCGACACGAGCATCATGAGCCCGGGGGAGTCCGCGCAGGAGATCATCCTGTTTCTGCAGCAGCGGGGGTGGCTGTCCGCGGAAGCGGCGGATGAGCGGAGCCGCCGCGAGCCTGAACGAGCGGCATCGACGGCCGGTGCGCTCGCGGCCCATCCCTCCGCTCCCGGGGGCTAGGCTCGGCCCGCTTGGTCATCCCAACCGTCTTCATTGTCGGCGCTCCCAGGTGCGGCACGACCTCGCTCGCCGCCTATCTTGCCTCGCATCCCCGGATGTTCCTGAGCGAGCCGAAAGAGCCGCACCATTTCGGGTCCGACCTCGACATCCGCTTGCGCCCCTACGCGGACCGGCGAAAGTACCTGGAGCTGTTCCATGGCGCAGGCAACGCCCAGCAGGCGGGAGAGGCGTCGGTCCTGTACCTCTACTCGAAGACCGCTCCCCATGAGATCCAGGAAGTGAGCCCGTCGGCGAGAATCATCATCATGCTGCGGGACCCCCTGGAGATGGTGCGCTCGCTGCACGCCCACAACCTCCTGGTGGGCCACGAGGACCTTCCGGACCTGGAGCAGGCGCTCGGCGCCGAGGCGGAGCGGCGGCAGGGCCGGCGGATCTCCTCGACGTGCTTCGTCCCGGCGGCGCTCCAGTACAGCGCCCTCGGGAAGTATGCGGAGCACGTGCGGCGGTATCAGGAGGTCTTCGGCCACGACCGGGTGAAGTGCATCCTCTTCGAAGACCTCAAGAGCGACCCCGAGAAGACGTATCGGGAGACCCTCTCCTTTCTGGGGCTCGAGCCCGCGGAAATGCCGGAGTTCAAGGTGCACAACGAGCGTCAGAGGTGGCGAAGCCGGCGGGCGGGCCGGGCGATGGTGACCACGTTCTCGCTGGTCTACGCCCTCTTCGCCCGTCTGCCCACGAGGGCGGTCCGCAAACCCGTGCTCTCGACCCTCGGCATGCTCTTCTACCTTTCGACACAACTGAACCTGACGAAGGCCCCCGCCTCGCCCATTTCCGGGCCGCTACGGGACGGGCTGCGCCAAGGGTTCCGGGATGACGTCGAGCAGCTCGCGGCTGTCCTGGATCGGGATCTATCGTCGTGGCTCCAGCCCGAGCCGACCGGGCTGGGCGGCGCCTGAGTGGTGGGAATGGCAGCACTCAAGCATCGCTGGAGACTCGACCAGAACTACCTGATCGGGATCACTGCCGGGCAGTGGTGGAGGCTCCTCCGGGAGAACCGCTTCGACGTGGATGCCGCGTACTGGCATCGCGCCGCACTCATCACCCTGGCGAGCATCGTGAACTCCCTCGACTCCCGGAAGGACGAACGACGATACGGCGGCGAGATCGCCAAGACGGTCATCGAGGAGCCGCCCCTGTTCGTCCTCGGCCATTGGCGCACGGGGACGACGTTCCTGCACAACCTCCTCTCCCGCGACCGGCAGTTCGCGTACCCGAACCTCTATGAGGTCCTCTACCCGGGGTCCTTCCTGTCCGACGAGGACGGCTCGTCCCGGAGCTGGGTGGCTCGCATTCTTCCCGCCCGACGGCCCATGGACAACGTGGCGTATGACCTGGAGATGCCACAGGAGGACGAGTTCGCCCTCGCCCTGAGCTGCCTTCGCTCCCCCGCCCTCGCGCTCAACCTCCCCCGGACCGGGATACGTTACCTGCGTTACCTGACCTTCGACGGCGTCCCCGCCAAGGAAGTCGAGCATTGGAAACGGACGCTGCTGTGGTTCTTGAAGAAGCTGACCTTGAGGTACCGGCGGCCCCTTGTGCTCAAGTCGCCGGCCCATACCGCCCGCATCCGTCTGCTCCTCGAGTTGTTCCCCGAGGCGCGCTTCGTGAACATCCACCGCGAACCGTACACGGTCTTCCAGTCCTGGCTCCACACAAACGACACCGCGGCCTGGTTCATGTACCTCCAGAAGCCGAGGCTGGAGCGAATCGACGACGTGACCTTGAAGATGGGCCAGGTCCTCTTCGACGCGTACTTCGACCAGCGGCACCTGATTCCAGCGGACAGACTCGTCGACGTGGCCTATGAGGATCTCGAGGCGAGGCCGGTGGAGGTGGTGCAGGACATCTACGCGAAGCTGGGCCTGGCCGGTTTCGAGGAGTTCCTGCCGCGGCTTCAGGCCTATGTCGATTCGCTCGGGGCGTACCGGAAGAACCGTTTCCCGGAGCTGGCGCCCGAAGTGCGTGAGAAGGTGGCCCGGTCCTGGCGGCGAGCGTTCGAGGAATGGGCCTACGCGATCTGACGGCTCGAGCCGCTTCAGGAGGTCGTCAGGGTCACCGTGTAGCTGACGGACTGGCTGGCCGCCCCCACGTTGCCGAAGATCAGCACGTAGCTGCCCGCGGCCGCGCCGGCAGCGGTCAGGGTCTTCGACGAATCGTTGGTCGCGGCCTCGGTGTAGCTGAGGGGGCTGCAGCCGCTGCGAGCGCCCGTTGCACAGGCCGAGGTGACGATGCCTGCCACGACGATGCTGGGCGTCAAGCCGAGGCGCAGGGTGAGCGTGCCCCCCGCGGTCGTGGTGATCGCCACCGGCACGAAGCCGTGGGGGGGGACGACTTTCGAGCCCTGGATGATGGGCGAAGGGGATGGGGAGGGATTCTGGTCGGAAGACGCGTGGCAACCCCCGAGAACGGACAGTGCGGCCAAAAAGGCCGCAAGAGGCATCACGGCATTTCTCATCAAGCACTCCTTCGTCGTTCGATGATACATCCCAGGTCAACCAGCTGGCGACCACCTTGTTGACGAGGGTTCTTCCGGTTGGGATACTTCGAATGGCCGTTCATCGCCGCTGCCGCATCATTCCAGTCGGACAGTTCCGGAGGCACCCGAAGTGATCCTTTTTGCCCTTGCCCTCTGCTCGTTCGCCGGGCAGAACATCGTCACCGTTACGACGCCGGTGTCCTACAGAAACCCGGCCCTCGGCACGTGGGAGCAGAGCTTCCAGGTCGTCCTGGGGACCGCCAGCCCGACGACCACCGTCATCGTTCTGCCCGGTGGTCCTGGGGCCAACACCATCACCCCTACGCTCCCCGTGAGGTACCTGGGCATGCCGGCGAGGTGGAACGCGGTCCTGACGGACCCGCGTGGAGCTGGCTGCAACATCGGTCCCCCGGCCTCGACCTTCTCCACGGACACCCTCGCCAGGGACATCCTGACCATCATCAAGCAGGTCCAGATAACCGACTATCTCATCTTCGGAGCCTCCTACGGTACGGTCGAGGCCACCACTCTGGAGAGCTTGATCGAGGCGGACCCGTCGGTCGCCAAGCCTCGTGCGGTCGTTCTGGAGGGCAGCATCGGGCACTCCTGGAACGGATATCAGGACTATTTCCAGGGCTTCGCCTACGAGTGGGATCGAGTGAAGAGGAGCGTGCTCCAGCCGTCTACGGCGGGCCTGTTCAACGCTTCTCCGTATCCGCTCGGACTCAGCTCGTCGGATTGGGCGCTCATCATCTCCTCCCAACTCGCCGTCGGGGACACTCCCGGCGTGGGGCACGCGCTGCGCGCTCTCCTGGAGCCCATCAACGAGACCGCCATCCGTCAGACCCTGGCCCAGGTCAGGGCGGCCGCGGCCCAGACCGCCCCCCTGCTCCTGGCCATAAACTGCAGCGAGCTGACGGGAAGCTTGAGGGCGGGCGATCTGGTCGGCAACGAGCTGGTCCTGGGGACCCAGGAGTTCTGTGCGAGCGGGTTCACCAACCGCTACGACTCCGCAAGCTTCCAGACGACCGTCCCCCTCTACTATTTCCAGGGACAGGCCGACCCGATCGTGAGCGCGGCGCAGTCGATGTACCACTACCTGTCCCACGTGAATTCCCGCGGCTCCTACGTCGCCATCGGGAATGCGGGTCACGAGCCCTTTCTTCGCTCGCTCTCGGCGGTAGGGTGTGCGGGGCCGATATGGAACGCCATGGCGTCCGGCAGCTCCCTCGGATCCCTGCTCGACGCTTGCACGTTGCCTTACGCGATGGTCGAGAGGGGCCCCGGCCAGCCGCTCATGCTGGCGCCGGCTCCTTGAGAAGGTGAAGCCTTTTTTCTTCGGCGACTCGGCCAAAGCCCTTTTCGGCCTTCATCACCCGCCTTCCGGCGGCACTCCCCGCCGCTGGGGCGTGGTCATCTGCAACCCCTTCGGGCAGGAGTATCTTCGGGCCCACCGTTCGCTGCGTGAGCTGGCCAAGCGGCTCGCCGAGGCGGGCTTTCACGTCCTGCGCTTCGACTACTTCGGCTGCGGCGACTCGGCGGGCGACGGCGACGAGGTCACTCTCGAGCAGTGGCTTCTCGACATCTCCGCGGCCATCGCGGAGATCAAGGAGACGAGCGCGTCGCCGAAGTTTGCTCTCGTCGGCCTTCGGCTCGGAGCCACCCTGTCCGCGCTGCTGGCCGCCCAACGCCGAGATGTGGAGCGCCTGGTGCTCTGGGATCCCATCCTCGACGGCGCCGCCTACCTGAGGGAGCTCCGGATCGCCCACCAGGACTGGCTGCGCGACCACGCCCAGGGCCGCGATGGTCCGGGGGAGGGGGATCCGCTCCGGGAGGCCCTGGGCTTTCCCGTTCCTCCCGCCCTGACCGCCTCGGTGGAGCGACTACGGATCGCCGTGGACGATTGGCCATCGGCCAACGCCCTGATCATCGACCACCGGTCGTTTCCGGGAGCGCAGGTCTGGGTCCACCAGGATGGCCTGAACCGCACCCTGGTGCCCCACGCGGTCCTGGACTCGATCACCTCCTGGCTGGCCAGCGCCTGTCCATGAGGGAACGCACGCTGCTCTTCGGGGACGCCAAGTCCCTGGTGGGGGTCATCACCGAGCCGGAGCCAAAGGACGCGGTCCCGGCGCGCCCGGCGTTCATATTGCTGAATGCCGGGCTCCTCCACCGGGTCGGGCCCAATCGCGTCCACGTCCGGCTGGCGCGGAGACTGGCCGAGGCCGGCTTTTGCGTCATGCGCTTCGACTACTCGGGGATCGGGGACAGCCGCTCGCGGGCCGACAGCGCGCCCTTCGCGAGGAGTGCCTTGGCCGAGACGCGGCAGTGCATGGATCTGTTGGGCACGTCGCGAGGCTTCGGAGGCTTCCTGCTGGCGGGCATCTGCTCCGGCGCCGACAGCGCGCTCTCCGTCGCCGCGCAAGACGAGCGCGCGATCGGGGTCGCGCTGATCGAGCCCTATGCCCTCCCCGCCCCGGCCTTCCCCCTCTACCAGTACCGGCGCAAGCTGCTCGACCCGCGGAGCTGGTGGCGCCTCCTGCGAGGGCGGAGTGAGGTGCTGGGCAGTCTCCGAGCGCACCAGGCCGAGCAGGCGGTCCCCGCGGTGGCCGCGTCGTCGTCGGCTGCCTCCGAGCCCCCGCCCGACCCCGACTCGATCGTGCCGTCGCGGCGGGAGTTCGTCCGCCGTGTGCGCGGGCTCGCCGACCGCGGGGCCGGGATCTGCTTCGTCTACTCTTCGGAAAGCCCAGCCTACTTCAACTACCTGACCCTTCTACGGAGGGAGATGCGCGGTCCGCTGGCGAAGCGCCGGGTCCACCTGCAGGTGCTCAAGCAGACCGATCACATCTTCACGCCACTCGTCGTCCAGGACGTCCTGGTGCAGACGATCCGCGACTGGGCTCTCACTTTCGCTGGTCAGTGAGAGCTGCCTGCCCAGGGGCGTTGACCACTCCCTCGATGGAGTCCGCGGCCCTCGCCAGGCCCTGGCTGCGATCGGTGCGGGCCTGCCAGCGCCGGCACGCGCTCGAAATGCCCCGTGACTTCAGCATGGAATCGATCGCCCTGGCGAGCTGCGCCGGAGTGACGGCGTCACCGGTGAGCATCCTGCCCACGCCGAGCCTCTGCACCCGGTTCCCCAGGTCGAACTGCTCGCCCATCATCGGCCGGACGATCTGGGGGACGCCGGCGGCCAGCGCCAGCGCGATCGTCCCGATCCCTCCATGGTGTACGACCAGGGCCGAGCGAGCGAACAGGTCTTCGAACGGGGCGTACCGGACGTGGACGACGTTCGGGGGAAGGGGACGGGGAACCTGGTCGACATGCGGGGTCACCAGCAGCCCCGGACGCTTCAGGATCCGACAGGATTCCACCGCGGTGGCAAAGAACGGCTCTTGCCGACAGGCGATGCTCCCGGTGGTGAACACGACGGGCTTCGGCCCGTCGGTGCCTGGCGGCTCCGTGGGGCCTCCCGGCTCTGCTCCCGACGAGGGATAGAACGGAAAGCCCGCGAACGCCGTATGGGCAGGCCAGTCCTTCTGGCGATCGGCGAACCAGGAGGGCCACAGACAGATGATCCGTTCCGGGGCCTGCTGCCATTCGAATCCGCGCACGAGAGGGAGCTGCACACGCGCGCGAATGCGATTGACCTCGTCCAGGAGTGGGTTCGGAGGGGGGGAGCCCGGCGCAGCCGAGCCTCGCCGGGGGGAGAGCCTGGCCTTCAAGTGCTTGAGCAGGTAGAAGATGCCAAGCCCGGCCCCGGATCGCGCCAAAGGTCTGGCCCATGCGGGCAGAGGCCACGGCGGGTGCGGTGGGTCGTAGCGGCTCGGCAGCCTGGAGGGCGCGACGAATCCAAAAGCCAGGGGAATGCGGCCCTGCTCCCGAGCAATGTGAGCGCCAAGCAGACCAGGGCCGCCAAAGAGCACGGTTCGGCCCGCCTGGTGACGCCTGATCGTCGCGTCGTAGGTCCCTTCGACGACGTGGACGAAATGCGCCATCGCCCTCTCGGGTGAGACCGCAGTCTTCCAATCGAAGAGCCCCGTATCGCTCATCAGCGCCTGGAAGTGATCCAGGGTGCCCACGGGACTGAACGACAGCCCGGCCTCCAGGGCGCGCTCCTCGAAATAGGGATTGGCAATGAGCGCGACGTCGTGTCCTCGCCGTCGCAGCTCACCCCCGATTCCGATGAAGGGGAGCACGTCGCCCACGCTGCCGAACGCCGGTATCAGTATGTTCAGCGTAGCCGTCACTTGGGGCCGTAGTCTGCACCAAGTCGAGCCTCGGTGCAGCAACAGAATGCCGCTGCCCCAGCCATTGACTCGTGTGCGCGAGAGCGGTACGGTCGTTAGCAGGAGGGACCATGCGGCCGATACTGTCGGGAGTATTTGCTCTTGCGCTGAGCAGCGGTTTCATTTCCACGAGCGCAGCCCAGTCACGGGTGGAGACACGTGACCTCCAGCGCCTCCAACAGGACCTGGCCAACCTCGACGAGGAGCTCCGGAGCGTCGATCCTCAGGATTCCGGCAGGTTCCAGGAGAGGGCCGACGCGATCCGCGAGGAGACCATCTACCTCAAGGTCAAGATGCGCCGCTACCAAAAGGCGGGCCGCGAGGGAACGGGCGTCGACCAGGACGAAGTTGCGGAGCTGCGGCGCTCCATCGCCGATCTTCGCGACGACCTCGACCGGGCCACGAGGCGGGACAGGCGAGACGTCCGGGTGCCCGAGGGAACCGAGATCATCGTGCGTCTCGAGGAGCCGTTGTGGACCGAATCGAGGCCTCCGTCGATCGCCCTCTTCGGGTGGATGGCGTGACCGCGATTCCGGCCGGGGCTCGCGTGCGCGGCACGGTGCGCGACGCCGAACCCGCCGAGCGCCCCTCGCGTTCGGGCAGGCTGGACCTGGACCTCGACGCCCTGTTCGTGAATCAGGACAGGCTGGATCTGCGTGGCCGCGTCGTCGCCATCACCGGGCAGCGGGAGGACAGCGGGCTCGACACCAAGGGGAAGGCGGGCCTCGGGGCGCTTCTGGGCGGAGTCGTCGGCGGGATCATCGGTGGCAAGAGGGGTGTCATCACCGGAATCCTGCTCGGGGGAGGCGGCGCCGTGGCCGCGACCAAGGGCGACGATGTCGAGCTGCCCGCGGGAACGATACTGACGTTCCGCCTGGACCGACCGCTGACCGTTTCGCGGAGGTAACGACCCCCTCCTGTGGCTCGTCAGAGCGCCTCCGGACCCTGGCGCCGGTGTATGGGCAATTGCCCATTGTGTAAAGGAATGTCATCCAGCTCACCCAGCTGGAACAACTAGGGGCAATTGCCCGTTAGTGGCCTCAGGAGGAGATGAACATCGTGCCCGCCCCCCGATACCAATGAGGAGATCGGCGATGCTCGGGTTCGAGCCCGAGGTCTGCAACTGTGCCGCGCTGCGCCAGGCGGCGCGGCGCGTCACCAGACTCTACGACGAGGCTCTCGCGCCCACGGGCCTGGGCGCGAACCAGTACTCCATCCTGGTCCGGCTCAGCGGCGGTCCAAGCACGATCCAGGAGCTTGCGCAGCGGCTCGTCATGGACCGCTCGACGCTCGGTCACCTCCTGCGCCCGCTGGAGAAGCGCGGCCTCGTGAGGACGCAGCCGTGTCACCGCGCTGACCCCTGCCGGACGAGCCGTTGTCGCAAGAGGCAGTCCGCTCTGGGCGAGGGCACAACGGCGCTTCGCCAACGCGTTCGGGGAGAAAGGCGCCCTCGAGCTCCGAACGGCCCTCAAACAGGTAGCCATGGCCGACTTCGGTGACGCTGCTTGACACTAAGGGAGAACGACATGGGCAAGCTTGACGGAAGAATCGCGCTCATTACCGGCGGCAACAGCGGCATTGGCCTTGCGACGGCGAAGCGGTTCGTGAGCGAAGGTGCGTACGTCTTCATAACGGGGCGCCGTGACTCGGAGTTGGCTGCCGCGGTAAAGGAGATCGGAAAGAACGTGACCGGCGTGCAAGGAGACGTTTCCAAGCTTGGCGATCTGGACCGCCTCTACGCGCAGATCAAGCGGGAGAAGGGCAGGCTCGACATCGTGTTCGCGAATGCCGGTGTCGCGAAGTTCGCGCCGTTCGGCACGATCACCGAAGAGCTCTATGACTCGACCTTCGACATCAACGTGAAGGGGCTCCTGTTCACGGTGCAGAAGGCGCTTCCGCTGCTGCCGGATGGCGCCTCGATCATCCTGAACGCGTCCGTCGTCGGCAGCAAAGGGTTGCCGACCAACAGCGTCTATAGCGCCACCAAGGCCGCCGTGCGGTCGTTCGCGCGAACCTGGACGACGGACCTGAAGGAGCGCCGCATCCGCGTGAACGCGGTGAGCCCAGGCGCCACCGACACGCCCGGGCTCAGTGACCTGCTGGGTTCCTCGGAAGCGGGCGAGCAGCGCAGGAAGATGATCGCCAACACGGTGCCGCTCGGCAGGTTCGGCACGCCCGACGAGATCGCGAAGGCCGTGGTTTTTCTCGCATCCGACGACAGCAGCTTCATCACGGGAACGGAACTGTTCGTGGATGGGGGCTTCGCACAAGTGTAGGAGATAGGGAGGTCTCGCAAGGGGTCCGGGACTCCTTCTCATCGGGACATCAAGACCGGGAGTCCAGCCTCGCGCAGGACCCTGCGCGTGACGCCACCGAAGATCCACTCGTTCAGGTGAGAGTGGCCATAGGCGCCCATGACGAGGAGATCGGCGCCGAAAGCGGAGGCCTGCGCCAGCAGAAGGCGGCCCAGGTCTTCGCCTTTGGACGAAAGACGTCGCACCTCGACTTGCGCGCCGTGACGCGCCAGGTGCCGCGCGATGTCCGCCCCCGGCTCCTGGCCGTGACTCGCGGGGTGGCGCTCAGGGTCGACGACCAGGACCTCGACCGCCTCGGCCCTCACAAGCAATGGCAGGGCGTCCGCCACGGCCCGGACGGCCTCGCGCGCGGCGTTCCAGCCCACGAGGATGCGGCGGGCCGGGGATGCCGTGCCCGGAGGGAGGATGATGATCGGCCGGCCGGAGGTGAGGACGAGGGATTCCACGAAGCCAGGAGGACCAGCCGTCTGGCCTGCGGGGTCCGGGCGGGTGACCACCGTCAGGTCGGCATATCGCGCGTGCACAGCCGGATCGCTGCCGAAGTGGGGCAACGATCTCCACTCCGACCGGATCCCCTGACGACGGACGATGTCCTCGAACCGCGCCCGGTGGTCCGCCTCGATCCCCTCGAGTTGTATTCGGTGCTCCTCGATCACGTGCCGGATGCCCTTGCCGCGGGCAAACATCTCCGCCTGGGTGACCGCGGTCTCCGGCTGGATGAATACGCCGGTCAGGCGCGCGTCGTGCTCCTGCGCGAGTACGCCAGCGAACTCCAAGAGACCAGCAGTCTCGGTCCGCCCATCGACGAACACGACGATTTCCCCGAGCTCAACCGTGCCCTTATCGACACGCTCCTCGTTGCAGGCCAGCCGCCCAATCACGGATTCGACTGTCTGATGGGACGTGGCGTCACCTCAAGCGAGACAAACAAAGCACACCACGTGCCACGCCGCCGAACGCCGGTATCTCGCTGAGAAGACGGCACGTCCGTCTGGCGATCAGACCTGCCGGGGGGAGGACGCGCAGTTCGGAAACGTTCCAGTGGTCGGAAACGGACCAGTGAACGAGTCCAGGGTCAGTCGTCGGCGCTCGTGGGCAACGGTGCGAGTCCGTGCTTCCTCAACCGGCGGTACAACTGCGGACGGGTGATGCCGAGAAGCCGCGCGGCGTGGGTGCGGTTGTCGTGAGCGGCCATGAGCGCCCTGACGATCATCTCGCGCTCCGCGGCGTAGAGGTCGAGCCCACCCTCCGGC
>WNFL01314281.1_pt1 | contig 11804 bp, 13 predicted proteins | sample 5400361 | NCBI WGS metagenome assembly WNFL01 (sample SAMN13153351, study PRJNA577476) | soil metagenome | isolation source: 40 cm soil on Douglas fir-dominated hillslope | place: USA:California | collected 2013-09-17
GGTCTTGCCCCGACAATGGTCGAGCGCACGTTCGACATCGTCAGCAGCATTCGCTCGGCCGGAACGACCGTCCTCATGGTGGAGCAGAACGCTTCGGCGGCGCTGAACATGTGCGATCACGCCTATCTCTTGGAGTCGGGCTCGCTTGCGCTCGAGGGCAGCGGGCGCGAATTGATCGACAACCCGCACGTGCGCGCGGCGTATCTTGCGGGGTGACGCTCGCGTGAAAGGGGCGACGCGCTCTTTGCTTGCCAACTCAGCTGTCATTCCGGGTCCCGAGCGCGGCGAGGGAGCTCGGAATCCATAATCACAGGCTGTGGTTTTGGATTTCGGGTTCGCGCCTTCGGCGCGCCCCGGAATGACTAGCAAATAACGATCTCGCTCAATCGCGGGACTAGTACACCTGCAGAAACTTCGTGACATCGACGCGCTCCGGCAGCGTGCCGACAGACGTCGAGAAGTCGATGAATTTCTGAAACTCCGCCTTGTGCTTGTCCGTGAGCTCGCCCGCCATGTAGTAGCGCACCATCGGCACCGTATCGACCACGTCTTCGGGGGTGAGCGTATTCTTGGCGAGGTACTTGCGCGCCTCCTGAGGGTTGTTGTTGACGAAGTCGATGCCCTTCTTCCACACCGCGGCGAAGCGGCGGGCGACATCGGGGCGGGTCTTGATGAAGTCGCTGGTGATCGCGCAGCCGGCCGCAAACGCGTTGCCGTCCTCGTCGCCGAGGATGTACTTGGCGATGACCCCGGCCTCGAGCGTGCGCGCTACGCCGAGCTTGCGCATGGTCGAGGCCTGCGGCTCGAGCGTATAGCCGGCATCGAAGGTGCCGCTGGTCATGACGTTGACGTGTTGGCTCATGTCGAGCTGGTCGATCGTGTAGTCGCCCTCGTTGAGGCCGACCTTGGCGAGCACCGCCTTGGCGGCGACGAGGTTGGCGGGTCCGGGCGCGGACATGATGCGCGCACCTTTGAGGTCCTTGAGCGCCGCGGCCCGATAGCCGGTGCGCGCCACGAATTGCTCCATCTGGTAGATTTTGCTCTGGCTGTGCACGCCGATATACATGGCGACGCCGGGCTTCTTGATATTGGCGTTCATCGCCTCGATGGTCACGAGCACGATTGCCGCGTCGATCTGGTTGCTGATCATCGCCGCGATGTTGGGCGGGCCGCCGATGAGCCGGATGGTCTCGGGCTCGATGTTCTGCTCCTTGAAAAACCCGCGCTCGATGGCGACGAAATAGGGGAGCGAAGAGGCGGTCGGAAACACCCCGACCTTGACCTTGTCCTGCGCGGCGGCCCCCTGGCCCAAGGCGGCGGTGACAGCCACGATCGCTCCCAGCGCCACTGATCGGATCGTCTGCATCGCATCACCTCCACTGCTCATGGGCGTTTACGTCGCATTGCGCCGCGCATGCAGAATCTGGGCCAGCCTGGTTGAATGCGCGGTCCCCCGCGATCGCGGCGCGCTCGCTCTCGCGTGGATGAGCGAAGCGATCCGGCCCAGGGGTTGGCCGAGATCACCGCCGCCTTGGACTGTTCGCTACCTGACATTTGGGAGAGATTTGAATCCACAGCAGATTAATGGATTGTATCATTGGGGCAAGACGGCCTTCACGACGCACATGTCCGGGTTGGGACGATTGCCACTCGTCGGGTTGCCGGCAGAGGAACGCCGGCCCTCTTGGCTGGAGCGCGCCATCTACGGGTTCGATCGTGCCTTGCGCCGCTGGCAATCCGTCGTCGAATTTACCGGTGACCCGAGCTGTATTTTGCGTATCAGGGTCGGCCGTCTCGACCGCGACGTCACCCTGGCCGACGGCACGTCCGGCCGTGCCGGAGAGCGCTTCGTCGACCTGCATCTGTGGAACGAGCAAGTCCCGGCCATGCCGAGGGAGGGAGCGTCCATCGCCTGGGCGCGGCAGATGCACGCCTGCTTCCGGCAGTCGTTGGCGCAGCTCGCGCGTTATCTCGCCGAGCGGGGCGATCTCAACGACATTTCCGTCGTGCGCTGCACCTTGATGTTCGCTGGTCCGGAGCGCGACGGCCAGATGGCGCGTTTGCTCGCGCGCTACGGGTTCGAGCTCGTTCCTGCCGCCGATCCCCAGAACTTGCGCGAACGCGCCCGCCGTTTCGGCGAGAACATCTTGATCTCGCTGATGGTGCTGGCGCGCAATGCAGCCGCGCTCAGGCGAGACACGCTGCGCCGCGGGCGCACGCGGGTGTTCATGTCGCGGCGCCTGCTCGAGCAGCGCTACGCAACGGTGGCCGTGAAGTCGAGCGTTGACGTATATTCGAGCGCGTTACGCGCGGGTACAGGGGTGCCAGAGCCCGCATGAGCGAAGCGAGTTGCGAGGCCGAGATTTAGCTTGCGCTCAATCAGGCTACGAGTTCTCGCGCAGACGAGCGGACCGTAATACCTTTGTTAACCCTGCCGAGAAGCCGGCGCATAGGGGCCGTGCTTTCGCCAATGTTGCCGGCAACTTTCCCGATCTCTTAACTCGGGGCGACGAGGAGGAGAGGCACATGCTTGTCCGCGTCGGTCGAACGTTCGTCATCGTCGCGTGCATGAGCGCTGCCGCGGTCGAGCTCGCCGCGGCCGCCGATATTCCCTATGTGAGAAATCCTGCGCCCGTGGACGTCCCCGCGAGCTGGGCCGGTTTCTATCTCGGCGGCCAGGTCGGCTATGGCGCTGATAGCGTGCGCTGGCGAAATCTGGGGGCATCCACGTTTTTTTCGCCGCTGAATTCAGTCACGCGCGACCGCGGCGGCGGTGTGATCGGCGGCGGCCAGCTCGGCTATAATTTTCAGTACAACCGGTTTGTTTTCGGCATCGAGGGATCAGCCTCGGCCGCCGACTTCGATCGCAGCTTTGCCAGTCCCTACTTCCCCGCGACGGATGTATGGTCCTCGAAGCTCACGTGGCTCGGGACGGTAACCGGCCGCGTCGGCTACGGCTTTGATACTTGGCTGCCCTATATTAAAGGCGGCTTCGCCGCCGGAACTGTCGAGACCAGCCTTCGCGACAACACGCTCGGCGTGATCTCGCAAAGCTCCACCGTGCATTCCGGCTGGACGGTGGGCGGCGGCGTCGAATTCAAACTCACGCGCCAATTTTCGCTCGGGCTCGAGTTCATGCACACCGATCTCGGCCGCAGCACCGACATCAACGGGCCGTCGTCGGTGACGGCGGAGAGTTACGGAGTCGGGCTGCGCAGCAACAGCATCATGGCCCGCTTCAACTATCTGTTCGGCCAGTGATGCGGCTGCGCGCTGCGGCGGCCGCGGCGATCGCTCGACATTATCCGAACGTGATCACGCTGCGGATCGCTTTGCCGTCCCGCAGCGCCGAAAAGCCCTGGTTGATCGCATCGAGGCGGATGCGCTGGGTGATCAGCTCGTCCAGCATGAGGCGGCCGTCGAGATAGGCCTGCGCCAGCATGGGGAAGTCGCGCGCTGGCCGCGCCTCGCCGTAGCTCGAGCGCCGGATGCGCTTCTCCTGCATCAGAGCACCCCAGCGGAACGTGACGTCCGTGTTGACGTCGATCTTGCCGAGCCAGACCACCTCGCCGCCCGGCCGCACCGCCTCAATGCTCGTTCGAAACGCCGCGGCGCTGCCGGCGGCCTCGATCACGACATCGGCGCCGCGGCCAAAAGTTTCCCGCCGGGCGATCGCGGCAACCTCCTGCTTGTTGTTAACCCCTTGCGTTGCGCCCATGCGCTGGGCCAACGCGAGTTTGCCGTCATCGATATCGACCGCGATGATTTTCGCTGCGCCGGCAAGGCGCGCGCCTTGAACCGCGGCGAGGCCGACCGCGCCGCAGCCGATCACCATCACCGTATCGGCGCGCCCAATGTGCGCGACATTGAGCGCCGCGCCGACGCCGGTCATCACGCCGCAGCCAATCAGGCTGGCGCGGTCGAACGGAATATCGCGGGTGACCGCGATCGCCTGCTGCTCCGGCACGATGCAATACTCGGCGAAGGCGCCGAGAAACATCAGGTGCTTGAGTTCTTCACCGCTCGCGCGCCGCGCTTTGCAGGTGCCGTCGAACTGCACCGCCTGCGACCCTTTGGCGAGATAATCCTCGCACAGGATCGGCAGGCCGCGGTCGCAGTAATAGCAATGCCCGCAATGCGGGTTCCACGACAAGATGACGTGATCGCCCTTTTTGAGCCGCCGCACGGCGGAACCCACGTCCTCGATCACGCCGGCGGCTTCGTGGCCGAGCACGATGGGCATCGGATAGCGCAGCGCGCCGTCGATCACCTCGAGATCGGTATGACAGAGCCCGGCGGCACGCACGCCCACCAGCACGTCGGATGGCGCGAGCGGCGCAGCGGCGACCCTCTCGACCCGAAGCGCGCTGCGCGCCTCGTGCAGCACGGCCGCCTGGTAGTGCAGGGTCATGCGCCGCCCACGAAACGGACTACTTCGCCTTCCTCACGTCGCCTTTTTTGACGCCGGCTTCCGGGAAGACCCACATGGCCGCCACCATGAATACGGCGATGATGACGACGAAGATCGACAACTCCGGCCGGATCGGGGAGCCGCTCCAGAACGCCAGCGCCGCGGCCACGACGAGCGTGACGGCGGAGACTGCGGCTTTGACGTCGTTCGGCATGGCGGCGCGCCTTTCCGTTAGTTGGCGCCGACCGGCACCACCGCTACCTCATCCGGACGCGGCGGGACGGCGCGCAGATTCCTCTTCAGGAAGCGCGTGTCGTAGCCGTTGAGCAGATGGCCGGCGAGCCCGCGGTCGAGATCGGAGGTGCCGAACAGCCAGTCGGCGATCGGGAAGGTCAGATTCATGTTCACTTCCATCATCAGCCGGCCGTTGTGGTGCGCGGTGTGGTGGCGCCGCAGCGAGTTGACGAAGGGACAATTGCGCACGAACCAGTTCTCGTCGACGTGGCAGCAGAAGTGCATGAACTCGTAGATCAGATACATGCCCGTGGTCACGCACATGAACAACCAGCCGACGTTGGGCGACAGCGACAGACCGAGGATGACGGCGATCGGCAGCGACATCAGGATGAACACGACCAGCGCGTAGGGAGGGAATACGGTGACGCGCCAGTCCTTGTGGTCGCGGAAGCGCATCTCCTGGTCGGTGAAGAATTGATGATGGTTGAGCGTGTGACGCTCATAGATCGAGCGCAGCCCCTTGATGTTCACCGGCCGGTGCATGACGTACTTGTGCACTGCCCACTCGAACAAGTTGGTGAAGAGGAAAGTGAGTGGGACGGTCAGCCACTCGAGCGCGGTCACGTCGTGGATGTGCTCGATATAGATGTAGAACGCCGCCGCGCCCATGGCGTAGATGATCGCCACGTGGAAGTAGCCGTCGTACCATCCCATGATGCGCGAGCGATACTCCTGCCGGAATTCGATTTGTCGCTGGCTGATCATTCTCGTCTCTCCTACGCCGGCGCAAAGCCGCCGATTGTTGTCACGTCGAACGGGCCCCATCTGATATATCACACATCTATCACACCGTGGGAGGCGCTTCAATCGCGTCCGCGCCGCCTCCCGGCGGAGTTCCGCCGACGATGCGCGCCACCGCCGGATCCTTGGCGGCGAGCTGCGGGGCGCCGGCAAAGACGATCTCGCCCCGCTCGATGACGTAGAGCCGGTCCGCGAAATCCGGCACATGGTGGATGTTGGACTCGGCGATGAAGACCGCGTGGCCGAAGGCGCGGATATTGGCGAGACCCTGGATGATCGCGGGCACGATAACGGGCGATAGGCCCTCGGTCGGTTCATCCAGCAGCAGCAATTTCGGGCCGAGCGCGAGCGCGCGCGCGATGGACACCATCTTGCGTTCGCCGCCGGAGAGCGCGTGGCCGCCGCGCGTGCGGTAGCGCTCGAGCTGCGGGAACACGCGGTAGGCCTGCTCGATCCGCGCCTCGGCCTCCCGCGCCTGCGGATGGGTCCAGGTCGGCAGCGCGATGTTTTCCGCGACCGTGAGCTCGCCGAAGACCTCGCTCTCCTCCGGCGCAAAGCCGATACCCAGCCGCGCGATCCGGTATGGGCGCAGCCCGGCGAGATCCACACCCTCGAAGGTAATGCGCGAGCCGGCTGCGGGTTTGCGAAAACCCATGATGGTGCGCAGGCTCGTGGTCTTGCCCGCGCCGTTGCGGCCGACCAGGTAGATGAGCTCGCCCGCCTTGACCTCGAAGGAGATGCCGCGCAGCACGCGGCTGCCTTCGACGTCCACGGTCAGATTCTGCACCGTCAGCATCGCTACCCCATACGCTTGCCGACCACGCTCTCGATCAGGCGCGGATCGGCGAAGAACTGCGCCGGCGACAGGTCCGCCAGCACGCAGCCCTCCGCCAGCGCGATGATCCGATGCGAATAGGCGGCAACCAGATCCATATCGTGCTCGACCAGCAGGATGCTCTGCACACCGGCGCGCTTTGCCGCCGCGATCAGCGTCGTCATGATGCCGTGCTTCTCGGCGGTGGAGACCCCGGAGGTCGGCTCGTCGAGCAGGATGACGCGCGGATCGAGCGCGAACGCCGAGGCCACGTCGAGCAACTTCTTTTCACCCTGCGACAAGGTTGCGGCGGGCGTCGCAAGCCGATGCTGCAGGCCGAAGATTTCTGCGACTTGCGCCACCCGCGCGCCCACCGCGTTGTCGGATGAGAGGCCCGCGAACAGCCGCCATCGCTTCCCTTGCCGCGAGACCACGGCGGCGGCGATGGTTTCCGCCACCGTCAGCTGCGGGAAAATCTGGATCAGCTGGAACGAACGCACCAGGCCGCGTTCGGCGAGCCGCACCGGCCCGATCCCGGCAATGCTCTCGCCCATGAACAGCACCTCGCCCGCGGTCGGGGTCAGGAGCCCGGTGAGCAGGTTGACCAGGGTGGTCTTGCCGGCGCCGTTTGGCCCGACCACCGAGACGAGCTCGTGCGCCTTTATGGCGATACTGACATCGCTCAAGGCGCGCAATTCGCCGAAATACTTGCTGACGGTTCTGGTCTCGAGGAGCGCGGTCATGGCGACTTCCGCGCTTGCCGCCAGCGCAGATCGTCGGCGAGGCCGGCAAGTCCGCCAGGAAATCCGATGACAATGACGGCAAGAACGGCACCGAGGATGAAGCGCCAGTACTGCGTCAGGGACTGCAGCTGATCCTGCAGCAGGGTGAAGGCGAGCGCGCCGATGATCGGGCCGAAAAAGTTGGAGAAGCCGCCGAGCACCGCCATGAACACGAGCTGGCCCGACTGCGTCCAGTAGACCAGCTCGGGGTCGGCCAGGCCGATGCGAAAGCCGAGGATCGCCCCGCCGGCAGCGCCGTAGGCGGCCGAGATCACGAAGGCGGCGAAGCGAAACTGGTGCACATGAACGCCGAGGTACTCCGCCTTGCGGGGGTTGTCGCGCACGGCCTTGAGATGCAGCCCGAACGGCGAATGCACGATGCGCCACATCACAAAGGCGGCAATGCCGAGGAGGGCGAGACAATAGTAGTAGAATGGGCCCGCTAAAAATTCGATCTTGTTGTAGTGCGCGAATTCGAGACCGATGATGTTCATGCGCGGGATGCGCATGCCGCTGTCGCCGCCCGTGAGGTGATAGAACTTGAACAGAAACGAGTAGAACAGCATGCCGAAGGCGAGCGTCAGCATGCCAAAGAAGATGCCGACATAGCGCATGCACAGAAGGCCGATCGGGACGGCCGCGAGCGCGGCAAGCAGGATGACCGCGAACAGGACGGCCTCGAACGACTTGATGCCCAGCACGCCGGCGAGCACCGCGGCGCCATAAGCGCCGAAGCCGAGAAACATGGCATGGCCGAACGAGAGTAGCCCGGTGTAGCCGAAGAGCAGGTTGAATCCGAGCAGCGCGATCGCGTAGCCGAAGAAGGGGATCATCAGGCTCGCGTAATAGGACGGCGCCACGAGCGGCAGCAGCGCGAACGCGATGGTTGCTGCCACTATGATGATCGCGGCCGGTGCGCGCGTCATGTCACCGGCCTCCCGAACAGGCCCGCCGGCCGCAGCAGCAGCACCGCGATCACGATCACGTAGATCGCGAGCACCTCGGCCTCGGGATAGAGCATGATGGCATAGGCGCGAATGAGCCCCACGATCAGCGCGCCGGCGAGCGCGCCGCGCATCGAGCCGAGCCCGCCGATCACCACGACGGCGAACGCCTCGATGACGAAATCGATCGCCATGTCGAGAGACGCCGCGGCGGTCGGCACCACCAGTGCGCCGGCGGTGGTACCGAGTACCGCGCCGATGGTGAACACCACCGCATAAAGCCGCCGCACGTCGACGCCCAAAGCCTCGGCCATGGCGCGGTTCTCGGCGGTGGCGCGCAGAATGCGCCCGTAATTGGTGTGCTGAAGAAGCGCTCCGAAGCCGGCCGCTGTGGCGATCGCCGCTGCAATGACCAGCAGATTGTAGACCGGCACGCTGAACTCGCGCGCGTTGATCACGCCGTAGATGAGGTAGGCGCTGTCGAGCGAGCGCGGGTTCGAGCCCCACACGAACCGAAACACGTCCTGAAACATCAGCACCAGCGCAAACGTGAGCAGCAGCTGGAGACTGTCGTCGCGGCCGTAGACGGTGCGCAGCAGGCGCTCGATCGGCGGCCCGATGAAGCCGAGCGCAACTCCGGCGAGGAGCAGGGCGGGCATGATCAGCCAGGGTGAAAGGCCGGCGGCGATGGCGTAACCGATGGCGCTCACGCCGAAATAGGCGCCAAGCGCGTAGAACGAGCCGCAGGCAAGATTGAGGATCTTCTGCACTCCGAAAACGAGCTGCAGCCCTGCGGCGACCAAGAACAACACGGCGGCGTGAAACACGCCGCCGAGGAGAATGTTGGCGAAAGCGACCATCTAAAGCGGCTTCAGGTGAAGTGGAATCAATGCGAGCGGCGAACTCGGTCTGCCCCCTCCCCCCTTGTGGGGGAGGGGTGGGGAGGGGGGTCGTGCAGTGAGATTTCGGTGGTGCCGCCTACGCAGAATCGTGCGACCCCCACCCCCAACCCCTCCCCACAAGGGGGAGGGGAGCACACCGAGATCGTTGCGCGTTCGTCGACACTCATTGTTGCGCTGCGCACGGAGGCGACCCGAACTCCGTTTCTCTCCCCGCTCTTGCGGGGAGAGAGACACAACCGGAGATACCGCACTCCAGGGGCTGCGTTCGAGATCAGATGTTGAATTTGGCGGTCTTGATCCACTCCCAGAAATTGGCGCCGGGCGGCTTCTGCAGATCGCTCGCATACATGGTCTCGAAGCTGCCGAGCGTGACGAAGTCGTAAAGTCTGTTCGGCGATGTGATCCTTGCGCCAGGATCCCTTGCCGCCGAGGCTTTCGACCGACAGCCCGGCCATGGCGTCGATCACGTCGTCCTGCGAGGGCCAGCTGCCGTTCTTGGCCTTCGCCGTGTTCTCCACCGCCGCCTTATACGAGGCAATGGCGAAATACGCGCGGTCGGCTTCCCATTCGGGATAATCCTTGTAGGTCCTCTCGTACCAAGCCACGAACTCCTTGGCCAACGGCGACCCATTCGGGTTGTCGAAATAGAACGTGTTGTGGCCGAACAGGATGCCCTCGGGCGTGAACTCCTTCTTCATCAGCGTGTGCTGCCATCCCGCGGCCGGGAACACGAGCTTGCTGTCCTTCGTCAGCTCGGCCGCGTGTGCCTGCTTCATGAACACCGGCAGGTCGGCGAAAAGCAGCGAGGAGAAGATCAAATCGGGCTTGGCCGCCTTGAGCGCGGCAACATGGCTGGTCAGATCCATGGTTCCGACCTTCGGCCATTGCTCGGTGACGACCTTGTGCTCGATATTGAAGCGTTTAAGCATTGCGACGAATGCGGCCATGTTGTTGCGGCCATAGGAATAGTCAGGGTTGATCCCGGCCACGGTCGCGAACTTGCCCTTCCAGTACTTGATCGCAAGCAGCGAGGACATGATCGCCTCGCACTCGTTGTCGGTGCTGCGGAACAGATAACGGGGATTGGGAATCTTCTCGTCGACGCCGTCCTGGGTGGTGCCGTCCCAGTAGATCGTGAGCGCTCTGGCTTCCTCCACCGCCGGCCCGAGCGCAAGACCCGCGCCGGTCGAGATGATGCCCTGCACGCAGTCCACCTTCTCCTGCTGCACGAGCTTGCCGAAGCGTTCGATGGTATCCTTGGGCGAGGATTCCTCCTCGATCACGAGTTCGATCTTGCGGCCGGCAATGCCGCCGCCTGCGTTGAAGCGCTCGACCGCCCATTGCGTCGCTCGAATGCCGTTTTCTCCCGGCGCAGCGGCGATGCCGGAACGCGGCGCGAGAATGCCGATGCGCACCGGCTTGTTCTGCGCGATCGCCGGTGCAAACACCTCTGCCGAGGTGGCCAGCGCGCCAACCGCCGCTGCGGACTTGAGCAAGCTTCGCCGTGATAGGGTCATGGAACTCCTCCCTGAAGGATTGATCATTGTGGTTGCGAAAGGCCGCGGACGAAGGCATCGATCTCTTCGCCCGTGAGCTTCCAGTCGTTGTCGAGATTGGCCACCACCGTTTTCATGAATGGCTCGCAGAGCTTGATGGCTCGCTCCTTGGCGCCGAGGCGATCGAACAGGATGGCGAGCGCAAGCTGCTGCGGGCTGCCACCTTCGTAGCTCCACTCGAAGCCGAATCTGGTGAAGCGCTTGATCTCGTAATGCTCGTCGAGCTTCTTGCCGTCGATCGTCACGACAAGACCATCGATCGTGCGCTTGCCCTCGTACACGCCCATGACTCATACCGATACGGTTGCGCGGGTAAAGCTTTCCACATAGTCCATCAGCTTGTCGCTGGCGCGCGCGGCGGCCTCCGCGTCGCCCTTGGCGATCGCGCGCGCCTGGTTGGCGTGCAACCGCGCACAGAGCGGCAGATCCGCCGCCTCGCGGTAGTGCATGTACCAAAAGCGCCGCGACAGCCCTTGCAGCAGCTTCATCGAGCGGGCGGCATAGTCGTTGTGCGCGCATGCGATCATCAGCGCATTGAGCTCGCGGTCAAGACGCATGAAGGCGATATCGTCGTTGCGCCTGGCGGCCTGGTCCATGCCGCGAGCGATGTCTTGCAGCCGGGCGCGCTGCGCCGGCGTCGCGCGCTCGACCCCGGTCCGGCTCAACAGTCGCTCCAGTTCGCGGCGGACTTCCAGCACGAGCAGCTGGTTGCGCGGGTTGATGTCGGAAACCAGAATGCCCTTGCGCGGCAGAATGGTGATCAGCCCTTCGCGCGCGAGCCGCTGCAGCGCCTCGCGGATGGGCGTGCGCCCGAAGCTGGTCGTGGCCGAAAGCAGCTGCTCCGACAAGATGTCGCCGGGCTTGAGCCGAAGCGTGACGATCTCTTCCTCGATCACGCGGTAGGCCTGCTCGGTGAGGCTTTCCGCCTGCCGCGCGTTGGGCGCGGTGCGCGCGCGCAGTGGCCGCGCCTGCAGCGCCGCCTGCCTGCTCCTCGCCGCGCGATGGACCGGCATAGCCCCACACCCGGTTCGACAACTGATATATGTGTCGTATATTAGAGATGGCGTTCGGCCGGCGGTCAAGGGGACGAGAACGGAGCGACGTGATGCGGCGCGACGCCATCCTCCCGCTTGCGCTGTTTGCCGCGCTGGTGCTCTCGGCTGCGCTCGGCGCGCTTGCCGCCAGCGGCCATTTCCCGCACGAGCGGCGGGCCCCCTCGTTGCGCGGCGGTCTCGGCGGCGCCGTCCTGTTCGGCGCCTGCGCCCTGACGGCGGCGTCGTTCATCCTCGGCGCGGGCACAGCCTGGCGCATCCTGCCTTGGCCGGCGGCGGTGATCGCGAGTGGGGCGGCGATCTTG
>WNFL01234734.1_pt2 | contig 11803 bp, 10 predicted proteins | sample 5400361 | NCBI WGS metagenome assembly WNFL01 (sample SAMN13153351, study PRJNA577476) | soil metagenome | isolation source: 40 cm soil on Douglas fir-dominated hillslope | place: USA:California | collected 2013-09-17
TAAAGAATTGCAAGCTCATGCCAACAAATGTTTTGATTTGGCGAAAAGTCCGCTTGAAGAACCACAACTCCTATCAGTCACTGGTAAGAATCTCTATTTAGATGATGCTGGAAAACTTCGCCTTCTCATGGAGGCACAATTTTACATGGCTGCGGTCTCTAGAAAGCGAGACGAGCAGGTTGCGCGTCGAGACTTTCTATTGGAAATTGCTGTAATTGCGCTCATTGGAATCGAAATCATTTTAAGCATCGCAGGAATTGGTATAGGGATTCGCGAAGCAAATCAACAGGCGAAGACTCTGAGCAACATTGAAGGGAGCACACGCGATGCTGCTTCCGCGATGTCAACAGTGAGCACTTCAATTAAGGCGGTCGCTGATGGACAGGCCGCATCACTTGGCGATCTTAAGCAGATGAACGAGAGCTTGCAAAGTTCTTTAGCGAGAACTGGCACAATGACGTCCGCTACGCAGAAGCAACTTCAAATTCTTCAGGGAGAGCAGGCTCGGAGGCTTGCTCAATTGGCTAAAAAGCCTAAGTTGGAACTTTATATAAGTTCTGTGCTACTACCGCCGAACGGTATCTTTCCAGCTAAGGCCCGAGAATCGACGGATACCCAATCCAACTATGATGTGATATTGAAGAATTCAGGCGATGCGACTGCGACAAAAGGTAATCTCCGTGTCGTTGTGCTCGGAAAAGGGACATGGCTTTCAAGCAACGTTCAGTCCACACGCCCATATGAACCGCCAGATAGCGAAATCCATACATTCCTGATTCCATTTGACTACTTACGGCCTAGCGTACAAATTCCAATGTCCTTCACAATTGGATATCCAAAAGGGCAGGCTGGCGCGGTCATGGTGGTTTGGAACGTCGATACTGATGAACTCCCTACCGCAACCCCTTTGGGAACTCTTGTCGTGATTCCGCCCGAAACGCCTGTCAACGTTGCAAAGTAAAGCGGAACTCTTCATTTGAACACTCCAAGCAGACACATCAAGCCCGAAAATTCCAAGCGCCGAAAGAATAACCGCCAAGTGATAAAACATTCGATGCCTGTGATCTCCCGGTTCGGGTAATCACCTCGCCAAAACAGTTGTGCTACGCTCTTCGCGTGACCTGGATGGTACAGGGTGCCGTTCGAGCGAATGCTGCGGCACATACGCGAGGACAAGTGCAATGCCGCGCGCTAGTTCTGTACCTTGAACGGGAGTCCGAGATCGATACGTATTTGCGGAGGAGCCGGAACTAACGGATAACTTGTGAAATAGTCCGGCAGTCCCTTCTTAGTCTCGCGCAGGATTTCCAGTACCGCCTGTCCGTCAGCACGCGAAAGACGTGCATACTTTGCGCCCGTCACTGCTCCAGATAGGACCATGTATAGCCGTTGGTAGATCGCGTCCTTGGCTTCGGGAGGCAACGCATCGAACGCCTCCGAATAAATCATGTAGCTGCACGGATAACGCATCAGGCGGTGTTTGAGATCGAATTGGCGCAATGACCGTCCCCGGTTGTCATGTGGCCCTTCGTCGGAAAACTTTTCCGCAAACCCCGATGTGCCTTCGATTTTATTTAGCAGCGGCGCTTCATCAACGAACAGCATGTAGTCCACGAGGTCTTTTGCCGAATCTGCCAGACCATTCACTTCAATATCATGGACGTTCCCATTTCGCAGAAGGTATCGCGTCTGCCAGCCGATTCGTGTCAATAAATTCATCATATGCATCTGGTGCTCGAAAACCATCAGCGCAACTATGTCACTGTACGGGGAAAGATAGGCGGTCGTATCGAACCGCCCAGTAAGTGACGCCAAATTGAAAGCTTGATCCACCACGGGAGATTCGGGCTTGCTTCCATTGGTAACGACGGCATTGCCCATGTGCCGGATCGCGCCAGCCTTGCCCGTAACGTACCACCCACCCCAACGTTCTGATAATGGGCTGCGATGATCGGAAAGGTAGTTGCCAAGCCAGGGCATCGTTGTGCCATTAGGCGCTGTGAAATTGCTACGCACCAACATGCCGGGAACATTCATCGCGTTACTGGAGTTATGGCATGTCAAGCAGTCATCGTGGCGTGTGAATTTTGTTTCCTCGACAGGCGTCTGATCGAGCACGTAGAAAATGACGCCTTGCCGAGGGTCTTGTGCGGCTACTTCGATAAAGCCGCCGTGGACCCAACCAATTGCGACGGAATCGTTGAAGAAAAGCGTGCGTGGGTTCTGTGGGTTTATTCGTTGTGCTTGAACGCTGGTTTTCGAGAAGACCACCATCTGTGACTCGACGGGAACGCGAAGCGCATCGAGGGCCGACCGCAAGTAGCCTTGCTCGCCGTCAAATCGCAGCCGAACCTTTCCCGCCTCAATCTCACGGTTCAAAACGGCAACAGGATCGGCAGTGGGCTTTGTAGCATACGCGATGGCTGGATCGTCTGGCTCTGGGACGGAACGGGTATCAATATCGCCAACGCCGATAGCGATGCTGACCGAGGTTAGCATTACAAACAACACGCCACACTGGACAAGAATACGAGTCTTCATATGAGCCGTGTTCCGATCCACGATCCCGCTTGAATAAATACACTACCATTGTGCCGCACAAGCCGAGTCTTCTTTGTGGGTATCTAACCGGGGCATTCGTAAAAAGCCTGCATCGATAGGCTCGCACGGCGCATCACTTTTAGTGGGCGCGACAATCTCTTTTTAACGTCCGCTTCCAAGAGCGACGGCCCTGCAGATGTTGCGCCCGCCAGGAGTCATCATCTATGCGCCGAATGAGCGATGTAAAAAAAAACCTGTATCACTAACCTCCACGGAGCATCTATTTAGTGGGCGCGACCGTAATGGAGAACGAGACAGGGCACAAGCCCCCTACCACACTACTCATTCTCTTTGAGATTATTTCCCTCGCCGTTCTTGCGCGTTTTTCTTGGCAGCATCGTGGAAACAAACTTTTGTTTTGGGGATTGATCGCAGTGATTGCCATGATCGGCGCTATTTACTTTTTGATGTTTACGGATATTCCTCTGCATCCGCTTTAAACGCCGAGGTGTTTGCGCCTACCGGGACATTGCGATGGCTGTCATTGGATTAGTGGCGGTTGGTTTACTCGGCGGCGGGTTCATGCTCTACGTCCTGTTTCAGTGGATGCGCGACGAAGTGCGAAACCGCAACCAATAGGCTGGTGTTCGCCAAGCGCGGGAAGTCATTTCACTTTGCTTCTGCCTCGCTTGACCAATCTTAGCTCGTCCAGATTCCAGCTACGGAAACCGTCGATCTGCTTTTCCAGCAGGGCTCCATGCATGCTGGTCAGGATCGCACGGATTTTCGCCGTGCCACGCGAGCCGACGACTCGAACTGTTTCACCGGGTTTGAGTATTGGTTTCATCTTCCTCGGTGTGCTGACTGGCGGGGTAGTCCTTAGATGTTAGTAGTTTTCCACAGGTCGGTACTATTGACATCATAAATACGTATCTATAAAAGAGCGTCCGCTGTAGAGTTTTTTACAACTAGTAACCACGGCTGGAACCTGTGTGAAATCCAGCCGCATGGAGGTCCCATGCCCGTTCGTCGCTCTCTTCTTTCTTTCGTTCTCGCCGCGTCATTGTTAATCCCGAACGCTGCCGCGCAGACCGCAGCGAGTGGGGAGGCGGTTCAACAGACATCACCTCAAGACATTCGTGATCCCGAAGCGATAAAGATTCTAGCAAGCGCAATAGACGCTGCCGGCGGCCTTTCAGCATTGAGCGACATACACGACTTCACGGGCTCAGGCTCAATTATCTACAAGTGGGGAAGTGGCGACGTTCAAGGGAGCGTGACTGTTAGAAGTCGGACCACAACCCAATTTCGGCTAGACGCGTCACTTCCCGACGGTGTTCGAAGCTGGTTTGTAAACGACCAGACCGGTTCAATACGTGAAGCGGACGGCTATACACATGAAATTCCATTCCACAATGCGATCAATTTTGGAAGTCTCACCTTTCCCTACCCTTTACTTATCTCCGCTCTGCGCGATTCCTTATCCACGATCAAGTATCTCGGAAAGATTTCGAACGGCGGCAGCGGCGCCTATAAGATTCGGGTGCAGCCGGTTCCGCTCGAAACGGAACCTAGCGGTATGCTCCATAAGCTAAGTACCAAAGACTTTTTGATAGATTCAAGTACCTTCCTTGTGTTGAGTACGACGGATATGGTCCATCCGGATTACGATTTCAATCAAGACTACCCGCACGAAATTGTTTTTTCGGACTACCGCTTGGTGAACGGCATATTGGTGCCGCTCCGTTCGCAAGAAAAGGTCGGGGGACAGCACACGTGGACTATCCAGCTGGATAACATCCGTCTGAATACGGGCCTAACGGAGAGCGATTTCCGACTTTAGACCCCTTCCAAAAGAGAAGAAAGTAATCCGGCAACATCGAGATACGCAGCTTCGGAGGAATACTGGATATGTCCATTATTTCACGCTCAAGCGGTCTGTTAAAACTAGTGTCAATTTCACAACTCGCTCTACGGGTGTTCGCGCTGGTGTTTTTTTGCCAGATCGAGTCTCTGCCAGCAAACGCTCAAGACTATCTGTTGCAGACGGGCGTACCACCTTTCACAGTGGAATCTCCGGTTGAGTTCGGCTTTGTTAATCTCGCTAACGGTAATCTTCATTTGGAGATCCCTCTAGACTCATTTCCCCAACGAGGCGGCCATCCACTCTCGGCAGCGTTTTTTTACGACAGTCGTTTCTGGCAAGCAGTGAATAATACGATGCAACCGGTAAACTACACCGGTTATCAGCACGAACTGGTCCAATGGCGATTTGTCACAAGTGCTGATCCGGGAAAAAGAGGAGGTTACAGCAGCAAGACGTACTCATGTGGTGGAACCTTTGGCGGCACAAGAACCAATTACTACAACTTTAGGTGGATATTTCCTGACGGCAGTACGAAAAGTTTCCCCGGTACATCCACTTGGTATGTCGACCCGAATTGCGCAAAGGATGGATATAAAGCAACTCCAACTAGCAGAGCCCAAGCGGGAGATGCCTCCGGGTATTTGATGGTCGTCAACAGTTATTACAGCCCGACGGTGTACGGACCCGACGGAACTCAGGTCGGCACAGACACGTGCTGTTCGATCCAAAATCCAATCGATACCAATGGCAATTATGTATCCGATGCTTCCTTCAGTGATCCCACTAAGGTTGATACCCTGGACCGCAAGCCTTTTGTGGTGACCAATTCTTGCAATGGAAACTCGAACCAGATTTGCTACGACATATTGAATTCTCAAGGGACGACCTATCGAGTGACCGTCACAACAGAATCAATCTCTGTGAGCACGAATTTCCAAAACCCCGCAACCGATTACTCCGGAACGATTACAGTCATCCAAAGCATCGCCCTTCCGAACGGTACTAGTTATAACTTCGCCTACGATTCCGGTACGACGCCCGGACATTACGGAGAACTGACCGGCATCACCTTGCCGACTGGAGGGCAGATTACGTATGGCTATTCAGTATTTACCGACAGCCTGTACCAATCGCAATACAGAAAAAATGAGTGGGTGACGTCACGAACCTCAGGTTCAGGAACTTGGAATTACACTCCGCTTGTCGTTAGCGCTTGTACAACTATTACGTCTACGAATTGTCAGCAACAAACAACGGTGGCACAACCTAGCGGCGACAATATTGTATACCAGTTTACGCTGACTGGGTCTTCGTCTGGGGGTGTAGGATTGACACAAGTACAAGCGTATGCGGGCGCTGTCTCGCCGGCCAATCTTACTAAGACCGTCTCCGGGACCTGGAACACTGCGTATACGCAGAAGCTCAGCGAGACCGTCACAGTGCCCGTTCCTGGCGGATCGAGCATCAGTCAAACGAAACAGTATGCGTACGATAACAATAACGACCAAAATGTTTCGCAGCTTTCTGAATGGAAGTTCTACACTGGTTCGCTGCCTGCAACAGCAGATCGAATTACCTCGACGACCTATACTCAAGCGAACTCAAGTTACGCGACAAAAAACATCCTGAATAAACCCACTAGCGTTGTCGTCAAAACGGGAGGTGGCACGCAGCTTGCGCAAACTAATTACGTATACGACTCAATGGGGCTGATTTCTCTAACAGGCGCATTCAACCACGATGATGCGAACTATGGAACGAATAATATTATCCGTGGAAATCTCACCCAAGTACAGCGCTGGGTTGGTGGAAACGGCTACCTTACGACCACGATGACCTATGACACGACCGGACAGCTTCGCTCGGTCCAAGACCCAGCTTCAAACACGACTAATTTCAGTTACAGTGACAATTTTTTCACTGATGCTGCAGGCGTTGTTGCACCAGGGGCGCATACAGCGCCGGCGCTAACGAACGCTTACCTGACACAGGTTAGCCTGCCCGTAAGCGGCTCAATCACGTATGGCTATTACTACGGCACAGGGAAGGTCGCGAGTCAAAAAGATCAGAATCAGGCAGACAACTACCTTCATTATCTAGACTCGATAGATCGATTGACGCTTTCGTTTGGACCGATTCTACCTAGCACAAAAAGACCTTGGAGCCTTACGAATTATACCTCGGCAACACAGATCGATAGCTATGTGGGTATCTCGGATGCCACGGCCGCGCCCAGTTGCACATCCTGCAAGCACAATCAAAGGCTGCTCGATAACCTAGGAAGGCTCACAACGCAAGAGCTTGTGAGTGACCCCGACGGCGCAACCCTTGTCACCACTAATTATGACGCGACAGGACGAGTACAGAGCAAGTCTCATCCTTACCGGAGCACAAGTGACTCCACGTATGGTCTTGAAACTTCGACATATGACGTGCTCTGGCGTGTTACAAAAATCACGCACCCAGATGGAACGCATTCTCAAGTATTTTATGGAGCCGCGGTCGCTGGAAGCGGACTTGGTGGGGTGAGTTCGCAACTCTGCTCTGGAACAACATACGGAATCGGCTATCCGACACTTGCAATCGATGAGTCCGGTAAAAAACGTGAAAACTGGACCGATGGTTTCGCGCACCTGATTGAGATAGACGAACCCGATTCTAATGGCAACCTAGCGGTTGCGACCTGCTACCAATATGACCTGCTTGGAAACTTGCTTGCTGCAACGCGGGGAACTCAAGTGCGGTCGTATACGTATGACCCAATGTCCCGCGTCAGTTCTGCGACTTTCCCTGAACAGGCAGTCGGAACGTCGGGTACGACTAATTTTTACTATACGAATTCAAGTGGAGCGCTTTGCAGCGGAGATCAAAAGCAAGTTTGTCGCCGCCTTGATCCTCGGGCTATCACTACGACCTATTCTTATGACGCTCTGTATCGCCAAACGGGAAAGTCCTACTCAGACAGCACCCCCGCAGTGACGTACACCACCGATCAAACCAATTGCGGGAGTGCAGCACTTAGTAATGGGGTTGGGCGAGTTACTGGAATGTCGGTCGCTGATGGTTCAAGTTCCGCCTTGTGGTGCTACGACTCGGCAGGGCACTTGATTACTGATAAGCAGACGCTTCGCACCGTGAGCAAGACAATCTCTTACGCTTATAATTCAGACGGATCGCTAGCGTCCATTACTTATCCGAGTGGCCGCACCGTCACATACAACGTTGGAAATGCAGGCCGTCCGCTATCGGCAACAGATCTCGCAAACAGTATCAACTACGCCGCAGCTGTCACATACGGGCCGCCAGCGGGCCTGGCATCCATAGTGTATGGTGGCACAAGTCCTAGCAACGGAATCCCGGAACAGATTGCCTATAACAACCGTCTGCAATTATCAGCGGTTACGGATGGCCCATCGGTCACAAATTATAGCTACAACCTAAACGGAGCAGTCAACTCGTTTACAAACAGCCTAAATCCCAGCCTCGGAGAATCCTTCGGTTACGATTCACTGGACCGCATTGTCTCGGCGGCAACTCAAGGAGCCTCGGGTCCGGGTTGTTGGGGTCAGGTTTTCGGAACAGGTGGTGTTCCCGAGGACGCGTACAGTAACTTGAATCAGATCAGCGTTTCACAGTGCTCGGCTGGATCGTTAAGTGTGGGTGTGGATGGAAACGATCATATAGTCACAGGCGGGTATGCATACGACGGCGGTGGAAACATGACTCAGGACGGCAGCGGGATTGCCTATACCTACGATGCTGAGAACAGGATCACTTCAGCCAATGGAGTAAACTACTCCTACGACGGAAATGGACTTCGGGTGACGAAATCAAATGGCACGCTGTACTGGAGATCCGTTGGCGGAAGCACGCTAGCGGAATCAGACTTGAATGGGAATATAACAAGCGAGTACATTTTCTTTTGGGAGCGGCGTATTGCGCGGCGCGATAGCAGCGGTAATGTCTTTTATTACTTTACTGATGCGCTGGGCACTACGACCGGAGTTGTCGATGCTGCTGGTAATCCATGTTATGAGGCGAGCTACACGCCATATGGCCAGGAAATCGTGTTGTTGAATACCTGCCCGCAAAACTATAAATTCACGGGATTTGAGCGCGACGCCGAGACGGGATTGGATTATGCGTTCGCGCGATATTATAACTCTAGGATCGGACGCTTTATGAGCGTCGACCCCAGCGGCGGCGATCTTAACGACCCGCAGAGCCTGAATCGATACGCCTATGTCCTTAACAACCCAACGAATCGTACGGACCCCTTTGGACTATGGAGCCATTACGACGACTATTTCTCTCGGCAAGGAGTGGCGTCGAATCCTTACACGAAAAGAGCATGTTTCCTGGACGGCGCCGAAGCTGCCTGCGAAATGGTTTTCGATTTGATGGCCAAGGGAGACGCATTTCAGTGTCCCCAGAGCTGTACGGGACTTAAGTTGAGCGGCGATGTGTGGTATCGATGGTCAAAAGTAGAATCTTCTAACACATATACCGGCGGTTACTGCTCTGATGACGGAACCTGTTCGTATCAAGTGTATCAGGACATATACATACACTTCCAGTATCTCCCGTTTCGAAATGCAACTTCGGGCGAATACGTGGATGCTGAACTCCAAAGCCGCTCCGGGTCCGCCGGAGCAAACCTAGGTAAACTAATAAACGGCTATGAACATGCGGAGCATCCGTTCCTGAACGTAGTCGTGAGTATGCATTTGGCTGGAGCCGGCGCCATTCTTACTGTTGCACCGTGGCTTGCATTTCCCGAGGAGTGCGCGGGAACCGGTGGATTGGGATGCGGAGTAGCAGCCGCCGTGAACACCACCGTTTCTGCCGGCGGATTGGCGTTGATTTACGGAGCCTATAAATTTACGGTGGAAGAAACGATACCATCGTTCAGGCATGGCCATGGCAGAGATTGAACGTCAGGGTGTAGGGCTGGACGCCGCAGAACAGTTCGGCGCTTGGTGGCGGTCCTGGACATTGGGGGTAGTAAGTTTCTGGATAATCGTATACCTGGTGCTTTTTCATCTTTTGATTCATGTTCCTGCGCGACTGCTTTACGGCCCTGCCGTTGTTCACATTGGGGCGACTGTGTTGATCGGACCATTGGTGTTTCGAGCTTTGATGCGGTTCAAGGACTCAAAAAAACGCGACTTTGGAATGTTTTTTTTGTCTGCTTCACTCCTACTTTTTTCCGCAGCCATGTGTTGGATCTACGCAGGGTTGCGGTCAGGTTTACTGCCCCGCGAAGATACCGTCGTTATCTACACAATCGGTGTGTTGGGTAGCCTATTGGGACCACTTACGGCGTTTTATGTCCGGAAACTATCAGGCCGCAGAACTGTTGTGTCAAACGGGCCCGAAATAAAATCGTAAGCTTCAAAGCGTCCTCGGAAGATGGTTGGCGTCGCGTGAATACGGGTACGCACGTCTAAGGGTCAAAGGAAACAGTGCGCTGTGGATGCAGTCATCTCTTTCCTTGCTCTTCTTGAAACACGCCCAAAATCGTGAACGGGATAGTTTCCACGTTGACATCACCGTCCTTCAAAACTTGTTCCATGTATCGAGCGGCTACAAGGTTTGCAGAGTGGATGATCGCTCGTCCGGAATACCGGACAGCAGCCAAGTGCTTTGCAAAATCCTCTCCGTATCCGGCTTCGGGTCCTCCGAGATCGCGGTCAATGAAACAGATGTCAAAGCGCTCACGGTCAAATACTCCGATGGCCTCGCTCACCGTTCGGCGGATGACGCAATCGGGAAGCCACGATAGGAATCGCTCGCAGCGTTCTGCTGAGTCTTCCAGGACGAGGACCTTTGCACCGGCCTCCACGAGAAGATAGCGTGGGCCGCCTACGTGCTGCATTGTCCAGCGAGTAGTTCCTTGCTTAGTTGGGCTTATGCGGATAGTCACTTTGCGTTGACCTCTCCCGGTTGCCAGTATCCGTAAACACATCTTTTCCCACGACGCGAGGGATCATGCGTGTCGTGAATCACGCGATCGATCACGGCAGTCAGATGTTTCGAGACCGTGACAACCAATCGCCCTGGTGGAAGTTCCTTGGCTCGCAAATGCACGGTGCAACCCGAGCCGATATGCATTGTTGGATTCCAAACCCAGCCCAGCGATTCCATGACTCGTTTGATGGAAGTCTTGTAGACGCCGGTCGTCGCGTTGCTTATGCCGCGCTTTCTCGTGCCTGTGCGCTCGTAGGCTGCTGCGCTGTTCACGAGATCATAGACTTGCTGATAGGGAAGACCTATTGCGATGGCAATCGATCTCGCAACGCAATCGCCATCTCTTGAATCGATTACTTGCACAGATGTTGTGCGTGCGTGAAGGCCGAGCAACGACCTGAACCGTTTCCGAGGCGTCTTCGCGTTCATCTCTCGTAAGACCCGACCAGAAACACAGCACGGCTACATCCATCGCTACGGCGTATGTTTCCGTTTTGCTCCAATATCAATACAGTTCTTATTTGACGCAGTCTTCGATGCTGGACACTTCCGGGTCGATGCCGCACGCTCGAAGCCAAGCCACGTCTTCACTGGTGAGTACAAAGTGCGCCATGAAGGTCGGACATGCCCGGCCAGAGCAGTTGTGGCAGAAGCGTTGGCCGTTCGCGAGATTGACGATAAGCACTACCGTGCTTGCTCCGCACGTTGGACACGTCTTCAAGTCGTCTCCCGTACTACATGGATTCCCGCCTGACGGCGAGCCTCAAGAATCCTCGCCTGATACTTAGTTCGAATCTGCGCAATAGCATCGAGAAGGGTATTTAGGTCCGGCATCATTCCGTCAGCAATCAACTTCTCGGCCTGCGCCCGTAAATCAGACGCCGTGAGTGTGCTCGTCTTTGGGAGCCGTTTCACGATTGCACCCGTTTGAACGCTTGCCAGAGCATCTTGAATCCCAACGTAATCGAGATTCCGAATACGAATGCAGGCCAGCACGACATCACACCACCACCAGTCCATCGTTCTGGATTCCGTGAACGATGTCAGCGATGTAGCGGTGCTCGACTACGACCGTGGGATAGTGCGGCTGATAACCGTTGTCTTTCCCGATGTGATCGTCAATCCAAATACGAGCGGACAGAGTCTGAGGAATTAAAAGGAAGATACTGCCGTGGTTCTGAAGTTCAAAATCTGGTGTGGGGGAACTGCCGGAAGCTACGAACGAATCAGTCTGCATTTTTGCTCCTTTTAGAGCCGTATCGTTTTTCCACCGCGACCTTGGAGGCTCGGTTGGCAGACGGCCAAAAGACCGTCACTCTGGATACAGGAGTAAGATACCGCAGTTCGACTTCAGTTTGAATAGTACGGAAGTACTTCTCGGGTTTTGGCCGTCACTTGCCTCACTTTTTGAGATACATCGCCAAT
>WNFL01405946.1_pt2 | contig 11802 bp, 7 predicted proteins | sample 5400361 | NCBI WGS metagenome assembly WNFL01 (sample SAMN13153351, study PRJNA577476) | soil metagenome | isolation source: 40 cm soil on Douglas fir-dominated hillslope | place: USA:California | collected 2013-09-17
TCATGATCGGGGAAGAACTAAGAAAGCAACGGCGCTACGAAGGTGCAGCGGAGTTTTACGAGCAAGCTCTGAAGCAGGACGCGGCGCAATTGGTCTATTACGTTCGGCTCGGGGGAGCCTACATGCTGCTGGTGCGCTACGACCGCGCACTGGAGATCTTTCAGCGCGCGGCCCAGCAATTTCCTGCATCAGCGGAAGCTCAATACTTCGTCGGCATCGCGGCCCGCGGCTACGCTACCCTCGATGTTGCCGAGCGCGCTTTGCGTAAGTCTCTTGCTCTAAAAGACGGCAACGTTGATGCCTTGGCACAGCTTGGTTTTGTCGTCGGCGATCGTGGGCGCGATGCTGAAGCGGAGAAACTACTGCGCCGCGCGGTCTCGCTCGATCCGCGTCATTTTTACGCGAACTATGAATTGGGCCGTCTGCTCGTGCGCACGAAGCGCTATGAAGAGGCGATCGACGTGCTGGGAGGCGCAGCTCAGATACGCGCTCGCGATCCTGGCGTGCACTACCAACTATTCATCGCTTACACGCGGCTGAAGCGAAAGGATGAGGCAGAACGCGAACTGAATGTCTTTAAGCAATGTGATGCAGAGAGCAAGGCCCGACGCGCACAGGGAGACGAGCAAATCGAAGACACCCTGCCGCGCTCCGCGAGTGACGGGAAGCCAGACTAGCGCACCAGCATTTGTCAGAAAAGAAAAGCCCGACACCTGGGTGCCGGGCCATTCTCACTCTCTGAGGATTTCCTCAGCACGATCCTAAAAATTAAATCTTCCCTGAAACTCGATTACGCGTCCGGCCAAACCGCGTTCGGCGCGACCGAAGAGCGCGTTCTGGACCTGCGTACTTGGGCTGTTGAAATTGAACGGTTGCAGGTTCAGGAGATTGAAGACATTGAAAAGGTTTGCCTTTATCTCAAAGAATCTTCCTTCGCCCAGCAGACTACTGAGGCCGAACTTCTTGCCCACGGTCATATCAACGTCAAAGTAACGCGGGCCGCGGAAAGAATTGCGGCCGATGCCGGGCAATTGGAATCCAACCGGCGCTGCGGTGCTGAAGAAGGCCGAGCCACCTCCCGGAAAGTTGCTGCCGGTAATGAAAGCATTGTTCGAGGTGTCAGTGCCTGCGCCGCCGAAATAAGCGACTGGCCGCACCGGACAGATACTCGGTCCGCGTGTGCTGATGCACTGGCCCACCACCGGAGTCCACGGAAATCCTGTATGTGCGGTCAGAATACCGCTGACCTGCCAACCGCCCAGGATACTGCCGGCCGCATCGTGCCGGTTCCTGAAAATTGGCAACTCCCAAAGTCCGGATGCGACAAAATTGTGGCGCACATCATAGTCCGAAGGACCAACTTCCTGACGCACATCGAGCGGGTAGGTCGGATTGGTGTTCGCCGTGGGCCCGTCGTATGAAACGACGTCCGTGCTCTTGGCGAAGCGATAGATTGCATCGAACTGAAAACCGCCTGAAAACCGTCGCGTTAATCGCGCGATTAAAGCGTCGTAGCTGGCGTTCGTGTCCGGAGTCGGAAACAGGATGTTCGAGAAGGCCCCTGAGCCCGAGAAGAAAAAGTTCTCGTTAACAAGTCTTATCAACTTCCGACTCCGGCTGCCCTGATAACCAACTTCCGCAGTTAGCTTGGCCGGCAAGCTGTACTGTCCTTCCAACGAATACGTGTAGACGTACGGCGTTGGCACCTTGGCCGGAGCGCCCCAAATCTCAACCTGCGCTCCCGGAGGCAGGATGGGGATGCCGTTGGCATTAAAAGTCGCCCGCAAAGCTGTGTTTGTTGGGTAGCTGAAGGGAGAGTTGTTAGCGCCGAGCGCATAAAGAATCTGACCACCGTTGAAAGGACTGCTGAAATCAGAAGCTGACGTTCCGCAGCAGATCGCGTAACGCGCAAAGAACGGCGGATTCCCGCGAGTGTTAGCGAATTCAAGTAAAGGGATACGGTTGTAAGCGATGCCGAAACCTCCGCGCATTACAAACTTACCTTCATTCATCAATCCGTGATACTTCTCACCAAAGTTTGGGCTGTAGGCAAAGCCGAGACGAGGTGCGAAGTTGTTTCGATCCGGTGGGTATAGCGATTTGACGATGGCGAGCCTTGCGCCCGTCAACTCCTGACCTGCCGGGCCCAGAATCAGATTGCTGAGTACTCCGTTCTTCTCGGTCAGCGGAGCGAAGTACTCCCACCGCAGGCCGAGATTCACGGTCAGGTTGGGCCGCAGCTTCCAGTCATTCTGCGCAAACACCGCGTCGGTCGATGCGCGGAAATTGCGCTTGGATTGTGCGGGCCCACCTGTGCGCGGGTCCGCGTTGATCTGGTAGAACAAGGGCGCGTCGTTGGCAAAGTTGAATAATCCGGCAAAAGTGTAGAGCGGCCGCGAACCTCCCGAGAGGTCATTATTGTCCTGCTCCCAACGTCGCTCTCCACCGAAGCTCCACGCCTGGTTTCCCCGCACCCAGCGGAACGTATCGCGGAATTCGAAAGTGTTTTCGGAAAAAATTCCCGGCGTCGTTTCGGCCCAGGGCGCGCCGAAACGTATGCGGTCAAAGGGCAGAGTTTCGATTTCGATTCGTGGAATGCCAAAGTTCGTACCAGTTGACGAAGCGATTTCATCGAACGAGAAGCGGGTTGCATTGAAGCGCGCCTCGTTAGTCTTGTTGGAAGAGATGGTCCGAGCCCAGGTGAGCATACCGAACAAGTTCTGTGGCGCGGTGGTGATATCGCCCATGGGCCGGCTGCGGCCGGCCGCATCGGCACCGACTCCTTTGAATCGGGAAACGTAAGAGCTGAAGGTGAGCGTGTCTTTATTCGTCAGGTTGACATCTATTCGCGGATTGAACTGATTGCCACGGCTGGTGGTCGGAACTGCGAGTTGCGCGAACTGAATGTCCGGGATGCCGTCCGGGCCACCCCCGCTCAGATCGCCGAAAGAAATGTATTGCCCCTGGCCTCCGGCCAGACGGCCGATATCGAGGCCGCCCGACAATTGCTGACAGTTTGTGGCGTTGTAACCCGCGAAGACGCAAGTGACGGGAATCGCAGAAATAACTCGCGGTGCGATGCCGGAGTTGCCTAAGATTTGTGCCGCAATACTACCGGGCCGGCTTGATATAACGGTCTGCCGGAATTGCGCGGTTTCAATGAAGGCATTAACGGTGTCAGTGTTGCTGCTACGCAGGCCTTCATACGAGAAGAAAAAGAACGCTCGATCCTTCCCGCTCAAGGTGGATAGATGGCCCTCGCCAAAGCGCGGCAGGGTTATCGGGCCACCGATGCTGCCCCCGAACTGGTTGAGATGCTGATTCACGCGTATTCCCGGCGCGCCATTGGGTCCGCCGTATTTATTAACGGCGTTCAGTCCGGGACTGTTGTTCTTAAGAAAGAGACTTCCGTGAAAGTCGTTGGTGCCATTCTGTGAGACGGTCAGCACCTGTGCGCCGGAGTTGCGACCATACTCGGCTGAATAGACATTCGCGATCACGCGTACTTCTTTGACCGATTCCTGATTCGGGGTTATTACTGCGGCACCGCCATTAGTCAAACTATTCACGCTGGTGCCGTCAATCTGGTAATTGTTGGAAGTTATGCGCTGACCGTTGGCTGAGATTTGCGGTTGATTCTCGGTTTGGAAAATTGACCGGTTCGATCCGCCGGGACCGGCAGTATTAGGTAAGCTGACCGCACCGCCGGTGCCGCCACGCGCGGCGTCGCCGAATACGCCGGGAGTCAATCGCGCTAACTCATAGGGATCACGCCCAAACTGCGGCAACGCGCGGACCTCCTGCGTGGTGATTGCTTTATCAACATTTGCGTTTTCGGTCTCCAGAGTCTGGGCAGTTTCCTGAGTTACGGTAACGGTCGCACTCACGTCACCCGGCTCAAGCGTGACATCGATACCCTGTACGGCTTCGGCATTCACCGCGACGTTGTCAAAAACCTTCTGTTTATACCCGGCTTTTTCAACTGTGAGCTTGTACTTGGCCGGCGCCAAACCTGATATCCGGTAGAATCCTTCACTGCTTGCCGTGGTCTCCTGCGCTTTCCCGGTCTCAGTGTTGACCAGAGTGATCTTCGCCTCGGGTACCAGGCCTCCGGCGGTGTCGGTAACGGTACCCTGAATGCCGGCCTTGAATTGAGCGCTGGCGGTTGCAACGGTGAATAAAAGCAAAACGCCGCACACTGACGTGCGAGCGAGAATAAAAAAGATGCGACCCATAGCGAATCTCCTTATGCCACCTTGATTCTTTATTTAGCCAAGCCTGCCGCTCGAACGATAATCGAAGACGACAGGCTATCTTCGGGGAACACAACTACGTGGCGCCCGGTTCAAGGCGCTCAGGAACTTGGGGGAGCCAGCCAGCCCATCTGAGCCTACAAGGAGGTTAGCGAAGAGCAAACCTCCGATAGGCCGGAGCTAACTGAAAATCAGGACATAGGATAGTCGTAATGCTGCAGGCAGTGTATGTTCACTGCCACACTTATCCTAAAAACAGCGGGGATTGGACCGCCCACATAATGCTATGAAAGCAGTAAAACTTCAATGTATTTTTGCCGGGACTCTGGTAAGCTTAGGCCCTCTCGATTAGAAGCAGTTTTGGTGGGATGGGACTTGTTCCTGGCGTTGACGTGCGAACACCTTAGCTAGGTTCGCCTCGGCACAAACGATGGCGACTGGGTTTTGGAGCGACGCGCGCCCTCGATCTTCATGATTGAGCGGTCAGGATGATCGATAGTTCCACGTGATCCCTCAGTTCTTATAGCAGCCGCGAATACAACCGGACTTCGATAGGTGGATGCGGGAGAAGCTTTTCATCTTACTACTGTGCTTTAACTGTTCCACTTTGTTGGCACAGGCAACGAACCGTCTGGCTCCCGGGGCGCCGGGCCATGACGCGCATTGGCTGAGCGCCGCCAAGAACGCATTTGGCACTGCGAACACCGTTGCTTCAAAGGTGTGGTTCACGCTGAACGACGGCGTAATGACCGAAGTTTATTACCCGACGCTCGACGCGCCGAATGTGGAGATGCTGCAATTGATCATTGTTACGCCCGAAGGGAAGGTGGAGACTGAGGGTGAAGACACTACCCACTCGATCGAGGTAATGGACAACGCGCGTTCGCTCAGCTTCCGGCAGCAGAACAAAGCGAAGAGCGGAGCATACGTTATACGCAAGTCATACGTTACGGATCCCCGACGGGACACCTTATTGATTTCCATTTCGTTTCGGGCGTGGAAAGCTGACGCCGGCGCCTATAAACTTTACGTCTACTACGATCCTTCCGTTAACAACAGCGGGATGCACGATTCGGCGCGGACCGAGCACAGCGCGCTGATCGCTCAGGATGGCGATAAGGTTTCGGCTTTGATCGCGGAGCCGGAATTTGCCGAAACCACCAACGGTTATCTCGGGACGAGTGATGGCCTGTCGCAACTCAGGGCCGGGCAAATCATCACTGATTATCAGCGAGCTGCGGATGGCAATGTGGTCCAGGTTGGTCGGCTTGCTATTGCCCGATTGGTCTCAGCGAACTGGATCAACTTCACCCTCTCGCTGGGCTTTGGGAAGAAACCATCCGAGGCGTTAGCTAACGCACAAACTTCCTTGCTACAGGGATTCGAGAAGATCAGTCGAAATTATCGCGCCGGATGGCATTCGGATCTTCAAACAATGCCTGCCGTCGAACCAAAATACCGGCGGCAGTTCAATATGGCGGCCATGGTTTTGAAAGCGCTGGAGGACAAGACTCACCGAGGCGCAATCATCGCCTCGCCTTCGATTCCATGGGGCGGCGGGCCAAACGCGAACGAGCCCACAATCAGTGGCTATCATGCTGTTTGGTCCCGGGACCTTTATGAAATAGCGACCGCGTTCCATGCGATGGGTGATCGCCATACCGCTAATCGCGCGCTCGACTATCTCTTCAATGTGCAGCAAAAACAGGACGGCAGCTTTCCGCAAAATTCCCGGGTGGATGGGCGGCCCATTGGCGGCGGCTTGCAGATGGATCAAGTCGCGTTTCCCCTGATTCTCGCTTATCAATTTGGGCGAACGGATCGCAACACATGGTCGAAACATATCAGGCCGGCAGCTGACTTCATCGTTCATCACGGACCAGCAACGGGCCAGGAACGCTGGGAAGAGAAAGGCGGCTATTCGCCGGCGACAATCGCGGCCGAGATCGCCGGACTGGTCTGCGCTGCGCGCATCGCGCGCTTAAACGGCGATCTGAAATCGGCTGGGGACTATCTGAAAATCGCCGACGACTGGGTTCAAAATGTCGAGCGCTGGACAGCGACGACGACGGGACCGTACGGCGACGGCAACTACTTTCTTCGGATAACTCAAAACGGCAATCCGAATGCGGGCACAAAGATCGAGATCAACAGCGGTGGTGGTGTCTATGATGAACGCGAGGTTGTTGACGAGGGATTCCTGGAATTGGTCCGGCTCGGAATCAGAGCCGCGAATGATCCCCTGGTGCTGAAGTCGGTTGCCGTCGCGGATAAACTGATCAAAGTCGACACGCCACCTGGTGCCGGATGGTACCGCTACAACCATGATGCGTATGGTGAACGGCCCGACGGTAGGCCCTATGACGGACAAAAGGGGCTGGGCCGCCTGTGGAGCCTCATCACCGGTGAACGAGGGGAATACGAGTTGGCGTTAGGAGCCAAAGCCCAGGCGCGCAGACATCTCGATACGATGATGGCATTTGCTAATGACGGTGAAATGATTCCTGAACAAGTGTGGGATCGGGAGGAGAGTCCCGCTGCCCAATTCCAGTTCGGCGCCGGGACCGGTTCGGCGACACCGCTGGCCTGGTCTATGGCGCAGTTTATTCGTCTGGCAATCAATCTCGATCGTGGTAGAAACAGTGAAACGCCGGCTATTGTTGCGGCTCGATATCTGAAGAAACGCGGGCGGAAGAATGAACCCTCCAGGTAATAGCACGACAGTTGAAACGGAAAACGGCGGCCTGGTGTTCGCCGCTGACTTAGGAGGCACGTTTCTCCGTGCCGCGACGGTGGATCAAAACGGACATATTCGGTTCCATCTAAAACAGAGCACGCCGCGAGCCGAAAAAGCTGACGAGATTGTTCGCGCGCTGGTCATCGCGGCGCGCGCAGGAGAGAAGGCGGCTGCACTTGCCGGCGAGGAGATAAGCGCTTTATCAATCGTCGTGCCGGGAACGGTGAACGTGGAGGAAGGCGTTGTCATAAAAGCGCCGAACCTTCCGTGTCAGGACGGATTTCGCCTGGCCGCCGCGTTGACAAGTGAATTGAATCAGCCCGCAATCCTGGAGAACGATGCCAACGCCGCCGCAGTCGGCGAAATGTGGCAGGGAGCTGGACGCGGTCGCCCGGCCATCGTCTGCGTAACGCTGGGAACGGGCGTCGGCGGCGGAATAATTCTGGACGGGAAGTTGTGGCGCGGCGTGGACGGATCGGCGGCAGAGATCGGCCATATGTCAGTCGATCCTTTCGGTGGGGTCGCCTGCACCTGCGGTAGCCGTGGTTGTCTGGAAGTCTACGCCTCGGCGACGGCGGTCGTTCGCATGACTCGCGAAGCCAGGCCTCGCTATCCAGATTCGGCTTTGCACGTTTCTGACGAGCTGTCTTCCGAAGAGATTTATCGGGCCGGTCTCGGAGGTGATGAGTTGGCTTTGGAAGTATTCCGCCGCATGGGAGTCTATCTGGGAGTCGGGCTGGCAAATCTGATCAATATCCTGGATCCCGAGATCATTGTGATCGGCGGCGGCCTGGTAAACGGTTGGAGCCTGTTTGAAAAACACATGCGGCAACAGGTGGCAGAGCGGGCTTTCCCGCTGCCCGCGGCGCGCGTGAAGATCGTTCGGGCCGAATGCGGCGACGACGCGGGCTTACTGGGCGCCGCTCGTTTGGCATTTACCAGAAGTATTCAAGACCTGGGAGATTATTCTGCCAGACAGATCCAGAGGGCCGGCCTGTGAACTCGAAAGGGAACTCGCGATTCAGACGTGGGCCAGATTAGAGTTCAAGCTTTAGCTTTCGACTAGGGACGGTAGCCTGAGTCGAACCCCAACGCAAACTGGACCACCGCTTGCGATTCAAATTCGGAACTCTTAAGGATCCATATGAAGAGACTTTTTCTGATTCTTCTTTTCCTGGCCGGCGCCGGCTTAACGATCCGAGCCCAGGACATTACTACCCTGGATAAGATCGGGCCGGTCAAGAGTTTCGCCAGGAGCGATCAAAGCGTCACGTTTACCTGCCGGGATAACTCTCAGGTTCAACTGACAGTACTGGCCCCGGATCTGATTCGGGTCCGGGCCTCTTTCACCAAAGCAATTCCATCGAGAGATCACTCCTGGGCGATTGCCACGGAGAAGTGGGTCACGCCGCGTTGGAGTCTTGTGGAAACAACAGAGTCCGTGACGATCTCGACAGATGAAGTAGAGGCCGTCGTGCGCCGTTCACCCTTCCTGATTGAATTTCGTGATGCGCGCTCGCACGAAGTAATCAATGCGGACGAACAGCCGATGGCTTATGACGCGAAGGGCCTGTTGGCGGGAATGATGTTTGATCCGAAGGCCGGAATCTTTGTCGCCGCCTCGAAGAAACTTGGTTTTGACGAGCACTTTTATGGCCTGGGCGAGAAGGCAGCGCACCTCGACAAGCGGCGCAACTTCTTCGTGAATTGGAACTCTGATACTCCGGGTTATACCGAAGGCAAGGACCCGATTTATCAAACCATCCCGTTCTATCTCGGTCTTCAGCACGGCGTCGCGTACGGACTCTTCTTTGATAACAGTTATCGCAGCTATTTTGATTTTGGCCGGTCGTCACAACAGCGTGCATGGTTTGGCGCTGAAGGCGGCGAAATGAACTACTACTTCTTCTTTGGACCATCCATCAAGAAGATTCTTGGTCGTTATGCTGATCTTACCGGTCACATGCCTTTGCCGCCGATGTGGGCCCTGGGCAATCAGCAAAGCCGCTGGAGTTACTACCCCGACACGATGGTTGAACGGGTGGTCCGCGATTATCGCGAACGCGATCTGCCACTGGATGTGATGCACCTCGATATCGATTACATGCAGGTTTATCGGGTTTTTACTTTTGACACGAAACGATTCCCGGACCCGCTGGCCCTGACAGAAAAGCTCAAACGGCAGGGCGTAAAAGTAATCGCGATTGTCGATCCCGGCGTGAAGCATCAACCTGCCGCGGCGAATGCCGCGCGGCTTGCTACCGCTAAGCCGGAGCTGCAACCACAGGATCAACGCTACTACGTCTTCGATCAGGGGCTTGAGAAGAATTACTTTCAGCGTCGCAAAAATGGCGAGTTATTCATTCCCAAAGTCTGGCCCGGGGACAGCGTCTTTGTCGATTACACCTTGCCCGCGGCGCGGCGCTGGTGGGGTGACTTGCATCGCGCGTACATGGACAACGGCGTGGCCGGAATCTGGAACGACATGAACGAACCTTCGGACTTTGTCGAACAGACCGGCAAGAACCAGCTCGATGTGGTCAGCTATGACGAGGGCGAAAACTCCACGCATGCGAAGAACCGAAATGTATTTGCATTGCTCGAGGCGCGGGCTACTTATGAAGGACTCGTGCGGCTGCGGCCGAATCAGCGGCCGTACGTGATCACGCGGGCGGCTTATGCCGGTATCCAACGCTATTCGACGATGTGGACGGGCGATTCAAACAGCACCTGGGATGCGCTGGCCCTCAACGTGCCGATGTTTACGACGCTGGGTCTTTCGGGTGAGCCGTTTATCGGCAGCGACGTTGGCGGTTTCATTGGCCGCGGAAACGGCGAGCTGCTGGTCCGGGCTTACCAGATAAGTTTCCTCGCGCCTTTCTGCCGCAACCACAAGGTAATCGACGGTTACGATCAGGAGCCCTGGCGTTTTGGCAAGTACTACGAAGACATCATACGCAAGTACCTGAAGTTGAGATATCAATTACTGCCTTTTCTGTATACGACTTTGGAAGAGGCACACACTACCGGCGTGCCTTTGTTTCGGCCTTTGATGCTGAACTATCAGAGCGATCCCAATACTTACAATCTCGATGATGAGTTCATGATCGGTAGAGACCTGCTGGTCGCGCCAATAGTCAGACCGGACGTGACCGCGCGTCTCGTCTATCTCCCGGAAGGTCTCTGGTACGACTACTGGACGAATAAGAAATACGAAGGCGGCACAATGATTCGCGTCGATGCGCCGCTGGAAACCGTGCCGCTGTTCGTTCGCGGAGGTGCGATCCTTCCGTTAGGACCGACGATGAACTACGTGGGTGAGAAGCGAGTCGATCCGATAACCTTTGCGATTTATCCCGACCACAAGGGCTCAGCATCAATGACGCTTTATGAAGACGATGGATTGAGCCCAGCCTACGAACAGGGAGCCTTTCGTCGCACGACTTTCCAGGCGAAACGAGTCGCCAACGGATACGTCATAAGGATTGACGCTCCGCAGGGCCAATACAAGCCCGGCGCCAGAAGATTTAGTTTTGTGATTAAGCCTGATGGAGTCAGCAGAGTCGTAACCGTCACGGATGATGGTAAGGCCCGACAGATCGAAATCAAATAAAAGGGCGTGCTGATTATTGCGCTGGGCATTCCGGTATACTACCTTTCGTTTCGCAGCTCTCCGAGAACTAAATAACAGGACGTTTCATTTATGACCTGGATCAAGACTGTTCCTTTCTCTGAAGCTGATGAAAAACTGCGTAACGCAATGGAAGCGCAGCGTGAACTGTATCCAATCGAGTATGCCGAACCGATTCATCCAACTTCGGATGGACAGACCTCGGGCATTGTCGCTTCACACAGCCTGATACCGGACGCTCTCTATCACGCTTTTGCCACGTTCGGTGCCCTGATGTCGCCTGATTTACCGCTCACCAGACGCCAACATGAAATGATCACCACTGTCGTGTCGGTCGCCAATCGTTGTCATTATTGAATCGAATCCCACGCAGAGTTTCTGCGTCGCGTTACCCTGGATGAAGTGTTGGTAAGAGCCCTGCAGAAGGACTATAAGTCAGCTCCGATTTCTGAGCCGGACCGGCTCATGCTCGATTACGTGGCCCAGCTCACGCGCGACGCCACCCGTCTTTCGGAAAACGATCATCAACGGCTGCGAAGCGCCGGCTTTAACGATCAGGCCATCCTGCAGATTACGCTGATAGCGTCGTGGTTCAACTACATCAATCGGGTCGCAGACGCCCTGGGCGTAGGTCGAGACCAGGGATAGTGCGAGCTAAAAGCTTGCGCAGACTGGCAGCCCGAAGATAGTCGCTCGAAATGAATTTTAAGCAGTTTGGGAGAAGGCCTCTTCCGTACTCAGCTCCACCCTGTAAAACTCGCTGCGTACGTGAACCCCTTGCGGCAAATTTGGCGAGTGCGGATACTCTATACTCTAAAGTCTCCGGCGTTTGTGCGTTAAGACGCGCACAGCGACATTATTTGAACGATCGAAATTCGTAGCCGGGCCCAGCCGAGCATGGGCCAGAAAGAAATTGTTTGTGTTTGGGTATTACGTGAGCAGATTACAGGAAATACCCGATTGATCTTTGCGGCCGCCTCCTGTACGACTCGTTCATGTCAGAAAATCCCCATTCCATCGAAACCGAAGTTCAGGAGATGCTTGATGAACTGTGGAACGAGAACCGAATCCCTTTTGCGCTGACTGTTGGGAAGGTCACGAAAGACCCTGCCGAATACACCATCCATTTTCACGATGCCCGGATGCGCACAGCGAGTTTTCCATTGAACCCGGATCGTTCG
>WNFL01071690.1_pt2 | contig 11801 bp, 7 predicted proteins | sample 5400361 | NCBI WGS metagenome assembly WNFL01 (sample SAMN13153351, study PRJNA577476) | soil metagenome | isolation source: 40 cm soil on Douglas fir-dominated hillslope | place: USA:California | collected 2013-09-17
CATGATGCTCGTGAACAACCCCGGCGACTGGGGACATCTGCACGCGCCGCTCGCTCATGCGAAATGGAATGGCTGGACGTTCACCGACCTGGTCTTTCCGTTCTTCCTGTTCGCGGCGGGCGTGTCGATGGCGATCTCGGTCGACCGGCGCACGCGCGACGCAACCGCCCCGCCACAACTCGTGAAAGAGCTCGCGCGCCGCGCGGCGGTGATTTTTCTCGTGGGACTGGCGCTGAATCTCTTTCCCGCGTTCGATTTCTCCACCGTGCGCATTCCCGGCGTGCTGCAAAGGATCGCGCTCTGCGTGCTCATCGCCGCGGCGTTGGCTGTTCGCGGGTCCTCGAAAGCCATTGGGGTCTGGATCGCGGTGCTGCTCGCCGCCTACACCCTTCCGATGCTCCTCGTGCCGGTCCCCGGGCCCGACAGCATCGTGGCCGCCGGCGCGCTCGAGCCGGGACGCGATTTCGGCGCCTGGGTGGATCGCCACGTTTTCGGCGGGCATCTATGGTCGCAATCGCGTACCTGGGATCCCGAGGGCCTCGTGAGCACGCTGCCGGCCGTGTGCAGCCTGCTCTTCGGCGTGCTCGCCGGCCGCTGGCTCCTCGCCGCGCGCGCCGGGCTTTCCACCACGGCCGCGATGTTCGCCGCGGGAATCGCCGCTCTCGTGGCCGGCCTCGTGCTCGACGCGGTCCTCATGCCGATCAACAAGAATCTGTGGACGCCGTCCTACTGCGTGTTCATGACGGGCTGGTCGCTCGTGGTCTTCGCGGCGTTCCACGCGGCGATGGATGCGGCGCCCTCGACGCCGTTGCGCACGAACGCGCGGCGAGTCCTGCTGCCGCTTACGATCTACGGCATGAACGCGCTCTTCCTCTTCGCGTTGTCGGGTGTGGTGGCGAGGCTGCTCGGCGTCATTCGCATGGGCGGCGAGGCCGGTGCACCGATCACGCTCAAGGCGTGGCTCTACGCGCCGTTGCAGGCCCTGCCGATCGCGCCCGAGAACGCCTCGCTTCTCTTCGCGATCGCCTTCGACCTCGTGATGTTCGCCGTCGCATGGGCGATGTGGAAAAAGCGATGGTTCGTGAAAGCTTGAGGCGCGCGCTCCTCGCCCTGCTCGCGCTCACCGCGCTCGCGGGCTGCGTCGGCCCGCGCCTGCAACCCGCGCCGCCTGCGGCGCCGCGGGAATTCCGTGCAGCATGGGTCGCATCGGTCGCCAACATCGACTGGCCCAGCCGCCCCGGCCTGACGGCCGCGGCACAGCGGGAGGAGATGGTTCGGATCGTGGAGCGCGCACAGTCGCTCGGCTTGAACGCGCTCATCGTGCAGGTGCGCCCAGCCGCCGACGCGCTCTACGCGAGCGCGCTCGAGCCGTGGTCCGAATACCTCACCGGCGAGCAGGGCAAGGCGCCCGAGCCCTGGTACGATCCGCTCGCCGCGTGGATCGCGGAAGCTCATCGACGCGGCCTCGAGCTGCACGCGTGGTTCAATCCGTACCGCGCGCGCCACCCATCCGCGCGTTCGACCCTGGCGGCAGGACACGTGGCGAACACGGCGCCGCAACTGGTCAAATCGTATGCAGACCTTCTCTGGCTCGACCCGGGCGAGGCGCAGGCCTCGCAGCGCACGCTCGATGTGATCGTCGATGTCGTGCGCCGCTACGACATCGACGCTGTGCACATCGATGACTACTTCTATCCCTATCCGGTCGCTACTCCCGGCGCGGCGGGCGAGCTGGACTTTCCCGACGATTCTTCGTGGGGGGAATACCGGCTCTCGGGAGGCAATCTGTCGCGTGAAGCGTGGCGCCGTAGCAACGTGGACGATCTCGTCGCGCGCGTCCACGCCGCGGTGCATCGCGAGAAGCCGGGCATGCGCTTCGGCGTGAGCCCGTTCGGCGTGGGAAGGCCCGATCGCCGCCCACCTGGCATCTCCGGATTCAGCCAGTACGACAAGATCTACGCGGACGTCGAACTGTGGCTGGAACGGGGCTGGCTCGATTACCTGGCCCCGCAGCTCTATTGGCCGATCGATGCGCCGGCGCAAGCCTTCGCCGTGCTGCTCGACTACTGGCAGGCCGCGAACCGCGCGGGACGGCACGTCTGGCCGGGTCTCTTCACGAGCCGCATCAACGACACGCCGCAATCGTGGAGCCCAGCCGAGATCATCGACCAGGTGTCCCTCACGCGTGAGCGGCGAACCGAAGGGCAGATCCACTTCAGCATGATCGCGCTGATGGAAAACCGCCAGGGCATTGCCGATCGCTTGAAGGCCGCTTACGCCACGCGCGCGCTCGTGCCCGCCTCGCCCTGGCTGCCGGGTGCCGCGCCCGCCGCTCCGGACGTGCGCGCGCGCACGGCGCCGAACGATCCCGATGCAGTCATGATCGAAGTCGCGCCGGCGCATCCCGATGCCTGGCTCCTCGCGATCTGGGCGCGGCGCGGCGAGGAATGGACCTTCTCGGTCGCACCGATCGCCGCGGGCGCCGCACGCATCGCGGGGAGGCCCATCGATGCACTGGTCGTCTCGGCAGTGAGCCGCGCGGGACTCGAGAGCTCGCGCGTGACCGTACGCATCGAGGAGAACAAGTGACCGAAGCGCTTCTCGGGCTCGGCATCGACGCCGGCGGCACGCGCACGCGTTGGGCGCTCGCGACCGCACCCGGGAAGATCGTCGCCGAGGGAGAAGTGCGCGGGATGAGCGCGCTGCAGGTGCGCGAAGAGCGGCACGTGCGCGAGACCCTCGCCGAGCTTGCGGCGGGCGTGCTCGCCCACGGCCGGCCCGCGCGCGTGCACGCGGGCTTGACCGGATTCGGCGAAAACATCGAAGCGTTGCGCGACTTGGTGGCCGCCTCGCTCTCGCTCGCGGGCACCGCGGTCACCGTGGGTAGCGACATCGAGATCGCCTACCTCGACGCGTTCGCGCCCGGCGAAGGCTATGTCGTCTACGCCGGCACCGGCTCGGTGGCGGCATTCATCGATGCGAACGGCGCTTTGCATCGCGCCGGCGGCCGCGGCGCGATTCTCGACGATGGCGGCGGCGGTTTCTGGATCGCGCGCGAGGCTCTGCGGCACGTCTGGCGCCTCGAGGACGAGCAGCCGGGAAGCTGGCGGGATTCTCCGATGGCGATCGCGCTCTTCGAACTGATCGGCGGCTCCGAGTGGACCCACACGCGCCAGTACGTGAACGGCCGCGACCGCGGCGAGATGGGCCGCCTGGCACTCGCGGTGGCCCTAGCCGCGAGCGCCGACCCCGCGGCACGCGACATCCTCGCCGCCGCCGGCGGCGAGCTCGCGCGCCTGGCAGTCGCGATGGCGCGCCGCCACGGCCCACGCCCGGTCGCGCTCACCGGTCGCGCGGCGCAGCTGCATCCTCTCATCGGCGAGGCGATGCGCGCCGCGCTGCCTGAAGGCGCCTCCCTCGAGGTACGCGCCTCACGGGGCCACCACGCCGCGGCACGCGTTGCCGCGCAGGCGGCTCTCCTGCACCATACGCATCCATGAAAAAGATCCTGATCCTTCTGCTCGCCTGCATCGCCGCCGCCGGTTGCGCGAGCGCCCCGCAAATCGACACGAGCTACACATCTGCGAGCCAGGACAGCCGCGTGCAGTACCTGGTGATTCATTTCACCTCGACGGATTTCCCGATCTCGCTGAAGACCCTCACGCAGGACCCGGTGAGCAGCCATTACCTGGTGCGCGACGACCCGCCCACGGTCTATCGGCTGGTCGACGAGAGCCGGCGTGCGTTCCACGCCGGCGTGAGCTCGTGGAAGGGCCAAACGCAGCTGAACGCCGCCTCGATCGGCATCGAGATCGTGAACCTCGGCTTGAAGCCCTCCGGCGAGTGGGATGAGTATCCGAAGGCGCAGATCGACGTCGTGGTGAAGCTCATCAAGGACATCGTGGCGAGACACGAGATTCGCCCGGACCGCATCGTCGGCCACAACGACATCGCCCCGCAACGCAAGGTCGACCCCGGGCCGAAATTCCCGTGGAAGCGCCTCGCGGACGAAGGCATCATCCCGTGGCCCGATGCGGCCGCGGTCTCGCGCCGCCGCGCGGAATTCGAGCCGCACTTGCCCGATGTCGAGTGGTTCCAGCAGAATCTCGCGAAGCACGGCTTCGCCGTGCCCCTGAACGGCGAGCTGGATCTCGCCACGCGCAACGTCCTCATCGCCTTCCAGATGAAGTATCGTCCCGCGCGCTTCGACGGAACTCCCGATGCGGAAACGGCCGCGCTCCTCGACGTGCTGGTGAACCCACCGGCGCCCGCATTCGCCGCGGCGCTCGATGGCGAGCTCGCGGCGATCGTGGACGATCCGAAACGCCCGCTCGCGAGCCTTTCGGTTCTCGCGATCCGCGGCGGCGAAGTCGTCTATCAACACCAGTTCGGCCGGCGCTTCATCGATGACGCCGCGCCCGCGCGCGACAAGTCGGCAAACCAGGACACGATCTATCGCATCGCCTCGGTCTCGAAGCTCGTCACCACGTTGGGAGTGATGAAGCTCGTCGAAGAGGGAAAGCTCTCGCTCGATGCGGACATCGGCGGCTATCTCGGCTATCGCGTGCGCAATCCGAATTTTCCGGACGCGCCTGTCACGTTACGGATGCTGTTGACCCACACTTCCTCGCTCCGCGACGACGCGGGGTACTTCTGGCTGGAGCCGGGTAGCGAGTTGAAGGACGTGCTCACGCCGGGAGGCGCGCTGTACGGCAGTGGAGCGATGTGGTCCACACGGGCGAAACCGGGCGCGTATTTCAGCTACGCGAACCTTCCGTGGGGCGTGGTCGGCACGATCATGGAGAAGGTGACGGGCGAGCGGTTCGATCGCCTGATGAAGCGGCTGATCGTAGACCCGATGGGGTTGAAGGGCGGCTACAACCCCGCGGAGCTGCCGCGCGAACGAATCCCGGCGATGGCCACCCTTTATCGCAAGGCCACTGCCGGCGACACGCAGGTCTGGAACCCGCAGGGCCCGTGGATCGCGCAAGCCGACGACTACTCGCGCGAGGCGCCGGTATCACGCGCGCGCGAAGACTACGTGATCGGAAGCAACGGGACGCTGTTCAGCCCGCAAGGCGGGTTCCGCGCCACCGCCGCCGATCTCGGCCGCATCATGCGCATGCTGATGAATGGCGGCGCTCTCGACGGCCGGCGCATCCTGAAGCCCGAAACGGTCGACGCGATGCTCGCACTGCAATGGCGCCACGACGGCGGCGCAAACGGCGACAGCAGCTACGGCGACAGCAAAGGGGTTTTCAACGCGTGGGGCCTGGGCAACCAGCATTTCCTCGATGTCTCGGGGCCGGCGTACGGCGATCGACTCGTCGAGGGTGGCGGATTCGCCGCGGTCGGTCATCATGGGGACGCTTACGGGCTTGGCGCGGCGTTCGTGTTCGACCGCGCGACGAAGAACGGATTGATCATGATCGCGGGAGGTACGGGCTTCGATCCGCAAACCGATCGCGGCGTGTATTCGGCGGCGCCGCGCTACGAGGAGCGCATCCTCACCGCGATCTATCGCCGCGCGATCCAGGGCAAGTCCGACTAGCCGATAACCGCGGGCTCGAGGAAGGTGAGCGTGTGCGCCGTCGCATCGAAACGGGCGCGCACCCCGATGGGGATCGTGAAGTGCTGGCTGACGTGGCCGAACGAAAAGCCATAGGCCGCGGGAATCCCCAGGGGCTCGATGCGGTCGGTCAGAGTTTCTTCCATCGTCAGCGATGGCTCCTCCGGGGCGCTCGCGCATCTCTGGCAGGTGCCCAGCATGACCCCCGCCGCGCGAGCCAGCCGTCCGCCGAGCACTAGCTGAGTCAGCATGCGATTCACGCGGTACGGAGCCTCGTTCACGTCCTCGAAGAAGGCGATGGCGCCGTCGAACGTCGCCTCGTAGGGCGTGCCGACGAGCGCGGTGAGCACGGCGAGGTTCCCGCCGACGAGGGGCCCCGTGGCAACTCCGCCGCGAATCGTCCGCTCGGGGAACATCGGATTCGGGGCGATCGTGAATGTCGGCCGCGGGTCCATGAACGCCGCCCGCATGTGTGCCACCGAATATGGCGAGAACGTCGAAACGCCCGCGGGTCCGTGGAACGTCACCATCCGCGCATGGCGCAGGATCCCGAGGTGTAGCGCGGTGGTGTCGGAGAAGCCCACGAACACCTTGGGGTTCGCGCGAATGAGCCGGTAATCGAGGAGCGGCAGCAGCAACGCGCAGCCCGACCCGCCGCGTCCGGACCACACAGCCTGCACTTCCCGATCGCGGAACATCTCGTGGAGATCCGCCACCTGCTGGTACGGGGTGCCGGCGTAGTTGCCGCGCCGCAAGCGGATGCTGACGCCCGTCTTCACGCGCAGTCCCATCGACTCGATGTTGCGGACCGCGCGCTCGATCTCGTCGTCCTCCATGGCACCGCCGGGCGCGATGAGGCCCACGAGCGCGCCGTCTCGAATGCGCGCGGGTTTTACAAGGGGGCGTGATGCGTGGCTGCCCTGCCCGCGGGCGAAGCCGGAGACTGCGACTCCGGCCGCGCCCGCCGCCAGCAGCTTTACGGCGCTCCTGCGATCCAGCGCCTAGAACCTGTACGTGACGCGGCCGATGTACGAGCGGCCGCGCGGATCGGCGACGCGCGGATCCCAGCCCGCGCCGGCAGCGAAGTCCAGGTTGTGCGCGGTGAAGGGCGGATCCTTGTCAAGGAGGTTCTTGATTCCCGCGGAGATCGTCCAGTTCTTGAATCCGGTGTAGGTCGCGTTCAGGTGATAAACGGTGTACGAGTGCACGTACGGGTCCCATCCGGTTGGGGGCGGTGTCAGCCCGCTTGCCAGGTTGCCCGTGTAGTCGTCCTTGTAGCCTTGCGTGTACTGCTGGTAGAGGGTCATGCCCCAAGGGCCCGTTTCATAGGTGACCGAGGCGACGTGCTTCCAGTGCGGCCAGATGTCGCGATTGCTCCACTGTCCCGCGTATTCGGTAAACGGCTGCGAGTCGAAGATGCGGGACTTGTAGCTTTGGACGTAGGTGCCGTCGAGGCGCGCGTTCCATCGTCCGCTGAGCCAGGACCAGTTCCCGTTGAGCGAGAGATCCCAGCCTTTCGTGATGTCGCCGGAGGCGTTCACGAAGCCGGCCCGGATGTAGCCGCCCGGTCCGTCGAGACGTCCGTCGGTGCCGCGCACCAAGGCTTCGGGGAAAGTCTGGTAGTTGGCGATCACCTGTTGCGGCGTGAGCTCGTAGATGTGGTCGAAGCGCTTGATCTCCCAGTAGTCCAGGCTTGCGGTAAACCACTTCACCGGGTTGATGACGAAGCCGGCCTGCCACTGCTTGGAAGTCTCCGGCGTCAGGTTGGGGTTGCCGCCTTGGCGCGTGTTTGGCCGGATGGCGCAGACCGAAAGGTCCGCCCCGGCCACATTGCCGTTGGGGCACAACACGGGGTCCGCAATGTTGGCCGGCACCGACCCCTCGCCTGTCGCCCCATAGAGCTGGAAGAAGCTCGGTGCGCGGAAGCCCTCGTTGTACGAGGCACGGACGAGCACTGGATCGACGGGATGCCAGCGGATGGAGACCTTCGGATTCGTGGTGCCGCCGAAATCGCTGTAGTCGTCGTAACGCACCGCCGCCGTGAGCTCGAGGTTCTTCACGATCGGCACGAGCGTCTCGCCGTAGAGCGCCTTCACGGTGCGGGAGACTTTCGGGAAGATCGCATCGAAAGGCGCCTGGAAGATCGCGACCGCGCCGGCGCGCGAACCGTCGTCGAATCTGTACGACTCACGGCGCGTGTCGAAGCCCAACGCCACGGACAAGGGTCCGGCCGGCAGCTTCCACACGTCGCCCGAGATCGTGCCGTCGAACTGGCTGAGCGTCGTCTCACCCGCAAATAGGTTCGCGCCATCCGCGCGGGCTGCGTCGAGCAGCGCGGCCCCTGCCGCGGTCTGCGTCTGGCCGGGCATAAGCCACGGATTGACCAGTCCGCTCCCGAGCGCCGTAGTGAGCGGCGCCGTATACATGTAACCGTGCTGCAGGTTCGACTCGGCCTTGCTCTTCGAGGTGGAAACGCCGAGGCGGTAATCCCAGTTCCTGAAGATCGTGCCTTCGAGCCCGACGAGGAATCGGTAGTTATCCGTGACCGTATTGATCGTCCGCAGGCCGCAATCCACGCAGCGCCACCGATAGGCGATGGGCAAGTTGCGGTTGAAGGTCGAGATGAACGCCGAGAGATCCTGGTAGTACGGGCCGTTCACGGGATAGAACGCGCCGGGAAGGGTGCCTACCGTCGTCGTGATCTGGTACTCCTCGAAGTACTTGGTCGCGTCGACGCGCGAGGCGGTCGCTTCGAAGACCAGCTGGTGGTTGGGATCGAATTGCCATGCCGCACGGCCCACGACCTGCGTGCGCTCCACCGGCTGGATCAGCACCTCCGCCCCGCCGTAGTCGTAGGCGCAACCAAAGCGAAAGCCGGGGTTACCGATGACGGCGGTCTGGTACGCCGTCTGGTTCGGGAACGTCTCGCAATTGCCCTGGAAGCCGAGGAGGTTCGCGCGGTTGAAGGTCTGGGTCCCCGTGGCGGGCGTGCGGAACGTGGCGCCTATGGCGGTGCCGGCGGCGCCCGTCTGCGTCGCGAATTGCGTTCCCGTCGTGTCCGGTGCGAGGCCGCGCGAAGGCTGGTACCCGTTCGAGAACGAGCGGTCGTGGCCGTTCAGGATCTCCTGCTTGTCGTAGGAGATGACCACCATCGCGTTCCACTTATCCTTGGCGAGGTCACCCCAGCCGGCGAGTAACGAGCCGCGATAGATATTGCCGCCGCCCGCCTCCGTCATGTCCATGAAGGCGCTGATCTCGGCGCCCTTGTAGTCCTTGCGCAGGATGAAGTTGATCACACCGCCGATCGCGTCCGTACCGTAGATCGCGGAGGCGCCGTCCTTCAGCACCTCGACGCGCTCGATGGCCGCGAGCGGGATCGAGTTGAGGTCGACCGCGTTGCCCTTGGCGCCGTGGTTCACGAGGCGCCGGCCGTTGAGGAGCACGAGCGTGCTCGAGGCGCCCAGGCCGCGCAGGTTCGCGCTCGAGTTGCCGTTGTTGTTGCGGTCCGTAGTGCCGAGCTGGATGCCGACGTTCGATGAGAGGTTATCCGCGCCGGTCCCGTTCGCCGAGATCGACATCAGCAGCTGCTCGGCGCTCACGAAGCCGCGCCTCTCGATGTCCTGGCGCGTGATGATCTGCACCGGGAGCGCGCCCTCGTCCTGCACGCGCTTGATGCTGCTTCCCGTGATATCGATGCGCTCGCCCCTCTGGACATCTTGCTGCCCCCACGCGGAGCCGACGACGAAAATGAGCGACAAAGCCTGGGCTAGCTTGGCAGGTTTCACGTGGGGTCTCCCTCTGGTGGATTTTTTGGCGGGTGCGCCTCACGCGCCCGTTGTCCGCCGATTCTGCATGAATGTCCGGCAATATTACAAATTCCTTATATTCGGCCGGCGAGCCGCGAGCCCGAAATGCCCTTCCGTGTCTTGGCCGACCTTCCGCAGCCGGTGCTGGCGCGCCTGCGCGCCGCCGGACTGCCCGACGACGCGATGGGCGTGGTGGTGCAGCGGCTGTCCGACGGCAAGACCGTCGTCTCGCACGGGGCCGAGCGCGCCATGCAGCCCGCCTCCACCATCAAATTGGTGACCTCGCTCGTCGCGCTGGAGACGCTCGGGCCCGCGTTTCGAGGCCGCACCGAGCTGCGCACGAACGGCGAGGTCGCCGACGGAGTCCTGCGGGGGGACCTGGTGCTTCGCGGAGGGGCCGACGTCGATCTCGACTGGCGGGCATTCGAGCACATGCTGCAGCTGCTTCGGCTGCAGGGCATCCGCGAGGTGCGCGGGGATTTCGTGCTCGATCGAACGCTCTTCGAGCCGGCGCGCACCGATGTGGGTGTGGCGCCCTTCGACGAGGCGCCGGAGTTCCGCTACAACGTGATTCCCGACGCGCTCCTCCTCAACACCAACCTCCTCCAGATCGATCTCGTCTCCGACGAGCGCGACGTGCGCATCGCCGTGTCGACCCCTCTCGAGGACGTCGCGGTCGTGCTCGACTTCAAGATGGTCGACCGCGACTGTGACGATTGGGAAGACGGCTGGGTGATCCCCGAGGTCAGGACGCGCCGGGACGCAACGATCGCGATCCGGCTGCAGGGCGAGTTCCCGCGGCGGTGCACCACATCCACCGCCATCAACGTCATCGAGCGCGTGACGTTCGCCGATCGCCTGTTCCGCGCCACTTGGAAGCGCCTCGGCGGAACGTTTCGCGGGCGCACGCGCGACGGCGAATCGCCGGCAGAATCCCGGGTTCTCGCCGAGCACCGCTCGCGGCCCCTCGGCGAGATCGTTCGCGACATCAACAAGCGATCGGACAATCCAATCACGCGCGTGATCTACCTGGCGATCGGCGCGAATTCCGCAGGAGATCCGGCAATGCCGACCGCGCAGCGCGCCGAGCGCGAGGTGCGCGCCTGGTTCGCGCGCAGGGGGATCGACGCCGAGGGCCTGGTGCTCGAGAACGGCTCCGGACTCTCGCGGATGGAGCGCATCCGGCCCGCGCAGCTCGCGGCGGTTCTCAAGGCGGCGGCCGCGAGCGAATGGGCGCCCGAGTTCCTGGCGAGCCTGCCGATCGTCGCGGTGGACGGCGGAATGCGCAAGCGCCTGCGCGAAAGCTCCGCCGCCGAGCGCAGCCGGATCAAGACCGGGACGCTGCGCGATGTGAGTGCGGCCGCCGGATTCGTGAAGGACGAGGCGGGCGAAACGTACATCGTGGTGGCGATGATCAACCACGAGACCGCGAAGAGGCAGGTCGCGCGCCCGATCCTCGACAGCCTCATCGATTGGGTCGCGGCTTCTAAAGCACGCGCAGGTACTCGGCCCTGATCCTCTGGCGGTCGCCGCCGTCGAAGTGCCACCACTCGCTGTTGATGCCGCGCCAACCCGCGTCGCTCATGACCTCGCGCAGCAAGCGCCGGTTCGCGATGTGCGCGGCGGTGAGCTCGCCGCGCGCGAGAAGCAATTCCTCGAGCGCGGGATGGGATCTCTCGCTGAGATCGTCGAATCCGGTCCCCATGTCGAGCTCGCGACCCGACGCATCGACGAGCGTCACGTCGAGCGCCATGCCGAAGGAATGGATCGAGCCGCGCACCGGATCGGCAAGGTATTGGCTGAGGCCGGTTCCCTCGAGCGCCGCCCACATGCGCTCCTGGACGCGCTGCGGGCGCAGGGCGTCGAGAACGAGAAGCGAGAGCTCGCCGCGGCGGGCCGCAAGGATGCCGGTGGCCCTGCGCAGGGAATCGGCCGCGTCACGGTGCAGCCAGCCGCAGTCGTGGGGCGAGTACATGTCGTCGCCCACGAAGTTGTTCGGCGTCGCGTAGCGCAGGTCGATGCCGATTCCGGCCACGTCGCGGAGCGCGCGGAAGTCGGGATGGCCCGGAACGCTCTCGATGGATAGTGTCTTGCTCACTCGGGCAGGCGTCGTATCATCGTGGCAAAGTATTCGGTTCATTCAGTATAAATGGAGGGTTCCGCCCATGACCGACCACGGCGAATCGCAACAAGGTGTCACGCAGATGGAGATCGACCAGCGAGTATTCGATCTCTACGACGAATATTGCCATGGGCGCATCGACCGGCGCGAATTCCTGCGACGCGCGAGCGCGATCACCGTCGCCGGCGTTTCCGGACTGGCCATAGCGCAGGCTCTGCTGCCGCGCTACGCCCAGGCGCAGACCATCTCGTTCACCGACCAGCGGATGAAGGCGCAGTACGTGACCTATCCCTCGCCCGGCGGC
>WNFL01088426.1_pt2 | contig 11799 bp, 13 predicted proteins | sample 5400361 | NCBI WGS metagenome assembly WNFL01 (sample SAMN13153351, study PRJNA577476) | soil metagenome | isolation source: 40 cm soil on Douglas fir-dominated hillslope | place: USA:California | collected 2013-09-17
AAACGCCTTCGATCACCATTTCCGGCATGCCGTATCCAAAAAAAACCCCCCCAAATTATATCGAATAATCTAGATCAAACACTTCTGTCATCATTCAGCGAATATTATCATGGCTCTTCCGCCTCATCCTAATCCGGTACTCGCCGTGACCCTCCCGATCGTGCTCTCACAACCGCCGGGCTCACATGCCCCCACCGAGGCGCTTCGACTCGCTTTACTGGGAGTAGGAGCTGTCCATCAGGCTTACCTAATGCTCCGTGCACGCGTTCAGGGTAATCTCACCGGTCCTTCGTGGAATAATTCGTTCAACTTTCTTGCCTCGGCATCAGAGATTGATTTTGAGTTCAATGGAGCTTTGGATGTGGACGATCTGAATGTCCTCAGCGGACAGTCGTCGCGTTCGCCTGCCCTTGGCGCGTCGACTATGAACGCGATGGAAGTTATCCTGGCAGATGGCGGAGCCGAGGATGCGAGGGGTCTACTTGCCTTTAGTGCTATGATGAGGTTGCAGGCTACGAGATATCTTGCCCTTGCGTGCCAAAACCCAGACGAGATCCGAAGCGATGCTGCTCTCGGAGCGACCATGGCTGTCGTGCTAATCGATGTGAGTGTTCCCACGTTAAGAGCCCTATTGCCCCCCCACTACTATTAGCTGACGAATCACCCTAGATTTTCTCTGGTGGTCACCAGTGGATGAAAAATATTGGCCTGGCTAAGGCACTCATTACTTCCCGAGGAGGTCCAAATGCCATCCTCAATACAAATCGACCAACGCAGATGAAGTTTGGAGGAGGTGTGACTGTGTCCGCTGCAAGGTTCTGGCTCGAGATGCTGGCCGTGTACGAGACGTTTGGCTCACTGACCAGCGGGGAAGAGCCTACGTTGTTGGCTCCAGGAAATACGGACTGGTGGTATGTGAAACCTTGATATGCGGCGTGCCAGGTTTTCTGAATTTGGCAAACAGGACCAAAGATCCTTCAGCTGGCTATCACGCAAACTCCATTGAGAATGTCTTTGGGATGGCACGCTCCATGGTCACACTCATTGCTAAGGTACTTTCAACTCTCTTTTCTCATTTTGGCTCTGGCTTACCCTCCCACAGGTCAGCTCGTTCCTCTGTCGAGGAATACGAGAACGTGCAGTCATAACAGAGGTCGGACCTAACGAGGACGAGGCTGCTGTATTGCAGTTTGGGAAAGCGGATTTATCCAATGATGCCACCATGGACTTCGACTTTGACAAATGGTTGAACGACATTGGCGCTGCGAGTACCCCAGGGGCAGCAACGTTCCTCTCTCCGGCTCCAGCCCCAACCAACCAAGAAGTCTCCGCTGTGCCCGCTCTACCCGTATTTGAGGATGCACTCTTGGCAGTGCCCACAACAAGCACGTTCATCGCCAATGAAATAGCAAGTTCAAACGTTGCTTTTGGTATCCCCATTGGCCCTGGGCCCACCGCGGGGGCATTCGGCCTTGCGGTGGGTGCTGGTGGTCCGAGCACCTCGACCGGATTGGACTTTGTTGCTCCAGAGTCTCGAGTTGCCGCGTTAAAAGCGTTCTTCATTGACGCCAAGGCTCTTTATGCCGAAGTTGGAGGATGGCAGGACGTGGTACCATTGGAAAATCGAGATGCGAGAGTGCTCGCTGGAAATAAGACTCACCAACTCGCCATGCAGGTTTGTGGGAACCGACTTGTGTCGTCCATTCGCGCAAAGAACTTACTTAGTACTGTAGATCGTGATACTCCGCGATATCTTCCACGTCGACAGGGTTGACCCTCGTGTGCAGGAGTTTGCCGCGCTCATTCTCGAACTTTGCGTCGAGTGCGCCGAACAGAGCATGGGTATCGAGTAGGTCTATATCTCCTACTACCAGAACCTACCTTCACTGAGCACATACAGTCTCACCTGGCCGGTCATCATCTCTGGTTCGCAAGTACAGGCCCCTTATCATAGGCAGCAGGTCATCATGGCCTTCGACTACTTCCGGAAACAGTGTTGCTTCGAAATCGAATCGAGCCAGCGGATAGTTGCCGAAGTGTGGCGCCGTATTGATGCAGGTGAACCGAGGGACGACTGGAGGTCAGTTGTAGAAGATCTTGGTCTCCGAATTCTTGTGTTATAACAAGCGGTCTCTGGGCCCTTGTGCTGTTACTGGAGGTTTCCTCAACGGATGTCTGTCGATTCTCACATGCTTAGATTCGAATCTCCCCTGCTATGTTTCTGGTTCTCAAACCAATATCCACATGTACTATATGTACTTATCCGGTGTTCCTGACTCCGATTTGGTAGCTACGTCTCCTCATCTGCGTGTGTCTCCTAATGTTTATCCGAGCTTCCTGCATGGCAGGGCTTTGTGTGACAGAATAGCTGGTTTTGAAAGGGCCGCGTGGTGCTTGTAGATTAGGTGAAGTGTGAAGCAATCAAAGTTATCTGCTTGGCCTGGCCTGTCCCTTGCTGTACGACATAACCCTCGATTTAAATTGTCGGGCGGTCGTGGTGAACCTGACCACTTCCGTCATCTTTACCAGGGACGAAGGACTGACAATCAAGGACCAAACAGATTCTGTCAAGTCCTCGGGCATGGATCGGTGTGCTTCCACCACAGTCTCGTAGTCTTACGGCCGTCTCCGACAATGCAGCTGACGTAGCTGACGTAGAACCGTCGCACCGTCGCACCGTCGCACCTGGCGGCCCGTCCCTGCCGATTTCAAATCGTTGGCCAACGATGTGACGATCACTGGCCGACTGTTATTTGAGGCATAAGATCAGCGAGAAAGCGTGGAGACTAAACACAATACAAAATGGGCTCCCGAGTAACAGCCTCGCTTTTTGAAAAGTAAAAAGTGGGGCCACATGCGAAGAAGCAGGAGCGCACTACTATCACTCAAAACCTTCTCCCTGATCTTATCATTGCAAGTGAAGGCGTATCAGGTGGTGTCTCCGTGTCAGTGACAAGTAGAAAGCCTTTATGAACGTTTCGATGGGGACCGAGCCCTCCGAGGAATCGGAAGGGATTTTCTAAAAGCCTCAAATAGAACGGATATTTCCCCTCATCAATTGATCAGTTGATAAAACAGGAAGGCCCACAGAATATGAGAGTGTCACCTTTGTCCGCCACGTACTGTACTGGGTGGTCGGTTCTGTGGTGCAGTTGCACCCAAGGACTCCATCTCGTGACGCCACACTCGGATTTCTTTCCATCTGTCAACAAAGTGGCCTATCGGAACAGGGCCGCCCTGGTATTACGTTCTCCAGTCATGATTCTCCACGGCGATGAGGGGCCGTTAGTTGTCAAATACACTCTGCCAAAACCTCATGGCTCTGCGAAGCTAGTCCATGCGGTCCTGTCACTTGCACGTCGCAGAAGCGGAGATTCCTGGCGGCAGACTGCCGTATCGTAACTGTGAGGGATTTAGACGTTCCTTACATTCATTTGGGCGCGTGGCTTTAGTATCTTCATTCAGTCTTGTCCGACTCCCCTGTCGAGTGATTGATACGGAGGCCGTTGGGGCCAGAAGAAGCCAACGTGGTGGGTCGTTGCTAAACTAAGTGAGTTCAGTACCTTTGGCGAGTGCTTCTCAATTCAGTTCGCAACCGAAACAAAGGTCAGCCTATAGCCCGCTTTCCCCATTCAGAAGCAGATAATAGAGCCCACAGATCGCGTATTATCTAGTAATGTGGAGGGCAAGGCCAGTCAACAACTTACATAGAAATAAACACGATGTAGATCATAGCATCGAGCACCCCTACTAAGTAGAAATTGTGCTAAGCAAAACTCAGTTGGTTCAACACGGGCGGTCCCCGAAATTTTTTTGTACAAAGATGACCCACAACCCGCCTTGAATTCAGCATCGTCTCCGAGGAATGGAAGCATGATTAAATACCCCTACTCCTGACGACAAATCTGCCTGACTCCTCAACTACTGCGCAGCGGGGGCATCGGTACAATTAAGTCACGATAAGGTGAGGCCAATCAGACTCCAAAGGTCTATTGGTATCTACTGTGCCTGGTCTTCTAAAATTAGTAACCAGCAACGGAACGGTTCAGGGAAGGCCTTGTAGCCCAAGCAACCCAATTACGGTACTAGATGTGAGATAAGCTATTGAACAAATTGGGAAGAATTCGGGGGCTTTATGGTGACTGGATGCGAAGAAACGCCGCTGCGCAGTAAACTCCTTAGGGAATTGTGCCGAAAAATCCAGATCCAGATTGAGCCAAACTTGTGGAGAAATAGATCTGGTAGGGAGCAAGTGGTGAAAACCTAATTGCTGGGTTTAAACTCCGGTTCATCTTGGACGACTTTCTTTAGTTGGGCTGAATGCATAACCTCGCAATTGTGAATCACAAGGTTTGTAACCAATCCACAGGGAATGGCCACAGGGGTTGCAACGCGACGATGCCCGTAAAAAGCAGCAATGGCAAAGCAAAAAATATTTTGGGCCTTAAAACCGATGAACGCCCCTTTACTAGAACATAGTGACGCCTCGTAACTAGTCTATACGACCACGTATGGGTTTCCGAAATGACATCCCGAATGCAGGGGAAATGAGTGACAACCGACTGAACACTCGAGGATTTTCTTTCAAGAACGTTTCCGTTCGCATTACTCTCGCGCGGACAGGCTTATCTATATCCATGGTCGGGAGAGGGGAGCTCAAGTTGGGAATATCATATTACGATCCGACTGAACCGCGGTCTTCAAGCCCCGGTCTCAGAGAAACTGCCCGCGCAGTTCTCGATATCAAACGCTGGTACAAAAATACGAATCGTAAAACACCATCTGAGGCTCTTTCTCAAGGACAAATCCGCACTGCTCTGCAACTGCCTGGCGTGGAATGCGGTATTCCCGGTTTGGGTAAGACCACTGATTCCCACCCCTGTCCGACCGATAGCTTGTGGCGTCGTCTTTGCGGTTGGTCCGAGCTAGGGATTGTTGTTACAGTGTAAAGCGCTGGTCCCTCTGTTGGGTCTGGCAAAAAGGTTTAACCTCCAACAATAGTGCTACTGAGCCAATGAACGTCTCTGTGAATACGCGTAGTACAAGGTGATGTACTTCCCATGGCATTTGTTCCTCCGTCGTTCTCTCTTCGGTTAGCACGCGTTTGTTCACATTCATACCATCACTCAGTTCGCGACCGCGTAACGCTCGCCCTTCGGAGCCGCGCTGCAACTCAATTCCAACCTCTTTGCAAATGATCAATGTGTTGAATTTGTCCAGTCGTAGTGGCGTCTTTTACCAGACATCGCAAATCTTGTAGCCTAAGTACAGGATTACACACTGCGGAGTAACTCCAATTTCAAACCGTGCCATAGATCCATGTCCCACTTGAAAAAAGGGACTTCATCGTCTTTATCTTCCCAGTCACACCGTTGAATTATTCACTGCACGACTTCCCGTCTTGGGACACTCAATGTAGTGTATATATGTCTCGTTGATGCATTCTTGAAAGAACTTCCTTGATGAAATTCTCATATTCCAGCCGTTTATTCGCGGCGGGCATTGGGCTTCTTTCGTCGCAACAAAAATTCTACCAAAAACCGTGTCTTCGTGCCAATTCCGCTGTTTGCTTCAACCCTTTTGGTATATGAGTCACTCGCCCAACTCCGGTTTGTCCCTTGGTGCTGCAGTGGTTATGTCCTAAACCCTCATCGATACCATGACAGGTGGATCGCTACTTATGCATGGTAGCAGCAGCTGTGATGCAGTAGTATATAAATACAAATGCTCTACTGTTCGGGTCCTCTCAGACATCCCTGGAAGTACATTGTTGGATCATTCCGCCCGTCTCGCCCCAACCTCCAAACTCACCACCATCAGGTACTGTTTCAGGTCTATGCGCCACATCAAAGAACCCCTCTCGTCACTCCGGGAATTACCATTGCAAATATATCTTCACCACTTTATTCAATATTAATACCGACGGGTTTATATGACACCTGCCCCGTATAGAAAAGAGCCATATGTATGCCCGAGCACAGAGCGTCGATTTTTGATGTTCGCTGATTGGCGAGGCGACACTCCCGTGCACTCGCCCGTTCAGTTCGGTCACATCAGCCATATTACTGCTGTAGGCGCCAAATTCAGAGCCTGTTGGCCGACGCTTGATGAAGTAGAAAACATCCGTTAATGGGCGGCATCTTGCATCGCCTCTGCTATTAAATTGCCCGAGCGCCCGGGCACGGAACCGGGTGGGATATCAACATTTCAGCTCGGTCGAAACTCCCCGCGCTGATTATGAGTACAGTTTGCACACTCGGCGAGGGGGCTCGGACAGACAGGGGTTGTATTGCTGATGGGAATGTAATGTTCGGGCGGAATGGGGGGATGGAAATCGAGTTTACATAGGGATCCGGGGCGAAATTCGGTTTCGATACTTTCTGAGTGGATTGTTCGAAATCCGAACCAAAGCTGCCAGCTCTCCGCGAGGGTGTGGACTTTTTCAGTGCCCAGAGTTGGATAGATACCGGTAACTTTTAACTGCTACCGAATTCAATACTCGAGGAACCTGGCTTGGACACAGTAATCGCTGTAGTCTGGTGCTGCCCACATTCCAAGCAGCTAGCTCATGAGCTGCCACTTGAACCGTTGACTGAGACCCACGTTAAAGTGGTGCAAAGACTAGTGCAGTCTCCAGCCGCGTGGAGCTCCCAGAGCCCAAGGTGCACCACCAACCGCACAAATACTTCTCCGCCTATTGGCTTCGTGTTATGACTTTTCAGCCCTTGATTGCTAAAGGCTCGAAACTCAAGGATCCAAAACTACCTGGTCAATCGACTAAATCTCAAAAAACCCTGTTAATATATAGATCCTGTGTCTGAAACTCGGCACCTGCTAGGATAAACACATAGATGTGCCTAGCACGCTACCCTTCTGTTTATTGACTTCGGTCTCTCGCGCGAACTTGTTTGGAATCAGGTTTTGTCTTGCGTGCCCAATCAATGATCCAGAGGCTGGGTGGCTGCCCGATTCCTCCTTCCTTGGGGCGCTGTTTTGTTTTATTCCGATACACGTGAATAGATAGCAGCGTTCTCATCAAAGGGGTTTTCGTACCACTACTATTTTTTCTCTCGTATTTTAACAGCATTCCAAGAACAAGCCCCCCGCAAAATATTCGTTCAGCACAACCTTGAACACCCTTGTGGGTGCGCTTACTTTGAACCATGAGGAGACCCCGAACCCCATAACCATCAGCAAAACGAGTTCAATGGGAGAGGGGGGTTGACATCTAGCAAAGAGGACGGCCGCCCACGAGCCTTGAGGGCTGACATCATGGGTTTGGAGACATTCGAACCACCCGCTACAGCTTTCTGTTCGAGCGGGACAGGGCTAATCCGAGCAAGCATGCGGCGTGTGACGGCGCACAGCTAGCGGAGACATTCCAGGTGTGATCTCTGTCGGCACAGATAGGAAAGACACGGCCGCAACAGTGTGTCGAGTTGGATGACTCTCACTTGGAGGACGGAATGCGCAATAATGCGTCACATATACCATGTTACACGACCCGTACCTCCGTTGATCTCTCGATCAACGAGGCTGTGTCAGAGTGCGAACGATCCCAGCCTGCAGAGAAGACACACCGTGTTGTGGGAGGAACCCCATACTTAGTTTGGTTAGGGGTGGGGGTAGGGGTGTGCACGCACGAACCAGTCTCATGACTGGAGTCCGCGGGGTATAGGGAAGGGACTAGTGGGCCTGTCAAACGAAATGGTCCAGAAGACAAGTACCCCTCCAATCGCTATGTATACAAATAAACACGCTCTCCTATCTATGTCACCTGTCCCTCAGGAGACAACGAACAAGACAAAATAACATACGTACAGTGTGACCAGTCATAAACCACTCAACAATACCCTTGGGTATCTATGGGTCAGCCAAGATGTGGCACGCGAATCTGTGAACCTTGCTGCTCCTTTGGGTGAGGCGCTGACCTTCGCAGCCCTCAGCTTTGGCCCTCAATTTGTTTCACGAGCACCCTCTGTACTCTGTGCTCCAATTTCATACACGCCACTGTGAGAAACAATGTGTCCAGGTCTATCTAATTGTCCTTAGTCCTCGCTGCATCATCACCAGAGGAGTAAGAGCCCAGTGACCTGCCCAGACACACCGCGCAACCTCTATCACTACGTGCAATGCATATTAGATACGCCCAATTAAGACAGTAGGTAGTACGGATGAACCTCGTCACCATCATTCAAGTTGTCCGTGGCAATTTTGTTCACCTCACCTCTGCGTACCAACTGTCGGTGACCGCCTGGCCCATTTTACGCCTCCTGTAGTTGCGTAATACTGTCATGTACACTCTACTCCGCTCCCGCTCCCCAGGTATGCAGGTTGCCGGCTGTCGGAAGAATTCGACCAGAATGTTGATGGAATTCACGTTGATCGGCGGTGAATAATTTCGAATAATTTCGAGTGAGTCTAGACTCCAAAAAATGACCCATTTGACCTTCTGCCTTCAACCCCTCAACCTACCCGTATCTTCGAGTTCTAGAAACGAACAGAGCCAAGTCACACATAGGCTTTCTCTCACATCATGAAACATCGACGCCTTCTCCTCGCGGCCGTCGAACGCGCCAAACGCATCCTCGGAAATTTCCTGATATCATCTTCCTCCAAGAAGTTACACGATGCGCTGGTGACTGACGCCAAGGACCAAATGTCGTTTGAGGAGGTGCCCTTTGCGACCATGACGTTGCTGTCCAGCGCGCGTTTTGCCTCCGGCCTGGATTCCCAAAAGGAAGGCGACTGGATCGAGGGAGGGGAAAGTTCACGCTCGAGCACAACACCCGCGTGGCACCCCCAAGAGGTATGGGAGGGATGTGTTTTGTTGGGACATCATCGCCCCAACCGCGCCGGGCAGTCTTAACGTGCACCTCGACTCGTTCGGGGATACGCTCCATTATCGCTCCCAGCAGGTGGGACAAGGCCCTAATGATGGGCTTAATGGCTAAGTAAATGGAGGTCCCGCGCCCTGGTTCTATTGAGGTGCCAGGCCGGGCGAGAAATTAACCTGTCAAGACCCCGATCGCCCTGTGAAGAGAACCTCTTCCCGTTGGTGCGAGCAGACATGAGTTTCGATTGACCGAACGTGCGAAGATCGACTCACCAATGGTTACCATTGATAGGGACACATTGAAAAGGCCGATGATATAAATGGTGATAGCGGTGGCGTATAGCATCCTCAGGCGAACGAGTGGAATACCTCCGTCGTTCGATTGGTCGGTAACAGGCTCACGGCAGCAGCTATATGTTACATTCCCCCACTCGTGGACGAATACGATGAAGCACGACCTGCCACATGTTCCATACGCCTCCGCGACCTAAGGAGTGTCAGGGTCTCCGATTCTGGGCACGTGGATGTTTCCATGTAACCAAGAAGAGCCGTTGAGGATATCTACGAGGTTGTTGAGGTCTTCAGCTTCTGCGTCAACATATGCAGCTCCATTATGGAATGTACCGATGAAGATGGGTGCGGGAAGGCGGATCTGAGGCAATGGTCAGAAATCTTATGAAGATGTGAGTATTGTGTGCTCTCACCGAGGGCTGTCGGTGGGAAGGGGCTTGAGACTTGGCCAACTCAACACCGGAGTAGCGCTTTTAAGCCTCAACCTCTTCCATCGGAGTACAGGAGCAAAATTTTGATGGGAAATGGACTAGTTTGGGAACAGCTGCAGGCCTTGGAGTGACTCGATTGCGGGCTGAGATGTACTTTTACCGTCTCAAGCAGCTTTGGGCTGGGACCCTCGACGAGGAGTAGGAAGTGAACCAATCAAAAGATTGACGGCTAGTGAACGACTTGGAAAGGATATCGCACACCAGGCGGGTGGAAGTTGGGGATTCGGAATTTGATCAAAGCAACCATGAACGAAACGTCCCATGGACACTGGAAATGTACCTTGTCACTTTCGTGGGTTCGTCCTTTAGTCAGCACACAATAAAATGGAAGGTTGGATCACAACTCACGATACACCAGGGTTGATGATTTGCGAAATGTGGCAGGATGGGTGATCTGCCTATGACTAGTCAATCCGGTTTTTTCTCTGTAATTTGCGTGCTATGGAGTTCTTAGTCAGGCTTTCCACGGCCCGATGTCGGTCACATAGCCGGAGTTGGGCAAGAGAGGAACATTCCAGGAAGAAACAAGCAAATGTGTAGCTTTTCATTAGTGGCGAAAAGTTTGCACGGGATTTGGGGAAGACATTGGATGGAGGAGGAACCGGGCGAAAGTGGAGATTGTGCATGAAAGGACTAATATTAACCTCCTCCAGCGGATCGCACGGCCGCTCAACCAGCTTCTTTTAGGCTTTTTTCGCAAGCGGCACAGGGACTATCCCAACTTCCCATTACGGCACTAAAATGTCCAAGGAACATGATCCGACCCGATTCCTTAGATGACTGCGCATGTCCATGGACCGTTCGCGAGGTGTCCAGATGAATGAGCCTCAGGCACTCAGGCGTTGCAAACTTCCACGTATACGGTCCATGAATGTGTTATTGTATCCGTGGAGCACCGCCTGATAGCGTCCTTGGGTGCGCTTAGCGCCTTGTAACGTTGTGAAGTGTGTGCAACGACTGGCTTCGCGGCTCGGTCCGAGTGACGGCGCCCGTGGACACGTTGCTGTAGATCCCTTTGAATGTTCACAGGTTGACCTATTTGAGGCCTGCGGCGGCCATGTGTTCAATCGGGCTTTGTCAACCTGCAACCCACTCAGGCTGGTGGAAAAAGTAATATACAAGGTTCCATATTATCCCGTAGGTTGGTTATGTATTCGCTTGCAAAGCGTGCGCAGTAACATCCACGTATTCTGCATTTGCCCATTAGCCGATAGTCAACACGCGTACTCCCTACACTTTTCACTCTTCACAGCATTAGGTACTGAGGTACTGTATATGATGCACGCACAAATTTGGTCTGGATGCCGGCCGATGATAGCAGGGAATTCGCGAAGGGTCGGGAATCAGGCTCGCATGAAAGCACTGCCGACTGCGGAAGGATTCTCTTGACATTGATCCCATTCCTTTCCCGCCTGGAACATCCGGGAACCCTATGAACCACGGCGATCCCCAAGGCGCGTGGCCAGGGGCTCGTAAGAGGGATGAGAGCCCCACAAAAGGGTTAAGAATTTGCACAGGGATTTACACAAAGGGAATGAGTTGGAGTGGAGGGCGGTACCGGCTCGGTGCCGGAAAATGTCACAGCCGCCATGTGCTGCTTTGTGACTGTCGTGGAGGTGGCGAGTCATTATCGGCCGATCGATATGATGAGGATGCATTAGTGACCTGGATTATTCAAGGCTGAAAAGCTAGAAGCCAAGTCCAGAGTCAAAGTCCAGAGTCAAGCCAGAGTCAAGGCCCGGGAGACTGCGGCTTTGTTGAAGATGGCATATGGCATGATGGCGCATGGCATATGCTTGCCTCCTTGGAAATGGGTGGAAGAGGCGCCGCATATGATGGAATTGAGATGCTATGCCGGTGATTACCATTGAAGGGGGGCTGGCATATGGACGCTCAATGGTGGTGCAGACTGCTGGCAATGGCGTGTTGAAGGTCTGGTCGACGAGGGGGAGGGGAACACGGGAGAACACGGAGAACACGGAAGACGGAGAAGATGGTGTATAGATACTGGTAACATAGGATTCATCCTCTGTAGTATAGTGAAATAGGCCAGCAGAATCGCGCGCTAATCAGACATAAAATAGTTGAAAATTACCACATTTATACGATCACATCCAATACAACCCACTGTCGCGGAACACGGAAAACACGGAAACCAGCATCGCCGTCATCGCGCGCGGG
>WNFL01117176.1_pt1 | contig 11799 bp, 14 predicted proteins | sample 5400361 | NCBI WGS metagenome assembly WNFL01 (sample SAMN13153351, study PRJNA577476) | soil metagenome | isolation source: 40 cm soil on Douglas fir-dominated hillslope | place: USA:California | collected 2013-09-17
ACACGATCGCCGAGCAGAATGTGCCGGGCACGATAAACAGCGCCCATTCCGCCTTTTCCCAATAAAGCTTCGATTTGGTACTGGCCGTCCAGGACCTTGCCGGTCAGCGCCGAAGGATCTTCTTCCAGCACCTCGCCGTCGGTAGGACAGAAACTCAGGCTGTCATCAAATTTTTCGTTACAAGAGGAGCAGTACTTCATGCGGGGATTAGTTTACAACAGGGAGGGGATTCTCCGGTATAGGACCATAGGACAATTAGGACTTATTAGTTTTTTAAGAACATGACTCCCAGGACATACAGCAGAGAGTCAGCGCAGAAGTGGGCCACCATCGCCGACTCCAGACCTCGTTTCCAATAGAGATATCCGAATGGGATCGCTGCTATCCCATTCAAAGCCAGTGCGACCACGACAACCTCAGGTGTAATCTGCATGACGCGCGACGCCGCCGGTAGATGACCCAATCCGAACAGAACTGCGGCCGCAACGTTCGCGATCCAGAACGTCGCCGGCGCCAGCCGGGCTTTCTGCTTCTGAAAAATTCTGACACCCAGCCATGCAAACAGAGTCAACAGAAACAGACGCGTCACAACTTCTTCGTCGATGCCACCGTAAAAACAGGCGAGTACTCTTTTCCATATCGGCACATGGGCGGCACGTACAAAGGGCAGGCCGGGCATGTACGGAGCGACGGAAAGAATAATAAGGGTCACGATCACGCCCACTGCGATTCCCACCGGTGCACCCGCTTTGAATGAATCAGCAGCCCTGACTGAAGACTCTTCGTGATAAAGCCAACGCTCGAGCAGCGGTGCGCCCAAGCCGATCTTTTTACCCAGCAAGAGACCAGTGCCGATAACCACACCTAACAGCAGAAGATTTTGAGCGACGCCAATTAGGACGAGCAGGGGTAGAGGTATTGGGATTGGGGGCGAGGCCTGAATCAGGGGACGGAAAACTTCCAGCACGAACGGAATCCCAGCGGCCCCGCCGAGAAGCGATGCAATCAGAAGAAACCAGAGGACCCGCCAAGGGAATCTTTGCGACGGGTGAATAGATGCGGGTGCCGTTTGAATTTTACCGACCTTTCATTAGCACCGCGGCTTTAGCCCGGTGATCAGCGATTTGTTTCGGGGAGTGAAAACCATCTCAAACGGTTTCCAATTGTACTCGGGCACGAAGGTCGCCGCGCAAAAGCGACGATGTTAGTGACAGAATCGCAAAGCCTCAGCACTTCAAAGTAATTCTGTCAGTAAATCCGTTCGGCATACTCGGCCACCATTCGGTCGCTGCTGAAAAGCGGCACGAGAGTCTGCATGGATCGCTTCATCATCGCGACCCAGCGGCGCGGAATGCCCTGATCGTCACGCTCGTAGTAGCGCGGCACAACCTCCTCGACGAGCATCCGGTACATTGATTCAGCCTCACGCCGATCGGCTTCTTGCGGGGTCAGCTCGCTCAGGTCTCCAATCGCAAATCCGTTATCGCCATCGTAACCCTCGAGCCACCAGCCATCAAGCACCGAAAAATTCAGTCCGCCATTGATTGCAACTTTTTGTCCGCTGGTGCCCGAAGCTTCCATCGGCCGGCGCGGCACGTTCATCCAGACATCGACTGACTGCACCAACTGTCGTGCCGTTTCCTGATCATAGTCTTCGATGAACGCAACTCGGTCGCGCAGCGAAGTGTGTCTTTGCCATTCGATCAGTTTCTGCAGTATTCGCTTCGCTTCCTGATCCTGCGGGTGAGCTTTGCCGGCGAAGACAAATTGAATTGGCCGTTCGGCATCGTTGATCAGGCGGGTCAAACCTTCCGGGTCGCTCAGCAAAAGATCCCAACGCTTGTAACCGGCGACGCGCCGGGCAAAACCGATTGTCAATATCTGCGGATCGAACATGGTGCGCGCGGCTTCAATATAATCTTCGCTTTCACCGCGAGCCAGGCGCGCGTCAAACGAATGGTCGCGCACATAAGCCACCATTCGCTGCTTCAGCAGCAAATGCGCTTGCCATAATTCTTCGTCGGCAATCGTCTCAACTCCGTAGGCCCAAACACCTGCGTCCCGCGCCCTCTCGATCCAATCTTCGCCGACGCTTTGTTCATAGAGCCGGCGCAGCAACGGCGCGATCCACGTCGAAGGATGCACGCCATTCGTGACCGAGGTGATCGGAACTTCGGCCAGTTTGCGCGCCGGCCACATCTGCTGCCAAAGTTCGCGCGAGACTTCTCCGTGTTTTCGACTGACGCCGTTTGTCGAACGAGACATACGCAGAGCCAGCGGCGTCAATCCAAACGACTCCTGAGACTCGCCGTTGACTCGGCCTAATTTCAAGAATTCTGCGCGTGATAATCCGAGTGCGGTTTCAGGCCAGTCACCAAAACATTTCCGCACCAGGGCAGCATCGAACTCATCATGACCGGCCGCGACGGGCGTGTGGGTAGTAAAGACGCAGCGCTCGCGCACGCGGGCGGCGGCGTCAGCAAACGTGATGCCTTCGCGTTCGATTAACTGCCGCGAAAGTTCGAGCGTGAGAAACGCCGAATGCCCCTCGTTCAGGTGGTACACGCCGGGATCGAACCCAAGTTTTTGCAGCAAACGCGCGCCGCCGATTCCCAGCATCATCTCCTGCACCAGACGCGTTTCGCGATCGCCGCCGTACAGATGTCCCGTAACCAGCCGGTCAGTCGGTTCATTCTCAGCGACATTGGTATCCAGAAGATAAAGCTGTACGCGACCCACGTCGGCCCGCCATACACGCGCGCGCACAACTCGCTCGCGCATGGCGACTTCAATCAGCAGCGGCTTTCCTTCCGCGTCGTCTATGCTGTGCAGAGCCAACTCGTCTGAGTGGTTCTCTCGGTAGGTTTCTTCCTGCCATCCATCACGCTGCAGGCGCTGGCGGAAATAACCGAAGCGATAGAACAAACCGATCGCTACCAAAGGCAGGTTCAGATCGCTCGCTGACTTCAGATGATCGCCGGCCAGGATTCCCAACCCACCCGAATAAAGCGGCAGCGAATTATGTATGCCGAACTCAGCACAAAAATACGCGACTGGAGTGTTGCGAGAAATCCGTGGAGCCAGTTGCAGCTTTGACCACGGCTGCGGATCGCTCAGGTAATCGCCAAACCGAGCGGACAAGCGTTGGATCCGATCAGCAAACACCGGATCGGCGGCGACCTGCGCCAGTCTCAGATCGGAAACCTGCGCCAACAGAACGCGTGGGTTTTGCTCGCACTGTTGCCAAAGGCCCGGATCGAGATCGCGAAACACCTCATTACCATCGGGCGCCCAGCTCCACCAGTAATTCCAGGACAATGGTTGCAGCGGCTCGAGCGGCGGCGGCAGCGGTCGAGATGAGTTCGCAGATTTACTATCGTTTTCGATCTCAGTAGACATTCGTTGGCTTTAACAGACAGATTCGCAAATGAGCTTTAGAGCATAAAGAAAGCGGCAGCGCCGCCAAGAGAGAAGGAGTGATTTAGCAGAAGTCTACCCAATTGGTCAATGTGGGAAGCGCCTTAGGGTGGACCAACGGGGCAGTAGCCCGACTGTTAGGGAGGGCTCATTGAGTTAGTCACCGAGCCCTCCCTCACGGTCGGGCTACTGCCCCACGAATGACCGCGAAACCCGGTTACTCGCTGAACTTTTGATTCTCCAAAAACACTTCCGCGTCTCGTGCTTGAAAGAAAACCAGGCGCACTTCCTTTAACTGCCGATCGGTTGAGAGAAAATTTTCAATGGTTCGCGAAGCTACGTCAGCCGCCTTCTCCGGCGGATAACTATAGACGCCAGTCGAGATCGCCGGAAACGCAACTGAGGTCAAATTCTTTTCCACCGCCAGCGTCAGCGAGTTGTGATAACAATTGGCCAGCAGCTCCGCTTCCTTTCCGTGCTCCTCGCCGTAAATAGGTCCGACCGTGTGAATGACGTAGAGCGCGGCCAGCTTCCCGCCGGTGGTAATGACCGCTTCGCCGGTCGGCAGGCCTTCCGGAAAACGTGTGCGGCGAATCTCGCGACACTCTGCCAGGATCTCCGGCCCGCCCGCGCGATGAATCGCACCATCGACTCCGCCGCCACCTAGCAAAGAAGAATTGGCCGCGTTAACGATTGCTTCGACGTCTTGCCTGGTGATATCGCCGACGACAACGTTGACGCGACCGTCGAGAAAAGTTTGTTTGGGTTCAGAGTTCAAGCTTTAGTTTGCGCCTTGGTCGCACGAACAATCTGAAGGTTGAACTATCAAGGCTCTTCCTCTCGCACCTCAATGCTAACTTCATCGAACATGTCCTGCCGCCGCACGGCTTCGGCGACGCCTTTCGCTTTGTGTTCCGTCAGTGGATGTTCGGGATCGGCGCTCGCGATTTCAAAGACGCGCTCGTCGAGCATTACTACTCCCAACGAACCCAGGGTGACTCCTGGCGTCACCTGAATGTCATCCATGTTGTGAATCTTGAAGTGGCCCGTCTGCTCGACCCAATCCTCAATGAATGGATCACGTAAGGCGTGTTCGGCATCGCCTTCAGTTAGATAGGCGCCTTCGACAATCAGGCAGTACTCGCGGCCTTTGTTTTCGGTCATTTGTCGGGAAAGATTTTGTTCGCAAAAGCGGACGGTACGTCCGCCGGATCCAAAGAAGAGGGTTTTGCGACTTTTGTAGCAGTCATGACAGAGGCCAACAAACAGCTAAATTGGCTCGGGCTTTTGACGACTCACTTTACCATTGGGTCGGGCTTAACGCCAGAGTTTTTCGCACATCTCTCTCTGATGAAAAGCGGAGGCCTGTATTTGCTGGGAGCGCGGACGTCCCGTCCGCACGCCCGCGATCGCGCGAATCTTAGAGGCTGCCAAAGGCGGCGGACGGAACGTCCGCGCTCCCAGCAATAACAACAAAAAACGCCGCCGGAGTCTCTGCTCGGGCGGCGTCCATTTGGTCAAGACCTACTTTTTTACGAAGCCGTGGCGTACTGACGGTTAAGCTCCGCCCGCAATCGACTGAAATACGAATCAAAGGTGACAAAGCCGTTGCTGCCCTGGAAGAAGGCCCGCCCGCCGGTGTCGTGCGACACGCGCTCCAGAGAACTCTGTCCGTAACTGGCCGCCAGGTAACTGCGGCTGGTCAAGCCCACCGACGGCGCATAGAAAGAGAAGATTGCCGCGTTGCGCCGGTTCGCTTCGGCAATGGTCCGATCGATGTCGATTGTATGTCCCGCGGAACTCGTGTCGAAGCCGCGCGAAATATCAAGCCCATCAGAGATGAGCAGCACCGCATTGTGTCCATGCCAGCTGGCATCGAATTTCTTGAGCGCTTCGATCACTTCAACGTAGGGGTTGTAAGCCGACGCCGAGGTACTGCCAATCGGAATGCGCAAAGAATTGGCCGCGCGATTTAAATCAGTCGTGAACGGCGTTCGCACTTGCAATGATCCCGCGGTAATGTAGCCGACCATCACTCGTGAACCAGCCGGCAGGGAGCGAATAAACTCGCGGGTCACGCCGAGTTCGTTGCCCACGCGTGAGATCAGATCATCCTGAATCAGCACCGCGATATTGAGCGGGTCGCGCACTCGCAGGGGTTCGGTCTCCCTGGCCTTTGCACCCCCCTTGGCACTTGCAACGGAAAAAGCACCAACACTCATCATTATCATCATTGACGCCACCAGGAACGCCGAAAGTTTTCTAAACATTACTTCACCTCAAGATTAGCGAAAAACCCGCCAATCAAAGTCTAACTTTGGCTGATGTTTGGGGTCGGCTTTAAGATGCTTTGGAGAGGGTAAAGGTTGACTCTAGTTCAGAATGATGTCAGCCGGGAGCGGTAGCGACCGGGTATCTTTTTAGCGATCTCGGAAGCGCGGAGCGTGAGACCCGGTCGCTACCGCTCCCGGAACTGACCTCATCACCATCGGCGAAAGATACTACTTGTGAAGTTGGCACACGCCGCTGGCATCGCACGGCGGAGGCACTCCGAACAAGGTATACCGCCGCGCGGCGAGCCAGCGATAAAATATCGCACCCAATTTGGTTAATGGCCAGAGCGAAAGAATTGGCGCCAACCATTTCCAGCGCGGCAGAACCCGAATCAGTTCAATCCACGCAAAGTAACCTTTAGACCAGCGACCGTCGGCTGTGCGGGTGTGCATCTCGTTGGCCATTTCCTCGCGCGTTCGCGGCGCGGCGCGCTGCAAAATTTCCGGGTCGTTGTAATCCAGCCACTCGATCCGGTGATCGCGATCGAGTGGATTCACGCGGGCGCGCATCCACCGACAAAGATTACATTGGCCATCGGTGTAGACTTCGATTTTGCTGCCTGGCGTCATTGGTTTAGAGGCGGGCTACCGCCGCCGGTTCGTGTCGTTCGTAGGCGGGCAGTAGCCCGCCTCTAAACAGCTACTTAACTATTGTTTCAGCCATCAGCACGATACAATAGCGCGCCAGAGCTGGCAATTGAACGTCTGTGAGTGGAGGAAACGCGATCAAGAGAGTCTCTATCATCATCATAATAGCGATTGTCGTTGCCACCCTCGCCTTTGTAGCAATCGCTAAGTATCCGCGAGTCGTTCAACCGGCGATCACGCGAGAGCTGTCTATAGCGACTGACCGTTTGGCAAATCTTGGAGCCGATGCCTTGATCGCCTCGGACAAAGCCACCGCCGCGCCCGAGTTCGCGAACGGAGTCTGGATCAACTCGGATCCCTTAACACTCGCAAAGCTGCGCGGCCGAGTGGTGCTCGTCGAGTTCTGGACCTTTGGCTGCTACAACTGCCGCAATACTCTGCCCTCAGTTAAGGAGTGGGACAAGCGTTATCGCGATCGCGGTCTGACCATCGTCGGCGTTCACACTCCTGAGACCGACGGAGAGTACGGCATCGATAACGTTCGCAAACAAGTTCCGGCGTTGGGGATCAAGTATCCCATCGTCACTGATAATGATTACCAAACCTGGAAGGCTTATGGAGTGGAAGCGTGGCCCACGATCTTCGTGCTCGATAAGCAGGGCCGTATTCGTTGGGAGCATGTTGGTGAAGGGCGTTATGAAGAAACTGAGAGAGTGATTAAGACGTTGTTGGCTGAGTGAGCATCTTTCGAGACATTCTTGAGCCAGTGTTGCCGCGGCTTTGCCGCTTGATGTGCGGTAAGGCTGCGCCTTACCGATCAAGTTCTTAAATGGATTCCGAGAGGCTATGCCTCCGGTTCGAGGCGAAGCCTCTCAATTCCTTAAAGTGCGGTTGACGGAAAGGCGAAGCCTTTCCGCACATCAAGCGGCGAAGCCGTGAAGCTCTTATATTTTTCTCGGCATAACTCTGCATAACCTGCCGTTTCAAAGGATGCTTGAAAGAACCCAAAGGCCCAGACGACCCTCACTTGCCTTTCGCGTTACCGCTCGGCTAAATTATCGCTCAACCCGCAGTCACATCCCGGCTTTGGAATTTAGTAAAACCCGAGGGATGTCTGTCGCCGAAATCGATCTCTGAAAGGACTCATCCGCGCTTATGAAAGTCTACGCTACCGACGCAATTCGCAACCTTGCGGTCATTGGACACGGCGACGCAGGGAAGACGCAACTGGTTAGTTCCCTTCTCTACGTCGCAGGCGCCACGCCCCGCTGGGGCAAGGTCGACGAAGGCACGACCACGACGGATCACGAAGAAGATTCCATAGCCCGCAAAATAACTCTCAACCTCGGCCTGGCCCACGCCGAACACAAAGATACCAAGATCAATTTCATCGACACGCCTGGATACGCTGCGTTCGTTTCGCATGCGCGACCCGCGGTGCGCGTGGCCGACTGTGGCGTGGTGGTGGTCGACGGCGCCAAGGGTGTCGAAGTGCAGACTGAGAAAGTCTGGGGCTTTGCGAACGAGTTCATCCTGCCGCGCATCATGGTGGTAACCAAGTTAGATAAAGAGCATTCGGATCTCGGAATCGCGCTCGATAGCGCTCACAAGGTTTTTAATCGCGCGATCATTCCTTTCACTCTGCCAATCGGAAAAGAACATGACTTCAGAGGCGTGGTTGATGTAGTTCACATGAAGGCTTACGCGTTTGATGAAAACGGCAAGGCCAAAGAGATCGATATTCCCACGGAAGGCCGCGACGTCGTCGACAAGACCAGAGAGCGCCTAATTGAACTGGTAGCCGAATCAGACGACGCGCTAATGGAAAAGTATTTCGATCAGGGGACTCTCGATGACGCGGATGTGATCCCAAACATTGGTAAAGCAATCGCTGCCAGCAAGCTGTGCCCGGTTTACTCAGTTTCGACCACCACGTTGGTGGGCCTGGCGACTTTGCTCGACCATATAGTCGAGTTCGCTCCGGATCCCGCTCATCACGAGGCCGAGCATGGCAAGGACGAGAAAGGCGAAGATATTTCGCGAAAGTACTCGAGCAGCGAGCCCTTCTCGGCTTACGTTTTTCGCACCATCGCGGATCCATTTGCCGGCCGCATCAACGTGATGAAAATCTTCAGCGGCAAGGTCGGGACCGACGCGACCGTGTATAACTCAACCCGCGGCGCCTCTGAACGTCTGGGCGCGCTGCATACTACCCAGGGCAAGCAGCTCGATAAGGTTTCCGAGGCCAACGCCGGAGACATCATTGCCTGCGTAAAGTTGAAAGAAACCCAAACGGGCGACACGCTCTGCGACAAAGCCAAAGCGATCATCTACGATCCCGTGCAATATCCGGAAGCTGCGATTGCCTTCGCGATTGAACCCAAGTCACGTCAGGACGAAGAGAAGATCAGCGTGGCGATTCACAAGATCCTGGAAGAAGATCCAGCGCTCACTTTTACGCGCGATGCGCAGACGAAAGAGTTTTTGCTCGCCGGCTCAGGCCAGGTCCACGTCGAAACGATCGTCGAGAAACTAAAGAAACGCTACAACGTCGAAGTGATGCTGCATCCGCCCAAGGTTCCCTACAAGGAAACGATTACCCAGCGCGCCGAAGTGCAGGGCCGCCACAAGAAACAGACCGGCGGTCGCGGGCAGTTTGGCGATTGCAAGGTGATTTTTGAACCGATGCCGCGCGGCGGGGGGTTTGTTTACGAAGACAAGATTTTCGGCGGCTCAGTGCCGCAACAATTTCGGCCGGCAATTGAAAAAGGAATCATCGAAGCCGCCTCGCACGGCGCCATCGCCGGTTATCCGCTGGTCGATTTCAAAGTGCAGCTGATTGACGGTTCGTATCACAACGTCGATTCTGACGAGCACAGTTTTCGCGCCGCGGGCCGCAAAGCTTTTCGCAACGCGATGGAAAAGGTAAAGCCGGCGCTGCTCCGCAGGAATGCAGCGGCGACATCATGGGCGACCTTAACTCGCGGCGCGGCCGCGTGCAGGGTATGGACACGCGCGGCAAGCAACAGGTCGTAAAGGCACAAGTGCCGATGGCTGAGATGCTCAACTATCAGTCGACACTAAACTCGATCACCGCAGCGCGTGGCAGTTTCCACATGCAGTTCTCACACTACGATCCGGTGCCGAGCCAGATTGCACAGAAGATTATTCAGCAGGCGAAGGATGAAGGTAGGATTCGAGTGGCGGAAGAGGATTAGCGACTTACCTGCAAATAGGTATTAGCGGCTTGTGGACCTCTGCCACTCCCAAGGCGGATCCAGAATCGGGAACTTGCATTCGACCGCAAGTTTCCGCCAGTTGGGCCATGCTTCCGGGCCGAAGCCGGCCCTCCAATGATTGATAGGCGACGGGTGCATCAGGTAAATGACGTAAAATCGTCCAACTCGCACAGCGGAGCCAACCTTCTTGAACCGTCCTCTCTCAACACGATCGAGAAGGACCTTTGCGACCAGATCGCGCGCCTTTCTGCCGAGACAAGCGATAGCTCGTAGCCTTGGAGTGCGAGATGGGTCAACTACCCACTTGAGTACATCCCTTTGGTATCTCCGGACAGCCGGCCCTTTCGGCAACGGGTCGCTCCGGTTACTCCCATGTTTTAGCAATCCAACGAAGGCACTTCCATAGAGCTTTCGGCAATCAATCTGCTGCCCGAGCCAGTGAAGATTTCGATTGGTTTCGTTACCGTCTCGTTGCGGTTGGCCTTTCTTGTCGAATCGCCAATCAAACGCACAAAACGGATCTGGATGACCCTCGTCGCACCGTCTTTGAATTGTTTTGAGATTCGACGGATCCTGCGCCAAGAGAAGAAGCTCGGCACTCTTCCAGTAACCGTATTTCCAACTAGGCTCCGTCACACCGTTCTCGTCAACAAGGGATTCAGTTCCGTAAAGCTTAGTTTCGTTTGGAAGAATTTCGTAAACGTTCGTGCACGTTTCTTCTGGATCGATGAAACCTCGAATCTCCAGCGGCAGTTCAGGCGTCGTGTCCACGGATCTATCAAGCAGCCTTCTTTTCCGCTGGCCGTACACTCCGTTCAATTTTTGGCAGCAGGGTCTGTTTAGCGAGCTTCAGGTCGTAGTGACTCTGAAGGTTCAGCCAGAACTCAGGGGTCATATTGAAATAAACTGCGAGTCGCAACGCGGTATCAGGCGTGATTGCGCGCTTCCCTTGAACGATATCGTTAACTCGCCGAACGGGCACACAGAGATCGCGAGCTAACTTGCTCTGGCTGATTCCGAGAGGCTTAATGAACTCCATCAACAAGATTTGGCCCGGAGTAATCGGAGTAAGCTTACGCGCCATGTTTCACCTCAATGGTAGTCGACTATCTCAACATCTTCAGCATTTCCATCAACCCATCGGAAACAAATGCGAAACTGGTCGTTGATGCGAATGCTATGTTGGCCGACACGGTCCCCTTTCAGCAATTCCAAATGATTACCCAGCGGATTTCGCAAGTCTTGCAGCGTGTGCGCTGAATAAATCATTTCTAGCTTTCGGCGGGCCGCCCGACCAATTGCGCGAAACTTCTTCGACGGCTGATCGGCAAAAAGTTTTTGGGTTTCCGCGCATCGAAAGCTTGCAATCATAATAATCTTCAGCTTGTGATGCGTCCAGAGTTCTTGGTACTTCATCGAATCGAGAACCGCTGGATTCGTTGATATAGAAGCCGCTCTTTCTCAACGCGCGAATGACCTGTTCGGGTTTCAGGTTCGCAAACTTCAGCGGCATAGGCGGGAGTTATACGGCGATTTTGAATTCTTCTATGACCGGAGTCTCCGCCGTAAAGGGATCTTCAGGGATCTCTTCGTTGTCCTTCAACAGGCCTTGCAGGTGACATGCTATCGCGTCATGAGCCATCTCACGGGCTTCGTCGAGAGTTCGACCGTAAGTGACAATCCCCGGCAGCGCCGGAACAATCACCTGGAAGCCTCCTTCAGTGAGTGGTTCGTAGATAACTCTATAGCCGTGTTCTGCCAAAGGTTCACCTCTCTCCAGTGACGAAGTCTAGCAGGTCAATGAGAACTGTCAATGACAGAAAAATGGCTAAGGCAATCCGCCAACGCGCGCGGAGAGAGATGCACAACACGGAGGACGGTTTGTGACATGGCGGTATAGGCCCTCACCCCAACCCTCTCCCAGAGGGAGAGGGAGTTAAGACGCGTAGCTTATCGGCAGTCTGATCTCAACAATTAATCCTCCATCACTCGCGTTGGCGGCCTTGATCGTTCCGCGATGCAGATGCACTGCGCGCGCAGCGATGGAAAGGCCCAGGCCCGTTCCGCCAGTCTGGCGATCGCGATCGTCTTCGACCCGATAGAAGGGCCGGAAAATTTCCTGAATGGATTCGTCCGGTACTCCCTGGCCGTGATCGCGCACACTAATCACCGCAAATCGATCTGGGTTCACGGATTCGCGAATCAACGAAATCTCAACCTGG
>WNFL01154019.1_pt3 | contig 11799 bp, 16 predicted proteins | sample 5400361 | NCBI WGS metagenome assembly WNFL01 (sample SAMN13153351, study PRJNA577476) | soil metagenome | isolation source: 40 cm soil on Douglas fir-dominated hillslope | place: USA:California | collected 2013-09-17
AGCCAAACCCCCGATAACGGGCCCGCCAAGCTCCCACGGAGAATTTCAGCGATCCTCTTCATCTTGTGCCATCGCGATGACCCAGACCCCATCCTTCCGCTCCCGTATCCTCGGCTCGCTCTATGGTCTGCCAGTTGGAGACGCCCTCGGTGCACCGTACGAGTTCAAAGTGCGAGGAAAGTACACCGTCACCTCAGAGATGGAAGAGTCTTATGTCTTCAAGTACCAGGGCGAGGCCCTGCCCGCTGGAACTTGGACTGACGATACGAGCATGGCTCTCTGCTTGGGAAAGAGCTTGTCTGAGAAAGGCAAGTTAGACTGGCACAATGTTGCCGACAAATGGGTACGATGGTATGAGAATGGGTATATGTCCGCAGTTGGATACTGCTTTGATATTGGTTTGTGGTTCCCTTTGCCCCCGTTGAACACTTTGTAGTCTCATCGTACCTCCTCAGGCATCACCACCCGTGAGGCCCTTTACAGGTACAGTCTGTTCAATGACCTCACAACCGCGTTTGCGGATGGTCCGCCCACCAAACCAGGGTTTGGTAAAGATGGCAATGCGCCAATTATGCGACTCGCGCCGCTCCCTGCTTTCCACTCTACACGAAACCCCAGTCCAACCAAGGAATCCACCACATCGCTTCTCGAACAAGTTGCCCTCTCGGCACGAATTACGCATGCATCACCCCTGTCCATCGACACTGCCCGGCTTATGGCGGTTTATTTACTTGGGCTATACCACTCGCGCTTACAGACACCGCAAGAGCGCAAGGAAGAAGTGTTATGCGCAGGGTTTGTGGCTCCAGGTTTGTCTTACGAGGACATGCATTTTGGGACAACCGAAACCCATGAAATATGGGCTACTGTAAACTTCAAGGACCTCAACAAGACCACAGTGTCTACAAGCGGTTACACAGTTGACACTCTTCAGGCAGCGCTCTGGGCTCTTTGGAACGCTCAAACATTTGAGGAGGTAAGCATTTCTCAGGCGGTGTGACCCCTTATCTGAAAATTGTGACTGCATAGGGCTTATTGGCCATTCTGCCACTGGGATCAGATGTCGATACTGTTGGTGCTGTTTACGGCCAACTCGCTGGAGCATGCTTTGGAATGGAGTCGATTCCTCAAAGATGGCTCAACAAGCTACAGAGGCGGGAGATACTTGATGATGTCTTCTTGGCCCTCGCTCCAACAACTTGAACCCACAATATCGTCTGTTTGAAGATTCGAACCAAAATAACGTCCACGCGCCTTTCTCTCCACACAATTCTCGATATTGTTCGTGTCATGTAATGTGGACCTGCAAACTTCTGCTGTGGTCCCTTGATTGCGTAATAGGAGTCGGCTCATTAGTCCTCATAAACCCGTCCCTGTACATTATAAATAATAGCCATTTTCGCCTGTCGAAGGTATACGATGGGGCAAATTCCATGACCTGATCAACAAATGACCACAGAATATAGAGCTTGAAGGCCACATAGATCAAGGACTTCAATAGCTTGTATTTTGAGCTGATCCCTGGCTTGTTGTCGATGGGCAGAAGCAACAATTTTTTCCGTGGATCGAGAAAAAAGAACGACTGGGTCGAACGGCGTGAATACAGGCACTATATCAAGGGAATGGGTCACTTGATAGAAGTGTACTGATGTTCCTGCCCGACGCCAAGAAGGAGCCTGACGGGAACCAACCAGTGGAGTATGTCGTTCGCGTTACGCTACTAGGATTGATGCAGTTTTGAGTCACCGCTTTCCTTGATAGGGAGTCACTGGGGAAACTTGAGATGGTGCTTGCGATGACTCTGTCAGAGGTGTCACAGCCGCTCGTGCTCATGAGGCCCTACGCATGATAACGGTAATGACTTATAAGGAACTAGAAGTAACTTTCTGTCATCGAAACGAAGGATCATATGTTACTTAAGAGGATAACCAGAGGCGCAGAACGAAATGGAGGTGCAAGTGTCCGCATCTCACATCAACTGGGATGGTGAAGCTATAGGTTTGATTCTTGTCAAGGGGGGTTTCCGATCAATTTGACAATATGACTTGCCGTTAACATAGCTGGCTGACCGGCAACGAAATCATTGGTCAGTTCACCCACCTCTTTGCCCCTAGCCACAGGATACCCGGCAAAAGATAGGGGAGTCATGTCAATATGATACCAAAGATGTTGTACACCGAGCCCCTTGCTCCCCAGGAACGTTATTGTTCGTCTTGGCCCAACGGTTGGGAACTGAGGGTTGGTTCCATACAGGCACGAATGCAACCCGTGGAGGGGCGCAAAGGGACCCAATTGCCTATGCAAGCCGATTTGCCCCGACACCTCGCCCGTGGTTGCAGAGGCACCAGCAACGCGAATTTCAACGAGGATGAACAACGATATCTGAATTTGAAGCCTTCGCTGGTCAAACAGACTAACATTTACTTGGAAAAACGAGCTTTCTCGGAGGGATAAATAAAGATAAAGTATGGAGTGAGATAGTGACGCTCAACTCAGGACCTTAGGTGCCACAAGAGGTTTGAACATTATCTGGTCGAGCTGAACCAGTCGCTTGTATTCGCACTGGATCTGGCATTAGTAGCGGATACTGTGATTATCAAGGCGCTCACTTCGACTAGCGTTGGGCAAGCTTTCGACAAATCCTCCATCAAGGTAACCAACTCCCTCTTCACAGGTTCTGAGCCTCACAGCGTGGCGTGAAACCGGTGTCTCGCGATAATCCAGTAATAAAAACTCACCAGATGCCTCAGCACTTTCATCAACGATTTGTGTCCGGCACTTGGCTACAGCAGCGACAATGTCCTGCCGATACGCCTCCATCCTCCCTCCACAAGCGTTAACGACACTTCTCAAAGCCCTCACGGCCGCCAACTGCAAACTCGTCTCGATTGGCACTTGAGGTTGGGGGGCCAGGCTGTAACACAACTGAGTAACGAGGGGCTTCAAATATCGTACAACAGCCACATCGATTATCGCTGTTATCTGCGCAACGACGTCATACGACGCTTGGAGGAGTGCAGGCTCTCGGTAACCATACGTCCATGCGCTGCCGATTACGTAGTCCCCTAGAAGGGCAAAGCATTTCTCATAATGCGCCTTGGAGCGCGGAGAGGTAAGTTTAGTGCCAAGAGTTAGGTGCGTGCGGCTGGCAAGGCGGAAAAGAGTAGGCGAGAGGGGGTCGTGTAGCTGCAGGAGGGAGTTGGCGAGGGACTATTGGTAGTAAAGCATCATTGGGTCTGATAAGGAGAGAGAAGAAATTTGCTGACCTTTTCAATTAACTCCCCCACACCGGTGTGTCGTAGTAATGTCGTCGGTACCCCGTTGACCAAGGCTTCGGCGACAACGATTCCAGAGAGACGACCTCTCATCTCGTGGTCATCAAGCATGGTCATAATAGGAGGAATCACCATGGGCCATAACATCTCCCAGTCGTTCTCCTGGACGAGCAAGGTGTCAGGCACGCTTCAAATAAATCACACGGACATACGTGAAGGGAGGTTACACACCACGTCAGTAGGTCGACGGTCCCAGGCTGATCTTTCCATGGTTGATGCTCCGAGATCGGGTAAATGGCATCCTCCCCGCCGGCCGGTCGAGGGAGCTTTCGGCCTGTCTCCGTGTTGATCATAGGGTGAGATATACCTCTATCGAAAAGAGGTTTGATGTGGGACAAAAGAACCGAGCGGAAAACTTGTTGAGTAGGCTCAGGAAGCTGGCGAAGGAGATCTGGATGGAGGGGTAAGAACGAGGACGATATGTGTACGCCAGCGAACCTTGAGAAGCTGTACGCGATTCCTCTTTGGCCCATGGTCCCGAACCGGTGAAAGGAACCGCAAGAGCAATAATGTTTGAGAACAAGTCTGGATTAGAAAAGACCGATGCGTCTTCCTTCTCGACAACAGACGTCAATGCTTTAAGGTGATAAGGGGCAGAGTTTCTCCATGCGATCATCGCGCGGCCACTTGACTGAACTGCCCATTCGTCGTCTGTAAATGCTGCCGGAATGCGAAGAGAGGGCGTGACACGTTTCACAACATCTTGTAGTGACTCATTGTCCTTGTTTTGTTCGTCGTCGTCGATGACCTCGATAATTCTTGCCGACTGCATGAAGTGGCGAGTTCCCAGTATTGTGTCACGAAGTTTAACTCTTGCCTCGTCCCTCAAACATGGCCACGTCGGCTGGTCTTCCGACAGCGATGGTAGGACGGCAATTACCCATATCGATTGTACTTCCAGCAGACACTCTGAGTGTCACAGTCTCAATGGCTGACACCAAGTCCGTGGCAGAGCTCAAGGACTATCTCTACAGAGCGTGCGACGGCCACCCTTATCCATCAGGACAGTCGCTTGTGTACCTTGGTCGTACCTTAGAAAATGACGAAGTGCTCGGACAATGCTGCAATGTACGTGGATTGGCCGCCAGTTGGCACTCAGCCCTCGCTCAACTTGAATCCCAGGCCGATGGAATCGATGCTTACACCTTCTACTTAACGGTACAATACTCGTCTTGGACTGACAAGCCTCCACCATCTGTTGCTCCTCCGTTCCGTCAAGCCCAGTCCCAACAACCCGTCTCCTATCCAGTATACCAGCCAACTGCATTTGGAAATTATGCATATATCGCTCCCTATCCTGCTGCGAAGACGGATAGGTACCCTCTCGAGTACATACATTGGCTTCATCATAATTGCGTGCGTGCATTGCTCGGCCTCCCGTCATACACGATACCTGCACCTAGAGGACGAAACATCGAATCACACAAGGAGAATGCAAAGAAGTACATGGAATGGAGCTGGACCAAATGGCCGCCAGTCTTTGAGCGAGAGCAGGAGCTCTACGACAGCTCCCGACGACCAGGAGAGGGTCTGGAGTACGTGGAACGCGTATTTAAGTGTGTGTCACCCTTACCCATAGTTCCTGAATGCTCACTGTGTCCTCCAGTGGAAAACCGACTCTCATGCTTCTCACCACTTCAAAAGAGCCAACGTCACTCCAAAAACTGGCGATCGAAATGATGACTTTTACCCTTCCCCTACTCAGTATCGAAGTCTCTGAAGCGGAGCTAGAAGAAATGAACCCCGTCCGACGAAAACGACGAGCAGTAGCGGACGCCTATGCCGCCGCGGTGAGCTGGGCAGTGGCACACGATCTTCCGCTCCCAGCCATACCCGAGGCCCTCATAGACGAACCAACCCGCCGACGTGCGCGTGCCTTCCCTCAACGACTCACCCGCGCGTTCCGAGCGATCAACGCACGACGGATGATGGGTCCTCTACTCATGCTCGCCTTCCGCGCAGCCATCGTCTTCTGGTTTCTCAAACCGTTTCGGAAACCATATATCCCCCTACTTCTGGTGGCATGGATAGTCTGGGAAATCTGGTCAATCGTGTTTGAAAATATTGTGCGTCAGGCCGCAGCACAGGCGCAAATACAGGCTGCAGCCCAGCGGCTACGCGCGCAGGCCATCGCCGCGCATAATGCCAACGCCGGGATCGGTGGGAACGCTGCCGGGGCGCAGGCTGGAGGAGCGGCTGCAAACGCCAATGATAGAAACGCAAACGCCAATGGTGTGCAGCCGAATGGAAACGCCCCTGGTCTTGCACAAGGCGCACTTGAGCCACCAATGAGGTTCTGGCGTCGTTCCGCGCGCGTCTTCTTCGCCCGTGAGGCAAAGGCCATCTTTGGCACCAATCACGGCCACCGTGAACATCAACTTGGCGCCCCAGCAGTCCCTCAACCCGCGCTTGATGGGCGAGACAACCAGGCAGCACCGCGAAGCTTCCAACCGCTCAACTTAGTACATCGGATCTGGTCCTTCGTTGTCCTCTTCATCCTGACTATCCATCCTGGGTTCTGGGAGCAGCGTCGGGAAGCACTGAGGAGGCGTGAGACCGACATACGCGTTACCTATGGGCGACTGAGGGAGGATGGCGACCCGGAGCAGAGGGAGCAGGGGGAAGGCGAGGAGCCGCCACCTGAGTACCCTCAGCCCCCTCCTGGATGGGCAGGGCAGTACGTCAATCGAGCGAGGATGGGGCTTGCTTGATTTCTCGTGAAACGTTGCAGGAATTTTGGAGTAAGATTATACATTCTTTGGAGATATTTGGGCCCTCGAATCCTCTTCCTTTTTATGAATCCCTGATGCTACTCCAGCAGCACGTCCTGCTATCCGTGAACGCGCCCCGACGAACTATATCGATGAGATTCTTACAGGGGACGATTGCAAGCAGAACTTAATTCTATAGGTCAATATGCGCGGAAATCCTTGTCACTGCTCCCCCGCTGTGGCAAGCTATTTATTTCTTGCATTATTCTTCGTGGGCCCTCAAAGCATAGAGGCTCTTTGGGTGGTATGGTGTGTTGTAACATGGGACCGGATACTATCTGGAGTGATGCCCAAATGGGAGAGCACGCCGTCTGGGTCATAAGAATTTAACACATTTTTCTGATCCATCAGTATCTTGGTAGGTGCACCAAGGGATCCATACTGGTGACATACAAGGTCCCAAACCGCCACCAAGGGAAAGGCTTCATAAAGATCAGGGCATTGCGAGGAAACGTCCCTGCTTGAACCACTCACACCGATCACGACTCGCCAAGATCCCGTATTCCTAATATCGCTCAACTGTGACAGAGACGGACTGAGGCATTGTTACATGCGGTTTCCATGCTGAGTGATTTCGTAAGGTGATAGTTTTTCAAGTCATTACAAGGATACCTAATCGCTGGTTTGTGAATACGACAGTATAATACCATTCTAAATGAGCACAGTTCGAAGACCCATATCCAAATAGATAGAAACCATATGTCTACGTGCCTATTAGCGGTGAGGGGAGGAGATACGCCAAGTATACACCACCACTCAGACCCCCTTCTCCGATCTCGGTCCCGATGTGGGCGTTGACACCGGTGCACCGGCTACGACTCCTGCCTTCTTCCTCCTCCAGTAAATGATCCCATAGGCAAGTAACAGAATCAAGATCACAGCTCCTCCGATCCCCATTCCGACGCCTATTGCAATCCTCTTGGGTGAAGTGAGCGAGATATCAGTAGCACACATAGCATACGGATCTTGGCACGGCCTGTCACCTTGCGGCTTACGGGCATCGTATGCACCAGCCTGCAGCTGTACATAATAAGGATCGCTACCGTCGGTGACGACCTTCCATGCTGCCAGTGTGAGAAGAGGGGCATTGTAGTCTAGGGCAGCCTATTGGAAGCATGGCATAAGAATAGCAGTATTGAAGTACCATTACCATGCGTACCTCGGTCTGCACCCAGTCGCTGCGAATATCCCAGTACTTATCGTCCTTGTCAGGACCGCCAACAACAGCCCCATACAGCACATATGCTTCTGTGCCTGGTTGATCATTGATATGGCCGATGTCTGTGCCACCACTCGCTGGCGCTGAGTGTGGATTTCGAGGGGAGTTGGGATTGATGCCTACGACATACGGCGCTAAACAAGGTTATAGTCAAACACTTTCACAGCTCTTCAAATAGCCACCAGCATACCTTGCATAGGATTGTTTCCCAGAGTGTAATCCAGTTGGGTCTTTGCAAACGCCTGGATATGCGAGTTAAAGCCATATTAATGCGAATGAGGATCTCAGTACCATATAATCGTTCGTCTTCTTGGAAGAAGTCGCCAATGGTGCATATCGAATGAGTAGCATCGCAGCATTCAGTGCAGGAACGAGACTGTTGAAGTCTGAAGATCCATCATACCAAATAAGACCACCTGGCGTGAGGTATCCGGGACCATTAGCCGCTACCACGCTGTCGAGTGCGAGTTCAGCCTCCTTCTTCCACCTGCTGAGATCGCTTCCGGTGCCTAGGTCGGGTTTGAGTGTTAAGAGCTGGGAGAAAAGGATAGGAAGCGCAGGAGTTTTGTCGTCCCAACTCAAGTCTCCGGTTGCGGTGAGCTTATATTTGTCCCACCACTGCTGCGCCTGAGAGAAGAGTACAGTCGAATTGCTTGCGTAGGCGAGGAAGAGTGCTGCAAGTACGACATCATCCCCAATAGATCCGGATGCGTATGCATCCGCTACGGCCGGGACGGCGTTCTGATAAACTTGTTGACCGCCAGTTGCGTTGACAGCGAGATTAAGGAGCTGCCTCGAGTGGGTGAGAAGGGTCGAGGCGTAAGTGGTGTTCGTAAGCTTGGGAGGCGCTGTAGGCGGTGAAGAAACGGAGAGTGTACGATTAGAATAGAGCAGAGAGCAAGATGCGAACGCGGCGGCTGTTGAGGCCGCGACGTCCGTCCCTGGCTTCGCGCTTGTGATAGCGTAAGCTGGTCGTGGATAAGGTATGTTTTGGTCGCCACCCCAATAGGCATCATCTGTTGAGACTGGATCCGAACATCAAAATAAAAGCAACCATGTGGAGGTGAACATACCAGTGCCAACTTGCACGTAGAGTGTATCGGGATTTGGGTGCGCCTTTATCAGCCAGTCCAGTCCCCACCTCAGGGTGCTATCCAGATAGGCGGTCTGACCAGCATCGTCGTACCCTTTGCCTCCAACATCCAGGGCTCCCCAACATATCTGATCAGGGGAACGTTCAGAGCCAATGAGGGAGATTTGAGAATTATGCTGGTACATACTGAGGTCAAGACCCACGACTACAAGTAGATTGAGAAGTCAGCGTCTGGCTCAACACAAAAATGGGGAGCCTCACCAGAGGGAAGGTCGTCTTCAAGTAATCTGGTTGCTTATGAGCAATTATTCCCACAGTTCCACGGAAGACACTTACTCCCTGCATCATAAAACCCCCCGCTTAAATCTACCCCAACATCCCGCCCATCCTTCATCGCAGATTCATTCCTCCACCCCACTCTATTATTGACTAACTTTCCACTCCGTTGTGCATCATAAAAATACAATAGGTCACCAACAAGTGTCGACCAGTGCTGGTTTGGGCGATTCGTCGACCCCGAGGCTTGAGCGCCAGTCTCGGGCGAAGGAGGGAGCCAAGCAGGGGAAGGTAGCGTTACTTGAGCATGCACTATCGTTAGAGTCGTGAGCAGCAAGGCGAGCGCCTTCATCGCCGACTGGAGCCTCGAGGAGGGGTCGGGTCCAAAGGTTGGCACAGCCTCCAACATGGGAGGGCCAAGAGGGCCAAGAGGCGGAGCGGAGAAAAAGATGGCTCATATTGTGAAGAAAGAACATAGATAATACGAAAATAGTGAATAGCAGATACCCCTTGCGGCAGGGTAGATTCCTCAATCCTTCTTCGTAAGTTCATCAGGTCGTTTGCCATTCGTCTTCCGGAATCCATTGAGGGCGTAGTCCACTCCGAATGCCTGCCAAGCGGAACCAAATCAGAAAGTGCAGCTACATAATACGATGGTGTTTACTAACCCAGTGCACGAGGTCCCTTACGAAATATGGGACCGCACGACCAAGAGGCGCAAGCTGGACAAACCCGGGCAGGGAGATGTCCCTGCTCTGCTGCTCGTCCATAGCTGCGATGATAGCCTTAACGACGGTGTGCGGTGCAAGCAACGGGTTGAAGAACCCGATGAGTTTCTTGGGGAGTGGGCTGGCAGCGGTATAGTTTTTGGCTTGACTGAACATTTTGGTTTGGACCATTCCCGGGCACACAAGAGTTGTGCGGACGTGCGGGGCCTTGTGGTGCTTGTCGAGCTCATACCGGAGAGATTCGTGCAGGGATATGAGAGCGGCTTTGGAGGCACAGTAGTCCGAGGCAAGAGCACCTGCCATGTATCCGACTACGGAGGACATGGTGATAATATGGCCTTGTTTTTCCTTCACGATCGCGGGCAGGAAGGCACGCAGGACGTTGAACTGTCCGATAACATTCACGCTCAAGGTCCTATGCAAATTTTAGGGATAATGCGGACGTATGGAAAGGTGCGACCCACTGGTTCACGTCCTCGCTAGTCAATTCCGTAATCAATTTTCCGTCCTGCACCACCCCGGCGTTGTTCACGATAATAGTTGGATGTCCAATCTACGGCAAAGCATAAGGGAAATTTTCATAGGAATAAGCGGTGGACTTGCCTCTTCCTCAATCTGTCTTGCCACCCTCTCAACCTCTTCCCATTTAGAAACATCGCACTTGTAAAAGGTGATGTTGTCTACGATGGAGATACACGATCAGGGTGAGCCCCTGCTATACAATATAGATGCACATACAATTCTCCGTCTCAATCGGGATGACATCCAAGACGATGACTGTCACATTTCGGATGGCGAGTGTGTTCGCGAGCAAGTAACCGATTCCGGATGACCCTCCGGTGATCAGAACGGTTTGGTCTTCCCAGTCGAGCTGGCTGGGTGTCCCGCTGTTTCTATACTTGTTCGAAAGCTTTTGGAAGAGCCCTTCCAGCGAGGATGGTCATAAGTGCGAAGCCACTTTCCAGGAGAAGAGCTAACAACATACAAATTGTGGTCACGAATAGGAACCAAGCTGAGGGGTAATAGACGGTAGGCGCCGTCCAAGGTGCGCCCATGCCCTTGTACATGAAGGGCACGAAGAAGGTAAAGAAAGGGCTAAGGATTGTGTGAGAAGCAACCTTGAGGACTAGGTCAATGTCGAAGTTATCGAATGCAAGGGTCCCTTGGTATGGTTGTGGGCCAGCCATTTTGTGCGCGTGAAACGGATTCTAGAAATTTTATCGTGAATACCATGAGACAACAACGCATAAGGGTGGCGTTCTAACATGTCAGAACGAGAAAGACCACACAAGTCGTCAAGGAATGTCGAAAAAGAACCACGAATTCAAGAGAACGAGAAGCCCGCTGTGTCGGATATACTAAAAGAGTGGTCAGAACAACACCTAGAACAATGCACGAAATGTACCGAATGCTTCGTCACTGGGCGGCGTACCTTGCTGAGCTTGCTGAGCGATGTGGGAAAGATCAACTTTACTTTAATTTGAGCCTGCGCATTTCGTGCCTATCGGCATCTCTCCGCGGAACGCGTGACTTACAGAGGATTTGCCTTAGATAATATTACAAATCCATATCTGTTGTAGCACCATATCACCTTTCCCTCAAAAATTTTAACCTTTGCCACTCCCGCATTTGCAGGCAAACCCATCGAGCGACGCGCTATGGACTCAGAGGACTACCAGATGGGGCTTCAAGTGGATCGGGACAGAATTTGGTACGCTCAAATGTGTTATTCCTCGTCCTTGCTGGTGACCCATCTCTTTCAGCGCGTCAGTCCGTGAACAATATGCCAAAATCACTGCCAAACTGGCTTCGGATTTATTGGACCAACGACGTACTTCAAGTGGAGTTGCATTCGAAAGCAAAGCCCGCCCGCCAAGACTGGTTCCACCCCCTATCACCCAAAAATGCGACGTTGGCGTGCAAACTGAGCTTGAGTCCGTCCCTATTTCGAAGAGTGGATCGAGTTTGAAAACAGTTGTGGAAAGTGCATCGAGCTCTGCAAATTTGCAGAACGTCATAGAGCAGCTGCACGGACAACTCGCCCAACACGAAGCAGAGCTCGCCAGGACCCACAGCATCGCCAGAGCACTTGAGGCGAATCTACACCAACGCGAAGTACATCTCCGGAAGCTTGAAGCTGATTGTGATAAGCTCCGCGCGGAAAAGGTGAGGCTCACCATTTTGGTTTGCGGTCATCGCGATTCCCCTCATATGAGCTCTTCCTCATAGGACATGTACTTTTGGAAAGTCTTCCATTTGGAAATCAGCCACGGTGTAGACATGCAAACCCTCAAGAATGCAAACGCAGAGGTCGAACGGCTGCGAGAGGAGATGCACAACTTTCATCAACCTTCTAGTCGGCTGTACCAAAGTGTCA
>WNFL01405909.1_pt2 | contig 11799 bp, 9 predicted proteins | sample 5400361 | NCBI WGS metagenome assembly WNFL01 (sample SAMN13153351, study PRJNA577476) | soil metagenome | isolation source: 40 cm soil on Douglas fir-dominated hillslope | place: USA:California | collected 2013-09-17
GGAGGTCGCGCCCATCCCGTACGGCACGTGGGAGATTCTCCGGAAAGGGAAGCACTGCGCGATTCTCGCCGTCGGTGTGATGTGCAAACCGGCGATGGAGGCCGCCGAGGAGCTCGACGCGACCGTCGTCAACGCGCGCTTCTTGAAGCCGATGGACCGCGAGACGCTCGACGCCCTGGTGCGCGACCACAAGCTGCTCGTCACGGTCGAGGACGGTACGGTTGTGAATGGGTTCGGCGCTGCCCTGGCGGGCCTGGTGCAGACGACGGCTCCCGACGTGCGGGTCGTGGCGCTCGGCGTTCCCGACCGCACCTACGAGCACGCGCCACGCGCGCAGCAGCTGGCCGACGTCGGCCTCACCGGCGCCGGCATCGCCGCCCGCATCCGCGCCCTCGCGGCCGAAGAGTCGCTCACCACGCGATGAACGTCGGGGTCGTCGGCAACCCCAGCTATCGTGATCTCGGGAGCATCCTGGCGACGTTGGGCCGGGCGTCCTCCCGCCTCGGCTTCACGCTCTTCACCGAAGACAGTCTGCTGTCCTTGTGGCCGGACCCGAAGCCTGCACTCCTCGGCGACGCGAGCGGGAAAACGACGCTCGACTGCCTGCTGACCCTGGGCGGCGACGGCACGCTGCTGCGCGGCGCGCGCACCTTGAACGGCGCCAACACTCCCATCCTCGGCGTGAATCTCGGCCGGGTCGGGTTTCTGACCACCGCCTCGGCCCAGACGCTCGACTGGGCCCTCGACGCCATCGTGCGAAAGGCGTACGCCACCGAATCGCGCCTCACCTTGCAGTGCGCGATCACCGACAAGCCGGGCAAGAACCGCGTCGAGCCGACGGTCTTGAACGACGTCGTCATCCACAAGGGCGGCGTCGCCCGCGTCGTGCGCCTCAAGGTCGTGGTGGACGGCGACGAGGTCGGCCAGTACTCGTCCGACGGTATCATCGTGTCCACGCCGACCGGGTCCACGGCCTATTCGATGTCGGCGGGGGGACCCGTCGTCGTGCCCGGCGTCGACGCGATCGTCGTCACCGCCATCTGTCCTCACACGCTGGCCGTGCGACCCCTGGTCCTGCCGGCGGATAGCACCATCTCGGTCGAGCCGATCCCGCCTTGGACCGATGAAGTGCTCGTGTCGTACGACGGCCAGGTCGGGACCACGATCCAGCCCGGCGAGCGCTTGGTGGTGAAGCGCGGCGAGCGCCCGCTCCTCCTCATTCGCCTTGGCCCCGAGGGGTTCTTCGCGCGCATGCGCAAGAAGCTGCAATGGGGCGACCTCTCCGACCGCGAGCGCAAGTAGTGCTGACGGAGCTGCGCGTCCGGGATCTCGCTGTCATCGCCGACGTCACGCTTCCCCTCCAACCGGGCCTCAACGTCCTCACCGGCGAAACCGGGGCCGGAAAGTCGATGCTGGTGGACGCCCTGGCCCTGCTGCTCGGCGAGCGCGCGTCGGCCGACCTGGTGCGCCCCGGCGCCGAGAAGACGGTGATCGAAGCGCTCTTCGCGGATGACCTCGTGCTCAAGCGCGAAGTGACGAGAGAGGGTCGGTCGCGGGTGTGGATCAACGGCTCACCGGCAACGGTGGGCATGCTGGCCCAACTCGGTGCCAAGCTCGTCGACCTGCACGGCCAGCACGACACTCAATCGTTGCTGCGGCCCGACGCGCAGCGCGACATCCTCGACGCCTATGCGGGCGCTGGCGTCGAGCGCGTCGCGGTGCGGGATGCGCACCAGCGTCTGCGAGATCTCGAGCAGCGCGAGGCCGAGCTGTCGGGCCGCCAAGACGAGGTGCGCCGCAAGGCCGACTACCTGCGGCACGTCGTGCAGGAGATCGAGAAGGGCGCTCCCAAAGTCGGCGAAGACGAGTCGCTCGAGACCGAGTCGAAGCGCCTCGCCCACGCCGACGAGCTCGGCCGCCTGGCGCGCGGGCTGGAACAGACGCTCGATGACGCGAAGCGGGGACTCGCCCAGAAAGTTCTCAGCGCGCTCATCAAGATCGATCCATCGTTGGCGAAGTGGCAGGAGCTGCTCGACGCGGCGACGGCGAACGCGCAGGAATTGTCGGACGCGGCCCGTGCCTATGGCGCCAACGTGGAGGGTGACCCCGCTCGCCTAACGGCCGTGGAGCAGCGGCGTGACGTACTGTCCCGTCTGCAGCACAAGTATGGCCCGTCGATCCCCGACATCCTTGCAACCCGCGACTCCTCGGCACGCGAGCTGGAGCTGCTCGACACGGCCGACCTGGACTTGCGGAACCTCGCCGAGGAGCGAGCAAAGGCCGCCGCGGAGTTCACGCAAGCGTGCGCCGCGCTCACCAGCAAGCGGACGGCGGGAGCGCAGACGCTCTCGAAGGCCGTCAACGAGCTGCTGCCCGCGCTCGGCATGCCGGGGGGACGCTTCGAAACGTCCTTCTCCCTTCTCCCCTCTCCCAAGGGCGATGGTGCCGAGGGTGTTGTCTTCGAGGTGGAGCTGAATGTTGGGATGGGACCGCGCCCCCTTGCTCGTGCTGCATCGGGGGGGGAGCTCTCGCGTGTCATGTTGGCGTTGAAGGTGGTCTTGGCAGCCCACGACGCCGTGCCGACGCTCGTCTTCGATGAGGTCGATCAGGGGATCGGTGGCGAGGTGGGCGTTCGCGTAGGAGAAGCGCTGGCCCAGGTCGCCGGTCCCGAACGGCAAGCCCTGGTGATCACGCACCTGCCGCAGATCGCTGCCTACGCCGACCACCACCTCAGGGTTGCGAAGGGGAAGAAAGGTGGCGTGGCGACGAGCGATGTGGAGGTTGTCGAGGGCGAGGGCAGGGTCAAGGAGATTGCGCGGATGCTGGGGGACGCCGACATGGAGACGGCGTTGCGGCACGCCGCGGAGCTGCTCAGAACGGCCAGCGCGAAGTCCGCATCACGACCCGCAGCATCGTCGTCACCGGGATCAACCCGCCGTAGCCGCTGACGGTCTGCTCGAACGACAGGCCGCCCTCGGCGTTGGGACCCACATAGGTCACCGCCGCGCCCAGCCGTAGCCGCCGCTCGGAGGTCCCCGCATCGAGCACGCTCGCTGACCGCGGCGCCCCGAGCCGGGTCGCCAGGTCCAACGAGTCGGTCGCGCTGGCGAACGTGTAGTGGTCCCGGCTCTTGGTGAAGTAGCCGAGGGTCACGCCCGCTCCCAGATGCTTCCCGAGGCGGAGCAGCGGAGCAAAATCCACAGCGACATAGTCGCCGGGATCCCAGTTGAGCCGCGCCAGCGCGGCGGCGGGTACGAGCCACGCATCCTGGGGCGCGACTCGGCGCTCCCGGGTGCCGGGGCGCTGCTGTCCCGCCCGCAGAGAGAGGTTGAGCCACAGGCGGCGCCACAACGTGGCCTCCTGGGTCAGTCGCAGCTCGATGTCGGTTTGGTGGTCGCCGGTCGCCACATCGAACGCATCGTTCGGAGAATCCTGGTGACCGGTGGGCAGCCGGACGAGCAACGTCGCGGCGGCAGCCCAGTTTCCGGCGACGAGGAATCGATACTTCGCCGTCAGCTCCGCGTCGCCCGCATAGTAGCGCTGGCGCCTGAACGTGGTACCGCCGAAGGGCGAGAGACCGGCCGCGGTCAACCGCGCCTCGAGGACGCTGTCCAGCACCGCGCCCGACACCGGGGCGGTGGGAAGCAGGAACGTATCCCTCGAGAATTGGGCGACTCTAAACGTGTCGACCAGTGCCCGCTCCAGCCCCGCAATGATCGATGAAATGCTCTGGCCCGCATCCGACATGAGGAGCGGCAGGTACAGCCCGGCGGTATCCACGGTCCCGTACACGGCGCGATGGAGCGCATCGCGCAGTGCTTGCGCTTGCGATTGCAGTGTCTGGGCGCGTTGGCACGCCGGTCCCGCGGGGCACCCGTAGGCGCCTGCCGCGATGCTGTCACCCAGCGACGTCAGCGCCGCGTCGAGGTGGCCGAAGAACGTGCCGTAGCGCGTCGTGTCGCCGGGCAGCAAGCGGCCGAGGTTCGATCCGGGCGGGCTGACGCGGAACCCCTCCGCCACATTGACGCGCACCAGCGGCACGACCACACCCAGCGACAGCCGATTGGTAACGCCGAACTCGAGGCCGATCGGGGTGACGCGGCGCTCGGCGCGGATGGCGAGAACTTGATTCCCGATCGTCGCCACGAACGCGCTGAGGCCGGTCACGGCGCGCACGTCACGCTCGAGCCGGGTCACCGCAGGGAACCACACGTTGGACGAGTCTCCGGAGAACGGAGCGCCGAGCGACACGCGCCGCCCGTTGATGAACTGCCCGTTCCACGTCTCGACGCGGGGGTCGAACGTCACGCGCAGCGTCCCCGCGCGCGGGCCGTCGGTGCGCGGGACGGCCTGCGCCCAAGTGACCCTGGGCGCAAGCCCGGGGATCGCGAGGAGGGCGACGAGGAGGTAGTGGCTTCGCATTAGCAGAACGGCACCCGGGCGATGCCGGGTGCCGCTTGCGTTACACCGCTCGTGCTGCGGGGTTCGCGTCAGGGGATCGCGGGGATGCGTGTGTTGTACTTGTTGTTAATCGCCTGCGCCAGCGCGTTGGCGATCAACTTGTGGGTCGCGGCACTGGGGTGCACGGCGTCGAGTGAGAACGCCCGCCCGAACGGCCGCCGCACCGCCACCGTGTCGCCCGCATTGCCCTGCGGGAAATACGGGAAGGGCCGCACCTGGGCCGTGTCGGCCGCCAGGGCCGCGAGCAGCGGGTTCGGGTTGACCCACGCCCACCCGCGCGTCACTGCTTGAGTCGAATCGAAGGTGTTGTAGGCCGCGACCGTCGCGAGCAGCCGGCGCAGCTCGGCCGGGACCACCACGCGCGGCACCGTGTCGGCGCAGCTGAGCGTCGCGGGACCGCCCGCCTGCGCCGTGCCCAGCAGCAGGGCGCCGTACGGGAACGGCACCAGCGTCGAGTCGCCGCGCCCCGTGGGGATGATCGCGGCTGGCGCGCAATTGTTGTCCACGGTGAAGGTCGGCGGGAACGCCGCGCCGGGGACCAATCCGTTCTTGATCGCCCAATACGTCGTACCCCGCGAGAAGAACGGGATGAGCGTGACGTTGGCCACGCCGATCACTACGGCCCCGCGCGCTCCGGCGGCCTCGATCGCGTCGAATGCCGTCGTGGTCCGCGTCTGGAACAACCCGACCGGGGTGATCTTCGTCGTGTCGCCGCCGTTGGTCGCGCTCGTCGCCGCACCGAGCACGTCGTTGTTCCCGATCCAGATCGACACGAACGTCGGCTGGGCGCGCGCCATCATCTGCGCCTGGGTCAGGCCGCCCAGGAAGAACGTGGTCAGCGCGTTCGCGTTCGATGCCGTGTCGAGGTTGTTGTAGATGTCGAGCACCTCGGCGCTGGGCACCGCCGTGTTGCTGACGTACGGCGGCGGCACCGCCCGCGGCTTGCGCAATGCGCAGGTGGAGGGCGTCCCGCCGCTCACCCGCGCCTGCGTGAAGACGTTCGTGAACGGCGGCGGGCAACCAGGCCGGCTCATGAGCGGCGGGAAGAACGGTGACCCCATCGCATTGGCGAGCAGGACGGGGTAGGCTTGGAGCTGCGTGCTGTCATTGATCCCCGCCGACTGGAATCCCGACGTGATCGAGTTCCCCATCGACACGTAGCGCGCGAAGAGGGGATTGACCGGCGTGAAGTTCGCCGGCCGGAACAGCTGGTCGTTGCTGCAGGCCGAGGCGCCGAGCACGATGCCGAGGGCGGCGGCCGCGAAGAGCTTGGTCGTCCGTGTCATGGGTCGCCGTTCCTCAGAAAGTGTACGACAGCCCGGCGCCGAACAGATTCGCCGAGAAGTGGTAGACGCCGGTATTGCCGGCGGCCGTGTTGACGAGGCCGCGGCGATCGTTCTGCTTGATGTACTGGTAGGCCAGGTCCGCGTGCAGTTTAGGCGTCAACTCGAATCCGCCCCCGAGCGTGAACTCGTTGCGCGAGCCTTCCGGCAGCAGCGGCGTCACGAAGTTGTCGGGTGACGCCCCCGTGTGATACAGGTAGCCTGCCCGCAGCGTCAGCTTGGGCGAGGACTGGTACTCGGTTCCGAACCGGAAGCCGTGCGTGTCCTTGTTCTGCGGCCGCAGCGTGATGTCCACGAGCGTGTCGTTCGCGAACCGATCGAAGTCGATCTTCACGGTATTGAACCAACCCCACACCACGAGCTGATAGTCGGCCATCAGGGTCAACTTGTCGTTCGCCTTGTAGGAAAGGCCCAGCGTCCCCTGCGGGGGCATCGTGATGGACGTATGCACGGGGCCGTTCGAGAGCGCCTGTCCCGCCGCGAACTGTGAGAGGACCAGTGCGTCTACCGGCGTGCCCGCCGGGGCGCCGAGGGGATTGCCGGCGGCGAGGAAGAGACCGGTGGGCACCTGCGTGAACGCGGCGTCGCCGTCATACGCGATCGTCTTCCGGGTGATCCAGTGTCCGCCGATCGAGAACCGGTCGGTGATTTTGAGGATTCCGCCGAAGTTGATGGCGAACCCGGTCCCGGTCGCGCTCAGCGAGGCGTCGGCAAAGTCGGTGCCGGTCGGCAGCCCGAGCATCGCGAACGTGATGCCGGGCGCGGCGGGCCGAGTCGATAGGTCGGCGCGCTGATGCAGCTTCAGCCGGCTGGTGATATAGGCGACGCCGATGCCGACTTTGAGCCGGGGGTGCACCTGGTACCCGATGGTCGGTTGGATGTAGATCGAGCGGATGTCCGTGTTGTAGCCTACGAACCGGCCCTCGAAGCCGTCGGTCGGCCACTTGGTCTGCAGCCCGTACGGGGCAAAGACGCCGATGCCGGCGGTCAGTTTGGGCGAGAATGCGTGTGTCAGATAGGCGTTCGGGACCGGAATGACGGGGTTCTTGAGGTCCGTCTGATGGGCGAGGTAATCGTCGGTGAAGTTGCCTTGGGCGCCGATGAGCGTGACGCCGGCGCTGAAGCGCGTACCCGACAGCCCGGCCAACCCCGCCGGACTGAAGTAGATCGCGGATCCGTCGGCACACGGGCTGGCAGCGGTGACGCCGCCGCGCGCCATGGCGCAAGTGTTGTGCTCGTAGACGCCGAAACCCTGGGCGGCGACGAGCGAGGGGACTCCGGCGCACAGCAGGAACGCAAACCGCCGCATACGTGTGTCTCCGGAAAGGCGAATGGGGAGATGGTGAAACCGGCTGGCATACGGTAGCATTGCCTCCAACCCTTGTCAAACCAATGCCACACCCCGCGATAGCTCTGTTTCAGGAAACCTTCGGCGCGGCCCCGCGCGCCGCCGCCTCGGCGCCCGGCCGCGTCAACCTGATGGGCGAGCACACCGACTACAACGGGGGTCCTGTCCTGCCGATCGCGATCGCCGCTCGCACGACGGCGGTCGTCGGCCCCGCGGAGGACGGTCTGCTCGAGGCGGTTTCGACCCAGGACGGCGCGGTAGGGCGCGTGCGCTGGCAGGGCGGGCGTGTTGCGGGAACTGTGGGCGGCGGACGCGGTGCCGGCGGGCGGTGGGGCGCGGGTCGCGGTTACGTCGGATGTGCCGGTGAACGCTGGGCTCGGTTCGTCAGCCTCATTGACCGTCGCGGTGGCGAAGGGCGTCGCCGAGCTGGCTGGCGCCAAGTTGAGCGGCCGCCAAGTGGCGGGCGTGGCGTTCCGGGCGGAGCAGGATCACGTCAAGGCGCGCAGCAGCGTGATGGATCAGACGATCGCCGCCCTCGGCAAACCGGGGCACGCGCTCCTGCTCGAATGTGCATCCCTCGAAGCGCGACAAATCCCCTTTCGCCGACGGCTGCTTCTCGTGGACACCGGAACGCGCGCCGATCAGCAGGCGGGTGGGTTACAGGTGCGGCGCGCCGAATGCGAGGCCGCGGTGAAGCGGCTCAAGATCGAGCTCCCGGAGCTCGTCTGGCTCGCCAGTTGGCCCGCCGAATGGTTGGCGCGCCTCAAGCGAGCGCTGAAAGAGCCGATGCGGGCGCGGGCGGTGCACGTCGTTGGCGAGACCGCGCGGACACGATTCGGTGCGCAGCTGCTCGGCCAAGGAAAGCTCAAGCCGTTCGGCGGGCTGCTGTACGAGTCGCACGAATCCTGCCGTCGCCTGTACGCATGCAGCTCCCCCGAGCTCGACACCATCGTGCACACCGCCAAGCGAGCGGGCGCACTCGGCGCCAGCCTGACGGGTCTCGGCTGGGGGGGGGCGGCGATCGTCCTTGTGGGGAAGGGGGAGAAGAAAATCGTGGACGCGATGACGCGGGCGTTCGTGAAGGCGTACGGACGCGAGCCGGCGATCTCGGTGGTCAAGGCGTCGGCGGGCGCGCGGGTCGAGAGGGTGGGGTAAGTTTGCTGTAGCCCGGGTGGCGAAACTGGTAGACGCAAGGGACTTAAAATTACGTGGCCTTCGGTGCGGCTAAACGACTTAGGGCCTGAAATTATGACAACGCTATGACAATGGAAGGAAGACTCCTCCGGTGAGTAGGCCCCGAAAGTGGAAGCCGCGAGTAAGATCGCGAGAAACGCCGCGAATCCGACGGCACCCACGCCGGTGAGCACGAGCCCGGGCGCCGCGCCGACCTCGGTCCCCAGCGACAGGCGACCCTGTGATTGGTAGGCGCAGATAGACGGTCCACAGACCACCCCGCGCCGGATTTCCGGCCGCGCCGCGACCGACAGCCAGTGGTTGGGGCTCCACTTGATGAGTCCGAATACCGCGCCCGCGGCCTCGTCGCCCGCGACCGGCTTTCCCACTGCTACCTCGACCGATGCCGTCTGCGAGAGCCAGCGGCGGTAACGGATGGCGGGGCCGATGGCGAACCCATCCCCGTCCAGACTCGCGAACACGGATCCGCCGAACGCGTCCCGAGCGCCAGTGTTGAACATGAAGCCATAATCCAGGACGGCGCGCGCGGAGCTCGAGGCGCCATTGCCTCGGCCGAACATGACGAAGCCACCGACGGTTGTGACCGCGAATGCGGCGCAATCGGGCTTGGGCCTGGCGCGGAGGCAGAACCGGCCCGGCACAGCGACCGCCGTCGAGTCCTGGGCGGCGAGTGGTAATACGGTTGAGACGACGACAAGCGCGACGCAGAAATGCACCCGCATAGCGGCCTCCGGGCATGGGATCGCAGGGCGGTCGCATTGTCGGAGAGACGTCCAAGGAGGGCGCCGGGGCGGCAGGGGCGGCCAGACAGGCCAGCGGCGGAGACCTGCGGTCCGCCGCAGGACAAGGTACAGGCCAGCCCTACTTCCGCAATACAGCTTCGCGCGCGTCTTGAGGTCGGCTACATTTTAGCCCTATGACACAGCGCCGAACCCTCGCCATCCTCGCGGCCGGCGGGCCCGCGCCTGGCATCAACAGCGTCATCGGCGCCGCCACCATCCGCGCGCGGCTCGAGGAGCTCGATGTCCTCGGCGTGCGGGACGGCTTCGAGTGGATCATGCAGGGCGATATCGATCACGTGATGCCGCTCGGGATCCAGGAAGTCAGCCGCATCCACTTCCGCGGCGGCTCGTACATCGGGATCTCGCGCGCCAATCCCACCACCGATCCCGCGCTGCTCGAGAAGAGTCTGACGTCGCTCTTGCGGCTCAATGTCACGGATCTGATCACGATCGGCGGCGACGACACCGCCTACTCGGCGATGCGACTCGCCAAGCAGGCGGCGGGCCGCATCCGCGTGGTGCACGTGCCCAAGACGATCGACAACGACCTGCCGCTCCCCCCCGACGTCGACACCTTCGGCTTCCAGACCGCGCGCCACTACGGGGTCGATATCGTCAAGAATCTCATGGTGGACGCCCGCACCACGTCGCGCTGGTACTTCGTCATCGCCATGGGTCGCAAGGCGGGACATCTGGCGCTCGGGATCGGCAAGGCTGCCGGGGCGAGCCTCACCCTCATCCCCGAGGAGTTCGCGGGCGGGCCGATCCGCCTCAAGGCGCTCGTCGATACCCTCGCGGGCGCCATCATCAAGCGGCTCTCGGACGGCCGGCGCGACGGGGTGACCGTGATCGCCGAGGGGTTGGTCCTGGGGATCGCCACCGAAGACCTGGCCGGTCTCGAGGAGGTCGAGCGCGACAGCCACGGCAACGTGCGCATCGCCGAGGTCAACCTCGGCGAGATCCTCAAGGCCGAGGTCATCAAGCGGCTCAAGGGCTTCGGGATCAAGACGACCATCGCGGCCAAGAACATCGGCTACGAGCTGCGCTGTGCCGATCCCATTCCGATGGACATGGAGTACACGCGCGATCTCGGGTACTGCGCCGCCAAGTACCTGCTCGAAGGCGGCACCGGCGTGGTGATCTCGCTCCAGGCCGGACATTTCGTGCCGATCCCGTTCGAGCAGCTGCTCGATCCCGCAACGGGCCGGCCGCAGATCCGTCTCGTCGATATCCACTCGGCGCGCTATGCCATCGCGCGGCGTTACATGTTGCGTCTGCGGCGCGACGACTTCGAGGATCCGCACGAGCTGGCGCGGTTCGCGGCGACGGCGGGCGTGAGTCTCGAAGAATTCCGGCGCCAGTTCGAGTACCTGGTGGAGGCGGAGCCGCCGCCGTTCTTGCTCGCCTAGCGCTAGGTTCGTCCGGAATCGGTCAGCGGCTGCGTGCGTGCAACCTTTCCTCCCATCCGTGCGTCTTACTCACTGAACCGAGCGGCCGGGGTTGGCCCGGCGGCTCGAGACACGATAGGAGGAACGTATGCGTGGCTTGACGATTCTTGTTGCGACGATTCTGACGTTCGGATACGGCTTCGCCGCCCAAGCCGCCATGACGGCCAGCCGGGCTGAGACGCTGCGGCGCGTGGCCGGCATCACCGAAAGCGCCGCACCCACTCCGGCCGAAGCGGCCACGCGCGTCTGGTACGGCGGCATGCTCGCCCCTGTGACGGTCGAAGCATCTCCGGTCGCTCCCGCAGCGGCGAAGTGTACCCTCACCTGACCGGCTGAAACTTGACAGAGCCCGCCCCCGTAGCTTCTACTATGAGCATGTCGGGCGACCAGCCTTCACCCTTCCGTCGGTTCCTGAGCACGTGGCGTCGCGAGATCATCCGCGGCGGCGTGCTCTGTGGTCGCCGGCGTGATGATCAGCAATGCGGTGCGCGCCGGAGTCGGCAGCGTCCCGTGGGCCTCATTGCGCTCCCTCAGCGACTTCGATTTCGACGGCGACGGCGATCCGTTCGGTCCCGGCCGCGAAATCGGCGACGAGTGGAAATGGACCGGACGCGTGACGCTGTCCCAGCAGGTGTGGATTCGAAACACCAACGGCCCGGTGCAGGTCGTGCAGGGCGCGGGCGACATCCTCGAGGTCTCGGCAGAGAAGAGCTGGCGGAGGTCGGAGCCGGGCGCCGTCCAGCTGGTTCCCGTGACCAGTGCTCGCGGTGTGACGATCTGCGCGGTGTGGGAGGCGCGGGAGAGCAACTGCGGCGCCGCCGGTGAGTACCACCTGAGCCACGTGCACAAGAACGACGTCGCGGTTCGATTCACCGTCCATCTTCCCCGTGGCGTCAAGGTCGATGTCTCGACCATGAACGGTGACGTCGTGATCGATGGTGCCGCAGCCCCCGTGGTCGCGAACAACGTGAACGGCAGGATCCTCGTGCACACCAGCGTGGGCCCGGTGCAGGCGAGCACGGTGAATGGCAACATCGAGGCGGGGATGGATGCGTTGACGGGCGGTGATATCGAACTGGGTACGAAGAACGGCACCGTCACCGCGGTGTTGCCGAGCAGCCTCAACGCCGTCGTCGACGCGTCTACGGTGAACGGGCGCGTCGAGACCGAGTTCGCGCTTCAGGTCCTCGGCAAGATCAGTCCTCGGCATGTGCGCGGCACGA
>WNFL01152576.1_pt1 | contig 11798 bp, 13 predicted proteins | sample 5400361 | NCBI WGS metagenome assembly WNFL01 (sample SAMN13153351, study PRJNA577476) | soil metagenome | isolation source: 40 cm soil on Douglas fir-dominated hillslope | place: USA:California | collected 2013-09-17
TGGTCGAGCGCTTCATCGGCGCCAAGACCCTCGAGATCAGCAAGGACTATTGGCTCGGCGACCAGGTCGCGCTCGAGGCGCTGGTGCGCTTCACGGACGAGGAGCTGAAGCACCAGGAAATGTTCCGCCGGCTCGACGAGATGGCCGCGGCGGGAATGCCGACGGGCTACCACTTCAAGCCGCAACCCAATGATGTCGCCAACGCCGTGCTCAGCAAGTCGACGTGGGCCGTGCTCGGCCTCACGCTCGACATCGAGATCCTCACGCAGGCGCACTACCGATCGAGCATCAGCCCCGACGCCAACCTGTCGGAGTTGTGGAAGGACGTGTTCCTGTTCCACTGGAAGGAAGAATCGCAGCACGCGATCCTCGACGAGCTGGAATGGCGGCGCGAGCATGCGCGGCTGAGCGACAAGGAGCGCGACAGTAGCGTGGACGACTTGATCGCGCTCGTCGGCGCCGTCGACGGCATCCTGCAAATGCAGGCAGAAGCGGACGCCGACTATTTCCTCCTGCGCGGCGGCCGGACCTATTCGTCGGTCGAGGGCAAGGCGATCCACGACGTGGTGCTGAAGGCGTATCGCTGGCAGTACATCGCGAGCGGGGTGCAGGAGCCGCGCTTTGCCGAGGTGCTGAAGGCGCTCGTCACGCCGGCGCAGATGGAACGGATCGGCAAGGCGCTGACACCGATCCTCACCCACGCCTGTCGCTGAGAGGGGCTGGCCATGAGGGGAAGTGTCCCGATGGAGGGCCCGACGGTCGTGTTGCTGCATTCGAGCGGGAGCTCGGCGCGGCAGTGGCGAGACCTGGTCGCGACGCTCCAACCGCGATTTCGCGTGCGTGCCGTCGATTTTCACGGCCACGGCGTGCGGTCGGATTGGGGCGGACGTTCGCCGATGTCGCTGGCCGACGATGCGGCGCTCGTCGTACCGCTGCTCGAGGAAGCACGCGGAGCGCACCTCATAGGCCATTCGTATGGCGGCGCGGTCGCGCTGAAGCTGGCGGCGCTGCACCCGCAGTGGGTGCGCAGCGTCGTCGCGTACGAGCCGGTGACGTTCCGTTTGTTGTTCGATGACGCCGCCAGCCGCCACCCGGCGCAGGAGGTCGCCGCGGTCGCCGATTGGATTCGCGATCGGCTCCTGGAGGGTGAGGCCCTTTCGGCGGCAAGGCGGTTCGTCGAATTCTGGTCGGGCGCCGAGGCATGGCGCTATCTGACCCCGGGCCGACAGAACGCGATCGCGGCCCGCATGCGCAGCGTCCTTCGGAATTTCGAAGCGCTGTTTCACGAGGCCTCCGGCATGAAGGGCCTGGGCATGCCCCTGTCGATCATGACGGGAGCGCGCACCGTGAATGCAACGCGTCGCATCGGAGAGCTCCTTCGCGCCGCGCTTCCGGACGCGGATCACGAAGTGCTTCCGGAGATGGGCCATATGGGACCCATCACGCACGCGGCCGTCGTCAACCGTCGGATCGCGCAATTCCTGCGCGCGAACGAGCCCGACAGGCGCCGCTTCGATCCATTCTCGGTCCTTCGGCTCGCGCCGATCGCCACCAACCATTGAACAAGGAAATCACCATGAGAGAATTCGTGATCACCAAGCAGGCAAAGGAATCGACATGACCCGCTATCTGAGAAACGTGACCTTTTCCGCGGTGACGCTTCTTGCCGCCTGCACGGGTCCGTCCCGCGTCGAGGTGCCGCCGCTGCTCGAACCCAATCCGAACGAGGCGCTGACGCTGGTTGCGTCGGCGCGCGGCGTGCAGATCTACGAATGCCGCGCCAAGGCGGGCGCCGCCGCCGAGCATGAATGGGTTTTCGTGGCGCCCGAAGCGGAGCTCTTCAACGCGAGCGGGCGCTCGATCGGCACCCACGGCGCAGGCCCGCATTGGCTGGGAAGCGACGGCAGCCGCACCGTGGGCGCGGTGAAAACGCGCGCCAACGCGCCCGTCGCCGGCGCCATTCCGTGGTTGCTCCTGACCGCGAAGTCGACCGGGCCCGAAGGAATGTTCAGCAAGGTGACCAGCATCCAGCGCGTGAACACCGTGGGCGGCGTGGCTCCCGCGGGCGGATGCGATCGCGGCACCGTCGGCACGTCGGTCCGTGTCCCCTACACCGCGGACTACCAGTTCTTCAGCCCACGGTAGATCTACTTCCGCGACACGGCGGCGAGCAGGCGCTTGACAAATTCGTCCATCGCCTTGTTGTCGATCCATCGGACCACCGCGACCAGGTCGTTCTCCGGATCCACGTAGATCATGTTGAGGCCGTTGCCGATGTGCACGAAGGCGCTCGCCGGCGCGCTCGGAATGTATTTTCTGTCCGTGTTCGGATACCAGTTCATGAATCCGTAGGTCGGCTGCGCCGGTGTCGGGGTAAGCGCGAGGCGCACCCATTCGTCGGAAAGGATCTGGCGATCCTTCCACTTTCCGCGCCGCAGCGTGAGGTAGCCGAACCGCGCCATGTCCCAGGCATTGATGAAGAGGCCGCCGCCAAAGTGGCCGCCGCCGGTCATCGACTGCACGACGCTGCCGTCGAGCACGATCCAGGAATTCTCGTAGCCATACCAGCGCCAGCTACTCGAGGCGCCGATCGGGTCGAGGATGTTTTCCTTCAGCACCTGGGGCAGCGGCCGGCGCCACACCATCAGGGCGGCCAATGCCAATGCGTTCACGCGCGTGTCGTTGTACTTGTAGACGCTGCCCGGCTTATTGCGTGGACGCGTGGTCCACTCGGAGGGCTTGTCGCCGGGGCGGTCGGCCCAGTCGGGTTTCCCCCAGAGCGTGCCTTCCCAGTCGCTCACCTGGCGCAGCATGTGGTCCCAGGTGATCGTGCGGTTGTGCGGCGTTTCGAACGGATAGAGGAAGTCGGAAGTCGTGAGCGAATCCGCCTTGTTGCCGACGGGCATCGGATTGTAGACCTGGATCGGGGGCACATACTCGTGCACGGTGTCGTGGATGCTCTTGATCATCCCGCGGTCGACGGCCACGCCGATCACGCTCGACAGCATGCTCTTGGTGATGCTGTGAGCCATGTCCACCCGCAGCGGCTCGCCCCATTCGGCGACGACGTAGCCCTTGTGCACGACGATGCCGGTCTCCACGCCACGGTCCTTGATGGGCCCGATGGCGAAGCCGAAGGGTTCGCGGCCGAAGGTCTGGTAGTGGTTGAGCTTCAAGTCGCGCGGATTCTTGATCTCGTTGGCGACCGCAAAATCGATCGCGTCCTTGAGGAGCGCCGCGTCGATGCCGGCCTCGGCCGCGGTCTTGCGCTGCCACGCGGCGCCGGGGTAGTAGATCGCTTGGGCGGACGCCCAGAACGAAGCGAGGGCGAGAAGCAGCGCGAGCAGTGAATTGCGTTGGAGTCCGTTCATGGCTATTGCCTTTCCACCAGGGCCACGCCGTTCACGCCGCTCAGCGCGAGCGCGAAGCGGCCGTCGGGACCTCGCACCATGTGGCGCACGATGCCGCCGCCGGAAGGAATCGCCCACGACTGGAATTTCTGCGTCTTCGGATCGAAGCGCACGAGCGTATTCGGCTTCGTCGCGGACTCGCAGTACCAGATCACATCGCCGTCGGAGAGCATGCCGTAGGGCTGGGACTTCGGCCCGCTCGGTGACGGCCACTCGGTGACCTTTCCGGTCGCCGGATCGAGGCGACCGATGAAGCCGCGCGCGTAGTCCGCGTACCAGATCGCATCGTCGGGCGTGATGGCGAGGCGCCGCGGACGCGCACCCGCATCCGGCAGCGTCCACTCGCGAATCGCCATCGTCTCGGGATCGATCGCCGCGACCTTGTTCGTCCCGAACTCGACGAAGACGGGGACGTCCTTCGAATTCATGACGATCCCGTAGGGCCGCGACTTCGCCGTCGGCGATTTCACCAGCTTCACCTCGCCCGTCGCCGGATCGAGGCGTCCCACCTGGTTCCCGCCCTGCACCGTGAACCAGAGCCGGCCCTTCGAATCGAAGATCGGCGTGTGCGGATCCTTCGCCGTGGGATCCGGCATCGGATACTCGGTCACGGCGCCGGTGCGCGGATCGAGCTTGCCGATGTGCGCGCCCATGTTGCCGGTGTACCAGATGTTGCCCTGGCGGTCCGCGACCAGCCCGTGGGGCCCGGAGTGCGGCGACTTGAGCGGGAATTCCTTGAAGGTCCCGGTCTTAGGATCGAGGCGTCCGAGCACGTTGTTGAACTGGCCCGTATACCAGAGCATCCCGTCGGCGGTGAGCAGCGGATCGTGCGGGCGCGAGCCGGGCGTGGGCACGGTCCACTCGCGAATCGTCACCTTCGCATCGCCGGGAACGATGACTGCCGCGGGGCGCGGCTTGTCCGGAAAGCTCTTCGCGAGATAGTCGACGAGCGCGCCGATTTCGCCCTCGGCGACCTGCGCGCCGACGTTGCGCATCTTGTGCACGTTGTCGAGCCACTCGGTGCGCGTGTAGCTCGAGCGCGTCACGTTCGAAAGGTCGTGGCAGCTCGTGCACCGGCTCTCCACGAGGGCCTTGCCCGGTCCTTCGGGAAGACCCGGCTGACTCCACGCGGGAGTGGTTGCCAAGGCGAGAAACAAGGACACATGCATCGAGTTGGGCATGCTGCTACTCCTTCAAAAGGGGAATCTCGCTCGCCTTCGTTCCGGCCTTGATCGACGTCACGTACGCGTAGATGTCGGCCAGGTCCTGGTCGCTCACGAATTGCGCCGCATAGCGCGGCATCGACTCGCGCGGATGCCGTGTCTGCTGCGCGAAGGCTTCCCACGGGAAAGGATTCGGCGCGATCCGCGGACCCGAGCCGCGGTCGCCGCCCTGTCCCGCGGTGCCGTGGCACGTGTAGCAGAGATTGCTCATGTAGAGCGTCTTGCCGCGCCCGGCATCCCCCTTGGGGGCATCGGCAAAGGCGCCCGGCGAGGCGAGCGCGGCGAGCACCATCGCGATGACTGCCTTCATGTCGTGTCCTCCTCCTGTTGTTCGCTGATGACCGCTGCCGCATCCCTTCGCGCCGAGACGCGGCGCTCGGCGAGCGACACGAAACCGCCCGCGAGCAGGAATGCGCCGTTCGCCCAGAAGACCGGTATCAACCCGAACGCCGATCCTAGTCCGCCGAACACGATGGGGACAGCGATCTGCGTCAGCTTGTTCACCGTGAGCCGCATTCCGAGTGCTTCGCCCGAGCGTCCGGCCGGAGCGTGATTGTAGGTGAGGAGGATGGTGAGCGGCTGCGCGCAGCCGAGTCCCAGCCCGAGCAGGAACGCGACGAGCGCAAGCAATGGCGCCTGCGAAACCAGCGGCACCAGCATGTAGGTCGCGCCGGCGACGAAGAGCGATGCCGTGAGGACGCCGACTTCTCCGAGCCGTTGCGCCGCCTTGTGCATGCCGAGGCGCACGATGAACGCGGCGACCGCGTAGCTCGCCATCACCATGCCGATGGCCGATGCGCTCAGCCCAATGCTCCTTCCGTAAACCGGAAAATAGAACGTGAAGAGCTCGATCCCGGTGAGCGTCACGCCGCTCATGATGAGCGTGCGCCGCAGTCCCGCGTTGCCGAGGAGCTCGAGCGAGCCGCTCGATTCGGGTTTCGCGTGCGCGATGCGCTTCGGCACGAGCTTCCGGTAGAAGGTGAGGATCAGTACGGGCAGGGTCGAGACCAGCGCGAGGAGCACGAAGGTCGGGGGGAACCCCCAGCCGTCGATGGAGAAGCCGGTCACCGACGGGCCGATGAATGCCGACACCGACGCGCCGAGGCTGAACGTCGCGAAGTTGCGCGTGCGCGCTTCGCCCTCGCCGTACGCGCCGATGAGGTTGTGCACGGACACGTGGAAAAAGATGTGGCCCAGCCCGATGAGCGTCGCGCACACGATGAGGCCGGTGAGCCCTGAATGCGCCAAAGGCACGAGGATGCCCGCGCCCATGACGAGCGCGCCGAAGATCATCGGATGCTTCACCCCGATGCGATCAGAGATCTTGCCGGCATAAACGGCTAGGACGAGCGGAAAGGCGGCGAAGAGGGCCGCGAGGATACCGACCTGGAAAGGGGTCGCGCCGATCGAAAGCGCGGAGAGCGAGACCAGCATCTTGGCTCCACGCATGCTGATGCCTTGCAGGAGCGAGCACAGGACGGCGACGTAGACGATCAAAGCTTTCGATGTTCCGTTGGCAGGAACGCGGTTCCTGTGTGTCCGATCAGTATACTGGTGAGGGTGCGAGGCACGAGACGCGAGCAAATGTCGAACGCAGTCGAACGCAAGGTGATCGCAGTGGTGCCCGCCAGGCAATGCGGCACGTGCACGGCCTGTTGCGATGGATGGGTCGCCGGCACTATCGAAGGCCACGAGATGAAGCCGGGCACGCCGTGCTTCTTTCGCGGCGACGGTTGCTGCACGATCTACGAGCGGCGCCCGCAATCTCCGTGCCGCGACTTCGTCTGCGGCTGGCTGCAGGCCGATAGCCCCTTCCCGGATGAGTTCAAGCCCGATCGCCTCGGCGTGATGATCATTCCGATCAAGTGGCGGGGAATGCAGGCGTACATCCTGCGCGCGGCGGGCCGCGATCCCGACGAGAAGCTCCTCGCGTGGATGCGCGAATTCAGCCTGCGCACGCAACGCCCGTTCTTCTACGAGCAGGCCGGAGAGCGCTTCGGCTTCGGGCCGCCGGAGTTCCAGCGCGAGATGGCCGAGCGGGTGGAGCGGGGGGAGCGCCTGTGGTGACCGGCGCACGGGGGCGCCCGCGCCACCAGCCGCGCGCGCTTACTCGATCACTTTTGTCTGCCGCATGACCTCGGGCCACTTCGCGTCGGCCTTCTTCACATAGCCCGGGATGTCGGCGCGCCACTTCGCCTGCACCTCGCGGTTGTAGTTGAGGTAGAGCTTGCCGTCCACAATCCTGAACGCGGCGGGCTCGATCGCAGCCTTGTAGCCGCCCGCGGTACCGAATGCGCAGAAGCCGCCGTACTGCGGAGCGTATTTATCCGGGCTCGCCCTGAACGCATCGCGGTTTGCGCCCGACGCGAAGTGGAATTCGGAGCCCCTGTACGAAGCCTTGTAGTCCGTCAGTCCCTTCGCCGCCTTGCCCTCGACGAAGTAGGCGACCGGATCGTATCCCCGCAACGCAACCCCGTCCTTCTCGAAGAACTCTCCCGCGGCCACCGCGCTCGACAAGGCGAGGGTCAATGCGGCAATCCATGTGGCTTTCATCCTGGCTCCTTTTCGAAATGTCGGGGATTAGTCGGAAAGGAACCGCAGTCCATACATCCGAGTCGGCATTCCCGACTTTCGCGCGCGGGAATAAACTTGATGCATGGCTAAGACGATCGATCTGACGGTGAATGGCCGGAAAGAACCCGTGGTGGTCGAACCGGATACGCCGCTTCTCTACGTGCTGCGCAACGACCTGGGCGTCCTCGGACCGAAGTTCGGCTGCGGCCTCGCGCAATGCGGCGCTTGCACCGTCCATCTCGACGGCACCGCGGTGCGATCCTGCGCGATGCCGGTCTCGAGCGCGCACGGCGCGAAGGTCACCACGATCGAGGGCCTGGCGCTGGCAGGGTCGCTGCATCCGCTGCAGCAGGCTTTCATCGACGAGCAGGCGTCGCAGTGCGGCTACTGCCTGAGCGGCTGGATCATGACCGCCGCGGCGTTGCTGCGCGATAACCCGAACGCGTCCGACGATGAGATCCGCAAGGGGTTGTCGGGACTCAAGTGCCGCTGCGGCGCGCACATGGCGATCCTTCGCGCGGTGAAGCGCGCCGCCGAAAAGATGCGCAAGGCATGATCTCGCGCCGCGACTTCCTCAAGACCGGCGGCGCGCTGGTCGTGTCCTATGCGCTGCCGGCCCACGCGGCCGAGCGCGCCGGCGTCGATCCCGCGCTCCTCGACTCGTGGATTCGCATCGCCGCCGACGGATCGGTCACCGCGTCGGTCGGCAAGATCGACGCGGGCATGGGAATCGGCACGGCGTTCGCGCAGATCGTCGCCGAGGAGCTCGATGTCCCCATCGAGCGGGTCACGATCGTCATGGGCGATACGGCGACGACGGTCGACCAGCGCGGCACCGGTTCGTCGAACGGCATCGTCGATGGCGGCGCCGCGCTTCGCAAGGCCGGGGCGGAAGGGCGCGCGGCGCTCCTCGCGCTGGCGAGCGCGCGCCTGAAGGCACCGACCGAGTCATTGCAGGTGCGCGATGGCATCGTGCAGGTCGCACACGACCCCGCGAAGCGCGTGAGTTACGGCGAGCTCATCGGCGGCAAAACCTTCGACGTGAAGGTCTCGGACAAGCCGCGCGCGAAGGATCCAAAGACCTATCGCATCGTGGGGCAACCTGTGCCCCGCGTCGACATACCGCCGAAAGTCACCGGTGCGTATCGCTACATCGCGGACTTGAAGGTTCCCGGAATGCTGCATGGCCGTGTGATCCGTCCGCCCGAAGCCGGCGCGAAGCTCGCGAGCGTCGACCTGCGTGCGAAGCTGCGGGGACTTGTGAAGATCGTCCGCCACGGCGATTTTCTCGGCGTCGTGTGCGAGCGCGAGGAACAGGCGATCGCGGCGGCGCGCACCCTGCGGGTCGAATGGTCGAAGCCCGCGCCCTTGTATTGGAAGGATTACGACGGTCTCTACGAGCACCTGCGCTCGGCCACACCCAAGGCGAGCAAGGACGACAAGGGTATCGGCGAAGTGGGCATCGCGCTCGGATCCGCGGCGCGCATCATCGAGGCCCACTACCAGTATCCCTTCCAGTCGCATGCATCCATGGGGCCCGCCTGCGCCGTGGCCGACGTCCGCGACGGCGGCGCCGTTGTCTGGTTCGGGGGCCAGAAGCCTTATCCCTTGCGCCACGCGCTCGCCGACCTCCTCAAGATTCCCGCCGAGAAGGTGCGCGTCACCTGGATGCCGGGGCCGGGCTCGTACGGCATGAACGACGCCGACGATTGCGCCGCCGACGCGGCGTTGCTCTCGCAGGCCGTGGGCCGGCCCGTTCGCCTGCAGTACTCGCGCGCCGACGGCACCGCGTGGGATCCGAAGGGGCCGCCGGTGGCATTCCGCATGCGCGCCGCGCTCGACGACGGCGGCATGGTGACCGGGTGGGATTACGAAGCGCGCGGATTCTCGGGACGACTGCGTCCCTCCGGCACCGAGGTCGCCGGCGACTCGCTCGCGGGCCAGCTGATGGGGCTCGCGCCGAAAGGCAGCGACTGGCCGCAATTCCCGTCGGAGTCGTATGGCTTCGCGAACGTGCGCAAGGTGAGCCACACGGTCGGCTGGGAGCGTGCGCTCGGCACGGGGCTTCGCACGGCGCACCTGCGCGATCCCGATGGCATGGCGACGTGCTTCGCGTCCGAATCGTTCGTGGACGAGGTGGCGTTCGCGACCGGCACCGATCCCGTCGAGTTCCGCCTGAAATATCTGAAGGACGCGCGCGACATCGCGGCGATCAAGGCCGTCGCCGAGAAGGCGGGCTGGCAGAAGCGCGCGGGGACCGCGCCTCGCGCAGCCTCGCGCTACGCGATGGGCCGGGGCATCGCCTATGCGCCGCGCAACCAGGCGGTGGTGGCGATCGTGGCCGAAGTCGAAGTCGATCGCGAGACCGGACGCTACCGCGTGCGCCGCTTCACCTGCGCGCACGATTGCGGGTTCGTGGTGAACCCATCGAACCTGCGCGGCACGATCGAGGCGAACCTCATCCAGGCGATGAGCCGCGCGATGCACGAGAGCGTGCGCTTCGATGCGACGCGGGTGCTCTCGAACGACTGGATCACCTATCCCATCGTCGACATGACCGAGGTTCCCGACGCGATCGAGATCGTCATGCTCAACAACCGCCCCGATGCGACCGCGCGCGGCGCGGGCGAGCCCGCCACGCGCCCCGTCGCAGCCGCGATCGCGAACGCGCTCTTCGACGCCGTGGGCGTGCGCTTGCGGCGAGTGCCGCTCACGCCGGAGTCGATCCTCACGGCCTTGAAGGCCTGACAGTTGCCGGGAATCCGCGAAGAAATCGATGCCGTGTATCGCGCGGAGTCGCGCCGCGTCTTCGCGACGCTGGTGCGCCTTCTCGGCGACTTCGATCTCGCGGAAGAGGCGTTGCACGACGCCTTTCGCGCGGCGCTCGAGCAATGGCCGCGCGAGGGTGTGCCCGCGAATCCGCGCGCGTGGCTGGTCTCGACCGGTCGCTTCAAGGCGATCGATTCGATCCGCCGGCAGTCGCGCTTCGACGCGCTCGACGATCACGCGGAGCATGTCGAAGCACTTGCGACGGAAGATGCACCCACCGAGGAGATCGCGGACGATCGCCTGCGCCTGATCTTCACCTGCTGCCACCCGGCGCTCGCGGCCGATGCGCAAGTCGCGCTCACGCTGCGCGAGGTCTGCGGCCTGAAGACCGAGGAGATCGCGCGCGCCTTTCTCGCGCCGGCGCCGACGCTCGCGCAGCGCATCGTGCGCGCCAAGGCGAAGATCCGCGACGCGCGTATTCCGTACGAAGTGCCGGGCGCCGCCGAGCTCGCCGAGCGCCTCGATGCCGTGTTGCGCGTGATCTATCTCGTATTCAACGAGGGGTATTCGGCGTCGTCGGGAGCCGCGATTACACGTGCCGATCTTTCCATGGAGGCGATTCGCCTCGCGCGGCTCCTCGTGGAGCTGCTCCCGGAACCCGAAGCCATGGGGATGCTCGCCCTCATGCTGTTGCAGGATTCGCGCCGCGCGGCGCGCGCGTCTCCCTCGGGCGACATAGTCCTGCTGGAGGACCAGGACCGAAACCTGTGGAACCGCGAATCGATCGCCGAGGGCATCGCGCTGGTCGAGGGCGCGCTCGCATCGGGGCGCTTCGGGCCCTATAGCCTCCAGGCCGCGATCGCCGCGTTGCATGCGGAAGCGGCCACCACGTCGGAGACGGATTGGCCACAGATCGTGGCGCTATACGACGTGCTTGTGCGCAGCGATCCGTCTCCTGTCATCGAATTGAACCGCGCCGTGGCGGTGGCGATGCGCGATGGCGCCGCGTCCGGCCTGGCGCTGGTCGACGCGATCCTCGCGCGCGGCGATCTCGCCGACTATCATCTTGCGCATGCCGCGCGCGCCGATCTTTGCCGCCGGCTGGGGCACTTTCGCGAGGCGCGGGGTTCCTATGAAAAGGCGCTCGCGCTGGCCCACCAGGCTCCCGAGCGCCGCTTCCTCGAACGCCGCCTGGCCGGGCTCGAAAATTGATTCAGGACATTGTCGAAATGAAGCCCCGCCATTCGACCAGGGGTACAGGCCCACTTTTTTGAGGAGATGGACGATGCGATACATGATCCTGGTGAAAGCGGCCAAATGAAGTATCTCTGCCTGGTGTACGGCGAGGAGCGCGCGATCCAGAATTGCCCCGACAGCGACTGCCTCGCCTTCGACGCCGCGGCGCGCGAAAGCGGGCACTGCATCGCCTCCGAGGCGCTGCAGCCGATCGCCACCGCGACGACCGTGCGCGTGCGCAATGGAAAAGTCGCGGTGACCGACGGGCCGTTCGCCGAGACCAAGGAGCAGCTCGCCGGTTTCTATCTCATGGAGGCGCGCGACCTGAACGAGGCGATCCAGCTCGCGTCGAAAATCCCACCCGCGCGCTACGGCAGCGTCGAGGTGCGGCCGATCCGCCCGATTCGCGAAAACCCACGCAATTAGGAGACGACATGAAACTGAATACGTACCTGCATTTCAAGGACAACTGCCGCGAGGCTTTCCAGCTCTACGCGCGCGTTCTCGGCGGCAAGCTCGAGAACCTGATCACCTACGGCGAATCGCCGATGGCGAAGGAAACACCCAAGGCGTTGCTCGACAAGGT